>Ga0210044_10003469_pt1 | contig 22511 bp, 17 predicted proteins | sample CryGey13umfilter_2_FD_183959 | JGI IMG/M metagenome (GOLD analysis project Ga0210044, IMG submission 183959) | Groundwater microbial communities from aquifer in Utah, USA - Crystal Geyser 4/9/14 3 um filter (SPAdes) (version 2) | ecosystem: Environmental > Aquatic > Deep subsurface >... | reverse complement strand
CTCCTTCCATCTGATCGATTTGTCTATCTCCTCTCCGGGGGAAGCTCCGCCCTCATGGAAATACCTGCACCCCCGTTTTCTATCTCTGACATTGCCATCGCAACGAAACTGCTCTTTGAAGCGGGGCTTCCCATAGCAGACACCAACATGGTTCGCATTCACCTTTCCCGATTGAAAGGTGGGGGCCTCTCAAAACAGATCCGGGCAAAGGGCATCGTGCTGGTCATGTCGGATGTGCTGGACAGTCCCCTGTCCGTTATTGGTTCAGCCCCTCTGTGGCCGGTAAAACGAAATTACAATGCCTGCGTGGATCTCCTTCGAAATAATGGCCTGTGGCCTGCCCTTCCTGCCAATATTCGCTCTTTTCTTACAAAATCGCCGGAAGAAGAACCACTTTCCTTTGCTATTCCCCATGAAATTGTGGCAGACAACAGAACGATGCTTTATGCCGTGCGGGCAGCCCTGGAAGATCGAAAGGTTCCGGTTCGCATCGTAAGCGATCACCTGGACGGGGAGGCCGCAGACGTCGGCCACGGGATTGCAGGACTTGCGCTCAATGTCTCCGAATCACTGAAAGATGGGGAAAAACTCGCACTGTTGTTCAGCGGCGAAACGACAGTAACTGTGAAGGGAAACGGCACCGGCGGACGTTGCCAGGAGCTGGCCCTGGCAGCACTGGCAGAACTACAGGGAAATCCGGCCATCACCCTTTTCACCGCCGGAAGCGACGGTCGGGACGGTCCCACGGATGCGGCGGGAGCGGTTGCGGATCACCGAATCTGGATAAAATCTCAGGAAATTGGGCTTTTTTCAGAAAAATTTCTGGCCCAAAATGACAGCTATCATTTTTTTCAGTCAACCGGCGGCCTTATCAATACCGGCCCCACCGGCATCAATCTCCTGGATATTGTCATCGCACTGATTCAGCGCTGACACAGCCTTCCCGAAAATCAATTTCAGAAACATGATGGAATGAAATTCCGTACAATTTACAACACTGGACTACGGAGGATTCCGATGAGACATTTTCTTTTCACCATTGTCTGGATCACTTGTCTGATTTGCTCACCTGCCCTCGCCGAGGGGACAAAGCTGGCCGACATCACAGACGGCACACCTTTGAAACTTGGAAATGTCCGAATCATTCACTCACGGGTGCTGGATGAAGACCGGCCGCTATTTGTAGCCCTGCCCCCTGATTATGAAGTTGGAGAACCCCACCCTGTCCTATATGTTATGGATGGCCGGACAAGTTTCCTCCCTGCCGTGTCCGTATGCAATTTCCTGGCGAAGGCCGGGCGCATGCCTTCCGTAATTGTGGTGGCGGTCCTCAATACCAATCGAAATCGGGATTTCACACCCGTCCCCACAAAAGGCTGGACCTATTCAGGGGGAGGGGGTAAATTTCTGGATTTTATGCAGACTGAACTGATCCCCTTCATTGATCGGGAATATCGGACAACCAAATTCCGGATATTCAGCGGTCATTCCCTTTGTGGCATGTTTGCCATTCATGTCCTGACTCATCGGCCCGATATGTTCAACGCCATACTTGCCATGAGTCCCGCGGTAGGCTATGAAAACGAGTACACGCTGGATCAACTCGAGAAGCTGCTGAAACAGCCCTATCCCACTTCACTTCAATTGTTCATTTCCCTCGGGAATGAGCCCGGCTACACAAAAAGTGTCAATCGTCTCACCAGTCTGCTTCAGCTCGATTCTGCGCATTCCATTGAAATGAAGTATCGCAAATATCCGGAACTGACCCATGGCACAATTCCCTTCAAGTCCTTTTATGATGGGCTTTCATTCGTGTGCAGGGACTGGCCGCTGACAAAAAATCTTGCAGAGCCGGGACTGGAAGGTTTGAAACAACACTATGCAACCGTCAACAAGCGGTACGGGACTTCAATCGTTCCATCTGAAGCTGCAATAAACCAACTGGGCTACGACCTGTTGCAGCAATCGAGTTTGAAGAAAGCGATTCGGGTATTCGAATACAATGTGGGCCTGCATCCTGATTCGGCCAATGTGTATGATTCACTGGGAGAGGCATTGGAAGCCTCCGGGGATATCCATAAAGCATTGTTGAACTATTCCAAGGCCATCAAACTGGCAGAGCTGACAAAGGACGCAAACCTTCAGATTTTCCGCTCTCATCTGATCCGTGCCCGGAAAAAGCTGTCAATTGCCCAGTAACAGGCTAACATTCTAGCCCACCCGCAAACGGGTCAAGTTTCCCGCAGATTCATAAAAGACAATGAAGGATAACTGTGTTCGCTCCCGCCCAATGCCCTTCACGGCCTCCTGTTCCGGTGTCCGCAAGCAACCATCGCTCAATCACATTTGACAGAAACAGGGGAATCTGGTACTCATATCCTATCAAACGGGAAGAGGGAACACATGAAAGTCAGGGTAATCGTTCGATTGAAAAAAGGAGTGCTGGATCCCCAGGGAAAAGCCATTGAAAAAACAGCGGCCAAGCAGGGGTATGAGAAATTCAAGGGGTTCCGTCTCGGAAAGATCATTGAATTTCAGACAGATGAAACCGACCGTGAAACTGTATTGCGCCAGGCAGAGCAGCTGGCAGACAAATTTCTGGCCAACACGGTTATTGAAAACTACGAAGTTCAAATAGAGGACAACTGAGATGCGGTTTTCCATCCTGGTATTTCCAGGTTCTAACTGCGACTACGACGCTTACCACAGCATCCGCCACGTGCTGGGAGAAGAAGCTGCCTTTATCTGGCATGGAGACATAGACTTGCAAAGCCCGGATTGTGTAATTCTGCCGGGGGGGTTTTCCTACGGGGATTACCTTCGCTGCGGCGCAATGGCCGCCTTTTCTCCCGCAATGGAGAGCGTGAAAGCTTTTGCCGCAACAGGCGGACTGGTGCTTGGAATATGCAATGGGTTCCAGGTACTCACAGAAACCGGCATGTTGCCCGGCGCCCTCCTTCGCAACCGTTCCCTCAGCTTTATCTGCAAAGATGTTTACCTGAAAACTGAAAATATCGACCTGCCCTTCACCAGGCGGCTGGACAAAAATGCACCCATCCGAATCCCCATCGCCCACGCAGAGGGGAACTATTTTTGTGACCAGGAAACGCTGGATGAACTGGAAAGTGGAAACCGGGTGGTATTCCGCTATTGTGACCGGAATGGGCAAGTGACCGAGACGGCCAATCCCAACGGCTCTCTGAACAATATTGCCGGCATTACCAACCGGGAAGGGAATGTACTGGGTATGATGCCCCACCCGGAGCGGGCAATGGAAACCATTGTGGGGAATACGGATGGGATGGGCGTGTTTCAATCCATCCTGACACAATTTCAGGAGGTACATTGATGGCCAATCGAAATGAAATTACCAACTACCTGCTACAAACATTTCAACCGGAGAAATTCCATGACTCATCCCTCAACGGCCTCCAAGTCACCGGCTCGGATGACGTAACCGGCATCTGTCTCGGTGTTGACGCCTGTCAGGACCTGTTTAATGCCGCGCTGGAAAAAGACCTGAACTATATCGTGGTTCACCACGGGTTTTTCTGGGGAAGCCCTTTCGCTATTTCTCCAATGTGGGGGAAACGCTACCAGACACTGCTGAACAATGGGTTATCTCTCTTTGCCGTCCATCTCCCCATGGACGCGAATCCAGAAATCGGCCATAACATTCTCATTTCAAAACACCTTGGGCTGGACAATCTTTCTCCTTTTGGCCAATACAAAGGCGTACCCATCGGATTTCATGGACGGTTCACAAACCCGCTTCCCATGTCCGAAGTCCGCTCCCGTCTCGAAGCACAATTCGGGGAAGGAATTCATTTTCTCCCTTTCGGAAAAGAAATGATTTCGTCCGTCGGTGTGGTATCCGGCGGCGGCGCTACTTCTGAAATCCTGGATGAGGCGGCTCGCCTCGGGCTGGACCTGTTTGTCACAGGGGAGACCGACCATACCGCTTTCAATCCGGCCAAGGAAATGGAACTGAACTTGGCATTCTGCGGTCACTATGAGACAGAAAAAACCTCCCTTCTAACTTTGAAAGAGCTTCTTCAGGAAAAATTTGATGTACCTGCCGAATTTGTGACCCTGCCGACGGGACTATGATTTAAAGAAGTGATGAGTGATGTCGTGCCTCCGGCACTGTGATGGGTGATGGGGCGTTCTGACCGGAAAAGAGTGGGCGTAATGCGTGGGCGTGGGCGGCAGAAGGGGAAGGGAAGATCTGACCTTACCTCCCCCCGCTCTCACGTATGAGAACCCTTGACCGACAATATTGCACCCGTCCCACTGGCCGCTTCGCAGCGATTCAGATTGTCCAGAAAGCGGAACGGTCAAAGGGATAGGTCATTCCGGTATCAATGGCGCCGAAATCGGGGACATGGATCCATTTGCCATCCTTACCCTGGACAGAGGCACTGAGATGGACGGTTTCGCCGGGGGTGAGCTTCAATATTTTCGCTGGGAATTGCACATCCAGGGTTTCTGCCAATGCCACCCTTGCCAGTTCCCCGGTTGGTTGGCATTCTCCGGAATCAAGGCACTGTTGAACCGGCACGTCCGCGACACCCGGTTTCACTTCAACCTGATAGCCGATTTCGTCTTGAAACAAAACCTTAGCCAACAACGGTTGAAAATCCGCCGAAGTTAATAAACGGACAAAGAGGAATTCTTCGTCCTGACCGAACAATATTCGGCGCACCGGGGATTCCCCGGTGAACATGGCGCTGCCCCTGGTACTGTTCAAAAATGCCCCGGCATTTCGCCACTGGAAGAAGCCGTCCGGCTTCCCGGTAATCTCCGGGTGGATGGCACGGCCGGGGAAGGTTAACCGCCCCCGGAAGGTAGTGGCCCGAATTGGCGCAGTAAGGAACTGAGGCACCGCCTCGCCCAATTTACTGTACACGTTGGCCAGATGTGCCAGGAAGAGACGGTCAAATCGATCCTGATCATAGCTTTCAAAGTCATCACCATACCACCAGAACCAGTCACTGCCCTCGGCAATCATCAGTGATTCCCATGCTTCCCGGACGGCAGAATCAGTGTTTTCCTTTCCCGGCGGTTCATCGATTCCGGTTCTTTCCACCAGGAACCGTCGAGTTCGGGCAAGATAGGTCCATGCAGTGTTGGTCTCCCGGTGGCCAATCCAGATTCTGTAGTTGCTGTTAATCCAGGAGCCGGAATGGATCGGTCCAGGTGACGGCAATGCCGGAATTCGGGCCAATGCGTTGCTGACGGTATCCACGGTGACATCCTCTCTCTCGGACAAGGCCTCAAACAACTGAAGCAGGAATGGTTCTCCGCTTTGTTCGTAGTTTTCCCACGGGTTTTCCCCGTCAAGAATCACCGGTATAAGCAATTCTTGGCGGTTCTCCCGATGGTAAGCATCAATGCTGTCGAGCTCAGTCAAGAACTGGTCAACCGCCGCTTCTGGTGTCATGTCATAAAGACTGAACCCCATCATGTCGGAAAGGACCCGGTCCCGAAAAATACAGGTCAGCGGACCGGAAGCGGTTTCAAACTGATAGGGATGGTAAAGATATCCCTGGCGGTGACGGTTTTCAAATCCGGATTTTTTGAGAATTTCCTCATCACTGGCCGCCCAGCGGATTCCGGATGCCGAGATGATATCCAACACCTCGGGAGACACGGATCCTTCCGACGGCCACATGCCGGTTGGAGGGGATCCGAAAAGTTCTGTAGCAGACTGAACCCCCGCATTAATCTGATGTTTTGCGTCAGCAGATGCTGAAAAAGAGGGCGGAAGTTTGGCGTCTGGCATGGCGCGCCGGGCAATGTCCGTATTTATCAGGAGGGGAAGAATCGGATGATAGTATGGAGAAACAGAAAATTCCGCATTTCCGTCTTGCATCCGGCGCCGGCAACGGGGCAGTACAAGAGCCAGCAGTTCTTTCTGAATCTCCAGAATCCGGTCGATTTCTTCCCGGGTAAAAGACCGGTCCTTTTCCTTCAGGTCCTTCAGTTCAGGGTATTCGTGGAATGCGGTGAACCCAAACCAGCTCAGGTTGAACAATGCTTGCAGGTCCTGAATGTCCCGGTCATTGAAAAGGGGCAACCGGCTTAATAGCATCGCCCGGGACGAAGCTGAAGTACGCTTCATCAGAAGTTCCCTGTACCGGCTGCCTGCCTTCATGTGCACCTTCTTATTCACAGAGAAAAAATTGTCCACGATAAAGAGACGTTCATTCTCCGTCAGCGCAAAAACCGGTTTCCGGGACAGCACAAGCCACTGGTCTTTGGCATCTCCCTGGTCGTAGGCCATCAATTGCTCTGTCAGGGACGGGACCATGTTGATGGTGAATCGCACGTCTGGAATCCGGGCCGCGATGGACGGAATGTCTGTGTAACCTTTCAGCGCGTGAAGGCGCACCCAGGGCATTTCAAACTCACCGGTTTCCAGGTTCCGGTAATAGGGCTGATGCATATGGAACAAGAAACAGATGGTTTTTTTCGCCATCAGACTCTGCGTCCCTTATTCAAACCGATAACCCTTGGGAATCACTACAATTCCCTTTTCTGTTACTGTGAATCTTTCCCTGTCTTTTTCCAGGTCGTATCCAATGATGCTTCGCTCTGGAATTCGCACGTTTTTATCGCAGATAATGTTTCGAAGCCGGGAATAACGGCCCACGATAACGTTGTTGAAAAGAATGCAGTGGTTCAGGTTGGTATAGCTGTTGATTCGGGCACCGGGGAACAGGATGGAATGGTTCACAAAGCCGCCGGATACAATACAACCCTCGGAAACAAGCGAATCCATCGCCACTCCAATGCGCTTCTTTTTTTCATTGGCGAATACAAATTTTGCCGGTGGATTGTCGTGGTTCAGTGAGAAGATTGGCCATTTCTTGTTGTACAGATTAAAAGTCGGGGACACCGACACCAGATTCATGGACGCATCCCAGTAGGCATCGATGGTACCCACGTCCACCCAGTAGCCCCTGGCCTTGGGGTTCTGCCCCGGAATCCTGTTTTTCTTGAAATCGTAGGCAAAAACTTTATGATGGTTGGCCACCATGGCCGGGATGATGTTCTTGCCAAAATCATGGATAGAATCCGGATCCTTCGCGTCTCTTGTGACCATTTCCACCAGTGGGCCGGTACTGAAGATATAGTTCCCCATGGATGCCAGAGCTTTTCCAGGGCGCCCGGGAATGGGCTTCGGGTTCTCCGGCTTTTCCTGGAAGCCAATCACATGCATGTTCTTATCCACTTCGATGACACCAAATCGGTTGGCAGTTTCAATGGGCACCGGAACTGCAGAAATGGTCAGTTCCGCCCCTTTTCGCCGATGAAAATTGAGCATCTGACCCACGTCCATCTTGTAAATGTGATCGGAGCCAAACACGTAGACATAATCCGGTTCCTCATCTTCAATCAAGTTCAGATTCTGGTATACCGCATCCGCACTTCCCAGGTACCATTCCTTGGAAACCCGCATCTGTGCGGGGATAATATCAATATAACGGCCAAATCGGCTTTCCAATACCCAGCTCCGGCTGATATGTTTGATCAAAGAATCTGCCTTGAACTGAGTCAACACGTTTATCCGTGTGATGCCTGAGTTCACGAAGTTACTCAATACAATGTCAATAATTCTATAGCGACCGCCAAAAGGTACGGCAGGTTTGGCACGGTCAAGGGTCAGCGGTTTCAACCTCTTCCCTTCGCCACCCGCCAGCAGCATGGCAATGCTTTTGTACATGGCCCCTCCTGTCAGGAGATCAATTGATTGTATTGTACCTGAATTCTCAGAGGACGGTCAAATGGCATTGGTGCAACAAAGAAAACTGTGGAATTCTGGAACACCCGCTCAATACCGGATTCACTCAAGTTAACGGTGTAAAGTGGCGCGAGACGGATTTCCACTCCTTCAGAAAACTGAAACGTAATACAAAAACCACGATACTCGTCCCGAAATTGCAGGTTGTCTCCTTTCAAAGCGCTTTCTGTTCCGGCGTGGCCAATGAACTTTTCATTTGCGAAGAAGCCCTTATCCGATGCGTCCGGCGATAGTGTAAAGAGATTCCATTCCATTGCGAGAAGGGGAAATTCACTTTTCTGTTCAGACTTGATCTCAACAGAAAGTGTATTGCCTTCTACCTGTATGCTTTTGTTGACACCAAATTGTTGGTCGACCATGGCCAGCGTATCGATGGAGGCGGTGAGAGTCATGGGGCGCCTTACAAACGACAGGTCCACCGGAAATTCTAGGATACGAATTTCATCTGGTGAGGGAACCTGCTTCAGTCTATGTTCCAGCAGGGACAAGCGCTGATAGCTGTCATATACAAGATCTTTTTTCAGGTCCGCTTCCTTCAATACCGGGACATCGTGCACACCGGTCATTTCAGAACCCTTCCCGCATCCTTCTATGACGTATCGATGGTAGTATTCCTGCCTTCTGGTGAACGTGGACTGAAAATTCGTGAGCTGCTCCTTAAGATCCCAGCTTACAAGGCGACCACCCCGATCCGGGTCAAAAATCAGTTTCATATCATCGGTGTTGGCAATCCATTCATCTCTTCCGTCCAGGTCCAGGTCCGTTGCTGTGATGCCTGGCAGTTCATTCAACACTTTCTCCCCTGCGATGATATTCTCAAATACAGCGTTTCGAAGATGCGGCAGGTAAATGCCGCCAAAAACCCCGTGCCAATAGGCGCAATTGCACTGGGAGCGGTAGAGAAAGGTTCGGGATTCTTCCGTATTCGCCTTCCTGGACAAGGACAGCATTCGGGCATACATGAGAAAACTCTCAGGATATTTCTTCCTGAAATTACGGTAGGAACCGCCTCTGATGAACGCCTGTTGCACTGGACTATCTCCAAAGTCCTCGTAGAGTTTGTCCAGACTCACCTGCTGATCCGGTTCCAGCGCCCATTCCATCATTTCCCGGTAAGACGCGTCCGGAAGATATGCCAGTCCATTGGATCGATTTTCCCTGAGGATGTCTTCCATGGAAGTCAGTTCCAGCCAGTCTCCATTAGCCATTGCCAGATCCAGAAACCGCCGCAGCCATTTTCCCTTGTAGATCAGATCGAAGGTGCCGGGCCAGCTGCCGAATTTTTCCCCATCGTCTGCGTACACCACTATCGCTTCATCGTCGGGTTTGCTTAGAAAGGTCTTCAGATAGGCAAGCACTTTTTCCGGCTCTGAAAAGGGGATCAGGTAACGGAGGTTTTCATTAATGGGGAAAAGAGTCACCGCCTTTCCCCTGTCTTCCGCGGTATAATATCCGCCTGGAACACCCTCAAATCCACCGTAGTTGAAATGAGTATGATCCACCAGAGTGTAGCGCACTCCCGCATCTGCAAGGCCCTCCACCAGGCCCTGTTCCCACACCCGCTCAGCCAGCCAGAAGCCACTGCTGTCTGCCTGAAACCGGTTCAAAAGGTACTGCTGCATCAACTGAATCTGGGCAACGCGATCTTTCGTGGGCAATAGAGTGAGAATCGGTTCGTAAAAGGCACCCCCGACCATTTCCGCCTGTCCGCGATCCACCATTGCCGCAATCCTGTCCAGATAATCCGGATGGTGCTCATCCAGCCATTCCAGTAGCGGCCCGCTGTAATGCAGGGAAACCGGTATTTCCGGCATATTCTCAAAAACATTCAAGAAAGGGGCATAGCTCTGGCGGTATACATCTTCAAAGACAAAATCAAGGTTTCCCACCGGCTGATGGGAATGCAGGCAAATGACAAACTTAACCTTTAGTGCCAACTCCCATCTCCATCTCCGTCCACAAAGAACGGATTTGTGAAGGCAATGGGCTGGGTATTCGGATATACAATTGAGAAATTACCGCCCGGAAGTGAACCAGCTGCTATGTCTGCCAGTGACGCCCCGCATTCCACCACAACGTAGCTGTCTACGGATGGTACCTGAACCTGTACGGCTCCTGAATACCTCGTCACACCGGTCACCGTGGACAAATCCATTGTCTGTACAACCACACCATCCACGACAATCCTGAGCTCGTTCACCGGAATCCAATCCGGTGCCTGCACCTTAATATTCAGGGTGACTTCTCCTCCGCTGGCAGCCACCGTGTCTCCCGGAAACTTGTCTCCCGATGTCACATCCAGGAAGGGGCCAGTTGAGACAAAGCTGTGACCGGCGGAAAATTCCTGAATAAAAGTATCTTCATTGTAAGAATCTGTCCCGTAATGAACCCAGGTCCGGGGACTGCCAACAAATTCAGGGGCATTCACCAGATAACCGCTCCCGCCACATCCGATAAGGGCACGGCCCTCCCGGAGGATATTGAACCAGTCTTCCCGAACCGTCAAATAGCGACCGTAGTCATTTCCAGAGAGAATCTCCATCATGCCAAAATCACCGTTGGTCGTGCCGGTACCCAGCTCGGACGTCTTGCTGAAATACGGATCGCTGAGGGTTGCCGGGATCGGCATATCCATCGACGTGAACAAACCGGATACAATGCCGTTGGGCAGCGGGTTATCCGCTCTTGGATTTGTCAGAATGGCATGGATATCTTTGTCCGAACGGTTCCGAATATTGTCCAGGACCGTCGCAAAATGACGCTTCCCGGTTTCACCCACACCAAAACCCTTCTCTCCTTTCTTCCATTTGATCGGAAACAATGTAAATTCTCCGAAGCCCTTTGAAAGTAGAGAATCCGGAAGGAAGTTCTTGACCGTTGCGCCTGAAATCACGTGAACACTGTTGGAGTCTATGGTGATTTTGTCACCTGTTTCAATCTGGTATTTGAGTTGTAAGTCATCGGCATATTTTTCATAATTGGCTACCAGATCAATGTCCGCAGCAAAAATCACATCCAATCCCTCCGGCAAAACTGTCATCATCCGGTTCGTTCTGGATACAGCACAGTTGTAGCTTCCAGATGTCTTGACAACCGGATCGCATGAAAGATAGGGTCCCGGATCTACAACCCTTTCCATCGTCACATCAAGGGTTTCCGGAGTTGTGGTAATGGTTGTGTTGCCGGAATCGTCCGTAGTGGAGGAAACAGAAGCGGTTTCCTCATTCAAGGCGTAAAGGGGTCCGTGAGAAAACAGCAGATCATGACTTCCGCTTAAGAAATGGATCTTTCTGTCTCCGTGGTAGAGAAAATAGTGATTCAGTGAGCCCTTCTCTCCTTCTTCCTCGTCCCCGAAATAGACCTGGTCATTGGGATCATCCTGCACCACGGTGACCCGAGCCGGTATCAGGTTGCCGTCTGCATCTCTTGAAAATGTCTCAATGCTGCCGGAATCCACCTGCTGAATCACGACGTTGCCGACCGAGGTCGTTTTCGCAGGTGACACATCAATGGCAAAAGATGTAATCGTTTCATCCCCTTCAACATTCGGATCTCCCGGGTCAACAACCTGGTATTGGCTGAACAGATAATTTCCGATCCCATTACCCCGGATGCTGATCTGATAACGGCCTGGTGGTACCTTCAGAGAAAAAGAACCTGAATTGAAGGTACGGGTAGCCGCATAGGGAACCGGGATGGGAGAAGCTGTAATATTTGTCCCGTCAAAGTATGAACCCGGTATCAACTGTTCGGCAGTAACAATGAGTCCGGTGGAATTGGCAGTATTGAAAATAAGCCCGCTCAGTCCACCAAGCTCGCTGAAGAGGTTGCGGGGATTCTCAGGCGCATTCTGCAGCTTGTCAATTGCGTAAAAAGCTCCCGAATACTGAGTATTTGAATTCTTGGAAACAATATGACGAACAAAAGTTACTGATTCGCCTGCTGCCAGTGTATCTCCGGCATGAGACGGTTTGCTGACGGTCAGGAATTGCCCGCCTGATCGCATATACGCCCGATTGCCACCATCAAAGGTCACCTCAAGCACACCGTCATCCGGTGAATAAATCGCCAGAGAATCATAGGGGACAGAATGCACCGCAAATGAGGCAAAGGGAACATACACAGGAGTCGTGACGCCCTCAGCGGGACAATATCCAAGGCCCGGAGCGCCAATGTAGGGTTTCAGGTTATTACCGCCAAGGAACACGTAATCACCCACAGTTCGGATTGGTGCTGTCGTCGAGCCACTGTTGGAGACTGTGGTGGTGACGGTGAAATCCTCATCATTTCGTTGAATCGTATAAACCGTTTCGACCTGAAGCCCCATTGCCAGCCTTGTATCCGGATCAACCGTGACACCGGCGGCCTGGAGACTGCCATCCCTGTCCATCACATATCCGGTCAGTTTCAGGGATGATATATCTTCAGTCAATGTGTCGACCTTGATAGACGTGTACGCTACGGGCGTTCCGAGATTGCCATTTGCAACCTGAAAAATCTGATTGACATTATCGTTGTTATAGCTGATCCGGTTGCCCAGGCTGTCTACGATGATATTGGTAATGTCAATGATGGAACCGCCGGTCGGAGCCAGAAAATTCTGCTTTCTTTCCCCCACTGTCCCGCCGTCTATGACGATGTCGAACTTATTGTTGCTGAGGTAGAAATCGCCACCAGATGCCATGGTTTTCGGGCTGTCTCCGATGAAATCATTTGCATTGTTGTCATCCACACGGGAAATAACGCTGGCTGGTGCTTGAATTCCTGTGGAATGATAGCATCCGGAAAAGGAAACAGGCACAAATAGTAATATTACCGGAATTATTTTTCTCATTGAAGTGTTTTTCCTCCGTTTTCGCCCGCAGGCAATGTTGATACGGTTCATCTGAGGTATAGTGCGAAAATCAGCCATGCCAGCACAACCACAAGCCCTGTGGCATGTTCAGAATTATGAAAAATCTGTCTAAATTCCCACTCATCCCCACTGTTGGGATAAGGAGTTGACCGGGGAATGATGCTGCTTACTTTCGAAAGATAATCCTCGTAAGGGGCTCCGAACAGTTCCTTCAGCCTTGTGGTTTCCACTTTGATTTTGTGGGGGAGATAGAACCCAAAGAAGCCCAGTAACACGACAACGAGAAGGATCCAGCTCCGAGCCGCCACAGACAAGCCCGTAAATATAAGAAGAGAGCCTAGATAGAGGGGATCTCGAATGAACGCATAGGGACCCGCCACCACCAGTTCAAGGTTTTTCATCAGGTATCCTGCCGCCCAGAGACGAATCAATTCGCCCGAAATAACCAGTAATCCCCCAATGAGAAAAGTCAAAAGCGTGGGTTTGGCAAAAAAATAGAGTAAAAAAACAATGGTCAGCAGCGTTATGTTGCGCCATGTCGGTTTCTTAATCCAGTTTTTCTTTACAATGGGAATGTCTTTCGTGTCCGGACTCATGGAGCCTCCCTTCATAATTTATGCAGAAGGGATTATAGCACAGCCAGCCCTTATGACCAGCCTGTAAACTGATTTTCCCCGCAATAAATCCTGTTATTTAAATATGGATAGAAATACCGGCTGCCATGTGGAAAGCCTCCATCAGGGATTCACTGACTGTGGGATGGGGATGAACCATACGGCCCATCTCCTCAACGCTTCGTCCTTCTCTGACTGCCAGCGTCGCTTCTCCAATCATTTCAGACGCTTTCCCGCCAATGATGTGGACACCCAGCACCCTGCCGGTCCCCGTTTCGGAAACCACCTTCACAAATCCCGCCTTAATTCCTTCCACATAGGCTTTGCTGTTTGCCGTTAAAGGAAATAAGACAGACTCTGATTCCAATCCCCGTTTCTCAGCCAGTTCCACCGTCAACCCCACAGAAGCAATTTCCGGGTAGGAGTAAACCACCGCCGGGCAGGGTGTGACAATATCTTCTTCATCTCTGATTCCCAGAATATGATGGATTGCTTTCAATCCTTCTCTGGACGCAAGGTGGGCAAGTTTGGGCGTGTCAATTACGTCGCCAACGGCATAGACATGGGGAACCGTTGTTTCCTGGTTTTCATTCACCGGGATATGCCCCCGGTCAGTTTGAATGCCCAGTGCGTCCAGATTCAAACCGTCCGTATTGGGCTTCCGCCCCACGGAAAGCAGAACTTTACCTGCGGACACTTCATGGGATTCTCCGTCTTTCTCGAAGGTTACCACGCCACCTGCCGCTCCGGTAACCTTCGCTCCCACATGGACTTTCACTTTCTTCAATGCTTTATGGAGCTCTTCCGCCAGGTCTCTGTCCATTCCCGGAATCAGCTGGTCCATCATCTCCAGAACCGTAACTGAGATACCGAAGGTACTGAATACCGAGGCAAATTCCACACCGATCACCCCGCCGCCAATCACCACAAGGGATTCCGGAAGTTTGTCCAGAGCCAGCAGTCCCGTGCTGTTGAGAATCCATTCTCCATCCGCCTGAATGTGGGGCAGATTTGCGGAAACCGACCCGGTGGCGATAATACAATTCTTAAATTTCAATGGGGTTTCGCCATTCACCGTCACCGTTTCCCTGTCCGTAAACGTCCCTGTCCCATGAAACACGTCGATACCATTTTCTTTCATCAGAAACGCGATTCCCTTCGTCAGGCGATTCACCACCCGGTCTTTTCGCTTGAAAAGCTTCCCGGTATCCAGTTGAAATTCCGGAACTGTGACTCCAAAATCCTTCGCGTGCCTGATTTTTTCCATAAGAACAGCCGTTTCAATCAAGGTCTTAGTGGGAATGCACCCTACGTTGAGGCATGTACCGCCCAGACGTTCATCCTTCTCTATCAGTGCCGTTTTCAGGCCATGCTTCGTCCCGTAAATGGCACTGACATAACCACCCGGCCCAGCACCGATTACAATCAGATCGTAGGAACTCATGACAACTCCTTTCATCAAAACCCGAATCCCGACGGAGATCCGGGCAGAACATTAACATTTTTCCTTCTGTTTTCTTATATCATAGGAAAATGGCTACTGCGAAATTTTTTGAAACATTTTCCTCCCTATTGGTGTACTATATCAATAGTACACAAGTACGGGAGGTGGTACGTGATTATAACCATAGACGAGCAGAATCCGGTTCCAATCTTCCAGCAAATCATCCGCCAGGTAAAAATGCGGGTAGTGTCGAAAGAACTGGCCGCCGGATCACCAGTCCCGTCCATTCGGGAACTGGCCGTTCGCCTCAGCGTGAATCCAAACACAGTGGGAAAAGCGTTCCGGGAACTGGAAAGGGAGGGGATTATCGTAATGAAGAGAGGAGTCGGCGCATTTGTATCGGAAAATCCGCCGGAAGAATTCGTAACTGGGTTCAGTAACACGGTCATTGAAACAAAGGTCAGAGATCTGGTCAAGACGGCAAAATCCCTGAATGTACCGAAGAAATCAGTAATTGAAAAGATAGATCTTGAATTTGAGGGGGAGACAAGATGAACACGCAAATGATACTGGAAGTTGAAGGTCTGTCCCAGGCATATAGCCGGAATATCTTCAGAAAAACACAAGTTTTCGACGATTTTTCATTGTCACTGGAGCCGGGGAAAATCTACGCTCTTCTGGGCCGGAACGGCGCAGGCAAGACAACGCTGCTCAACTGTGTTCAGGGCCTTCTTGCCTACAAACCGGGAGAAATCCGTTTCAAAGGCGAAACCATGAGGCCGGGAAATACCCATCGGTTTCTACAGAAAATCACTTCAGTTCCCTCACCAACAGAGATGTTTCCTACGGTTACGGCAGATCAGTACATGAACTTCTACCAGAAAACATACGACAATTGGGATACTGAGCTGGAGGCCCGGATTCGCAAAACGTCTGATTTTGACTGGGCAAAGCCGATCAAAGCCCTTTCCACCGGCCAGCGGATGCAGGTACTCCAGGCGCTGGCGCTCTGCCCGGAACCGGAGCTGTTGCTTCTGGACGAACCCCTGGGGGTAACGGACCCGGTGGTTCGAAAGTACTTCTACAAAAACCTGCTGTCTGTGGTCGCGGAACGGGAAACTACCGTCATCATTGCCACCCATCTCATCAACGAAATCGCCAACCTCTTTGATGAAGCCCTGTTTCTGAAAAACGGCCGACTGATTATGAGAAAGGGAATGGCAGAGATGCAGTCAAATTATCAGAAGTTTATCTTTGACAGGCTCCCGGATGTAAAGATCGAGGGCGAAATCGGCCGAATGATCGGAGATGGCGCCATTTTAAGTGAAAATCCGGAAAAAACCGAGCTGGACTTACAAACCAGGGGATTGAACTTCAAACAGGAAACACCGTCCATTGAGGACGTGTTCGAATCATTCGCGTGAGAATGAAGGGAGAACAAAAATGATAGACATAATTAAACTCCATTTAAGAAATAAAGCGCACTCGCTGGCACTCCTGGTCCTGGTCTTTCTGACCATTACACTTCTGCTCGTCACCCTTCGACTCACTCTGCCAAGGTCTGGATCCGTAAAAAGTGGAATGATCTTTCTGGGTTCATGGTTCGGTTTTCTGGGACCCCTTCTTGTGCTGGCCCGAGGCAAAAACGGAGAGGGGAAATTCCTGTCCCGATTGCCCTTGTCCAGATTTAAGATCTTTCTGGGGAAAGTTACCTTCCTAATTTTTGCCTATGTTCTGGTTACCGGCCTTCTGTGTGCAGGAAACTGGATTATTTCCGGCCTGGTAAAGCTATTTTCAAACTCTGTGAGTTTGTCCGGCGTCCCGAACGGTCAAGCAATCTTGAACGATGCAATCACATTTTTCAAAACCATACCATTTTTCCTGTTTCTAGCGGCATTGAGCCTCTGGCTTCAAAAACGGATCAGCTCAAATAGCGCTAATGGCCTTGTGGTACTGGGCCTGGTACTAATTTTCGGTCTAATTCCCTTCTTTACGATACTGACGATCCAGCATCATTCCTTCACAATATCCTCCACAGGTGTTGTCAATTTCTTAAAAAGCTACGGGACATTATTTGTTACAACGCTGAATCTGGCTCTCTTCTTCGCTGCAATGGGATTGTACCGCTTACGCCACTTCCGTAATTTTTGAGCCGAATTCTCAAGAGATCAAAAAAGTGCCCGCCTTTCGGCGGGCACTTTCATTTTTAGGTCAACACCAGGAAATCAGAAAATGTAACGAAGTGACAGTTTCCCGTAGAACCACCGGCCGGTGGTATCTCCGTAAACGTACGGCTGGTTGTCGTCAAAATTCTGATAATTGGCCTCTGCCAGGAGAGAGAGGTTATCGTTGATGATAAAATTCAGATTCAGGTCAAATTCATAAGAATCTGAGGCCAGGTTCGAATATGTATTCACCTCTGCGTACCCTGCAAAGTCAAGCTTTCCAATCTGGTCAATCGGGCCAACCCAGTTGGTCAACGGGTCAAAACCCATCCTGGAATTGTTGATGGCGGTTTTGATGGAGACGGCAATGCTCTGGAAGGGTCTGGAATCAATGGTGAAGAAATAGCTGTTCACCGTGCTGTAGTTAGTGGTCAAATCGGTCGCGCTGCCATAGTGCAAGCTTCCTCCGACACCGTCGGAGTTGATCTGACCCGCTCACCCATCCATGACCGGCACCGAAAATACAGCCTCCTGCTTATTGAAGCTATAATCGTAGCCGATCGTCAGTACTGTCTTGTCATTCAGTACATAGAACATGCTCGTACCCGCCGTTCTTCCGGTCAGGTTCATCGTGTAGGTATTCAGCTCGTTGTTCTCACCGTTGCGTAAACTGGCATATATGTTAAAAGATGCCTTGTCTGAGAAGCGGTAGCTGAGGTTGCCCCGGAGATTCATATCTTTCGATGGCATGTTGGTTGCTTCGCCGATAACCTGTCGCTGTAAATAGTAAACCAGCGAATTGCCCGGGAAGGGACTGTATGCGGCGGTAGGGTCTTCGTTGATGCCCATCGCATTCTCAAAGGGATGATCAATGGATTCGAAGGATGCCATCAGATTCGCCCTGAGATCGCCATAGCGTCCATCCCAGCGGATCTTGAACAGGCTCGAAGTGGTATCGGTGGAACCGTCTTCCAGATTCACAACCAGGCTATCCCGGTCAGTTTGTTTATACCGATAGCTGAAGGTGAAGCGATTCTGATCATCGACTTTGTATCGTGCCCGAAGTTGCACATAAGACACATCCCGATTGTAAGCGGAATAACGGGTGAAGGAAAGTGGCTGTCCACCACCGGGACGTCCCTCCCGCCAGGCGGGAATGTCAATAAAGATATCGTCGTTGTCCATGGTGTAGTAGGACAGGAAGGCATCCAGCACAAAATTCGGACGGAACTTGTGGGACCAGCGGAATGAACCGGTGGTCGTGGTCATATCCAGATCTGTGAAAGCGTTTGCGAGATCTGAATAACTGGCACCTGCCACAATCCTGTCATTGCCCCCGACAGTGCCTTCAATGTGCACTTCATGGGTAGATTTTTTGTTATCGTTATTGAATCCTGAGGGGAGCACTTCACCACCGTATAACGTTCGGCTGGCAAATTCATCAACCGCGCCGCCGTTAGCGGGATGCCTGGGCAGGTCAATATAGAACCCGGTCTGGTCAGCAGAATTGTTGAACTTGGAATAGGTGTACTTGTAGCTGACATCGAACTTGTTCATTTTGGCATGGACCTTTGCCCACACATCGTAAGTGTTCTCATCCAACTTTGCGCTCTTTGACTGCACATGGCAGGTATCGCAGTGGGACAGCTGCATCATCTGATGATAACCATTTCGGGCCTGCGACCGGAACCCCACCTGGATATCCGAGGGCATTGAGGTGTTCAACCGAATATCAAAAACCTGGCGGAAATCCTCGTAGATTGTATAAAAATCTTCATTCGGGGAATAATCCACGCTGGTTACTTCCTTGTGCTCCGGGATTGTGCCAGCCTGATCCGAGGCTTCCCGCCAACTCAGGTTGGACAGACTGTCATGGCCCAGCTTGTGACGGAATTTGTTGTAACTGGTGGTGCTGGTAAACCAGTCGGCCTTGTGGAAAACCAGCTTCATCTCCATGTCCTCATTACTGAACAACGACAGATCCAGACGGTAATTCAGGTCCCCCTTGGTATCCATGGTGCGCAATTTCAACATTCCACGTACCTTGGTCTGGGATTCCGAAAACTCAGTCACCTGATTTTGATCCTTACCAACATCACTGCCCTTTGCCCCTATTTCCACGTAATTTTCTGCGTCCACGTGGTCTTCTGCCAATGCCGGCCAGGCAATCAGGGGCAGGCAGGCCAACAGAAAAATAGCAAGTTTCTTCATGTTTTCCTCCTTACCTGGTTAATGCCTTGCCCTGAGCGCTTCTCGCCTCAGACGGCAGGTCAGATCCGTGTATCCGGGTGTGGCACTGGCTGCATTTCGTTAAGAAAGCCCGTTTGGAGCTTGTCACCGTAGAGGTGAATGATCCGCGATCCGGGTGGTTGGCCGGGGTAAAGTCCCCCTCGTAACCCGGCAGAGCGGTATGGAAATGCATTTGGTGGCACTGCAGGCAAAGAAAGGGTTCATTGGCCTTCAGCAGATTGTTGGCCACACTGCCATGAGGGTCATGACATATCATGCAATTTTCCGCCACCGGTGCATGCTCAAACACAAACGGTCCCCGGTACTGGGAATGGCATGACAGGCAGGTTTCGTTCACCCGCTCCGGCATCGTGTCCTCAGAAACCACATCCTCCGAACCATCAAACTTGTGGCAATCGACGCAGGTCATTCTCCCTTCCTTCACCGGATGGTGAGATGGCAGATACATCTTCGCCCTGATGTTCTGATGGCATTTCAAACACAACTGGTCTTCGTACTCTACCAGCGAACCCCTGTAGGCCGGCTGGTGGACCTTGTGGCAATCGGTACACCCGACTCCATATTCGATTACATGTTTTTCTTTGAGTCCGTGCACAACATTGGCATGGCAGGACAGACAATTCTGTTCCAGCTTTTTCATGTTGTTTTTCGGGCCCGCAATCAGCGTCGGATCTTCTTTGTCCATATGGGTCTGTCCGGAACCGTGGCATGCTTCACATTTGAAATCGTCACCCTTTTTAAAAAAGATGTTGTGAAAGCTCTTGCTAAATGAAGCCACAAGCTCCTCATGACAACCCGAACAGGACTCATCCCCGACGAGATCTCCCCCCGCACCGGCATAGGCTAGCGGCATCGCGCAAACCAACACCGTCATGAGAAAAATCTTTGCCCCCTTCATAACCTCTCCATTTCTCTTTTCTGGTTGATGAAGTTAATAAGTTAAGAATGTTACCGCGCGCACTGTTGACCTTGAACGCACTTTACCAGTCATTTTCGCCACATGCAAGACTTTTGTGAATATTAGCATATTACAATCTTGGCATTCACTGCTTTCTTTTCTTCTTGACCCCGGTTTTCACCCTGGTATATAGTTGGACAGCCATGATTACTGAAAATGCAGAACAGTATTACAGAATTCCAGACTGGGGCGCCGGGTTTTTTCACGGTGGAAAGGCCGGCCATCTCTGGCTCCGGCCCACCAAGGACCCGCTCATCAAATTGGATCTCTACGACCTTGTGGAAAAGGTTCAAAATCAAGGCCATTTCACTCCGTTGAAATTTCATTTTCCACAAATGCTGCAGTATTCTATCTCCAAACTGGCCAAGTCCTTCAGCCGGGCGGCGAAGGAATTCAATTATTCGGGAACGTACACACCAATATATCCCATCAAGGCCAATCCTTTTGCACCGGTTGTAGAAGCAGTCCTTGCGGCGGGAAGTCCCCACGGAATAGGGCTGGAAGCCGGTTCTATTTCAGAGCTGGCAGCAATAATGTCAGTGGCGAAGAAAGAGACGCCACTTGTATGCAATGGTTACAAAGATGAAACGTATATGCGACTCATTCTTACTGCCGCAAACCAGCTGGACCGCGTGTATCTCGTGATTGAAAAGTTTTCCGAGTTACTGATTTTCGCTTCCATTGTGGAGACGACAAAACCGGCAAAACTCCCTTTCCTTGGAATTCGTGCCCGTCTTCATACCCACGGTACTGGAAAATGGAAAGAGTCAGGAGGTGATTTCGCCAAATTTGGCCTCACGGCCTCGGAAATCGTGGAAGCCTGCGACTTTCTGGAAAAACATGGATTACTGAATCGCCTGACCATGCTCCACGCTCATATCGGTTCCCAGGTCACCCATTCCCGCAAGGTCAAGGCCATGGTGGAAGAAACCGGTATGATTTACGCGGAAATGATTCGGATGGAGGTTCCCATTAAAATCGTGGATCTTGGGGGAGGTCTTGGGGTAGATTATGACGGCAGTCGCTCCTCCGGCGAATTCAGCATCAACTATACTGTCACCGAATATGCCAACAATCTCATCTTTCACATGAAAAGCGTCTGCGATCAACAGGAAGTCCCGGACCCGGAACTGTTTACCGAAAGTGGCCGCGCGATTACCGCCTACCACAGCATGCTGATAGTAGATGTCATGGAGAAGCACTCCCTTTCCCATTCCATGTCAGTGGATAAAAGCATTGAAGAGGAAGACAAGGTCCTTGTGGATCTGGTAGAAACTTATCAGCTGATGAACGCGCGTAACCTCGTAGAGTATTTTCACGATGCCGTCCACATGAAGGAACAGCTCCACACACTCTTCAGTATCGGCGTACTGAACCTGAAACAGAAAGCGATCGGAGAGCAGATTTTCTGGAATATCGTCCAGAAGGCCATTGAACTGGCGCCCCGAATGGACCAGCGGCCCGAAGAACTGGAGATGCTGGACAGCCTGATGGCATCCAAATACGTTACCAACTTTTCCACCTTTCGTTCCGTTCCGGATGCCGATTCTATTGGTCAGATTTTCCCCATTGCCCCAATCCATCGACTGGGGGAAGTGCCGGTAGAGTCAGCTATCATTGCCGATATTACCTGCGATTCGGACGGCAAAATAGACCGCTTTGCCGACATCAGCGCCACCAGGAGCACGCTGAAATTCCACCGGCTGAAAAATGAGCCGTACTACCTCGGGATTTTTCTTACCGGCGCCTACCAGGATGCTATGGCTAACAGCCACAATCTTTTTGGGACGCCGGATACATTTTTTATTGAAGTTACCGGAGACAATACTTTTGAAATCACGCATCATGTCCCGAAAGACACAATCGCCGACATGTTGATCCGAAACGGCTATCACCCCCAGCTCTTTGGGGAAAAATGGGGAAGAGATGCTGATGCGACCGAAATACTGAACGGCAGTACCTACCTGCATCGAATCCCCACTGCGGGACCGGAACAAGGTACCAGACCTGTTTCCATATCCATACACATTGACCAGTTGGACTGTCCACGGTGCCGGTCTGATATCCGTGCCTTTCTTTCAGATCTGCCGATGGTCAGCGAATTCAAAATTACTGAAAATCATCTTCACCTGACCATTGCCAGTTCAGAGCTGATCCCCCACCTGGAATCTTTACTGAAAGAAGCCGGGTTCTCTGTGGAAACTGAATCTCAAGAAGGAAATTGACACAATGTGGGCCGATACCCATTGCCATCTCGACACACTGACTGAACAGGAAATCAGCCGGGCTGTATCCGCAGACGTCACCCGATTTGCCGTGGCAGGAGTAACCGGCTGCACCAAAGAAGCTGAAACTCTCGCAGAACACCACGAAGAAGTCTTCCTGATGGCCGGTATTCACCCCCTTTATATCGACAAA
>Ga0210044_10003467_pt1 | contig 22528 bp, 27 predicted proteins | sample CryGey13umfilter_2_FD_183959 | JGI IMG/M metagenome (GOLD analysis project Ga0210044, IMG submission 183959) | Groundwater microbial communities from aquifer in Utah, USA - Crystal Geyser 4/9/14 3 um filter (SPAdes) (version 2) | ecosystem: Environmental > Aquatic > Deep subsurface >... | reverse complement strand
GATCGTCTTGGCAACTTTGACAGGAAGGTTAAGAAGGAATTTTATCAGAATTTTTTCGGGCGATAGGGTTAAAGTCGAAATGACGCCATACGATGAGGAAAGAGGCAGGATAAGTTATAAATTATGAAAGTACAAAGTTCACTACAAAAAAGATGCAAAGATTGTAAGTTTGTTAAACGTCATGGGGTTTTATTTGTTATTTGCAAGAATCCCCGCCACAAACAGCGGCAGGGGTAAGTGACCTAGGTAGCTTAAGTAACTTATGGCAAGAATTGCAGGGCTTGAATTAAACGATAATTGGAAGGTCGAATTTGCTCTGACCAGAGTGAAGGGTATCGGCTGGCCTTTGGCTGGGAAAATAATCGATGCTTTAAAAATTGACAGGTCAAAAAGAATGAAAGACTTGGTTTCCGATGATATATCAAAAATAACTGCCGAACTTGAAAAATATGACACAGAAGGAAATCTTTTTAGAAAAGTCAGGGCCAATATTGCAAGACTTCAGGCAATCGGGAGCTACAGAGGCTCAAGGCACTCAAAAAGTCTTCCTGTCAGGGGACAAAGAACAAGAGTAAACGCCAGAACCAAAAGAGGCAAAAGAAAGACAATCGGAGCCTTTAAGAAAGAAGTCTTAAGTAGCAAAAAAGTAGCAGAGACAGCAGAGTCAAAGTCTAAGAAGTAATATGGCAACAAATACCGTTAAAAAGCAAATAGATTTAGCAAAGATTTATATTTCGGCATCTTTTAATAACAGTCTGGTTACGGCAGCCAACGAAAAAGGCGAGGTTTTGGCTTGGGGATCATCCGGTTCGGTTGGGTTTAAAGGAACCAGGAAATCAACCCCGTTTGCGGCAACTTCCGCTGTTGAAAAAGTTATGAATAAGATAAAAGGGGAATTCGGTGTAAAAGAAGTTGAAATTTATATCAAAGGTCCGGGACCGGGCAGGGACGCTGCATTAAGAGCGGTTAAGGCATCGGGAGTAAGAATCTCTTTGATTGCCGATATCACGCCAATTCCGCACAACGGTCCAAGACCTAAAAAAAGGAGAAGAGCGTAATGGCAAGGTATACTGGTCCAAAGGACAGATTATCAAGAAGGGAAGGTTTTGATCTTTTCGGAGCGGGATTAAAGTTGACAAGACTTACAGTTCCGCCGGGTGTTCATGGACCAAAAGGGACGAGGGGTTTGTCTCAATATGGTAGGCAGCTAAGGGAAAAGCAGAAAGTCAAAAGGCTATATGGCCTTTTGGAAAAGCAGTTTAGGAAATATGTTGAGTTGGCTCTCAAATCCAAAGGAAATACGGGGGAAAAATTAATCGGCTTTTTGGAAAAAAGGCTTGATAACGTAATTTTCCGTTTGGGATTTGCTCCTTCAAGACCATCCGCAAGGCAGATCGTTTCTCATGGGCATGTTTTGGTTGACGGCAAAAAAGTTAATATTCCATCATACGGGCTTAAAGTCGGCCAGACAGTTAGTTTAGATGCCAGGGGAATGGCAATTCCGACGGTTGCAAAGCTTCTTAAAAATAAAGAGATAAAAATACCCCCTTGGCTTGAGAAGAAAGCTGTTGTAGGAAAAGTTGCCAGAGATCCAAAGCGTGAAGATATTACTGAGCCAATTTCCGAGAAGGATATAGTTGAGTTTTACTCAAGGTAAAGGTAGAATACCAAAGCTTGGAGGTGAATATACAATGAGTGTACCATTATTTGAAATTAAAGAAGAAAAGAAAGAGAAAAATTACGCAAAATTTGCGATTACTCCTCTGGAAAGAGGTTATGGGGATACGTTAGGAAATGCTCTAAGAAGGGTACTTTTGACCTCGCTTCCCGGAGCAGCAATTACGTCTGTCAAGCTTGCAGGAGTTAGACATCAATTCTCTACCCTCAAGGGTATGAAGGAAGATGTTGTTGAATTTTTGCTTAATTTGAAAAAAGTCAGATTTTCATATTCCGGAGAAAAACCGGCTAAAGCTTCCCTGTCGGTTAAATCTGCGGGAGAAGTAAAGGCTAAAGATATTAAAGCCCCCGCAAATGTAAAAATAGCAAACCCGGAATTTGTTCTGGCGGTTATTAACAAAGGATCAAAACTGGAGGCTGACATGGAAATTGAAGCAGGGATTGGATACTCTCCGGCAGATGAGAGATCATCGGGAGAAATAGGCCTGATTCCCTTGGACGCTTCTTTTTCGCCTGTTGTCAGAGTTAATTATAAAGTTGAGGAAACCCGTGTAGGAAGACTTACAAACTATGACAAATTAAATTTTGAGATTTGGACTGATGGAACGGTTGATCCAAAAGAGGCGCTTCTCTCCGGAGCAAAAATACTTATATCCCACCTTAATCAAATTGTTAATCCGAAGGTGGCTCTCAAAGAAGAGAAAGTTGTTGATACAAGCCTGGGAATTACGGGAAAGCTTTCGGTTGAAGAAATCGGTTTACCGACAAGAGTGGCCAATGCGTTATCTAAAGCAGGCTATGAAACAGTTGAGGAATTATTTGCAGCCAAAAAAGAAGATTTGGCAAAGGTAAGAAACCTCGGAGAAAAATCGCTTAAGATAATTAAAGCAGCTCTTGGTCAAAAAGGCGTAACTTGGGAGGTAATCTAAAATGAGAAAGATGGTTTTCGGAAAAAAACTTTCCCGGGGCAAAAAGGGAAGGGAAGCTCTTTTGAGGTCTTTGATTAGGGCCGTTATTGTCAGTGGCAAGGTGGTAACCACAAAGGCCAAAGCCAAAGCAATTATTGGACAAGTTGATAAAATAATCACTTTAGCTAAAAAAGGGACACTGGACTCAAGAAGAAGAGTACTTGCTTTTTTGGGCAATGACAGAGGTACTGCCGACAGGGTAGTTAATAGTTTGGCTCCTTCTTTTTCTCAAAGAAACAGCGGTTATACAAAAATTATTCTTCTTCCTCCAAGAAAAGGGGATGGTGCCCAGATGGCAAGACTGGAGTGGACGGACGGGGTAGCGGGTAGCGGAAAGGTAATAGGTGATAGGGTTAAGGAAAAAAAGACTAAAGCGAAAACTACATAAAACCTATACGCTGTAACCTGTACGCTAAATATTATGAAAACATACCAACCAAAAGCAAAAGAAATTAAAAGAAATTGGAATTTAGTCGATGCTAAAGGGGAAGTTTTAGGAAGGCTGTCGTCTAAAGTTGCCCAGCTTCTTACCGGAAAAGGCAAGCCGACTTACTCGCCTCATATGGATTCCGGAGATTATGTGGTTGTTATTAACGCAGAAAAAATTGAATTGACCGGAAAAAAGAAAACGCAAAAAGTTTATAGAAGTCATTCCGGCTACCCCGGAGGCTTTAAAGAAGTAAGTTTTGCCAAAATGAGCAAAGAGAAGCCGGAAGAGATAATTAAGCATGCGGTTAACGGAATGCTTCCTGATAACAGGTTGAAGAAAGACAGATTAACAAGACTTAAGATAGTTGCGGGAGAAAAAAATCCCTTTGAAGGTAGATTTGGCGACACGAATACAAAGAAAGCACACGAATGATACGAAAAAGATGTGTTCATTATTTGTTTATAACAGCATTCAAGAACACTCCGCAGTTTACTGCGGAGATGAATTGAACGCTGATATGTCATCCTCCTTTGGAGGGATACCCCGCTCTTTAGAGCGGGGAGGATGTCATATTCGTGACATTCGGGTATTTATTCGTATAATTAGTGTCGAAATGTTTTAAGGAATGGCAAAATTAAATTATTTTTATGCAATTGGTAAAAGAAAAGAATCATCCGCAAGGGTGAGAGTGTTTCGTGGAAAAGGAGAAAATACAGTTAACGGAATCTCAGCTGAAAAGTATTTCCCGGGGAAGGTTTCAGAGAGTGTTTGGAAAAAGCCTTTTGAAGTTACCGAAACTTCGGAGAAGTACTACTTTAGTGCAAAGGTTATTGGTGGCGGAAAACAAGGACAACTGGATGCTGTAGTCAATGGAATTGCAAAAGCACTCGTTAAAGTTTCGGAAGAGAAATACAAAAAGGAATTAAGAAAGTTTGGTCTTTTAACCAGAGATTCGAGAATCAGGCAAAGAAGAATGGTGGGAATGGGTGGAAAATCCCGTCGTCAAAAGCAATCTCCAAAGCGTTAATACGCTTGTTGTTCAGCGTTAAGCTTATCTGCTAAAATACAAGCTGTTATTACGGGGTGTAGTTTAGCGGTAGAATTTGCCGATGGGGTCGGTAAGGTCCCAGTTCAACCCTGGGCGCCCCGAAAGCGATTTTTCCCCTCTTGCATTTTGTTGGTAAGGATAGTAAAAGAAAAGTTGTAATGGCAAAGACCAAAAAAGATGCGAAAGAAGCTCCTAAACAGCAAGAAGGCGGTTCTGCAAAACTTCAAGCAATTAAATTGGCAATGGACCAAATTGAAAAGCAATACGGCAGAGGCTCAATTATGAGACTTGGGGAAAAAGTCGATGTTCGTTTTAAGATTGATGTAATTCCCACCGGATCCATTGCTTTGGATTTGGCGCTGGGTGTCGGGGGTCTTCCTAGAGGAAGGATTACTGAAATATATGGTCCTGAGGCAAGCGGGAAAACCACTTTAGCACTATCGGTTATTGCAGAAGCACAAAAAAGAGGTGGTCAGTGTGCTTTTGTTGATGCCGAACATGCCTTAGACCCAACTTGGGCAGAAATAATCGGAGTTGATTTGGATAATCTTTTAATGAGCCAGCCCGATACGGGAGAGCAAGCTTTGGAAATTACCGAGACTTTAATAAGATCGGGAGGACTTGACGTAATTGTCGTTGATTCGGTTGCGGCACTTGTTCCAAGGGCCGAATTGGAAGGAGAGATGGGGGATGCCGTTATGGGGATGCAAGCGCGCCTGATGTCTCAAGCACTAAGAAAGTTAACAGGTGCAATATCCAAATCGAAAACGGTCCTTATTTTTACCAACCAATTAAGGTTGAAAATCGGAGTAATGTTCGGAAACCCCGAAACTACCCCGGGAGGACTTGCCCTAAAGTTTTATTCATCCGTAAGAATTGATTTAAGAAGAATTGAGGTTTTAAAAGACGGGGAAAGGGTAATTGGCTCCCGCCACAGGGCAAGAATTGTCAAAAATAAAGTTGCTCCTCCATTAAGAGTGGCTGAGTTGGACATTATGGAAGATGAGGGTATTTCAAGAGGAATTTTGGATGTGGCTGTTGATTTGGGGATAATCTCAAAGAGCGGCTCTTTTTACAATTATGAAGATAAACCAATCGCCCAAGGCAAGGAGAGCGCTAAGGCATATATTAAAGAGCATGCGAAATTTGCCGACGAAATGGAGAAGAAAATAAAAGAGATGGCAGCTTCAGGTAAAAAGCTTTCTAAAGAACTTGTAGAAGAGAAAGAAGAGTAATATTAAGTGTGCCGATAATTACCTCAATTAAATCTCAGAAGAAAAAAGACAGGGTAAATATATACCTTGATGATAAATTCGGTTTTGGACTTGATTTAGAAAATCTTGTAAAACTTGGATTAAAGGTTGATCAGGAGCTGACAGATGAAGAAATTGCAGATATTGTTAAAAAAGCAGAATTTCAAAAGACTTTGGATAAACTCCTTAGATTTGCAACTCTAAGACCAAGAAGCGAAAAAGAAATAAAAGATTGGCTGAAAAGGAAAAAAGTCCATATTAGTTTGTTTGATAAGTTGCTTAAGCGACTTAGGCAACTTAGCCTTCTTGATGATGAAAAGTTTGCAAAGTGGTGGGTAGAACAAAGACAATCTTTTAGACCGAAACCGAAAAGAATATTGAACAATGAATTATGGATTAAGGGAATTAATAACGAAATAATAAAGAAGGTTTTGGGGGAGGAAGAAATTAATGAAGAAAAAATGGCGAGAGAATTATTAAAAAAGAAAATGTATAAATGGAAGAATCTTGAAGGTTTTGAGTTAAGACAGAAAATGTCTCAATATTTGGCTCAAAAAGGCTTTAGTTGGGAAATTGTTGAAAAAGTGGTAAAATTGCAGGTAGAGTAAAGGAATATGGTAGGAAGAATCCTAAAGACAGCTTCTTTCGCCCCAAGTCTTATTTAAAAAAGACTTGAGTTTCCTTGCTTCGAATTTATCATATGTCAGACGATAATATTAAAAAGCTTGAAAAGATTGCTAATTTAACTTCCGATGAAGCCAAAAAGATGCTTCTGGATGAAGTTCAAAAGGAGCTAAGCGGGGAAATTGCCAAGAAGATCAGGCAGGCCGAAGAAAGAATCAAAGAAGATGCCTCCGAAAAAGCCAAGGAAATTTTAGTTGATGCTATGAGGCATGGAGCCACGTCGTACGTGGCGGAATACACTGTTTCTACGGTCACGGTTCCCAATGAAGACGTAAAAGGAAGAATTATTGGAGCCGGGGGAAGAAACATCAGAACTTTTGAAAGGGAAGCCGGAGTTGAAATTGAGATCGACGAGACAAACGAAATTAGAGTTTCTTCTTTCGATTCCATAAGAAGAGAAATTGCCAGAAGGGCTTTAGAACTTCTTATTAAAGATACTCGAATTCAACCTTCAAGGATTGAGGAAGTTGTAAGGCAAGTTCGAACCCAGATGGACGATGTCCTTTTGGAGGAAGGAAAGCAAATTGTTCACGACTGCGGGGTATTTAATCTTCCTTTGAAACTTGTAAGACTTATTGGAAGATATAAATTTAGAACCTCATATGGACAAAATCTTGGCATTCATACAATTGAAGAAACAAAGATTGGAATATCGCTTGCATCTGAAGTTGGAGCTAGTGTAGATATTGTACGACTGGGGTGCCTTCTTCATGACATTGGAAAAGTTGTAACCGAAGAAGAAGGAACCCACGTCCAAACAGGAGTGGCAACCCTTAAAAAATATGGTCTTCCTAAAGAAGTTGTTGTTTGTGTTGCCGAGCATCATGAAGATAAACCGTTTTCATCTGTTGAATCTACAATTGTTTGGGTTGCCGATGCCATATCAGGGTCCCGTCCGGGAGCAAGATATGAACCGCATGAAGATTATGTTAATAGAATGGAAAAGATAGAAGATATTGCCAAGGGATTTGCCGGAGTCGAAACAGTCTATGCTTTTCAGGCAGGACGCGATGTCAGGGTTATTGTAAAGCCCGATGAGGTAGATGACGACAAAACTACGGTTTTAGCCCATGATATTGCCAAGAAACTTGAAAAAGAAGCAGAATATGCAGGGCAAATTAAAGTAACCGTAATTAGAGAAGTAAGAGCCACTGAGGTTACCGCTGCCAGATGAAAAAGACTTTAATTTGACATTCGAACCTGTTTTGGTATATGCTTTCAAGCTAGATATGACAAAGAAGGATTTAGTTGGTCAAGTCTGCCGTAAAGCACACCTTACTAAAAAAGCTGCAACTGAAGCGGTTGAAGTATTTTTAGATGAAGTAGGACGAATTCTTTCAAAAGGTGAAAAAGTAGTTCTTTCAGGATTTGGAACATTCAGAGTAATTTCGATGAAAGGAAAAACCGTCAAGATTCCAAAAACAGATAAAATGGTAACTATCAAAGCGCACCGTTCTCCAAGATTCACTCCAGGCAAGAAACTCAAAAGACAAGTTGCACGCTAACGCTGTATAATTGAGCTTAATGGATAGGGCAATTGTTGTCGATAGGTTAGTTAAAAACTTTGAAGTTACTGAAAAAGAAAAAGGCTTAAGGGGATCCATTAAATCAATCTTTTCTCCTAAGAGAAAAATAGTTCATGCCTTAAAGGGAATCTCGTTTACTATTCAGCCCGGAGAGCTTGTCGGATTTATCGGGCCAAACGGTGCAGGAAAAACAACAACCCTGAAGACTCTTTCCGGACTTTTATACCCATCGAGCGGTTTTGTTCAGGTTTTGGAGTATGATCCTTGGGAGAAAAAGCCTGAATTCTTAAAACAAATTTCTCTTGTGATGGGGCAGAAAAATCAGCTTTGGTGGGATTTGCCGGCAATTGAAACTTTTGAACTAAATAAAGAAATTTACGAAATCCCCAGGAGAGATTATGAAAAAAATCTTGAGGAACTGGTAACCTTGCTTGATGTAGGCAAACTTCTTAAGACTCAGGTAAGAAGGTTATCTTTAGGTCAAAGAATGAGAATGGAACTTGTGGCGGCGCTTCTCCATCGGCCTAAGGTACTTTTTTTGGATGAACCAACAATAGGGCTTGATCTTATTGGCCAGCAGAAAATAAGGGAGTTTATCTACGAATACAATCGCAAGAATAACGCAACTATAATTCTAACTTCTCATAATATGGACGATCTGACTAATTTGGCAAGACGCGTAATTGTAATTAGTGCAGGACAGATTCTTTTTGATGGAGCTTTAGAAGAGCTAACAAGCAGGTTTGCAAAAGAAAAAATAATTAAAGTTTCTCTTTCCGAAGAAGTTGATATAAAAACTATTGAGGAAATAGGGAAAGTTAAGCATGTTTTATTTCCTGAAGTTACCCTTTCTGTTCCAAGATCTGCCGTTGCAGTTGCTGCAGCTGAGATTTTGCAAAATTTTCCCGTAAATGATTTGACAATCGAAGAGGTTCCGGTTGAAGAGATTATTAAAAAAGTCTTTAGAGGTGAACTAAATAAGTGAAAAAATATCTTCAAATATTTAAGTTGTCTTTTCAGCAGGAATTTGCCTACCGGCTGAATTTTGTAATGTGGAGAGTCAGAAATATTCTGCAGATTATTCTTCTGTTTTTCCTTTGGAGTTCGGTATTTAAAGATCCGCAAACAGAAGTTTTTGGCTACAATCAGGAAAAAATCCTGACTTATGTTTTCGGAATATTAATCTTGCGGGCAATCGTTTTTTCGGCAAGGGCGGTTGATGTTGCAGGAGAAATATCAAACGGGGATATCACAAACTTTTTGCTTAAGCCCGTAAACTACTTTAAATATTGGGCAACGCGGGATATTGCAAGTAAAATCTTAAATTTGGGGTTTTCTGTTTTTGAAATTACGATTTTGTTTTTAATTTTAAAACCAAATCTTTTTTTACAAACAAACCTTCTTACCTTATTCGCGGTTTTGATCTCTTTGACCATGGCTGTTATTTTATTTTTCTGTCTTCTTTTTATAACCAACATGTCGGCTTTTTGGATGCCCGAAAACGGCTGGGCTGCTCAATTTTTATTTATCGCAATCATTACCGATTTTCTCTCGGGTGGAGTATTCCCTTTAGATATTTTGCCTTTAGCTTTTCAAAAAGTTCTTTATTCGACCCCCTTTCCCTATCTTTTATTTTTCCCTTTGCAGGTTTATTTGGGGAAAATTGCAGGTTTAGAAATTATTAGAGGTTTGGCTACAGCATTTACCTGGGTATTTATTTTATTTATGACGGTTAAATTTATTTGGGCAAAAGGCTTAAGAAGGTACTCGGCGGAAGGAAGGTAGGCATGAAAAACTTAAAGAAATATTTCAAGATTTGGCTCTTAATGAGTAAGAATTCATTTTTGGCGGTTTTTAATCAAAGAATGGCTCTTTCTATTTTTCTAATCGGGAAGATATTAAGATTTTTCTTTTTCTTTGTTTTTATTATTTTCTTGCTCAAAGGAACAAAAAGTCTGGCGGGATATAATTTAAATCAGACTCTTCTTTTTTTCTTTACCTTTAATCTGGTTGATACAATCTCCCAATTCCTCTTTAGGGAAGTATACCGATTCAGACCTTTAATTGTTTCGGGAGGATTTGATTTGGTCCTTTCCAAACCGGTTAATGCTCTTTTTAGATCACTAATGGGGGGAGCTGATGTTATTGATTTAATAACCATAATTCCTTTAACTATCGCCACTTTCTATATTGCCAGTTTGTTAAATCCTTCCATTCTACATACTACTTTCTACATACTACTTGTGTTAAACGGTTTAGTTATTGCCTCTGCCTTTCATATTTTTGTGTTGGGTTTGGGGATTGTAACTTTGGAAATTGATCACACAATAATGATTTATAGAGATTTATTTAATCTTGGCAGATTCCCGATTGATATTTACAAAGAACCCTTAAGGGGAATCATCACCTTCTTGATTCCCATCGGGGTCATGGTTTCGTTTCCGGCAAAGGCTATAATGGGGCTGATGACCCCAATGGGAATTCTTTGGTCAATTGTTTTTGGGATTTTGACTTTATTTCTTTCTCTCAAATTCTGGAATTTCGCCTTGAAAAAATATACCAGTGCCAGTAGCTAAAAAAAAATTATGAATTATAAGCAAAGCTTAAGTCTTCGACAAAAATTATTGGTTATTTGCGGCCAGACTGGAACAGGAAAAACTTCATTGGCAATCTTCCTTGCCAAAAAGTTTAACGGTGAATTAATTTCTGCAGACTCGCGCCAAGTTTACAAGGGACTTGATATCGGGACAGGAAAAGATCTTGATGAAGTAAAAAAATCTAATGTTCGGGTTTGGGGATATGATTTGGTTGACCCCAAGAAAAATTTCAGTGTTGGAAATTACATCAAGTTTGCCCAAAAAACAATCTCTGATATTCAAAAAAGAGGCAAGCTTCCAATTTTGGTCGGGGGAACAGGGCTTTTTATTAAAGGTGTAATTGACGGGATTCCCACGGCATTTGTTCCCCGGAATATGAAGCTCAGGAAAAATTTGGAAGATAAGTCCCCGAATGAACTTTTTGAGATGCTGGCTCACATGGACCCAATTCGTGCAGGAGCAATGAATGTATCGGACAGATTAAATCCAAGAAGACTAATTAGGGGTATTGAAGTTGCAACAATGGGTTTGGAAGGCAAAAAACCAAGATTTTTCGGTCCTAAGTATGAAGCTCTGGAAATCGGTCTTTATGCCCCAAGCAGTTTACTTTCGGAAAAGATTAGAAAAAGAGTTGATAAAAGAATTAAGGCTGGGGTGGAGAGTGAAGTAAAAAAACTTTTAAATATGGGTGTCGGGTGGGCTCATCAATCGATGACATCTTTGGGTTATAGGCATTGGAAAGATTACTTTGAAGGCAATGTTCCCAAAAATGAGGTTATAGAGGGTTGGAAGAGGGAGGAAAAAAAGTATGCCAAGAGACAATTAACCTGGTTTAAGAAGGATAAAAGAATTAATTGGTTTGATGTATCAAATAGGGGTTTTGAGAAAAATGTGGAAGAATTGGTCAAAAAATGGTATTCTTAGGGTGTGCCAACAAAGGTTGAAATTTCCCACAAGACAATAATTTTTACGGTAGTTTTTGCTCTTCTTCTTTGGTTTCTTTATTCGGTTCGAGATGTGATTTTTGCTTTATTTGCATCCATCTTATTAATGGCAATTCTTAATCCCTTAGTGACGCGCTTAACCAAGTTTAAGATTCCCAGAGGAATTTCCGTTCTTTTGGTCTATATTTTGGTGGTAGGTATTTTGGGTGCAACAATTGCATCAATTATTACTCCTTTAGTTAACGAAACTTCGAGTTTTGCTGCAGGACTTCCAAAGTATCTGGAAAGTGCAGGAATCCCGGCTTTTTTGGGCAAGGAAACAACCAGTAATCTTATTTCTCAGCTTGTTCAGATTCCCGGTCAAGTTCTTACCTTGAGTGTTTCATTTTTTTCTAACCTAGTCATGGTTATTGGATCTTTAGTTTTTGCTTTCTATCTTCTTTTGGCAAGAGAAAAACTGGAAAACCAGCTTTCATCGTTTCTTGGTGAGGAAAAAGGCAAGAGAATTTGTAAGGTAATTGATACTTTGGAATTTAGATTGGGAGGCTGGATGAGGGGGCAGCTTCTTTTAATGCTGGCAATCGGACTGGCAACTTTTCTTGGACTTATTCTTTTGGGAATTCCATATGCCTTGCCTTTAGCAATTTTAGCAGGGCTTTTGGAAATTGTTCCAACACTTGGACCAATTATTGCTGCAATTCCATCAATTATTATCGGATTTGGAATATCTCCCTTCATAGGCTTTGCTGCAGCATTTTTGGGACTACTTGTACATCAGATTGAAAATTATTTACTGGTTCCCAAAATAATGGAAAAATCAGTTGGGGTTTCTCCTATTGTTACACTTCTTGCTTTGGCGGTTGGGGCAAAGCTTGCAGGAATTGCCGGGGTATTTATATCTATTCCGGTTCTAATTACTTCCCAGGTTTTATTAAAAGAATATCTTTCTTCGAAAAGTTGAAAAAAGACCACTTATTTGATACAATAACCCTGCTCTGGAGGAAGGATGATCGCCCGCCAAAAATTTCGTATTTAGGCGGGAGGAAAGTCCAGGCAGCATAAGGCAGGAGATCTCGCGTAAGCGGGAACCCGAGAGGGCTGGTTAGAGCAACAGTGACGATTCCGTAACGAGCCTAAAGCTTGTTAAGGAGTGAAACGCCCCACTACGCCGAAAGGCTACGCGGGGTCCCGCGGAGCTCGCAAGAGCAAAGTGGGAGGCAATCCCCTCCGCTGCAACCCACGAAAGGTTCGTTTGAGGTCGCCTTACCGAGAACCGAAGATTTGGGGCATAGACAGATGATCGTCTTGAAACAGAACCTGGCTTACTAGCCTCCAGAGCATTTTATAAATAGTAGCTAGCCAAGCTTTGCTTACTAGCCTCCGGAGCATTTTGTGAAACCAGTGTTCCAATTGCTTTTCCTTTGAGGATTTTGTCTATATTTTTAAGCTTGTTTATATTAAAAACTACAATCGGCATATTATGATTTTTGCAAAGGCTAAAGGCTGTGGTATCCATAACTTTAAGATCTTTTTTAATAGCTTCGTCATATGATAATTTTTTGTAGAATTTTGCTTTATGGTTTTTCTGGGGATCTTCCGAATAAATACCATCAACGTTGGTGGCTTTCAAGATTAGATTGCATTTAAGTTCAATTGCCCTCAGTGCCGCTCCCGAGTCTGTGGTAAAAAACGGGCTTCCCACACCTGCGGTAAAGAAAATTTATTCCCTTACCGCCCTTATTCCCAAAGAGTTCTCCGGTTAGTTTAAGAAGAACCCTTTTATATTTAATTTTATCCATTGTTTCTGGAAATATTATACCCTATTTATAAACTCTTTAAGCTAAATAATCACTGTATTAATGGAAGAGAGGTTGGGTAACCAAGTAAGGATTGGGGAAATTTGCAGGATGCGAAGATTTTGGTATAGTATAGCCTGCATGGCAAATCCGGAGCATCAAGTCTACGAAAGTGTTAACAATGACAATGTGGTTGAGACGCTAGCGCTTTTTTTGTCAGGTAGAACTAAAAGGGAAGACTTTAGTGAAAATAATCAATCTGTTCTTAATTATCATTTGAGTTTAATGGAAGATGATCCTAAATTTAAAAATGCGGTTGTTGCCAGAAAAAATGAGATGGCACAAGTTGCAGGGGGCGGAAAAAGAATCCCATTGTATACAGACAAGGAATTGGAGAGTGCCAAAGCACATAGAAAACATAGGAAGCGTAGGATTAAAACATGCCTTCAGCCAGAATTGTTTAAGGTAGAATCTTCTGCAGTTGAAAACACTGGCATATTTAATTATCAAAGTATTATTGATCCGGAAAAAAAATTGGTAAAACTTCACAGGGAATTTGAAAAGTTTCCATACTGGCATGATAAGAATTCTTTAGTAGCCGAGAATATTGGGTACCTTAAATTAAAATTAAGGAACATCATCGGTTTACCTATTGCCAGGGGAAAAGATCCGCATGTCAATGATAGGTTTTATAAATTTTTAGTTAAGAGAATTGTTCATTATGATGTTTTTGGAATCTTTATTGAATATGATGGCCTTAAACATGACGAACCTACAGATTTAGGTGTAAGAATACATCAAGTTAAAAACTATATAGGCGAAGCACTTAATAACAATGCTGGACTTAGGGAAAAATATATGAATTATAACGAGTTTGTGGATATCTATAACAACGAGTGGGGAAAGTAAATATATAATATCCTTATGAAACTGGTTGTCCAAAGAGTAAAAGAAGCTTTGGTTAAAACCTCTAAAGATAATAGGGTTATTGGAAAAATTGGAAAAGGCTATTTTGTTTTGGCGGGAGTTAAGAAAGGGGATACTTTAGAAAACGCTGAGCTTTTAGCCAGTAAACTCTTGAAACTCAGGGTAATGCCTGATAAAAAAGACAAAATGAACCTTTCCATCAAGGATGTTGGGGGAGAAATATTAGTTGTTTCTCAATTTACCTTGTGTGCTGATACCTCCGGTGGAAATAGGCCCTCGTTTATTAATGCCGCTCTTCCGGAAGATGCAAAGAAAATTTTCGAACACTTTGTAGGCAAATTAAAAGAATCAGGTGTTAAAGTTGAGACAGGAAGTTTTGGAAACTACATGGAAATAGTCTGTATTCTTGACGGTCCGGTAACAATTTTATATTAATTTTCTATCTACAACAAAAGGGCCCCGATTGAATCGGGATTTTCCTTTTGTGTCAGTTCATAATCGAAGTTACCCTCCGATTCTAAACATGGTTGTGCCGCAAACTTCACAGACGGCTTTGGTTGCTTTCTTTCCGTTCTTCATCGTTACGGATTGAGCATCTTTGCCATCTCTCTTTGCTCTGCACTTAACACAGTACATTGCCATTATTTAATTCACCTCCCTTCGCTACGGTTATTTTGAACGAACCAAGTATATCACCAGCTCCAGGCACAGAATGAAGCTAACGGTAATTAGGCTTTTAATAATGGCACGCTTGGTGTTTGAGCCTGCCTCTCCTTTTGCCAATAGATCGGCTCTTTCTGCATCTTTTGAACCCGCGGTTTTTATGGTTGAGCCTATATTTATTTGCCTCTTGACACGGCTCTCGGGAGACCAACTTAGAGTGGGTTTGTGATGGATCATTTTTAAAACCATATCTCCTTGACACTAAGATTGCAAGATGTAAAAATGACTTCTAAGTGAATGTAGAATTAGTTCTTTTAATTATCTTTGGAATTTGGCTCGCGGCCCTAACCATTTTTTTTATTTGGCTTTTTGTATTTTTTAAGAAATTGACTGAAGGTTCGGAGAAGGGTAATTTAATTAAAGTTCTGAAAAAGATTTTAGAAACCCAGAATGAAAATTCTCTAGCAATAGGGGTTTTAGAGAAAGAAATAAAAAGAATTGATTGGGAAGGCAAAAGCCATGTTCAGAAAGTTGGTATAATAAGATTTAATCCCTTTAAGGAAATTGGGGGAGATCATAGTTTTTCGCTGGCACTTTTGGATAGGGAGGATTCCGGAGTAATTATCACCTGCCTTCATACCAGAGAAAGAACTAGAGTATATATGAAGGGTATTAAAAAAGGGAGAAGCGAGCTTGAGTTGTCAGTCGAAGAAAAAAAGGCTTTGGAAAAGGCGATCAAAGAATAATTATGAAAGAGTATTTAGCAAAAATAAAAAAATTTACTTCAACCAGGACTTTCATGTTGGTTGTTAGTTTCTTGGGATTATTTTTGGTTTCGGTTGGAATTTCGGTTTTAGTCTTTACATTTATTTTAGGTAGGGGAAAATCAGGGGCGACTCCTTCTACGGGAGCTGATGGTAAATCAAAAATTAATTTAAATTTACCTAAAGTTGAAAGCTGTCCCATTAACGGCCAGATGTTTACTAAGGCGGAGAAAGATATTTGGGAAACCCGAAGGCCGATAGCCACGATAATTGAAAATCATGTTGATTCCCGTCCACCATCCGGTCTTTCCAGAGCAGATGTTGTCTATGAGGCAGTTGCCGAAGGAGGCATTACCAGATTCCTGACAGTTTTTTACTGTGATACCTCAGCTGAAGATGTCCGCATAGGGCCTATTCGAAGTGTTAGGGTTTATTATATAGATTGGGCTCAAGAATACGGACTTCCTCTTTTTGTCCATTCGGGGGGAGCTAATAATATTTGTTCTTCCTGCCCCCGGGGGATTAAACCTAAAGGAGATGTGGCCACTGAGGTTGATGCTTTCAAAAAATTGGTGGTGCTAAATTGGCGCTATGCCCAAGGTAATTCCATGGATGCCGGGACCAATATTGGCTTTCCTATTGTCTGGCGTGATTACGAAAGAATTCCGGGCGCAGCCACGGAACATACTTTTATGGGATCTTCCGATAAACTATTTGAGGAAGGAACAAAGAGAGGTTTTGGCTACAATGATGCCAAAGGAAAACCTTGGGTAAATAGTTTTACTTCTTGGAAGTTTGTGGATGGCAAGACTTCGGAAAGTCCGACTGCCAGGGAGATATCATTCTCCTTCTGGGATAATAAACCGGACTATGATGTTAAATGGGTTTACGACTCTGCAAAAAACGTTTATTTAAGATTTAACGGAGGCAAGGAATATGTCGACATGGACACCAAGACTCAGCTTGCGGCCTCCAATGTTATTATTCAGTTTACCAAAGAAAGGGGTCCGGTTGACAAAGAGGGTCATATGATTTATACAACAACCGGTACGGGTAAGGCGCTGGTATTTCAGAATGGAAGTGTTTTAGAAGGAACTTGGTCAAAAGAAACACAAGCGTCAAGAACAAAATATTTTGACAGTAAGGGAAAGGAAATCTCTTTAGTTAAGGGTAAAATTTGGCTAGAGATAGTGCCTGCCGGAAACGAAGTGAAGTATTAACGCCCGCCCGTTTGGCGGGTAAACCTGCCCCAAGTAAAATGGCAAATCTTTCGGATATTATTACTTCTAAAGTAAGGATAAAGATATTGGAGCTTTTCTTTTCCAATTGCAAGGAGATGTATCATGTTCGGGGAATTGTCAGGGAGTTAAAAGAAGAAATCAATGCGGTGAGGCGTGAACTTGAGAAGCTTGAGCAGGCAGGGATTTTAAAAAAAGAGCCCCGTGGAAACAGGGTTTATTACTGGGTAAGACGCGACCATCCTTTTTATGGTGATCTTCTTTCAATTGCCGCAAAAACAATGGGCTTGGGAGCGGAATTAATTAAAAATAGAAACAAGATTGGAAAAGTTAACTCGATCATGTTTTCCGGAGGATTTGTAAGACGCCAGCCCAAAAAACATGAAGACGATATTGATATCTTAGTTGTCGGAGACATAGTCTTGCCCGAACTTGCAACATTAATCCGTACCGAAGAATCAAAAAGAGGAAAGGAAATAAATTATACCGTAATGAGCAGAGAAGAGTTTGAGTTTAGGAAAAAGCGAAGAGACCCGTTTCTTCAGGGAATACTCTCCTACGGCAGGGTTATGGTTGTAGGTGACGAAGAGGACCTTGTAAGTTAAAATACAAGTATGTCCCCCTTAAAGAAAGTCATTCTTATTTTTGTTCTTTTTTTAGCCTGTCTTTATATCAGTCTTCCTATTAAAAAGCCAAACAAAATTAATAATGACTTAAAGCTTGGTCTTGATCTTGCAGGAGGAAGCCAGCTTGTGTTTGAGGCCGATACTTCAAAGATTTCTTCCGACAAAAAAAGCTCATCACTGGAATCTTTGAGGAATGTCATTGAAAGAAGAGTTAATTTATTCGGAATTTCCGAACCCAATGTTCAAACATCAAACTTTCAGGGAAAAGACAGAATTGTGGTTGAGCTTCCGGGAATAAATGACACAAAAGAAGCACAAGCCTTAATCGGAAGAACGGCACGGCTTGTATTTACTGAGATCATAGAGATATCTGGAAAAGATGGCGCAACCCCATCGGCGTCTCTTATTCCTACGAATCTGACCGGAGCTGACCTTGCGGAAAGTAGTGTGGTTTTTGATCAAAATACAGGAAAGCCGGCAGTTTCTTTAACATTTACCAAAGAAGGCGGGGATAAATTCGCCAAGATAACCGGAGATAATGTAGGCAAACCCGTTGCCATAGTTTTGGATAACGAAGTAGTTTCCGCTCCTAATGTACAGGAAAAAATTGTAGGAGGAACAGCCCAAATTACAGGTTCATTTACTCTGGATGAGGCCAAAAAGCTTTCAATTCAGCTTAATGCAGGAGCCCTACCTGTTCCTGTCAAGGTAGTTGAAGAAAGAACAATCGGGGCAACCTTGGGGGTAGAGTCTATTTCCAAAAGTATTATTGCGGGTTTAGTCGGACTTGGTATGGTAATTCTTTTTATGATTCTGGCTTACGGAAAATTGGGGTTGGTTGCAGATATCGGACTGATTGTTTTTGGAGTGATAACCTTAGCTTTATATAAACTGATCCCGGTTGTATTAACTCTTCCCGGAATTGCCGGATTTCTTCTTTCGGTGGGGATGGCGGTTGATTCAAACATCTTAATTTTTGAAAGATTTAAGGAAGAAAAAGGAAAACACTCAACAATTTCTGATGCTTTGGAAGTTTCTTTTGGAAGGGCATGGGACTCGATTAGGGATGCCAACATCGCAACCCTTCTTACCGCATTTATTCTGGCAAATCCCTTGGATTGGAATTTTCTTCACACATCGGGATCTGTTAGGGGATTTGCTATAACTTTGGCATTAGGTATCGGAATATCTCTTTTTACCGGAATTATAGTTTCAAGAAATCTATTAAGATTATTTGTAAAAGAAAGGAGGAGCGACACAGATACACGAATTGCATGCGAATGATTCGAATTCGTGTAATTCGCATTAAAATTTGTATAATTCGTGTCGATTCTTGGAATGAATTGGATGAAGTACCGCTGGCTGTATTTGGTTATCTCCGGAACGGTTATTCTTTCCGGAATATTTTCGCTTCTTAAATGGGGTCTTAAATACGGAGTCGATTTTACGGGAGGAACTTTAATTGAATACAAATTTCAAGATGGCAAGAGGGAAACATTTAAATATCCTCCCATGAGCGAAAAAGAATTGGAAAAAATTAGACTTGAATATAAAAATAAAAAAGCCGAAGAGGTCAGATTTGAAAATGTAGGACCATCAATTGGGCCGGAACTCATTAAAAAGACAATTACGGCAATTATTATCTCAGTCACGGGAATTTTACTTTGGATTTCTTTAAGATTTAAAAGTTTTAAATTTGGTCTTTCGGCGGTTTTGGGAATGCTTCATGATAGCCTGGTTCTTATTGGAAGTTTTTCACTTCTTGGGCATTTCTTGGGAGTTGAAGTGGATTTTCTTTTTGTCACGGCCCTATTAACAATTCTTTCTTTTTCAGTCCATGACACCATTGTTAATTACGATAGGATTAGAGAAATAAATAAAAAATACGGCGGGGAACTTTATGATATTGCAAATGAAGCAACCTCGGAAACTATGGTAAGAAGTTTAAACAATTCATTCACAATAATTTTTATGCTACTCGCTCTTATTCTTTTGGGAGGAGAAACAATAAAGTGGTTTGCCGTAGCCCTTCTTATTGGAACTGTCTCAGGAACTTACTCGTCTCCTTTTGTATCAGTAGCGATTTTGGTTACTTGGGACAAACTGGAGAAGAAATTAAAAAGAGTTTAGTTTTATTTTTTTAGAAGGATTACTCCCACATCTTGAAATCTTTCACCGTTTACTCTTGGGGTTAGATCCAATTTTGCTTTTTCGACGGGACCGTCAAATAATATTTCATTTTTAAGTATTTTAAAACCGATATTTTCTGCTTCGATTTCCCATTTATCAATAACATCAAACGGTCCAGGTTTATCTTCTTGGGTTTGTGACCATATATAGCTTGGGGAACCTTCTTCCATTAAGGAAAATGAAAAGATGAGTTTTCCTCCAGGTTTTAGTACCCGTCTTACTTCGGTTATTGCAACCGTTGTTTCTCTTATATTATTAATTCCAAAACATATAACTTCAGAAATTGAATTATCTTCAAAAGGCAAGTGTGTTGCACTTGAAGTTATTGGAATAACCGTATTAGTTTTAACTAAATTGTTAATAAGTTTGTTTGTTCCAACTAAGACATCAGTATCTAAGTCGGTTAAATAAATTATGGAATTATCAATTTCAGGCAATAAGTTTTTTATTAATAGCCCTCTGCCAGTAGCGATATCTAATATATCCATACTTTCTTTTTTTGCATTCAATACTACAAAATTGATCATATTTTCCATTCTTTTTCTGGATTTTTCTTTTGCCATGGTGCTTTGCGACTCGTCCAGTAAAAGATTTTCTTTTGGATCCCTGAGTTTTTTACCCCACTTGAATTTTTCTGCAAGTTTAAGTTTGGTCTCTAAAACAAATACCTCTTCATCGATAATAAAAATATGATGATTTTTACAAATAACATTATTAGAAGAAACCTCAATAAAACTTTCATTACAAACAAGACAGTGAAGATTTCTTATTATTAAATCCTTGATTGTTTCCATTATTTGTTTAATATATCGATGCTTTTTAATAGAGTTTCTTTTTCATTTGGTATTTTTTTTGCAATTACTTTTTCAAATAATTTTTCTAATATCATCCCTTTGTTTCTGTTTATTTAAATTGAAGTATGAGTTTGGAATCGAGGGCGGAGGCGAGGCGTTTTAAAAATGAGAAAGACGGGTTTCCGTTCATCGATTCGATTCTCGAGATAGCAGCTTGAGATGTTTTAAGCTTTTTGGCAAGTGTTCTTTGAGACATCTTATTTTTGACCCTTTTTTCGATTATTTCTTTAGCCAACAGATATTCAGGTTCGGTTTTCCCCCACTCTTTTACGAATTCAAGGTCTCTCATAAGTTCTTCGAGATGGTCATCAAAGCTATATAATTTGATTTTGTTTTTCATAATTAAGATGATATCATTTATGATATCATCTGTCAATGCCTTGTACAGGTGTTATCTAACATTTGAGTTGTCACCACTAATTTAACATTTGAATTGACACCCCTGACGTGCTTATATCTTACCTTCGTGGGCAAAGGGGATGAGAAAATTGTGAAGACAAAACTCAGAGATCGAAAAGCGAGGAGTCTTGGTCAAAATCACTTTAAGGTATGACCTTAACTGGCAATTGGGTTGGAGTTGGGGTCGGTTCTGGTGCAGCCCTTTTAAGCTCTTCAGTTCTCCAAACCATAAATGTATCCTCTCCTTGTTTCTCTCCACAGCGGATAATAGTCCAATCGTAAACAGCGTCTCCCCCTTTAGTTATGGTCGTACTGGTCTGAACACTTTCTCCCCTACTCAATTGACTTTTGCCCCAGTTCTCACCAGAGAGATATTCCCCATCCCAGTAGAGGTTATAGTTATACTCACCCTCATCCTTATTAGCAGCGGTTAAAGTGAAATACTCCCCCTTTTCTAAAGGTACCTCTATACCTCCCTCAGCAAAACATCCTTCAGGAAGCCCCATCCCGGAAACCATTTGAGCGATCTTATCGATAGTGGGTCCAATAATAGGTGGAACCCACCCTTTTTTTTCTGAAAAAGCGTAGCCTCCCAATACCAAGACAGCTATCGCACTCCCTATTTTTACCACAGGATGAACTCTTTTTTTCTCTGATGTTCGCAACCCTTTTTCTTTATTTCCCTCAGACATATTTTTTACGCCTTCAATATATTATTCCATGGCAAAATAGAATTGTCAATACTCTGTACAGGTTACACACCTTTTGGACTTTTGATCTCTCTTCCTAATATGCTTGCAGGTGTTCTATCTCCAAGCCCTTCATGAATTCTATCATTGTGGTAAAACAGAAGATACTCGGCAATTCTCCGGTTTATTAGGGTAGGTTCAACCATTTCGTCCTGATACATATTGAGCCACTCTTCCTGGATACTTCTATTAAATCTTTCAACTACTCCATTTATCTTGGGGCATTTTGGGTAAGTAAAATGGTGCTTTATTCCGTTTTTCCTGCAGTAATTATCAAACACACCTAAAAACTCGGATCCGTTATCTGTCTGAACCGTATGAATTGGGATCGGAAGCATTGACGCCAAAATTTCCAAGACTATTTTGGCATTTTTAGAGCCTTTTGATTTGAATGTCTGGGCGTATGCAACTTTGAGCTTTACATCTATGGCGCAAATTGTGTAGCGCCTCACAGACCCAACAATTGTTTCTATAGTATCCATCTCGACATATCCACCCGATTCCGGCTTGGGAGCGTATATGACACGCACTTTTTTAATTCCCTCGGGCCTTTTTCTTCCCGGGTCATGATATCCGAATGTCGGTTTATCAAAGAAGATATGGTTTCTTTTAATAATCTTCCCTATTGTAGATACCGCAGGAAACGAGGGTAAACCAACTTCCTCGGCATATCTTCTTAAAAGAAAGTGGAGCTTTTTCTTTCCCAGTCTGTAATGAGCTTTCCTAAGGCGGCATATCTCAGCCAGGATCAAAGGATGTGTCTGCATTCTACGACAAGTATGGGGACGGCTGCTTTTAGGAACAAGACAAAACAACCTGCCGGAATTTTCTTTAAGTGTTTTCTGCCAGAGAAATACAATACTTCTTTTAACCGGAAATGCAGCCAGGGTTGCTGAAAGTCCGAAACTTTTGTAATACTCAATAACTTTCAGGCGGTATTTTGCCGTATCGTTATCCGCAAACGCTTTTATCGAAGCCGTTTTCTTCATCCACGAAGTATAGCCTCGAATGGATGAAAATATTAATCTAGTTCTATCAGTTTCGTGACCCATGGACTTATTTATTAAGTCCAAAAGGTATCGTAACTTTTACATGCCTTAATCTTATTAACCAATCCTTATATCTATTAAGTGCGGTGTCCAAATCTTTCTTCGGAGTTTTTTGTTTTTTCTTGAGAAAACCATGTAACAGTAAA
>Ga0210044_10003466_pt1 | contig 22531 bp, 23 predicted proteins | sample CryGey13umfilter_2_FD_183959 | JGI IMG/M metagenome (GOLD analysis project Ga0210044, IMG submission 183959) | Groundwater microbial communities from aquifer in Utah, USA - Crystal Geyser 4/9/14 3 um filter (SPAdes) (version 2) | ecosystem: Environmental > Aquatic > Deep subsurface >... | reverse complement strand
AGGCCATAGCTCCTTCATCGGATCGTCACGCGCCGACGTTGACCCCCCACGGACCGAAACACGCCGCCCTTGTCGCCGAATGGACGGCGGTTACCCAAGCCGGTCACGGAGGTGTGTGTGTTTAGTTCATCGGAGATCAAGGATCTTTTGGAGAGTCAGCTTCCAGACTGTGAAGCCGTCGTGGTCGATGACCGCAACGACGGCCGGCACTTTACCGCGCAGATCGCGTCGTCGGCCTTCGCAGGCAAGCCGCTCGTTCAGCAGCACCAGCTGGTCTACAAGGCCCTCGGCGAGCATATGAAGCGGGACATCCACGCCCTCGCAATCCACACGTTCACGCCAGATCGCTGGCCATTCCGAGAGGTCTAAGATGGACACCGTCGCTCGTATTCAGGGCTTGCTCACCGATCACCCCGTGCTGCTCTTCATGAAGGGCACGCGCTTTCGGCCGCAGTGCGGCTTCTCCATGCGCGCGGTCAACGTGCTCGCGCACCTGGGCGTCGCCTACGAGACCGTCAACATCCTGGAGGACGACGAGCTCCGCCAGGGCGTCAAGGACTTCTCGAACTGGCCCACCTTCCCGCAGCTTTATGTAGACGGGCAGCTCATCGGCGGGTCGGACATCATCCTAGAGATGTACGAGCGCGGCGATCTAGAGACGCTGCTCGCCAATCACCCGAAGGACAACGTCCAAGGCTAAGCCAGCGCGCCGATAGAACGCGGCGATCCGCCACCGGGTCGAGGTCGCCGCGCCACCGGACACGCTGCTCCGACAAGGCGCGATACCGGCCTGCGTGATACATGGCGCGGCCGCCTCAAGGACCCACGAGTCCCGAGCGGGTCCCTTCGTCACACCGGCTGCGCCGCGATGTGGAGTCACCCATGAGCAACTTCTTGGACGTCGTACGAGAGGCCGTCGGACCGCGCGTTTGGGGCGTAGCTGTGAAGCTCGCCCGCGAAGGCGCTGTCATGGGCGTCGCCACCGACGGCGACGAGATCGAGCTGCGCGTGAAGGCGCCCGGGCGAGCGCTCCCTCACGAGGTCTTCTTGTGGCCAAGCGAAGGGGACTGGGGCTGCGATTGCGGGCTCCCAAGCGGCGCTTGCGTGCACATCGCCGCCGCCGCCATCGCCTACAACAAGTCGTGGCGCGACGACGAGTCGCTCCCGCAGCCCGACGTCGAGCAGCGCGTGCGGCTGCGCTACGACTTCACCCGCGCTGGCCAAGCGCTGAACCTGTCGCGCACCGTCGTCTACCCGAACGGCCGCGAAGAGTTGCTCGACGGCACGCTCGCCAACTCGAAGCTCCTCGCCACCCGCGGCGACGCCCAGACCGAGGCGCTGCTCGCCGTGCAGCCCGCCGGCCCGCTGAGCGCCGAGGCGATGCGGCGCATCATCATCTTCTTGGAGGGCGACGTCAAGGCGACCCTCGACGGGCAAGCCATCGACCTCTCCAACGACCCGGTGAGCTTCGAGGTGCGCGTCACCGACGAAGACGAAGGCTTTAAGGTCGGTTTGTACCGCCCCGCTGGCATTGATGAGCTCTTCCGCGGCGTCGCCCTCGTCGGCCGCAGCGTGCGCCCGACCTCCCACGGCGACCTCACCCCCGAGCAGCGCCGCATGCTCGTGAAGGGCGTGCGCTTCGGCGCCCATGAGGTCGGGCGCTTGGTCGGCGACACGCTCCCCCGCTTGCGCGACCGCATCCCCGTCGTGATCGCCACCAGCCGCCTGCCCGACCAAGGCCAGATCGAGCCGACCGTGGAGATCGCGCTCGCAGAGACCGTCGCCGGGCTCGAGGTGAAGACCTCGCTCGTCTACGGTGATCCGCCGGTGGCGCGCGTGAACAAGGGCGTCTTCCAGGTCCTCGGCGACGTCGTGCCCGGCCGCGACCTCTCCGCCGAGCGCATCGCCGCGCGCGACTTCGAGCAGCGCATGGACCTGTCCGTGGGCTTCTCGCACATCCTGCCGCCGGAGAGCGCGGCGGTCTTCCTCAACGAGCGCCTCCCGAAGCATGTTGGCCCGGTCCGCGGCAAGGTCCGCCCCGACCGCTTCCGCATCTCCACTACGCAGGTCAACCCCGACATTCAGGTGGAGTCGCGCCCGTCGGGCTCGTGGAACCTCGACGTGCGCTTCCACAGCGACGAAGGCGAAGCCGATCTCGTCGCGGTCATGCGCGCGTGGCAAACCGGGCGCAGCTTGGTGCCGCTCATGGACGGCGGCTATGCGCCGCTGCCGCTCGACTGGCTCAAGACCCACGGCCCCGTACTGCGCGAGCTCCTGGACGCGCGTGACAACCAGGGCGACCTCTCCCGTCAGGCGACCGCCACCCTGGTCGAGCTCCTAGAAGCCGACGAGCGCGCTACAGTGCCGCCCGACCTCAAGAAGCTTCGCTCCTTCCTTGAAGGTGGCGATGGTCTCCCCGATGTCCCAGAGCCCCCGGGGCTCCAGGCAGAGCTGCGCCACTACCAGCTCGTCGGCTACCACTGGCTGCACTTCTTGCGCGAGGTCGAGCTCGGCGGCATCCTCGCCGACGACATGGGCCTGGGAAAGACGCTCCAAGCGCTCACGGCCGTCGCCGACTGCGGCGGTCAGAGCATCGTCGTCGCCCCGACCTCCGTGCTGCGCAACTGGGAGCGTGAAGCACACCGCTTCTTCCCAGCTATGACCGTGAACGTGTACCACGGCGCCCAGCGCGAGCTGGACGACAGCATGCTCACGCTGACCTCCTACGCTTTGCTCCGTTTGGACCTGGACAAGCTTCGCTCGCGCAACTGGGACTACCTCATCCTCGACGAAGCGCAGGCCATCAAGAACCCGCAGTCGCAGACCGCGCGCTCCGCCTGCGCCCTCAAGGGCAAGCACCACCTGGCGCTCACCGGTACGCCGGTCGAGAACCGCCTGGACGAGCTCTGGAGCTTGTTCCGCTTCTTGATGCCAGGCTTCCTCGGCAGCCGCGAGTCCTTCCGCGACCGCTACTCGAAGCCCATCGAGGCCGGCGACCAAGCGGCGCGCCTCGCCCTGCGCCGCCGCGTTCGGCCCTACGTGCTCCGGCGCCTCAAGAGCCAGGTCGCGACCGAGCTCCCGCCGCTCACCGACATGGTCGAGCGCTGCGAGATGGGCGAAGATCAGCGCCGCACCTACGAGGCCGTCCGCATGATGGCCCGCGAAGAGGTGCAGCGCGCGCTCACGGACGGCGACGGCCCGCCGAACACCATGCACATCCTCGAGGCCCTCCTCCGCATGCGCCAGGCCTGCTGCGACCCCACGCTGCTCCCCGGCGAGCACAAGGGCGCCGCGACCAAGCTCGAGCGCTTGGAGGAGCTGCTGGTGGACATCGTCGCCGAGGGACACAAGGCCCTGGTGTTCTCGCAGTGGACCGGCCTGCTCGACCGCGTCGAGCCGCGCCTCAAGAACCTCGGCATCGACTGGCTGCGCCTCGACGGCACCACCCGCGACCGCCAGTCGGTCATCGACCACTTCCAGACCGACGACGGCCCGCCCGTGTTCTTGCTCTCGCTCAAAGCGGGCGGCACCGGCCTCAACCTCACCGCCGCGGACTACGTCATCCACCTCGACCCGTGGTGGAACCCCGCCGTCCAGCAGCAAGCCACCGACCGAGCGCACCGCATCGGCCAGGATCGCCCTGTCGTCTCGCTGCGCCTCGTCGCCGCGGACACCGTCGAGGAGCGCATCCTCGACCTGCAGGACGCCAAGCGGGATCTCGCGGACGCGGCGCTCGGCACCGAGGGCGGCTTCCTCAAGAGCCTCACCGCCGCGGAGCTGCGCGCGCTCTTCGACTGATAGGCGAGCGTCACTCTGGCGCCTTATCGCCCTGAATCGCCGAGAATGCGCCGAATGGTCTGGATCACGCGGCGCGCACCTCGTGTGCATATGATAGAGTTCGACGTTCGATAGGGAACCGACGCGCGCAAGCGGTGTCTATTCACGCCACGAACGCCTTCATTTTTGCAGGAGCTAGGCATGTCACGCCGAAAGCGCAACCAAGCGGCCGAGTCCAAAGAGGGACTCTCCGGTCGAAAGCGCGCCATGATCTTCGGTCTCGTCGCGCTCGTCGCTGGTGCAGCCTGCCTCGTCATCGTCAACCAGATGGTCGAGTCCTTCCGGCAACAGATCGCGAGCGCGCAGATCCCCGCGACCAGCGCCAAGGTGGTGCTCGCGGCGCACGACCTCTACCAGGGCAACCCCATCACGAGCGCGGACATCCGCTGGGTCGACGTGCCGCTTGAGTTCATGCCCGGCCGGAACGACGCGCTGGTGTTCACGAACCCGCAAGAGGTCATCGGCCGCGTGCCGCGCGAGCGCATCCTCGCGAACGAGTACCTTCGCGACGATCGCCTCTCCGACGCCGAGCAGGGCATCGGCCTCAACGGCTTGATCGACAAGGGCTACCGCGCGCTCTCAGTCGGCGTCACCAACGACAAGGCGCTGTCTGGCTTCTTGCACCCCAAGGACTACGTCGACATCCTCGTCACGGTCAACAACACCGACGATGACGGCGTGACCACCACGGAGACGCACACCATCGCGCAGGCGGTGTATGTGCTCGCGGTGAACGACAACTCCGGCGCTGTCATCCCTGTAGACGCCACGCGCACCGAAGCCGCCCAAGCGCAGAAGAAGCAGAACACCAACGCTCCATCGGTCACCCTGCACGTCACGCCGCAGCAAGCCGAAGAGATCGCCCACGCAGAGAGGGAGGGCAAGATTCACCTGAGCTTGCGCAGCAAGAGTGACATCAAGGCGCTCGCGCTCGGGTCCGTCAACGATCGCGACATCACCGGCGAGGCGGTCACGCCCCCGCCCGTCGTGCGCACCCACACCGCAGCCAAGCCCGTCGAGGCGCCGGTGGAGGCCGGACCCACGATTCGCTTTGTGCGCGGCGGCAACGTGAGCGAGCACGAAGTGAATGAAGCGGGCAAGACGCCCTAGCAGCGCTTGGCGCGCGCTGCTCGTGGCGTTCGGCGTCGCGAGCGGCTGCGCACCACACGCGCCGATCGCGGCGAGCGCGCCGCGGTTTACGCCGCGCACGGCCGAGGTGCGCGCGTGGTACCTGCAAGCAGCCGTCGCTCGCGAGCGCGGTGAGGTCGAAGACGCCCTCCGCGCCTTGAGCTGGGTGAAGCGCCTAGAGGTGCCCACGAGCCCCTGGCCCGACGTCGCTCGCGGTGAGCTGCTGGAGGGCGAAGCGCGCCTGGACGAAGCGCGGGTCGCCTACACGGACGCGCTCACCCGCGACCCCGAGCATGGCCGCGCGCACTTCGCGCTCGCCCGCATCGCCCTCGCCCGCGACGAGCTCGACCAAGCGCTCCCGCACCTCAAGGCCGCCGCCGACGGCGCTCACCTCGACGACGCCTATGACGTCTGGGTGCGCGCCCTCCTGCGCGAAGGGGACGCCACCGCCGCCGCCACCTTGCTGCGCTGGGTGACGCGGTCGACGCCGCCGCGCGCGCGGGCAGCCAACCAGGCGCAGCTCGCCGAAGAGATCGGGTGCAGCGCCCTTCCAGCGATGGCGCTCCTGCGCGAGCAGCTGCCCACCGAGCCGGCGATCACCGCCGCCGCGGAGCGCCTCGGGCATCGGTGCGCTGCGCCGTGAGCGGGTGGTGGTGGCTGCCCCTCGCTCGCCAAGCTCCCGCTGTCGCCGGGCGCCAACGCCCCTCACTCCTCGCCGAGCCGGTTCCTGACGCGCACTGAGCGCACGCCGTTGCGCTCACCGACGTCGACCGAGAAGGCGCCGCGCCCGCCGACCCGCAGCACGCCGTCACCGACCGCCCCGAGGTCGAGCACCGAGCCGACCTTGAGCTTGCTGACGTCTTGGAGCGTGCTCTTCACCCGCCCGAACTCGGCGACGGCCTCGACCTCGACCGGCATGACGCGGCCGACGCCCTTGCCCATGGTCGCCCTGCGCGTCTGCGCCTCCAGGCGCTCGGGGGCGAGCACCGCCGCGAGCTCGGTCGGCAGGATCATGGAGATCATGCCAAAGGGTTCGTTTGGTGGGCCAAAGTCGAGGCCGACCTCGACGACCATGGTGGAGCGCGCCAAGGGGAAGGAGATGCGCGGCGAGGCGCTCACCTTGTGAATCGTGGAGAAGGCACCGAGCTGCGGCGGGCAAGCGTCGGAGATGCCGCCGAGCACGTCCTCGGTGATGCGCCGCGCGATCGAGAGGTCTACCGCCGTGAGCGCGCGCCAGCGGTACAGCGGCGGCTCGCCCCAGGGGTCCTCACCGAGCATCAGGCCGGTGAGCCGAAAGAGCAGCGCGCCCTCGACGACCAACAAGCCCGAGAGGTCGCCAGGCATGAGCTTGAAGCGGACGAACGCGCCGCCCTCTTGCTCTTGAACGCGGTCCAGCGCCTGGCCAAGGCGGCAGATGTCGGCCGTGCCTACGCGAACCGGGATGTCCACGCTCGAGCGGTTGACGAGGCGCGTGCGCACCCGCCGAGCCGCGGACCGAAACAGCTCCTCCACCGAGGTCGCGACGCCTTGGTCGACCTGGCTGAGCAGCGTCTGGGTCCCGGTAGTCACCGCCATCATTGCACCACGAACTCGGTGAAGTAGAGCCGGTCCACCGAGACACCGTCCACGGCAGTGGCGTTGAGGCGACCGAGCAGCTCGTCGCGTAGGCGCATCTTACCATCCAGACCCTCGAGCTCCGCGTAGGTGTAGTCCGAGGCGAGCGTCACGATCGCGTCGCGCAGCGGCGGCGTCTGCGCGGCGACAGCGTCGAGCTGGTCCGAGCCCACCTCGATCTGGACCTCGAAGCGCAGCACGCGGCCGCCACCCGAGCCGCGGAGGTTCACGGTGAACCGCCCGAGGTTGTGAATCGCGCGCGTCACCGGCGCCTGCGCCACAGCGTCCGAGCCTGTGGCGACGTCCGACGCGGCGTCCGCAGCGCCCTCGGGAGGCGTGCCGCCCATCGCTTTGGCGGCGAAGAAGCCTCCGCCCGCCCCTGCGACGAGCATCACCACCATGCCTACGATCATCGGCAGCTTGGAGGGCGGCTTGATGTCGTCCATGTCCGCGGTCTCGTCAGCCATCACTCGACTCCATGGCCAAGCGCCTCAACAGCGTGCTTGGCGCCGAGCTGATTCGTGCGCAACACGAGCTCGATTCTACGGTTCCATGCTTGGTCTTCGCCGACGACCGTCGCCGGACGAAAGGCTCCCATCGCCGAGGCCTCGACGCGGTTTCCGGGCACGGGGCCCCGCTCGCGAAGCGCCATCACCACCGCCACCGCGCGCTGCGAGGACAAGGTCCAGTTGTCGAGCTCGCTGCCGGTGGCGTCCGTGTGCCCCTCCACCTTCACGTCGACGTCGTCCTCCACCGCGACGCGCCCCACGTCCGCGAGGAGCGCGTACGCCCCGGGTTGCAGCTCGACGCTGCCAGGCGCAAAGAGCACGCGGTCGTCCAGCCGCACGCGGATCTCGCTCTCGCGCTGGGTGATCTGCAGCATGTCATCGGAGACGTGCTGGCTCATCGCTTGGCGCAGGCGCACGACGATCGGGTGGATCGTGTCCTCGCTGACCCGGCTCTCGGTCATGTTCTTCGCGTTGGTGTTGAGCAGCATGACGTCCTCGAAGGAGTCCACGCCAAAGGCCTCGTGAATCGACCCGACCACCGTCTCCACCCGCTTGGTGTCCTCGAAGTTCGCCATCGCCATCATCATGATGAAGAAGGTGAGGAGGAGCGTGACGAGGTCCGAGAACGTGCCCATCCAAGCGGGCAAGCCCTGAATGATCTCCTCCTTCTTCTCCTTCTTGCCCATTACGCGGCCTCAGACAGGCGCTGTGCAGGCGCGAGCGTCGCGTTCAAGCGCTCGACCATGAAGCGGGGGTTCTCACCAGCCAGGATGGAGAGCAGCCCCTGCGCGACGAGCTCCTTGTAGGCGAGCTCCTCGCTGGAGCGCACCTTGAGCTTGTTCGCGATCGGGATGCCGATGAGGTTCGCGAGCAGTGAGCCGTAGAGCGTCGTGAGCAAGGCGACGGCCATGGCGGGGCCGATGGAGGTCGGGTCGCTCATGTTCTGGAGCATCTGCACCAGGCCGATGAGCGTGCCGATCATGCCCATCGCTGGGCCATACGCGCCGAGTCCCTCGAAGACGGCGGCGGCGCCCTTGTGGCGCTCTTCGATCTTGCCGATCTCGTCGTAGAGCACCGACTCGATGGTGGCGGCCTCGTGCCCGTCGGCCATCATGCGCAGGCCGCGCGCCAAGAAGGGGTCGGAGGCTGAGTCGGCGGCGGCCTCGAGCGAGAGCAAGCCCTCGCGGCGCGCGCGGTTCGAGAGCTCCGCGAGCTGCTTGATGGTGGCGGTAGGATCGAGCGGCGGCGCGGAGATCGCGATCTTGCCCGCCTTGAATCCGCCGATGACCTGCTCCGCCGGGAAGCCGATGAAGACCAGCGCCGGGCTGCCAGCGAGCACGATGAGCGCCGACGGCACGTCGAGGAAGGCGCCGAGCGGACCACCGTAGAGGATGGACCCCAGGATGAGGAGCCAAATGCTGACTGTTCCGCCGATGGTTGCCTTGTCCATACCTTCCTCTCACTCGGCCTAGACGAGGTTGACGAGCTCTTGCAGGGTCTCGTCCGCGGTGCGAATCGTGCCCGCGTTCGCTTGGTACGCGCGCTGTGCCTGAATCATCTGGACGAACTCGTCCTCGAGCGACACGTTGGAGCCCTCGAGGGCGTAGGCGATGGTGTCGCCGCGCCCGCCGACCCCCGCGGCCCCCATGGCGGCTTCGCCCGATGCCATCGACGCCCGGAACAGGTTGCCGCCCATGCCCTCGAGGCCACCCTCGGCCGCGAAGCGCGCGAGGGCGAGCTGCCCGATGAGGCGGTCCTGGCCGTTGTCGAAGTTGGCGACGATGGTGCCGTCCGCCGACACCTGCAGGCCGGTCACAGCGCCGACCGTGAAGCCGTCCTGCGAGATGGCGTTGGTCGCTGAGGTGCCGTCTAGGCCTACCTGAGTGAGGCTCCCGTTCGTAGCGGCGCCGGTGCTGTCCACGCCCATGTCGAGGGTGAAGCTAAACGGCGCGGCGCCCGGCCAGGTCCACGCGGGCATGGTCGCTGGCGTGGTCTGGGTGACGCTGGCGAGCTGACCGCTAGTGTCGAAGCTGACCGTGCCCTCCAGGATGGCGACGCCGTTGCCCGGGGTCGCGCCAGCCATATCGGTGTCGCCCGCGTCGATGACGGCCTTGTAGTTCCAGCTTCCAGCCGTCTGGTCGTACTCGTACATCACGCTGACGTCGTGCGGGCGCCCGAGGGTGTCGTAGACCGTGACGGAGGTCGAGAAGTCCGCGGCCCCCGACATCTCGGCGATGGTCGCGCCGCCGGTGAAGTCGAGGGCGAGCAGGTCGCCGTTGCTGTTAGCCGGGTCGGGGATCGCGAGGTTGGCGTCGAGCGTGATGGTCGAGGTGACCTGCGGCATCATGTCGCCCGTGTCCAGCTGCAGATCGCCGAGGGTGCTGGTGACGACGCCGTTGCTCGCTTGGTAGCCCTGCAGGTTGAGGCCGGAGGAGCTGACGACGAAGTTGTCCTTGTCCAGGTTGAAGTGGCCGTCGCGGGTATAGAAGGCCTCGCCCCCGTTGTTCACCTTAAACCAGCCGTTGCCCTGCACGCCGACGTCGAGCACGGAGCCTGTGGCCTGCAGCGCCCCCTGCCCGAAGGAGCGGCTGACGTTCGAGAGCTGCGTGCCGCGTCCGACCTGCCCCGCGCCGCCAAGGAACTGCGGCATCAGATCGGCGAAGTTCGCGCGGCTGCCCTTGTACCCGGTGGTGTTGATGTTGGCGATGTTGTCGCCGATGACGCCGAGGCTCGCGCCGATGGCGGTGAGGCCGCTCGCGCCGCTCTGCAGGGTGTTGATCAGCGACATGTTCCCTCCGTCTTCAGTCACCACGTTGTGGGGTGGCCATCGGCCGCGACGCCCCCGAGTTGAGCAGAATCACTCCGCTGTGAGCTTGAGGATGTCCGCGAGCGCCACCGTCACCCCGTCCACCGAAGGCAGCGGCACGCCCGTGCTGTAGTCCATGGCGTCAATGGCCCCGACGATGTGCTCGACGACCTGCACGGGATCGCCGCTGGCGTCGGACGCTTGCACGTCGAAGGTGTAGACGCCGTCGGGCACAGTGCCGGGCTTTGGGTCCCAGACGGCCGCGCCGCCACTGAGCTCGTCCGCCTTGAGCTCGAACGAGTCGACCACGCGGCCCTCAGAGTCGTGCACGTAGACGGTGCCCGAGACCGCCGAGGACGAGGCATCAAAGTGTAGGGTCTCCGCCGATCCATCGTAGGTAAAGCCGCTGCCGACCGCCTCGACGTGGGTGCCCACAAGCCCCGCCATCGCCGCGTTGTTCATGGCCGCGATGCCCATGTACACGTTGTCCATGGACGAGCTCATGCTCATGAGCTGCTCGACGCTAGAGAACTGGGCGAGCTGCGCCACGAAGTCCTGGTTGGACATCGGGTCTAGCGGGTCCTGGTTCTGCATCTGCGTGGTGAGCAGCTTGAGGAACGAGTCGCGTCCGAGCGCCGAGGTCGGGGCCCCCGCGTAGGGGTCTGCCGGGGTCGCTCGCAGCGCGGAGAGGGCGTCGGTGGGTGTAGGGCTCATAGTGGCGCCATCGGTCAGCGCGGCGGCGACTTGAGCCCCGAGCGCCTTAGTTGCGCGTAGATCGGCTGCGAACGCGTAGGTACGCCCACCAGAGGAGCGCGCCGAGCGCGATCCCCGCGGTGTCGACGCCGACATCCAGCCAGCGAGGTGTGCGCTGCAAGGTGAGGAACTGCAGCGACTCGCTCACGAGGGTGAGCGGCACGAGCAGCGCGAGCACGCGGGTGGGCGCGCCCCACGCGGCGATGGAGGAGAGCGCGAGCAGCGCAAACCCCAGGAAGTGCCCCGTCTTATCGAGGCCGAACGACGACATCTGCTGGGGTGCCTCCACCTCGACCTCGGGCGCGCCCTCGACGGGGGCTTGGGCGCTCGCATGCACCGCCTCGGAGGCCGCGCTCAGCGAGCGCAAGATCGCCGTGCGGAGCGGGTTGACGTGCTCCTCGGGGGCCAGCGTCCCCGCGAGCAAGCTGATCGTGGCGACGACGACGCCCGCGTGCGCGAGGCTCCGACGCGCCCTCCGCAAGCTCGGCCACAGCGCCGCGAGGATCACGGCGGTCCACGCGCCCACGAGCGTGGCGAAGGCGGCGCTCCACTCGGGCCGCATGCGCAGGCGCTTGAGGCTGATGTCGGTGACGTCGAGCTCGCCGTCGAGCCCGGTGAGGTCGACCCACAAGCCCCACTCGGGCAACGAGGTGTCGACGTAGTAGCTCTGCGCCATGCGCTGGGCGCCGTCGCCGTCGAGCTCTGGCACGTGAAAGGCCTGGTGCCAGCGCCAAGGTCCGCCGGGCGCGCGCGAGCCCAGGTTCAAGCGAGGTCCCCGGTGGCGAGGGTCAGCCCCCCGAACGACCCCGCGCCACCGATAGTTCGCTTCGGCGCGCGCATAGCCAGGACCCGAGGCCTGCACCGGCTGCATCGCCTGCGCGCGGCACCAGCCGTTGGGGCAGGGCGGCGTGAGCTGAACCCGAAACGATCCGCTCTGGAACGACGTCTCAGCGCCGACAGCGCGCACCTTCCACGGCGCTGCCGCGGTCAAGCCCGCCCCGCTGAGCAGGTCCTCGCCGACGACCTCGAAGCGATCGCGCGTGCCGAGCAGCACGGTCGCCGCGAGGAGCACCGCAAAGAGCGCCACGAGCAGCCTCGTCCTTCCCACGCAAGAACCCCCTCGTCAGCGCACGGCTATCGACCTGCACGGGCGCTGCACAACCGCGACGCGATTCGGGCACGTCGGCTGCGAAGAGACGCGCGCATCGCGGCGTAGGTTGAAGCCAGACCTCGGAGGCACCTATGAGCGACGTCGCGCTCGACAGTCTGTACCCGGCGCGCCCTGCGCCCACGTCCACCCCGCCGGCGCTCGTCGCCCCCCGGCCCCTCGCGCTCGCGCAAGCGGCGCTCGGCGTCGGCCTCGCGGGGGCGCTCGCGGGCGCCGCCTCGGGCGACGCGGTCGAGGGCTTTCGGGTGGCCGCCGCCGCCGCCGTCGTCGCCCCCGCGATCGCGACCCCGACGCTGCTCGTTGGCCACGTCTTCGCCAACTTAAACGCCGATCCTCGGCTGCTCGGCGCGGCTGTGGCCGACTCCTTCCTGCAGGTGGGCACGCTCGCCTTCGGCCTCGCGCCGATGCTGCTGTTCTTCGCCCTCACGACCCCCGCGGCGCCGACGCTGGCGCTCGCGGCCTTCACCGTCGGCGGAGGGGCGCTGCTCGTGCGGCTCGGCTGGCGGCTGATGGTCATCGAGCGCGCGGCGACCTCGGCCGCCCACAAGGGCAACCTCACCGCGATCGGCCAAGCCGAGCTCGTCGCGGACGGGCTGGTGCTCGCGTGGTGCGGGCTCGTCATCGCGCTCTCCGCCCGCTTCGTGTGGATGTTGCTCGCGCCGTCCCTCCTCACCTGAACCGCACGCTGGAGTCCCCCATGTCCTTCTTCATCGACCTCTTGCGCGCCCCCGAGCGCCTCGTCGAGCAGCACGCGGATCGCGCCGCGGTCGGCGTCCTCGCGCCGCGCTTGCTCGCGACCATCGCGGTGGGCGCCGCGCTCTTCGGCACGGTGCCCGGCTCGTGGCGCGGCGGGGTTCAGATCGCCTACGCCGCCATCAAGATGCCCGGCGTCTTCTTGCTGCCGCTGCTCGTCGGCCTGCCCCTCGTCGCCGCCATCGCGCGGGTCGTGGGCCTCGACGCGCCCTGGTCGCGGGTGAGCCTCGCCGGGCTCGTGGGCGCCGCCCGCTCGGCGGTGCTCGCGGCGGTGCTCGTGCCCACCTACTGGCTCGTTCAAGGTGCCGCTTGGAGCTACCACGAGGCGGTGCTCATCCTCGCGGCGGCGCTCGTCGTCGTGGGCTTGCCGGGCCTCGCCACCCTCGGCGCCCTCGCACCGGACCTGCCTCGCCGCGCGCTCCTCACGGCCACGGCCATCGTCGCGCTCGGGCTGCCGATGGCCCAAGGCGGCTGGCTGCTGCGGCCCTTCGTGGCGCGCCCCACGGCTGAGGTCGCCTTCTTGCGGCCGGTGGAGTCGAACATCGCCGACGCCCTCGACACCACCGCCACGTCAGCGACGGGCCACTACCCGGGCTGGGAGGCGGAGAGCAGCGGCCTGCTCCGCCAGCGCGTGACGCGATGACCGAGAGCTCCACCTTCCTCGCGGCCCTCTTCGTCTACCTGCTCGCGGGCGCCGTCGTCGGCGTCGGGCTCGCCCAGCGCGGTCACGCCCCCGCCACGAGCGCGAGCGCGGTGATCGCCTGGCCGCTCCTGGCCACGCTCCTCGCGGGGGACGTGGCCGCTGCGGTCGCGCCGACGAGCACCGGGCCGTTTGGCGCGCGCATTCACGCCGTGATCAACGCGCTGCTCACGAGCGTGAGCGCGAGCCCAGACAGCGCCGCGCTCGCTCGCGAGCTCGGACCGCTCGCCGACGCGCTGCTCGCCGCCGACCAGCGCCTCGCGGGCGCCGACGCGCTGCTCGCGAGCACCCCGGACACCTCCGTCGCCGCGTACCACCACTTGGTGGAGGCGCGCTCGCGAGCCGCCGCTGACATCGAGGAGGTCCTGACGGCGATCGTCGAGTTACGCCTTCACATCGGCCTGCTCGCCCTCGCTGGAAACACCGCGGGCGTGCGGGAGCAGCTGACCGCGCTGCGCCAGCGGGCGAGCGCCCTCGCCGAGGTCCACCGCCTTGTCTCCCCCTGACATCCTCATCGTCGACGATGACCCGCGCCTGCGCGAGGTCGTGCGCTACACGCTCAGCCGCGAGGGCCACGACGTGCGCGAGGCAGGCGACGGCCAAGCCGCCCTCGACGCCGTCGCGGCGCAGGTGCCTGATCTCATCGTGCTCGACGTCCTCATGCCCGAGCTCGACGGGCTGGAGGTCTGCCGCCGCGTGCGGGCCACCTCGCGCGTGCCCATCATCTTCTTGTCCTCGCGCTCCGAGGAGCTCGACCGCGTGCTCGGCCTAGAGCTCGGCGGCGACGACTACCTCGCCAAGCCCTTCTCGCCGCGCGAGCTCGCCAGCCGGGTCAAGGCCGTGCTTCGGCGCTCCGAACCTGTACAAGCGGCCACACCTGCCCCAGCCACCGAGCGGCTCCAGCACGGCCGCCTGGTCCTCGACCTCACCGAGCACCGCGCCTGGGTCGACGGCGACGAGGTCGTGTTCACCGTGACCGAGCTGCGCCTGCTCGCGTCGCTGCTGCGCCACCCGGGCAAGGTCTACACCCGCGATGAGCTCGTCGAGCGCGCCTATGACGGCAAGCACTTCGTCTCGGACCGCACCATCGACAGCCACGTCCGACGCATCCGCCAAAAGCTGCGCGATCACGACCTCGACCCGATCGAGACGGTGCACGGCCTCGGCTTTCGCCTGCAGAAGCCGAGGTCGTGAGCGTGCGGCGGCCGCTCCTCGCGCTCCCGCTGCGCGTGTGGCTCGTGCTCTCCCACGGCTTCGTGCTCGTGCTCCCGGTCCTCGCCCTGCTAGGCACGGGGGCCCTCGGCAAGGACCTGCGCGACCAGACGCGGCTCAACCTCGAGAACCAGAGCGCCCTGCTCGCCCTCATGGTGGAGCGCGAGCTCGACCGCGGCGACGACCGGCCCACCGCGCTCACGCCCGACAACCTCGCCTCGCTCGCGACGATTGTCGGCCGCGCCCGCGACCAAACGCTCGCCTCCGTGCGAATCGTCGACACCCGTGGGCAGGTCGTCGCGAGCAGCAGCGGTGTCCTCGGCGAGCACCTCACGGACATGCCCGAGGTCGCCGAGGCGCTCCAGGGCCGGGTGGGCATCGCCGTGCGCCCTCGTCCCGCCGTGAGCCGCTCCCAGCCGCTGTCCAGCAAGAGCCGACGCGCGACCGTGCGCCTGTTCGTCGCCACCCCGATCACGCTCGGCGATGACCTCGTCGGGGCCGTGCTCGTCTCGCGCACCCCCCGCGAAGAGGTCCAAGCGATCTACCAGATGGCGCCGCGGCTCGTGGTCGGCGCGACCGCCGCCCTCGCGATCACCCTCGCCCTCGCCATCTTCTACGGCTACCTCTTCTCCCGCTCGCTGCGCCGCCTCGCCTTCGCCTCCGAGGGCATCGCCGCCGAGCCCGCGGCGGCCGCCTCCGCGCTGGAGCCGCTCCAAGCCAGCCACATCGCGGAGGTCGCGGACCTCGCAACCTCCGTCCGCACCATGACGCTGCGCCTTCAGGAGCGCCTGGACTACATCGGCGAGTTCGCGAGCCACGTCAGCCACGAGTTCAAGACGCCCCTCGCCACCCTGCGCGGCACCATCGAGCTGCTGCAGGACGACCCGGAGATGGAGCTCGGGCAGCGCGCGCTCTTCCTGCGCAACGCCGACGAAGAGGTGCAGCGCCTCGACCGCTTGGTGGGCGGCCTGCTCGCCCTCGCCCGCGCCGATCAGATCGCTGGGCGCGACAACGTCGACCTCAACGAGCTCATCGACGAGGTCATCGAGCGCCGCCACCTCGACGCGCGCATCGGCGACGCGGGCACCGCGCGGGGCGACGCTCGGCAGCTCACCGCGCTGGTGGAGAACCTCGTGCTCAACGCGCGACAGCACGGCGGAGAGCAAGTCACAGTGCGGATCGTAGCGGCGGACGACGGCACAGGCTTCGACGTCATCGACGACGGCGTAGGCATCTCGCCCAACAACCTCGCGCGCGTCTTTGATCGCTTCTTCACGACTGAGCGGGCGACGGGCGGCACGGGCCTCGGCCTCGCGCTGGTGCGCGCCATCGCGCGCGCCCACGGGGGCGAGGTGTCGGTGACGAGCGCGCCTGGAGCCACCGTGTTCCGCGTGCGGCTACCCCAAGCCTGAGGACGAGCCCTCTGGCTTGCCGATGCGCTCCGGCGGTTGGGCCGGCGTCTCGTCCGCCGGGGGCGCGAGCATCTGCGCGACCTGGGAGAGCTCGGTGAGGCGCGAGGACGTGGAGCGCAAGCGCGACGACAGGCGCAGCAGCATATTCCAGAGGATCTTCACCGCGAGCTTGGGGTTGCCCTTTAGCAAGGCGAAGAAGGCGTCGCGCGAGATCACCAAGCACTCAGCGTCATCGACCGCGACCGCGTCCGCCGAGCGAATCGGCTCGTCGAGCATGGCCATCTCGCCGAAGTTAGAGCCCGAGCCGAGGGTGACGATGGTCTTGCCCTCCTGCTCGATGCGGATGACGCCGCGAATCACCAAGAAGAGCTCGGTGCCCGGATCGCCGCGGCGAAAGAGCACGGTGCCGGCTGCGAAGACGCGCGGGTAGGTGGCGCTGGCGATGGCGCGCAGCTCGCGCTCCGAGCAGTGCGCGAACAGCGGAATGGGCGCGAGGAGCGCCAAGCGGCTGCGGCCCGAGTCCGGCTGCGAGGGCTCGATCCCCCCGAGCTGCCCGCCGGCGAGCACGAGCGGCCGCCCGCGCGCGTGCTCGATGAGCTGCGGCGCGATGGCGGGGAGCGACTCGGACACGAAGACGCGGTGCAGATCGGGCTCAGCGAGGGCGCGGCGCACCGAGCGCGCGGCGATGACGAAGCGATCGCCGGGGAGCAGCTCCATGCACATGGACTCGACGCGCACCGAGGGGCGCGGCCCCAGGACGCGCAGCGGCGCTGTGTCTTCTGGGTCCGCCGCCTGAACGTGGTGGTCGACGGTGAGCTGATGGACCAAGCCCGAGCGGATGAGGTAGACGCGCCCGTCGCCGACGTGGCCGACGAAGGCCTCGGTGTCGAGCAGCAGCGCCACGTCCAAGCACAGCGCGAGCCCCGGGTGGCGACGCGCGAAGGCGAACAGCTCCGCCGCGGCGCGCGTAAAGGACTCGGTCACGATCTCCAGCACGCGATCGCGCAGATCGTCGTTGGGTGAGCCGCGAAAGCGGGCGATGATGTCCTCGTTCCGGTCGACGTGCGCGCGCACGGCGTCCAGCGCGAGCCGCAGCGCTGCGCGCGCCTCGGGGCCCGCCACGATGAGATCCGCGACCGCGAACAGCCCCACGTTCGGCGCGATGAGCAGCTGCTCCATCAACGCCCCGTCCTCGATCGCACCGGGCGAGAAGACCTGGGTTGTGAACAGTTCCATCGCAGCTCCTCCGACGGCGCATTGTAGCAGCACGGGCGCTCGGCGAGCGCCACCGCTGGCGCTGCGCTAACCGCTAACCCCATGATCACGCTCCTCTCCCTCCTCCTCGCCTGCAGCCCTCCGCAAGGGACGGAGCGACGTCTGCTCGCGATGGATGTGCAAGGCACGCAGGTCGGGCTCGCGATCGTGACGCGCAACCCGCGCGCCGATGGCGGCTCTGAGGTCCAGGCGGAGCGGCGCTACCGCTTCCGCCTCGGCGAGCGGGTCGTGCAGGCGACGAGCACCACCAACGCGACGCTCGACGCGCAGGACCGCGTGCTCACGCTCACCCGCGAGGGCGACTTTGGCCGCGTCGCGATCGGGCGTGCCCCCGCCGGGCTCTACTGGCTCGAAGAGGCGCGCGCTCCGCTGCTCGCGGCGCTCCGGGGCGAGCCCATCGCGCTGCAGATCGTCGCTCCCGCTGGGGGCGACGCCCTCGCGGCGACCCTGCTCCGCGTCGACGCCGACACCGTGGGCTGGTCGACGCGCGACGCTCAGGGTGAGTTCGACGTGGACAGCGCCGGGAGGATCGTCGGCGCCCGCCAAGGCCCTGTCTCGCTGCGGGTCGTCGATGGCAGCGACTGGGAGGCCCCCGACATCGCGCGCGTCCTCGGTCTGCCCGTCGCGCCGATCCCCCACGCCCGCGCGCGGCCCCGCGTCGACCTGCTCGTGAACGGCGTGCGGACGCGCAACGAGGTCCCGCTGCGCGTCGAGATCCCGCCGCTCCCCGTGGCCGCCACGGAGCCCGAAGCGCTCGCCGCCCTCGGGGACGCGCCCGGCCTCGGCGTCGGCGACCCAGCGCTCAAGCGGCGCGCGGCGCAGCTCGCGGGCAAGGCGACCACGCGCCTCGACGCCGTCGACGCCCTCGCTGCCGGCCTGTTTCGCACCCTCGACCACACGCCCACGCCGGGGTTGCCGAGCGCGCTCGGCGCCCTGAGCAGCGGCGTGGGCGACTGCAACGAGCAAGCCGCGCTCTTCGTGGGCCTCGCGCGAACCCTCGGCATCCCGAGCCGGCGCGTCGCGGGCCTCTTGTACCTCGACGAGCCAAACCCAGGTTTTTACCCGCATGAGTGGGCGGAGGTCTGGTATGGACCCGACGTGGGCTGGGTCCCCGCCGATCCCTCCTTCGCCCAAGGCGTCGCTGACGCCGCGCGCTGGCCGCTCGCGCGCGAGGCGGACGCGCCCCTGTGGACGGTGCTCGCCGCCCTACCGGGGCTGCGGCTCGAGGTCGCCAGCGACAGGTAGCGGCGCGACGACGCGCAGCTCAAGCAGCGCGCGGCTGCTGCCCTCTTGCGCCGTGATGTAGACGAGGCCGGGCGCGCGCCCTGCGACCTCGCCGGTCGACGACACCAGCGCGAGCTGGGGGTCTGAGCTGCGCCAGACCAGCGGGTGCTCGACGTTGAGCTCTTGGGTGCCAGCGCGCAGCTTGAGCTGCACCGAGCCGCCCACATCGACCTGCGCCGGAGGTGCGACCCACACGAGCGGGAGCGCGGGCTTGACCACGAGCGTCCAGCTCACCTGCTGGTCTTCCCAGGTGGCGCGCACGACGGCCTGGCCAGCGCCAACGGCGTGAACCTCGCCCGCCTGAATCACGGCGACCTCCGCAGGCGTGACGCTGAGCGTGGGCTGCGCGCCTTCCGCGCCCTCGACGACGATGTCCGGTCCGTGAACCAGCCCGAGCTGCTCGACCTCGACCCGCGCTGGCCCCTCGAGCTCAAGCTCTCCACGAGCTAGCTCCGAGTGGCAGGCTGCCAAGAGCCAAACCGGTGCCCACGCCGTCATTCCACGCCTCCGTGCCCTCGGCTTATCCGGCGCGCGCGTCTTGGCAGCGGCGCTAGACGTTCCGCGACACTAAAGCGACTTTCCGCCGGTCTCCATGCGCGCCAGCGCCTCGGCGGCGCGCACGACGTCGGGGTGCTCAGGGGGGCCCATGGCAGCACGCCGCAGCGTAGCGAGCGCCTGCTCACGCCGACCCGTGACGCGCAGCAGCGTGCCCAAGTTGTAGAGGGCCGAAGGGTCATCGGGGCGGCGGCGCAGGGCCTCGCGGTAGGAGGCCTCGGCGGCTTCGAGTTCACCGTCGAGGTAGGCGTCGAGCCCCTGCTGCACGAGCTCATCCGCTTCGTGAACGAACTCGACGTCCAAGAGCGAGCGCGCGCCGAGGTTGACGAGCAGCGCCGCGAGGGGGCTCAACAGCCAAAAGGCGGCGCCCTCGGCGGTCAAGAAGATCGCGAGCGGCAGATCGGGACCGAGCTGCTTGCCCTTGTAGGACAAGCGGACCTTGGTGTAGCGGCCCTGTTGCACGGACTCGCGCACGCGCTCGCGCAGGGCGCGGAGCGCCTCTTCCACCTTCTCGGGGTCGACCTCTAAGCGAAAGCCGCTCCGGGGCGCTTCGGGCTCAGACACAGGAGAGCCCTCCGTCAGCGATGAGCACCTGTCCGGTGATCCACGAGGCATCGGGCGAGAGCAGCAGGGCGACGGCGCCCGCGATGTCCTCGGGGCGGCCGACGCGCCCGAGCGGCGTCGCCTCGATGGCGTGGGCGCGCAGCTGCTCGATCTCGGGGATCCAATCGAGGGCGTCGGTCTCCACCAAGCCGCCGCAGACGGTGTTCACGCGAATCGGCGCGAGCTCGACGGCGAACTGCCGCGTGAGCGCCTCCATCCCACCCTTTGCTGCGCCCATCGCCGCGTAGCCAGGCGTGAACTGGCGCGAGCCGAGGCTGGACAAGCCGATGATGGACGCGCCGGGCCGCAGGTGGGGCAGGGCGAGCTTGGTGAGCAGCCAGAACGGCCGCAGCGAGGACTCGAGCGTGAGGTCCCACTGCGGCGTGCGCAGCTTGTCGATGGGCTTGAGCGCGCCCATCGCGGCGTTGTGAATGAGCGCGTCGATGCCGCCCATATGCGCGACCGCCTGCGCGACCAGCGCCTTGAGCGCCTCGGGGGAGCGCACGTCACCGGAGACCGCCCAGGCCTCGCCGCCCGCTTCGCGCACCAAACGGCACGTCTCCTCGGCCGCTTCCGCGTTCCGAAGGTAGTTTACGACAACCCGCGCGCCGTCTTGACCGAGGCGCGCGGCGATCGCGCGGCCAATACCGCGCGAGGCACCAGTGATGAGTACGTCCATGCCGCGAGCTTAACCGGATAGGCGGGGCGCCATGGCGACCACCGTCTACAAAGCCGCTGGCATTCCCGTCTTCCCGCCGCACGCCGATCCCTCGGGAGACTGCGTGCTTCGGCGCTTGCTCACCGCAGAGCCCGAGCGGGCCGCGCTCGCTTGGCCCGAGGGCTTCGAGGGCGGGCTCTGCCATCGCCTCGACACCTCCACGTCCGGCGCGCTGCTCGTAGCGGACGATCCGCACGAGCTCGCCGAGGTTCGCGCCGCCTTTGCCGCCCGCACCTTCACCAAGACCTACCGCTTATGGAGCGCGCACGACGTGCCTTGGGACGCGCACCGCTGCGACGCGCGCCTCGCCCACGCCAAGGCGCGCAAGGGCCGCATGGTGGTCGAGCGCGGCGCGAACACCGCGCACCGCGGCCGGTGGTACGAGGCACACACCACCTTTGAGCGCCTCTCACCGCGACTTTGGCGCGCCACCATGACCACCGGCGTCATGCACCAGATCCGCTTGCACGCGGCCTTCTTGGGCTTGCCCCTCGCGGGCGACGCGCACTACGGCGGCGGCCCGCTCCCCGAGCACGCGCCGCCCGAGGCCCTCTTCTTGCTGCATCACGAGGGCCTCACCGATCGCGAGCGCTGGGCGACGACGCCGGTGCCGCTGCCGGCTTGGGCCGACCTCGGGCCGATCGCGGCCGCGCGCCCGCGCTGAGGTCCGAGCAGCACAACCGCGAGCCAACGCAGGCTTAGGCGTCATCGCAGTCCGAATGTCGACTTTCTGTTGTAGCGCAGCTCACTCGCACGTAGCATTGTGACGTCAAGCCCTGTCAAACGCCCCCCGTCATCCGGTCCCGGAAGGAGTCCCCATGCGCCGCCTACTTGTCTCGTTGATGTTGGTGGTGCCGATGGCCGCCAGCGCGGTCCCCGTCACCGTCTCGCAGCAGGGGCGCCTCATGGACGCCTCCGGCTTCCCCCTCGAAGGCGACCACGCCCTCAGCTTCGCGCTTTACGACGAGAACGGCGCTGTGCTCTGGTCCGAGACCCAGAACGCCACGCTCACCGACGGCTACTACGCCGTCGTGCTCGGCTCGAGCGCCCCGCTAGAGGCGAGCGCGCTCAGCTCCGACACCATCGGTCTCAGCCTCGCCGTCGACGGCGGCCCCGAGCTGTCGCCCCTCCTGCCGCTCACCAGCTCCCCCTTCGCGCTCAAGGCCCAAGACGCCGCGATCGCCGACACCGTTCGCGTCGTACCGCCGCACCCCCACGACGGCGCTGACATCGTCACCGGCTCGATCGACGTCGCGCGCCTCCCGGTGGGCGACGGGCCCCTTCAGGTCGCCGCTGGCCAGCATCCTCACGACGCCGCCGACCTCACCAGCGGCACCGTCGACCTCGCGCGCTTGCCAGTCGGCACCAGCACCGACACCGTCGCGCGCGGCTCCCACACCCACGACTTTGGCTCCCTCGACGGCCAGCTCACCGAGACCCAGCTCCCCGCCAACATGGCCGACCTCTCGCGTCAGTGGGTCGCTGAGGGCGGCGTCGCAAGCCTCACCGTCGGCGGCGTGCAGGTGATCGACAGCACCGGAAACTGGGTCGGCTCCCCCACCGGCCTCATCGGACCGCAGGGTGACGTCGGCCCAATGGGCCCGACGGGGCTCCAAGGCGACCTCGGACCGATTGGCCCCATCGGCCCCCAAGGCCTCAAGGGCGACACCGGCGCGACGGGTCCGCAGGGCATCGCTGGGCCCCAAGGCGTCGCTGGACCCCAAGGCGCTACCGGAGCCCAAGGCCCCAAGGGTGACACCGGCGCGGCGGGCCCCCAGGGCGTCGCTGGGCCCCAGGGTATCGCCGGCCCCCAAGGCTCGACGGGCGCAACCGGACCCCAAGGCGCGACCGGCCCCAAGGGCGACACCGGCGTCGCGGGCCCCGCGGGAGCCACCGGCGCAACCGGCGCAACCGGCGCGACCGGCCCCCAAGGCCCGCAGGGCGTGGACGGCAACCAAGCGCGCCCGATCATGTGGTCGGGTGGCTGCACAAACCACGGCACCGCCAGCGGATGGAACACCTACTGCTCCAACGGCGTGGACTTCAACACGGCCGGCGGGTACCTCACCACCACCGGGAACGGCACCTTCACCGTGCAGAAGTCGGGCTACTACCGCATTAACATCATGGCGCTCACGCTCGGTTCCAGCGGCTACTCGCACATCATCATCTACAAGAACGGCGGTGGCATCACGTACAACCAC
>Ga0210044_10003464_pt1 | contig 22535 bp, 22 predicted proteins | sample CryGey13umfilter_2_FD_183959 | JGI IMG/M metagenome (GOLD analysis project Ga0210044, IMG submission 183959) | Groundwater microbial communities from aquifer in Utah, USA - Crystal Geyser 4/9/14 3 um filter (SPAdes) (version 2) | ecosystem: Environmental > Aquatic > Deep subsurface >... | reverse complement strand
AAAATAGTGGATATCTTCGCTCCAGGAGTCGAAATTTACTCAACCGCCATGAAAAATAACTATCATTTTTCGAGCGGGACAAGTGATGCTTCGCCTGTAGTTTGTGGTGTTGCAGCATTGGTGTTAAGCTATTTCCCTCAGTTATCTGCATTAGAACTTAAAAATATTATTCTGAAATCAGGAATATATTATGGAAATATAAAAGTGGTAATTCCAAACACCAAGAATAACAAAAGGAAAAAGAAATTTATTAAAATGTCTGCAAATGGCACAATTGTAAATGCTTTTTCGGCTTTGAAACTTGCTTCTGAAGGGGATTGAGTGGAGATTAAAAAGGAGGATTGCGTTAAGGGTTGGTTAAATATTTTAGAAAATATAGATGGATTTTTCTACATCGGTGCCCAAATTGCCTAAATTTACAATTCCAATGCCAGACAAAGTATCTTTTGTAACAGTTACATCAAGCTGAATTTGTAAATTGAAGCTGTGCCTAAATTGTCCTAAAGCATCTGTATATCCCTCAATATGAATATCTTCCTTATTAAGAACAACCTTTGCATTTGGAACAACAGCATTGGTGTCGCTCATCATTTTTACAGTAATTGTCAATGTCATGGATTTTTCTTTTCTACAGCTTGAAAAGATAAAGACAGAACCAAATGCAATTAAAAATGCAATTAAAATTAATTTTTTACCAGAAGAATTAAATAAGCCCATAAAGAATAATTATTAATGCAAATATAATACTTTATGGATATCCAAAATTTTTACTTGTGGGTGTCGTTAAGATTTTTATCTTTACAGCAATAAATAGAATTTCGCATGAGAAAAATCGCATTGCATTGGCAAATATTATTATCACTCATAATATCAATAATTTATGGCGTGGTTTTTCATACCAATTATAAATTAACTGAAGATAAATTTGCAGAATTATCGAAGCAAAATGTATCACAGAATGTAGTAACATCACTGAAGGTTATTAACAATAAAACCTATTCAAGCAAAAAGGTTTTTATCCAAGAACTAAATAAAATTATTTCTGAAAACGACTTACAGATTTATCAAAAACAAATTTTGATGGCGGCATATAACAACAAACCAATAGATTGGATATCTTGGTTAGGAGTTGTATTCATGAGAGCACTGAAAATGATAATTATACCTTTGGTTTTGAGCTCTATTGTTAGTGGAGTTGTCAATATTGGCAGTGGTGAAAGCCTTGGAAGAATTGGGTTCAAGACCATATCGTATTATATTTTAACCAGCTTATTTGCCATTCTCACAGGATTGATTTTAGTAAATATTTTTAGACCTGGAGTAGGAATCGAAACTAATTTTATTGAGTCAGCAGATGGATTTGTAAACAACCAAAGTTCTATTGGTCAAACCATTATGGAAATAGTACCCACAAATATTATAGAGGCAATGGTTAATAATAATATGCTGTCAATTATTTTCTTTGCTATAGTTTTTGGTTTTTTCATCACCAAAGTTGGTAATAAATCTGAAAACACTTTAAAAGATTTTTTCAACGCTCTTTTTGATGTGATGATGAAAATCACCATGTGGATTATTCGTTTTACACCATTAGGAATTTTTGGAATAGTAGCAAAAGTTATTGCCGATCAGGATGATTTATCAGGATTAGCTGCAAGTATGGGGTTTTATATGTTGACCGTTATTTTAGCTTTGGCAGTACATGCATTTATTACGCTCCCATTTATTCTTAAATTTATTGGAAAAATTAGTATAGCTAAGCATTTTCGCGCCGTCTCAACTCCACTATTAACAGCCTTTTCCACTTCCTCATCTGGCGCTACCCTGCCACTTACAATGAATGCTGTGGAAAAAAACTGTGGAGTATCAAACAAAATTTCGAGTTTTACACTACCTCTTGGTGCAACCATAAATATGGATGGGACTGCACTTTACGAATGTGTAGCTGCAATATTTATCGCCCAAGCTTATGGAGTTGAACTTTCTGTTATGCAACAAGTGATGATAGTATTTGTCGCTTTGATTTCCTCTATAGGAGCAGCTGCTATTCCAATGGCAGGCTTTTTTATGATAACAGTAATTTTAACAGCTGTCGGCTTGCCTCTCGAAGGCGTGGGCTTAGTACTTTCTGTTGATAGAATATTGGACATGTTCAGAACTTCTGTTAACGTTTTAAGCGATACTTGCGGAGCTGTTGTAATTGCCAAAAGTGAAGGCGAAACACTAAAAGTATAGAGATATTGTCAGAGAAATTACCCAAAGGGCAGTTAATTTTTTTGCCTTTTTTTCAAGAAATTAAATAGCCGCTTTTTCTGAATCGATATTTTGTTTTTTCAAAATATTTTTTACCAAAATGGCAAATAAAGTCAGATAGGCAAATCCAGCCACTGGAACCCAATAAGAAACTGAAACATCAAAAAGATCAGCAATTTTTCCTTGAAGTGGTGGCAAAAAAGCGCCGCCCAAAATCATCATCACTAAAAATGCAGAACCTTGTGAAGTGTATTTTCCTAAGCCTTGAAGTGAAAGCGAAAAAATAACTGGCCACATTACCGAGCAGAATAAACCACCGCTTACAAAAGCAAAAATAGAAATTGCTCCTGTAGAATAAATTCCTAAAATCATTGCCGTCATGCCTAATAAGCCGAAAATCATCAGCGTTTTAGCGGGTTTATCTTGCCCAAGGTAGAAACCAAAAATCTGAATTAAAATTACTGCTGCATAAGGAAGAATCATTTTGATATTTACTAACGACTCACCACCAATAAAATTGGAAGTTAATATTACTAAAAAGGCAATGTATGGAACAATTATTAGTGCCAGTTTGCGCGCTTTCGAGCTTAAATTGAAAGCAGAAACAGCACCTGCCCAGCGACCAATCATCAAACTTCCCCAATAAAGCGAAATCAACATTGGAATCATGGATGTCCAATAACCATCAACTTTTTTATCGGCAATCAAGGTTTTGAAATCCGAATAGCTTGTTCCAATATGCGTTTGTAAAAAAGTGGTGAAATCAAGCTGCTTTGCGTAAGCGCCCAAATTGCTCTGTATAGTTACTTCCGTACCTACATAAGTAAAAATAGCAATCATTCCCAGCACGAGCTGTGGGTATTTAAATGCTCCCCAACCCATAGAATTTTTAGCAGATATTTTATTTGCAGAAAGAAGCCCAATGACTAAAACAGCAATTCCAATTAACAAAAGATATAAACCCATCTTACTTTCATGGTTTACACCTTCTCCTGTATTTTGGTAAAAAATCATTGAAATTACTATTACCAAAATTACTGTGATGAAGCTTATCATGGCTGTGGCTTTTGATTCGCTGTCAATTGCAGAATCTAATTTCATTTCGGGAAGCCTTTTGGAGAATTTGAATAATATGCCAGCAGACAAAAAAGCTAAACCTACTATCAAATAAAGCCATTGAACAGAAGAAAGACTTAGCTCTTTTATAAGACTTTCGTCCATTTTGGTTGTCCCCAATAGAGCTAAAGCAAAAATTATTGGACCTATTGTAGTTCCAAAAGAATTTATTCCTCCAGCCAAATTTAGTCTATTTGAGCCAGTGCTTTCATCTCCAAGTGATATAGCAAAAGGCTGAGCAGCAGTTTGTTGTAATGAAAATCCAAGTCCAATGATAAATAAAGCTCCAAGTATAAAAGCAAAATTGTTGGATGCCAATGCTGGAAACATAAGAAAAGCTCCCACCACAGAAAGCATCAGCCCATACACAATTCCATTTTTGAACCCCCAACTATTTAGCAAGTCTTTTTTGCCAGCAACCGAAAAAATAAATAGCAAAAAGGCACCTATATAATATGCAAAATAGAATGCCGAATCAATTAATTGGCTCTGAAACTGCGAGAGTTCAAATTTAGATTTGCAAAACGGAATAAATACTCCATTGGATGCAGCTATAAATCCCCAAAAGAAAAATACTCCCACAAGCGTGTAAAGTGCTGAATAATTGGTAGGTTTTAATTTTCCCATGCTCTGTGATTTTATATATGTATAAATGTTGAATAAGCAAAAATCAAAGGCACGAATTTATACAAATTTGTTTGTACAAGAGGGAAGCTTTTTTATAAGATTGGTTGGAAAAGATTGGTTGGAGATTGATTGAAAAAGATTGGTTGGAAAAGATTGATGAAAGATTGGTTGGAAAAGATTGGTTGGAGATTGAAAAAAAGATTGGTTGGAAAAGATTGATTGAAAAAGATTGGTTGAAAAAGATTGGTTGAAGATTGATGAAAGATTGGTTGGAAAAGATTGATTGAAAAAGATTGGTTGGAAAAGATTGATGAAAGATTGATGAAAGATTGGTTGAAGATTGATGAAAGATTGGTTGGAAAAGATTGGTTGGAAAAGATTGGTTGAAGATTGGTTGGAAAAGATTACATTTCCAAAGTTGATGGCAAAATCAAATGCCACTTTGGAAATGTTTATTTTATTTAAAAAGATTGGTTTATGGATGAGTGAGAGATTACTGTTGGGGTTTGTTGACTCTATTATAAAAAAATGAGGGCTGACATTTTAAAAATGTCAGCCCTTATTTTATTGAGTATTCAATTATTCTACTATAAGTTTTTTGTATTCGGTATAATTGTTTGAAACAGCTTTTATAATGTAATTTCCAGGGGCTAAGTTGGAGATATCAATATTAAAATTGTCATTTATATTTTGAAGCTGCATAATCATCATTCCATAAGAATTGAAGATTTGAATTTGAATATTTTTATTCTGAGTTGAAATACTCACAATATTTCTTGCTGGATTTGGATAAACCTTAAGTGAGTTATCCAAAGAATGAATGTTATTCAATACCATTGGCTTAAAGGATTCACTTTTACCATCAAAGTCAACTTGAGTGATTCTGTAATAAGAGATTCCTTCGAATGGTTTAGAATCTAAAATTTGGTATTTGCGTATGCTATTAGAATTTCTTGCACCTTTTAGTGTACCAATCTGCTCAAAAGATTTGCCATCTTGAGATTTTTCTACGAGGAAGTAATTATTATTTATTTCGGCTGATGTTTCCCAACTTACAAGAGCTCCGTCGTCAACAAGATTTACTTGAGCTTCTAACATAGTAATAGGGAGAGGAGCGCCATCAGGATCAATTTCTCGCCAATCTCTATCTCCACCAGCATTATTCAAATCTGGATAGCTTGTTGGAGTAGTACCATTTGTAGGATTTGTTGCAGCATCATTTACATCGTACTCATCTAATAAGCCATCTCCATCGGTATCATAAGTTCCAACATAAGCAATTTCAGCGCCGTCAATTATCATGTTTCCATTGGTATCCCAGCCTTCAATTCTATCTTCCACGCCATCTCCATCGGTTTCTAAATCCAAATAATCTGGGATTCCATTACCATCGGTATCTTCAGGAGTTAATCCATTGTTGGAGCTTCCACCGAAGGAAGCATCATTATTATCATAGTTATTATCAATTCCATCACCATCGGAGTCAGAACCTGATGGAGCAATATAAGCAGCAGTAGATTGAGCTTCAATAATATCAGGAATTCCATCATCATCAGAATCAATATCCAAATAGTTAGGATTTCCTTTGGCATCAGTATTTTTGAGGTTAAGGTTTGTAAGAGCATCAATAGTATTGCTCCAACCGTCGGTACCAAGAGTGCCATCAACTATTCCGTTGTTGTCGGTATCGGTAAAGCCAGCTTCTCTAACATCTAAAAGTCCATCGCCATCGGAGTCTAAGTCGAGGAAATTTTTAATTCCGTCACCATCTAAATCGCTGTTTGCAATTATGGTTCCTCCATTATTGGAATCATATTGGTCGCTTAATCCGTCGTTATCAGTATCCACATAGTTATCAGCCTTACCATCATTATTGGAATCAACGCCGCCAGCTTCAATAATATCAGGGATACCATCGTTATCAGAATCTAAATCGAGTTCGTTTATAATCCCATCTAAATCTTTATCGTAAGCATCATTAATTTTATCGGAATTTACATCAGTCCAAGCAGGTAATCCGGAGCCAGGAGTGGAATCCAAATAATTTGCAGTACCATCGCTATCACCATCGGCAAGAGGGTCATATCCACCACTTTCCACTATATCAGAATTTCCGTCGTTGTCGTCGTCAATGTCAATTATATCAGGTTTTCCGTCGCCGTCTCTGTCAGAAGCTTCTCTCCAGTCGCGGTCATTACCAGGATTATTCATATCTGGATGACTGCTTGGAGTTGAGCTATTTGTTGGGTTAATATTTGCGTCATCTATATCGTATTCATCAAGCAAACCATCATTATCGCTGTCTGTTGAGCCAACATAAGATATTTCGCTGCCATTAGTTGAGCCATTTCCATCGGTATCCCATCCTTCAACGCGGTCTGGTTTTCTGTCATTATCTGAATCTAAATCCTTATAATCTGGATTATCTGTTCCATCGGTATTAACAGGTGTTAGTCCATTGCTTGCGTTACCACCAAAGGAGGCATCATTATTATCATAATTATTGTCGATTCCATCTCCATCAGAATCAGTGCCTGAAGGAGCAATATAAGCTGCAGTAGATTGTACTTCAATATTATCGACGATGCCGTCATTATCAGCATCAATATCAAGATAGTCGGGATTACCATTTCCATCGGTATTTGGCAAATTTAAGCTTGCCAGAGCATCTACGGTATTGCTCCAGCCATCGGTGCCAAGAGTTCCATCAGCAATCCCATCATTAGTAGCATCAGTTAAACCAGCTTCTCGCACGTCTAAAATTCCATCGCCATCGGCATCTAAGTCGTAAGGATTTGGCAGACCATTAGCATCGTTATTTGCTCTTGTATAAGAATCTGGTTTACCATCACCGTTTGTGTCGTTACCAGTTATTATAAGTGCATTTACTGTGTTCTCCGCTATGCCATCATTATTTTCGTCACCATCAACAATATCTGAAAAACCATCGCCATCGGCGTCAGAGTAACCATCAAAAAGCCCGTCATTATCTGCATCGTTTCCACCAGCTTCTACTACATCTGGAATGCCGTCGTTATCGGAATCGAGGTCGAATCTGTTTTTTATACCATCACCATCGGTATCGAAATCAGCGATTAAATCACCCCCAGAACAAGGTACTGTTTGAGAATAGCTATAATTTACAATATAAACCCTTCCATTAGTATTGGTTTGCCCTATTCGTGATATGCGAATATATCTTGCTGAGGCTGTTAAAGTTCTAATTACGGCAGTACTTGTGGTACTACTGGTGGAATAATTAGTGCCTAATTTAATCCATGTAGTTCCATTAGCTGATGAGTATATTCCCATGGTTGACGTATTACCTGAAGAATTTGAAGCTAAATAGGATGTAATCGTAGCTCCTGAAGGAGCATTTACACCAAGGGCTAAGTCAATATTTCCACCATCTGAAATATTAGCATAAGTAGCAGAGCTTGCATCAGAAGCATTGTTGGGATTTGTAACAAGGTTAGATGCATGAACTAAATTAGCATATCCACTATAATTATTTGTACCACCAGTACAATTATTATCATAAGCATCGGCAATACCATTGTTATTGGCATCAGCAAAATGGTCAATACGACCATCGCCATCGCCATCTACTCCGCCAGCTTCTACCAAATCTGGTATGCCATCGTTATCATTGTCCAAATCATAAATGTCTTTTACACCATCACCATCGGTATCAGGATTAGTAATGGCTACACCACCTGAACAAGGAGCAGTAATGTCGTAGAAAATTTCATAGAATTTTGAGCTATTAGTTCTTGATTCAAATGAGATATAACTTGCATTTCCATTCAATGAAAATGTAGTATTGGTAATAGCGGTAGTATTTGTAAAAGTAGTCTGTGTTGTCCAATTAGTGCCATCAGTTGAGCGCCTAATTCTGACTTTATCTGCTGTTCCAGTATTTGCACTTTGTCTAATAGTAACACTTTGGCCTGTGGTAAGTGTGGTTGCTAAAGCTACATTAATTCTACCTTGTGTATTCCCATCAAAAAGTACTGCATAGGAAGATAAGTTATGATCAATTGCATTTCCTGGGTTTGTAACTGTACCAGCAACTGTATATGAAACTCCATAAGCAGTTGTTGTCCCACCAGTACAAGCAATATCATACTGGTCGGATATGCCATTATTGTTAGCATCGGCATAAGAATCTACAACGCCATCGTTATTGGCATCGGTTCCGCCAGCTTCGTAAATATCGTAGAATCCATCATTATCGGAATCAAGGTCTTCGCTGTTAATTATGCCATCAAGGTCAGCATCAAAATTATCGTTCACCCCATCATGATTGGCGTCAACAAAACCAGCATAACTTAGGTCAAGGTAATTTGGTATCCCATCAGCATCAGCATCATTATCAGGGTCAACTCCACCACTTTCTACCAAGTCAGAAATACCATCATTATCGTCATCGAGGTCATCATTAATACTCATACCACTTTCGTTGAGACAAGTAGGAACTGTTTTTGAAATGGGTATAGAAGCAACGTTATCAGCCCAGAACCAAGTATTTATAGTTCGAGCATTACCAAAATCATCACAAGTAATAGAAGTGGAAGATCCACCACCATTAGCGGCGGCGGCACCAGAAAGAGGAGGATTGGGTCCATTCCAGCTATGTGTTGGTCCAGTAATTCCTTCATAGTAATTAGTTCTGGAAACGCCCACAGAAGTAGTATTTTCAGCATTCTCATTACCTGTACTTCCACAGGCTGGATTTGACGCACCAACTTGGGTATCATCCCAATATAATGGTCTTGAGCCAGTATTTGGGAAAATGGAGGTAACCGAAAGGCCATTTGTATTCATTTCGGCATCGTAAATAGGAATATTGGTTCGCCCTCTATAAATATCAGCAGTAATGCTAATAGTAACTCCAGAAGTAACTGTGGCGCCAAGACCATCTAATCCATCCCAATTCATTATATTATTTCCAGAGTTTACAGCAAAATCCTCAAGCACTCTATCTGATGTACCAGATTGATAACCAGCAGTTCCATTCACATCCAACAAAATAGCCACATCTCCAGGTTTATCGATGTAGTAAGGTATAAAATATGCCCCTTCGCAGCCATAAATATTACCAGTAATAACGGGTTGACTTGCTGCCACTGCTACTTTATAAATGGAAGTATCTGGAGAATTAAGAAATACCATATAAGGATTTACAATGGTTGGAAAGTTTATTCCTGAATCTTTCGACCTTCTATCGGTTAAAAAAGTATTGGTGTTATTTACCCCTTCATAATTCATTTGAAGAGTATATCCTAATGGTTTAAAACCAGCTCCAAATGTTACTTTATTTACGGCACTATCATTAGTATAGCCATAATATGCGCCCTCAAAAGAATAATTGATGTCAGGAGTAAAAATTGTTGAATTAGGGTTGTATGTTATAAAACTCCAGGCTTGTGAATGCACTCGACCTGTATATCGCACATTAGAAGTTGTAGCTACGGTAAAATCGAAATAAGGAAAGAAAACTTCGCTATTAGTAGAAAAATCTGCTGTAGCACCAGCATCATTGCTTCTGTATATTTCTATGTAAAATTCACCATTAACAGTAGGATGATAGCTTATTGGCGTGTAACCAGTTGGCACTAATCCACCAATATTTGGCCCAGCAACAGCTTGCGTATAAGAGGAAATATAACCTGTTCCAGATGAGGGAACGGCAGTTGGTGCAACAACTTGGGTTCCACTTGGATTTAATATGCGATAATAAACATTGGTAGGAACGCCAGCTGATGGAATTCTCATGTATTTTTTTAGACCAAAATAAAAATTTTCGATATTGAAGTCTTTAATTCTAAAATAGATTCGATTAGTGGCAGAACAACCTCGGTAACTACCATAGGAATAATCAGGCTTAACTAAAAGCGCTGTTCCACTTGTGGATGTTACCATAGCTTCTTTTGTCCCTTCTGAAAAAGAGTCTTGAAAATTCAATAGTAAAAGAATAACTATAAGTAAAGTTTTGAATTGAAATAGAAATCTCATTTGAATATTTTAAAGTGCAAAATTAATAAGATAAATGGGTTTCGCACATATTAGACCAAAAGAATCGCTTATTAGATGATAATCATCATAAAATCGGTTAATAATTTTCATTTTAAAAATTTTTACAAGGCATAAATATTTATAAATCAGATATATATATGTAATAAAGTTTTCAACAACTTAAACTTAATTTTTTAAGAAATTGTTACATAATTTTATGATTTTATTTAGAATTTATTTTTTTATGGATAAGTGATAACATATTAAATAAATTGTAATAAGCAGTATATGAGTAATTTAAAACTTTGATTAAATGTTTTTTTTAATTCTAAATGTTTTTTTGAGTTTTAGTTTAGTCCTGATTTTGGAAAAAACTTCTCACTTGAGGAAAGATTGGTTGGAAAAGATTGATGGAAGATTGATGAAAGATTGATGGAAGATTGATGAAAGATTGATGAAAGATTGGTTGGAAAAAGATTGCTTAGAGATTGATGAAAGATTGGATGAAGATTGATGAAAGATTGATGAAAGATTGCTTTAAGATTGATGAAAGATTGATGAAAGATTGATGAAAGATTGATGAAAGATTGCTTTAAGATTGGTTTGAAAAAGATTGCTTAGAGATTGATGAAAGATTGGTTGGAAAAGATTGGTTGAAGATTGATGAAAGATTGGTTTGAAAAAGATTGCTTAGAGATTGATTTAAGATTGGTTGGAAGAAGATTGGTTGAAGATTGGTTTGAAAAAGATTGCTTAGAGATTGATTTAAGATTGGTTGGAAAAGATTGGTTGAAGATTGGTTTGAAAAAGATTGCTTAGAGATTGCTTAGAGATTGATGAAAGATTGGTTGAAGATTGATGAAAGATTGGTTGGAAAAGATTGGTTGAAGATTGATGAAAGATTGGTTTTATGTTCAAAATTATTACCTAAATTTGCCTAATTATTTACCGATAAAGATTACAAAATGAAGCAAATTTTATTTCTAATTTCAATGCTCATAACTTTGGGAGTGTTTGCATGGACAGCATCAAAAATCAAATCATATTTCAACTTATTAAAACCAGCATTTCCTATAAAAGATATTTCTGAGAGAATAAAACTCACTTTAAACGTTGCTTTTGGTCAATCAAAAATTCTAAGAAGACCTGTTATTGGTTTTATACATGCATTAGTATGGTGGGGTTTTATAGTTATACTTTTTGGAAGTATCGAAATGATTATCGATGGACTCTTTGGAACAGAAAGAGTGCTTTCAATTTTTGGATATTTTTATAATTTTATTATTGCTGCTGGCGACATTTTCGGATTGGTAATAGCTGTGGCTATCAGTATTTTCCTTATTCGGCGCAATATTATAAAAGTGAAAAGATTTGAAGGAATAGAGATGAAAAAAATATCACATCAAGATGCAAATATCGCTCTACTGATAATATTTTTTCTGATGATTTCATTGCTTGGAATGAACACTTTTTATCAAGTAAAAGTCATTCAACAAGGAGGCGAAATGCTTGGAATATTTCCAATTTCGCATTTTCTTGTCTCCACTTTTATTGGATTATCAGAACATACCGTCAGCATTTTGCATGAAGCAAATTGGTGGACACACATTTTATTGATTTTTCTTTTTGCTAATATTTTGCCTTATTCCAAGCATTTTCATGTGTTTATGTCGGTGCCAAATGTATTTTTAAGCAGATTAAAGCCTTTGGGATATATCGATAATATGCCAAATATTACTCAAGAAGTAAAGTTAATGATGAATCCAAATGCCATTATTTCCGAAGTTGATAATAATTCTATGGAAAGATTTGGGATGAAAGATGTGGAAGATGGAAATTGGAAAAATTACCTCGATTCTCTTGCTTGCACTCAATGTGGAAGATGTACATCAGTTTGTCCTGCAAACATTACTGGCAAGTTGCTTTCTCCACGAAAATTGATGATTGATTTTAGAGCAAGAATGAAAGAAAAAGCACCTAAGCTTGTTAAAGATAAAAACTTTGATGATAACAAATCATATTTGGGCGACTATATCAGCGAGGAAGAAATATGGGCTTGCACACTTTGTAATGCTTGTGCTCAGGAATGTCCTATCAATATGAATCATCCAAATTTGATAGTTGAGATGAGACGTTATCTTGTGATGGAACAAGCTATGGCTCCTTCTGGACTTAATGCAGTTTTTCAAAACATTGAAAACAATGGAGCGCCTTGGCAATTTGCGCAAGCCGACAGATTGAATTGGGCAAAAGATATTTATATAAAACAATAAAAAAAGATATAATGGGAAAAACGAAAATTGAAGTGCCAGTGATGGCAGATTTGTTTGCTCAAGGCAAAAAACCAGAATATCTCTTTTGGGTTGGTAGTGCTGGGGCTTTCGACGATAGATATAAAAAAGTTTCTCAAGCATTTATTAAGATTTTGCATTTTCTAAATATTGATTACGCAATATTGGGCACAGAAGAAAGCGATAGTGGTGATGTTGCAAGGCGTGCAGGAAATGAAATGCTATTTCAGATGCAAGCTTTAATGAATATTGAAACTTTGAATTCTTATGGTGTTGATAAAATAATAACCTGCGATCCTCACGATTACAACACTTTAAAAAATGAATATTGCGATTTGGGTGGAAATTATCATCTGGAACATCATTCGGAATTTCTTGATAGAATGATTTTTGAAGGCAAAATAAAATTTGGAAACAATCATTTTCAAGGCAAAGTAGTAACTTATCATGATCCTTGTTACTTAGGAAGAGCAAATAAAGTTTATGATCAGCCAAGGGAGGTTCTTAAATCTTTAGGAATAAATATTAAAGAGATGCCAAGAAACAAAAGCTTTTCGCTCTGTTGTGGTGCCGGCGGCGGTCAAATGTTTAAGGAAGCTGAAAAAGGAAATAAGGAAGTTTTTATTGAAAGAACTGAAGAAGCTATGGCACTTTCGCCAGATATTATTGTTACAGCTTGCCCCTTTTGTATGACTATGCTTACCGATGGAATTAAATATAAAAACAAAGAGTTGTCTGTTGCTAACATGGATTTGGCGGAAATGCTTGCAGAAAGTTTAGGCTTGTAAATAGCATCAATTAACGATGATTGTTTTTAGTTTTGAACCATCTTTTAATTTCTAACAAAAACAGCAAAAAAAATGGCAGCTCCCAAAAGGATGCTGCCATTTTTATGTAGCATATTAAGCTATTTTTTGCCGCCGAGAAGCAAAAGTTCATTCACCAATATCTCCGTGGTATAATGTTTTTGACCTTCTTTATCTTCCCAGTTGTTGTAGCTAATCTTGCCTTCAACGCAAATTTCATTGCCTTTTTTTACATAACCCTCAACCACCTTCACAAGCCCATTGCTTATTACTAGGTTATGCCATTGTGTGTTTTCTACTTTTACACCTTCTTTGTTTTTGTAGCTCTCGTCTGTGGCAAGGCTAAATTTTGCAATGCTGCCACCGTTTTCAAATGTTACAATTTTAGGATCTTGTCCAACGCGTCCGATTAAGGTTACTGAATTTCTCAAAGTTTTCATAATAAATAATTTTAAAAGTTTATAATTGAATTGATAATTTCGATTTGTAAATGAACGATGATGCAAAACTACAGCGGTTGGATTCTTGCTCTCGGTTAATAACTAATTGGTTTCGCTTAACATTCGTTTGTTGTCGGTAAATGTCGGATATAGTATTGTTATAATGGAAGATGTGCAATTTAATTTTTTTGATAAAAATCTATATCTCTTGTAATATTTTATTAATCAAGAGCAAAAAGCGAATTAAATAGTTTCTTTTTATAAAATCGAACGTATAGTATTTTTTTATATTTGAATGAATTTATCTGGGTTTTTATTTTCAATTTCAGATAATTACTCGCCGTTGCAAAAGGGAATCTTTTTCTTATAATGTTTATTGTTTTTGCATATTCTACATGCAAAAATTGTATATCATTACCTCACATTAAAAAAATCGGAATGTGTATATTTTTAGGCGAGACTTAAGAAAATATGGAAAATAGATAGTGATTTGCAGGCTATATTAATTTTTAATGGTTTTATTCTTACAGGATCATCAACCCTATTTATTCATCGGTAAAATTAATATTATGGTTGGTATAACTAATGATTGCAATTTTTGGATTAAAGTTTAGGTTTTTATGCTGATAGTTTTGCCTCTTTTCAACGCCATACTCGTAATATGGGGATTTGCTTTTGGCCTGAGGAAATTCTTAATAAACTTCGTGAAAAAAATAAAATTAAGATGCTCTCTTATCTTGGTCGGTTTTTTAAAAGAATATTTGTAAAATTATAGAAAATATTATAATGAATCAATTATCTTTTTCAGCTCTTCTTTTGATTTACCAAGTTTAATTTGGAGTTTATCTAATATCTCATCTTCTTTGCCTTCCACTATCAATAAATTGTTGTCTGTCAACAATTTGATTTTTGCTTTAAGAAGTCTTTTTTTTTCACTCCAACTTTTTTCCACTTCTAATATTTTCGACTTTTCCATTCTCTATTTATATGTTATATATATTTAACAAAGATGCAACTACAATAAGCAACTAAGTTATAAAACAAAATAATAAACTTACATAATTCACACATTATGCATCAATTTAAAGTCTTATATTTTTCGACTTATTTTTTTAAATAAATGTTTTGCAATAATATTAAAGCGTTGTATGCCAATAGCTAATATGAAATAGTTTAATTATCTTTTTACTCTAACGAAAAAAACATATTTGCAAAGAGCACGAGGGGATAGGAATTTAAGGATTTAACAAAAAGCCAAATTTAAACATTACATATTTTGATTTATGTGTGGTTTAAATTTGGCAAAAGATGGACTAACTAAATTTTTTTTTCAAAGGGATATTTATTTGGGAGGAATATGAGACATAGTTTTAATGAATAGCAAGACCAACAGTAGATACGCCTGTTGAGAAATCCACGAATAATCCTACTCTGTTGTTCAAATGGTATTCTGTTCCTATATGAAAATCCAGAAAAAGTGGGCTTACATTTTGATAGTATGTATTTCCCGAATAGCCAACATCCCATGTCGATTTTACAACAGCAAAGCCAAGAGAACCTGCTACATAAATGTCCCAATGTGAATTAAGGCCAAGTAATTGGTCAAGATAAACAGAGCCTTTAACGCCTAAAGGCATAATTGTTTCACGATAATGGTCATGATCATTTCTGTATGAATAAAACGTGACAAAAGGAGCCAAAGTAAAGTTGCTGGTTACACCAAGTTCATAATTGATATTAAATACTGGCAAAGTTTGATTGACATAGTGGTAATATCCATAATATCCACCAATTCCCAAACCCAAATTTAGAGAGCTTCCATGGTCTTCAGAAGATTTAGCTTGCTGTGCAGATAAATTAGTTCCCGAAATAAGTAGGGCTAAAAGTAAAGTTAAAATTGTTGTTTTCATTTTATAATTTTTAAGTAAATTTAATTTATATAATTTTGAATATTTAAGATTAATATTAAGATAAGAGAAGCAGTATTATTTTTTGTGCCCACCATTATTTGACTTGGAGTGTTCGCCTTTATCATTACCATGGTTTTCACTTTTTCCTTTATTGTGGTTCTCATTATTGCTATTTTGACTATTATGATGGTTGTTGTTTTGGCCTACATTCTTGTGTTGTTGAGGTTTTTTTGAATAAGTTTTTTCTGGTCTGCGTCCGTTGGTTTGTTGATATTTGCCATGGTAACCTTTGTAATACTTAGTTCTATGTTCTTTATAATGATTGTATGGTGTACTGCCATGATAATCGGTTAGAACTACTTTATATCCACGGTACAAATCATAATTTCTATAGCGAGCAGGCAAATAGCTTCTATGAACCCAAACTCCACCTTGGTAATAAATAAATTGTGATGATTGTACATCATAATAAGACTCCACATCTGGCAAATAATAATATCGCACATGAGTATAACCTACTGGACCCCATTGTGGTGGAGTACCAAAATTAATTTTAATAGATACTTGTGCTTGCGTTGAGCTAACAAAGAAAACCAGAAGACTGAATACAATTAATTTCAAAGCTTTCATAATAAATAGTTTAAATTGTGAGTAAATTTTCACAGGACAAAAATCTGCAAAAATTATAGGGGAAGTGTTACAAAATTTAAGGAAAGACTTACATGATTCATACCCAACCAAACAAAACATATTCTATAATTCAATTGAGCTAATTGTTTGTAATAATATATTTAGATTATTTAAGGGTTCTATCTTTTTGCCGCTTTTTCTTTCTTTTTGAAATATCCTTTAAGCAAAAAATTATGCTTTACCGCGTTCATATTTTCATTTAATCCCTTACTGCTTTTCTTTAAATTCACCATTGTCTGATTTAGATTTTTGGCGAAAGTGGTGTCGTGTATTAATCTTCCCAAGGTTCCACTTCCTTGGTTTATACTTATCATAATTTCGGCCAGCTGTTCAGTAATTATTGCCGAATTGTCGGCAGTTAATTGCAAACTTGCCATTATTTCATCAGTTTCAATAGGTTCATTAGATTCCAGATGTTGCTCATTTTTTACTAAAGAGCTATTGTTGCTTCCATGGCTTATAATCAAAATTCTATCGCCAATAATACCTTCAGAGCCAATAGCTACTTGGCAGTCGGATTTGATAAACTTATGAATTTCTTTTCTTATGAGCATTTCTACTTTAACTGTAGAATCGTTAATAATATTAATATTATCTACCACGCCAACATTTATTCCGTTAAAACGAATGTTGTTTCCTACCTGCAAACCGCTCACATTGTAGAAACTTGTAGTAAGTTTAAAAACTGGATTAAAGAGATTTTTTTGCTTCCCAATAATAAATATTGTGAGGGCAAAAAGTGCCAACCCTCCAAATACAAATAATCCTAATCTTAATTTAAATTTTTGTGATTTTGTTTCCATGATATTTTCAAATATTGTATTTAATAAATTCTAATAATTGCATTTCTAATTGAAAAAAGATTTAATAAAGGAGTCGTCAGAATGCACAAAATCAGCTACATTAGCTTCATAATAAACTTCTCCATCCTTAAGCATAATTATTCTATTTGCTGTTTTTAGGGCGCATTTTATGTCATGAGTAATGATGATTGACGAAGTTTTATATTTTTTCTGAATCTCATTTATTAGAGTGCTTATTTCATCAGAAGTTATTGGGTCGAGCCCTGTGGTTGGTTCATCGTAAAGCATTATTATTGGATCCACAGCAATAGTTCGTGCTAAACTTATTCGTTTTTGCATACCTCCCGAAAGTTGGGCGGGCATTTTGTATAAAGCATCTTTTAGTCCTACATTTTCAAGTACTTCATTTACTTTATCTGAAATTTCATTTTCTGTGAGTTTCTTTATCATTCTTCGCAATGGAAATTCTAAATTTTCTTTTACTGTCATAGAATCATATAATGCCCCACTTTGAAAAAGGAAACCAATTTTCTGCCTTAATTCATTAAATTCTTTTGCATTGAGGGAGGAAGATTTTTTACCAAAAATACTTATTGCTCCACTGTCGGACTTTAAAAGTCCAACAATACATTTTACTAAGACCGATTTGCCACTGCCGGATTTACCAAGTATTACTAAGTTCTCACCTTCAAAAAGCTTAAATGAAATATCTTTTAAGACTTCTTGATCCCTAAAAGATTTTTTAAGATGATTTACTTCAAGGATGATTTCATGAACATTGCTACTCGACAAAGTTTCTGATTTAATATTTTTTAGTTTTAAATTCATAATACAATCAAATCAGTTATTTGTACAGCAATCAAATCCACAATTATGACCAAAAGTGACGAAACTACCACTGCCGAATTTGCAGCTACACCAACACTTGCAGTTCCTCGACCGGCATTATATCCTTTATAACAGCCCACCAATCCAATTACTGACCCGAAGAAAAAAGATTTTATAATAGCCGGTAAAAAATCAAGAAATGTTATGTGGCTAAATGCTTGTGAGCTGAACAAAACAAAAGAAATATCGCCTTTTATATTTGAGCCGAGCCAGCTTCCAAGCATACTAAAAGCATCAGCATAAAAAACTAATAATGGAATCATTAGTGTAGCTGCGACAACTCGTGTTACAACCAAAAAATTAATGGGATTTGTGGATGAAACTTCCATGGCATCAATTTGTTCTGAAACTTTCATTGAGCCCAACTCGGCACCCATGCCCGAACCAATCTTACCAGCACATATTAATGCAGTTATCATTGGCCCCATTTCTCTTATGACGGATGTTGCCACCATACTTGGAAGCAAGCTAACTGCTCCAAAATCAATAAGAATAGGGCGTGATTGAATTGTAAGAACTAATCCCAAAATTAAACCCGTAACTGATATAAGTGGCAGGGATTTGTATCCAATTTTATAACATTGACGCAAAAATTCTTTAAATTCAAAGTTGCTTGAAAACATTGTTTTTAGTACTTTCGTTAAAAACAAAGTAACATAAGCAATATCAAGCAAAAACGTCCTTATCAAAGTTGAGTTTATATTAATCTTCTCGCTTTTACAAGAGGTAGATAATATCTCCGTTTTTGATATTGAATCTTTTTTTATCATATAATTGAAATAATTTATGTAACAAAATTGATGCTTTTATTTGTAAAAATCATTACACAATCTGACGAAAAAATTACATAATCTCTACATTTATACGAAATATAAAAACCTATTTATTTATGCATCTTTTAAAAACATAAGTAATAAAACAAGTGGCAAACTAATTATAATCTGACGGCCTTTATTTAAAAATTGAATTTATCTTTCCCAATTTAATATCATAAGATCTTCTTTTTTAATGTTTTTAGTATAGGTTTAATTTTTATCAATGGTGGCATTGTATCGCCAAGCAAAAATCCCCATGGTTCTAAACTTTTTATATGATCGAATATAAGCTTTAAAACACCAGTAATTGGAATGCAAATAAGCATACCTGGAATTCCCAGTAATGCCCCCGAAGAGATGATTACTAAAAATGATATGAGAGCATTAATTTTAACTTTTGAGGCAACAATTTTAGGGATAATAAAATTATAATCAAAAAGATGAATTATGTAATAGCTTAAAAGAATGTAAATAATATGCCAGCCTGTTGAATTAGTTGCTAATGCTATCAAAATACTTAATGATGCTGCTATAAATGCGCCTAAATATGGAATTACATTTAGCACTGCACCAATAATACCAAGCATGATAGCGTAATCGACTCCAAGCAAAAGAAGTGCTGTAGAATATAATATTGCCACTATAAAAAATTCAATAACTAAACCTACAAGATAGCGTTGAATGACAACTTTTATCTGACTTATAATTTGGCTTACTTTTTTTTGGTGTATTTCAGCAAAAAGCTTGCTAATGAAACTTAGAAGGAGAGGCTCATAATACAACATTAAGATTACATAAATTGGGATAATAAAAAGCATTATTACTGCACTTCCCAAAATGCTGATTGTATGTCCAATTTCTGCCCCACTAAAATTTATTAATTCGGTATTAGTTTTAGCAACCCATTGGTGAACTTTCCAAGGGCTAAGATCGAAATAAGTTGAAACCCAAGCTGTTGATTCTTTAAATATAATTGCAATCTTGTCAACTATTACTGGCCAGCTCTCGCTGAATTTTATTGCTTGCGAATACAAAATTGCTGTAATGCCGACAATGATAATAACTGTAAACAAAAGAGTTAAAAATATTGATATTATTCTGTTGATTTTCATTCTCATTAAAAGATGAACCACAGGGTGCAAAATGATTGAAATCAGTAGCGCAAAAATAAATGGAAGAATTATGCTTTGAGCAATGTAGATCATTGTTAGCAAAGCGAATATTCCAATAAGAAAAATTGTTGATTTAACGTAAAATGGTAAAACGAAATCTTTTTCCATTGCTTTTACTCTTCCTCTTCTTTTTTATTGATTATTTGAAAAATATATTTTCCCAAAGATTTAATGGTTTGGGTATGCTGAGCCACTATGTTGGTTACACCAAACTGAATTATGGAGCCCAATATATTTCTAAATGGATTTGTCGATGTGCCAACAATCAATTTTTTTGTAAGAAAACCAGTTCCTAAACCAATAGCATTATCTATAATATTATCTATAAATATTGGCGATGAAGAGATATCTTTCAAAGTGTTTTTGATAATATTTACTGGTTTCAAACTATCATAAGTGAGGTACATTTGTTCCCTAAAAAGTTTACCTTTTAGATCGTGTTCCACTTCTAAAAGTTTTATAGCATCTTTAAGTTCAGTTGATGTATGTATTGCTTGCATTGGGTTTATTTTAATATTTGGTGAATAAAATAATTGCTAACATGTTTTTTGATCAATTTATGGAAAAACACAATTATAATAATTACTATCAAACCATAAAAAGCTGCTACTAAAGCAAATCCTAAATATATTTTGCCGAGAATTTCTCCAAGCCAAAAAGCAAGACCCAAATTGAAAAAAAGCATGAATGAAGCTAAAAAAATAAACTCTATTAAATGTGGAACAAGGGAAGAGCCAATTTCCGTGGCTTTATCAAGAGCTTTTAATTTTGCCAGTTCAAAGCTTGTTTTTCCATAATCTATGCTTCTTTCGAGCAGCATTTCAATTAAATTTTCATTCTTTTCCATTTATTCTTTTTTTTAGCATTTTTCTGCGATTTCCGCTAAAATTTTATTTTGTTAATTTTGTATTTAGAGCAATTTTTTAAAAACATTGAGCTCATTCTGAAAAATCATTTTCAGACTTTCAAAACGGACTCAATATTTAATTTGCTAATTTATTAATAAAGCATTTGAATGTTTTGTTAAGAAAATTAACTAAATCAAGCGTTTTTTGCTTCTTTGAATTTGGTTTTAGATTTTTCTGTAAAATCTTCTGCTTCTTCTTTTACACTTTCAAATTTATCAGATACATTATCCACAAATTCATTAAATTTGTCTTTAATACCGTTTCTAAAATCCGAACTTTTTTTTGATATTTTTCTTCGGGTTTCTGTTCCTTTGTCGGGAGCGAATAAAATTCCTAATACTGCTCCAGCCGATAATCCAGCTAATACGCCTAATAATACTTTACCTGTTGACATAATTTATGTTTTTAAATTGTTTAGAATAAAATAAGAAGAAGTAACAAAATAATAATTATTGCACCTGCTGAAAAGTAGATTCCTCCTCCTAATTCATTTAGTCGGCTTTTTATTGTTTTAACTTCTTTTCTTAATTGTCTTTTTTCTTTGAAATTCAAACTTGATTTATCAAGTTCATTTATCTGGTATAACCTTACCAACAAGGTTTTTGCCTCTGCTGATTCAGTAGCTTTTGGAATCACCACTGCCTCAGGAGCAGCAATAGTTGCGGCTTTTGTTTCGAGTGGTGAAAATGTCAATAACATTAATGCTGTTATTAAATAAAATGTAAGCTTTTTCATTTGAATTGATTTATATGATTAATAATTAAACAACTTTCTTTCCTTGGATAATTCTTAGAATAACTGCAATTAGAGCAATAATAAGCAGAATATGAATGAGTCCGCCAGCGCTATAGCCGATAAACCCAATTGCCCATGCTATAATTAGAATTACAGCTATTAAATAAAGTAGATTTCCCATGATATTTGTTTTTAATAGATTTTTAATAAAATTTTAATTAATTATTTTACATTATCTTTTGAAAAATCATTAAGGGCTTTTTCAAGATTTTCCATATCACGACTTAATTCTGATTTGAAAACCTTCCAATTATCAGATGTATCATCAGAATATTTTGCAAGTTTTATTTTCAACTCATTATTTTTTTCTTCAATGAGAGCTAATCTACTTTCAAATAGTGTTTTTACATTTGTTTTCTTGTTAGCTATTTTAGCTTTCAATTCTATAATCCTAGCATCGTAATAATCAATTTTTTCTTTCGACTCATTTTTGAATTGTTTTATAGAATCTTGTCTTTCTTGGTAGAGCTTCATATCAGCTTCATCTACATTTTCCTTAGCAACTTGCAAATCTTCTTCAGCATTTTCTACTTTAGTTGCCGATGATTGGCAGCTGTTAAACATTGTTCCTGCTATAATCGCTGTTACTGCAAGAATAAAAATTGGGTTTTTCATATTTAAAATATTTAATAAGTTTCTGAGTAAATAATTAGAAAACAAAAGTCATTCAAATAGAATCATAAAGTGTTACACAATTTGTTTAAAGACTTGTAAATTTCACTTATATGATTTTAAAAAAGCAGTAGTTTATTTGAGAGTAATTTTCAAACCAATATTCAAACCGATGCTGCCATAAGGAAATTTTTGCTTTAATGATTGTTCTGGTTGTGAATCTGGTGAAGGATCGCCCGAAATAGATGTATAGCTATCTAAATAATCAATATTTTTTTCTTTTGTTGTCATCGAAGGCAGCAAATCAACACCATTATATGAAGCAACCATTACTTCACCTCTTTCTGGTGAATATGAAAGATTTACAGAATTTAATTCTACAAATAATAAC
>Ga0210044_10003463_pt1 | contig 22545 bp, 18 predicted proteins | sample CryGey13umfilter_2_FD_183959 | JGI IMG/M metagenome (GOLD analysis project Ga0210044, IMG submission 183959) | Groundwater microbial communities from aquifer in Utah, USA - Crystal Geyser 4/9/14 3 um filter (SPAdes) (version 2) | ecosystem: Environmental > Aquatic > Deep subsurface >... | reverse complement strand
CGCTACACTGCCGTAGCCGGCATACCCGAGCTGCGCAAGGCCATTGCCGATAAATTCAAGCGGGATAATGATCTGGACTACTCACCCGATGATATTCTTGTCTCCACGGGCGGCAAGCAGTGCATTTTCAACCTGCTCATGGCGGTCATGAATCCGGGGGAGCGTGCCATTATCCCTGCTCCTTACTGGGTCTCCTATCCGGATATGGTCAAGCTGACTGAAGGGCTGCCGATCATCGTTGAAACCACAGCTGAAGCTGATTTTAAAATCACTGCGAAACAGCTGGAGGAGGTACTCTGTCATCGCTGCAAGGTACTGTTCCTGAACTCCCCCTCCAACCCGACCGGCATGGCCTATACCCGCGAGGAGCTGGCCAGTATCGGAGAGGTCGTGCGCAAGCACCCTGACCTGATTGTCGCGACCGACGACATGTATGAGAAAATCCTCTTTGACGGCAAAAAATTCGTCACCTTCGCCCAGGTTAATCCCGACCTGAAAGATCAGACCGTCACACTTAACGGCGTCTCCAAAGCCTATTGCATGACCGGCTGGCGTATCGGCTTCTGTGCAGGCCCTGCAACCATTATCAAGGCCATGGGCAAGGTTCAGGGACAGAGTACATCCAACCCCAACTCCATCGCCCAGAAAGCTGCTCTGGCAGCGCTTACAGGCCCTACCGATGAACTGAATGAGATGGTGCGCACCTATGAAGTACGCCGCAACTGGCTGGTTGATGCGCTCAATGCCATTCCGGGTATGCATGCCATCAAACCGGATGGTGCATTTTATGTCTTCCCTTCCGTTGACGGCTGGATCGGCAAAACCACACCATCCGGTATCTCACTGGACGATGATGTGAAGGTTTGCGAATGGTTGCTGGAAGAGGCTGGAGTAGCCCTTGTTCCGGGCACGGAATTCGGTTCTCCCGGCCATATTCGTTTTTCCTATGCAGTCAGTCAGGATACGCTCGAAGATGCGGTCAACCGCATCGCAACAGTGGCAGCAACGTTGGTTTAAACCATACATCACTGAAAACAGACAAGGGCGCCAATCGGCGCCCTTGTCTGTTTAAGTCAGTGATCCTGTATCACCCTGTGCCCGAATCTATGAGCCTGAACGGGCGAAATACCTGTTTTCAACATGGCGATCCCGGCTGAACTGACGATGATCGCGATCATGGTTCATCCTGTGAGGCGACCTGATGTCATCCCGACGCTGCGCGCGATATTCATGACGATCATGACGGTAGTCAGCCTTGCCGTAGTGACGGTTTCTCTCTGCATGCGCATAACGACCATGCCCGCGATAACCGTATTCACGATACTGATCTCTGTCGCGATGATGCACGGCAACCGGCTGATGCACCCGATATTGAACCGGTGCGGCATGGGCATCGCTTAAAATCGCACCTGCGATAGCGCCGAACATGGCCCCGACCAGTGCACCCTGAGCGGTTTCATGGCTCTGTGAACCGATCACGGCTCCGGCTGTGGCACCGACGGCAGCACCGGTCACCATGGCGCGCTCCTGCGGCCCTGCGTGCGCCGATACGGATGTGAATGAAACAAATAACAGTCCTAACAGTATCTTTTTCATATTGGCCTCCTTGTCATTGGCTGGAGACAGTGTGTTGGAAAACGCCCGCCCAACAAAGTGGACTATGTCAACTATTAAGGGGAATGATTGCGCGCAGCGACAAACCGATGACATCACCCACATTGTGAAGCACGCACCAATGACTATACTGATAGATGCCTGCAGCCATAGCGCTGCCTGCGTTCGGCAAGGAGGCTTCATGATTATCACTTCACAAATTCAACGTAATGTCGCAACCATCGATGAAAACAGCTCCGTCCTGGATGCGGCAAAACAGATGGCGACACGTTTTATCGGCTCCATTGCCGTCACCAGCGCCTATGGCATTAAAGGCCTGTTCACCGAACGTGAGTTAATGATGCGGGTCATCGGTGAAGGACTGGATCCGGCCAGAGTGAGGGTGGGCGATGTCACCAACCAACCTATGGTTTCAGTCAAACCGGATGCGGATGTCGAACGCTGTCTGGAGCTAATGAAAGAAAACCGCTGCCGCCACCTGGTTGTATTTGATGGAGAAACATTCATCGGCATCGTTTCACTGCGTGATATGGTCGCACTGCTGCTCGACGAAAAAGAGCACCTGATTACCAGACTGAAGGAATATATTACCAGCTGAATCAATTCAACTGACTATACCTGACTTTTCTTCCCCACCGCCTCATCTTCCTGAACAGGCTCTGTGACCACTGTGCATTTTACACTATGCGTACGACCATACTGCTCGAGAAACACGGTGAGATTGGCCACAACCAGTGAATAGACCATAATGCCGAAGATCATGGTGATTACGGCTACAATGCGTCCACCGGCAGTAATCGGCACAATATCGCCATAACCCACCGTCGTCAGGGTGACGAATGCCCACCACAAACCGTCAGGAAAGGCACCGAACTGCGGGTTCTGTCCATGTTCAAGCAGATAGGTTGCCGCACCGAAGATAAATACGAGACCAAACATTAAGGCCATCGCAGCAGGCAGACTCTCCCCCGATAAAACCATCAGTCGAATCAGGCGATCCTTATTGGAGCGAATGACCACCCCGAGTTTCAAAGCCGGAATCAGATGCGCAAGACGTAAAGCCATCAACATACGCAAAACCGGGGAGGAGAGCAGAACGACCAGAACAAGATCAAACCAGTTGGCTTTCATCCATGCTTTACGATCCTCAGCAACCCACCAGCGGGTGAAAAACATCACGACAAAGCAGACCAGTACGGCCATGACTGACCAGTCCGGCAAGCCCTCCACAAATGAAGTGGCAACAGCCCCCATGGTCGCCGAAAACAGGCCGACATCGAGTATGCGTTGCCAGAGCAGCCGTCTGGTCATTTCAGATTAGATTTATTATGGCTGCCACCAGCCTTGTGGCCGAAGTAGAGCGCCAGTGAAACAAGGAAGATTCCGCCGCCCATGTAGAGGATATTCAGCGGATCATCGAATTTCACGTGCAGTACATTCTTGAAGAAGGCAACGACCAGAATCATCAGAATCACTTTACCCAGGCGATCTTTCAGGTCATCCAGACTTTCGATCTGCAGCAGTTTACCGGCAGCAGGGTTATCACGCGCACATTCGATATGATCGATATGCAGCTCGTACACACCGAGCCCGAAAATCAGCAGCACCATGGCCAGCAGGAAATCATCCACGGCAGTAATCACATGGCTGACAACAGCGGTATGGAAGTCTCCATCTGGGTAGGGATGGCCGAGAAAATAGACATCTATAAATTCAATGAGCAGCTTGCCCATGTCCAGCGCAGAGAGCGTAAACAGCAGCGCCATGCCGACAATACAGGACCAGACGGCCAGCAGCGTCAGGTAACGCGAATTCCATAATACTTTTTCAAGAAACGCCTTCATAGTTTTCCCCTCGGATATTTATTGCGCAAGACTAGTTTAATATTTATGAATCACCAGCAGGAAGGATGCCAAAACCGTTTTTTCAGCCCCTCTGTTTATGCTGGCCACTCCCCGGCGCCCTCTCGCAGCAGAACCGGCTCACCGTCACACAGATCCACCACCGTAGTCGGCACCATGCCTCCCCAGCCGGCATCGATGATTCCGCAGGAAAGATGTTTGATCTGCGGTACAAACTCATCGGGATCATACTCCGGCTCATCCTGACCGGGCAGCTGCAGTGTTGTCGCCAGAGCTACTTCGCCCAGCTCTTCCAGCAACATCTGACAAACCGGATGATCAGGCATGCGAATACCGACATCCTTGCGTTTACCGAAAATCCTGCGCGGCAGTGTTGAACTGGCCGGTAGAATAAAGGTATAGGCACCGGGCAGGCAACGTTTGAGAATGCGATGGGCAACATTATCGATACGGACACAGTTGGCAGCCTGTGACAGATCGGCACAGACCACCGACCACATATGGTGGTCATCCAGTCGCCGCAAGGCGCGAATCTCGGCTATCGCGTTACCGGCCTGGGGCAGGCAGAGCAGCACATAGGTCGTGTCTGTCGGCACAACAACAAAGTGTCCCTGTCGCAGCAACTCTACTGCACGTCTGATCTGGCGAATCTGCGGTCGTTCCGGATTTAACCGGAGATGTTCAAATACATGCATCAGTTTTTTTAGATTACCCGGTTTATCTTCTGGCATCAGAAGCCTGGAATCATGCCTCCCAGACCTTTGAGAATTTTCTTTTCAGGTGAGTCGGGCTGCGTTGCCGGCTGCTGGTCAGCCGGTGCAGGCTGACTTCCCTGGCTACCGCCGAGAATCTTGCCCAGCGCACCACCGATTTTCCCTTTTTCAAGCAAAGCAGGGGCATTTTCAATCAGCGTTTTGGCATTGATTTCAGGCCTGACCCTGGGCGCAGCAAACGGGCCGGTAATATGTAACGGCACGGTAATGCCCTTGCGAACAGCCGATGCATCGCCCTGCCCGATCAGCGTACCCACCACACGCGGTTCAACATGGTAGTCCATACTCTTGTTCACCAGATCGACAATACCTTTACCGGTCACACGCAGCAGTGGCGAAGCCATAAACAGATCCTGATTGTCGGCCACGCCGTTGGTGACTGTAAAACTGCCGGAAAGCTGGGCGAAGTCGGTTTCATTGGGTCCGGCTGCCGCCCCCGGATTGGTGAACTTCCTGATCGTTCCGGGGATATCAATGCCTTTAATCTTGCCGTCGCGCAACATCACATTGCCGCGACCGTTCAGCGTTTTCACACCGGCAGGTGTTAAACCTGTAGCCCTGAAGCTGGTGTCCATGGACATCGTACCTTCGAGCATATCCATATCGGCCAGTGATTTCAGCAGCGGCCCCACCTTGACGTCGGTGATGTGCACGGACTCTTTCCATTTGGCCGGAAAGGATGCGGCATCGAGGCTGGCAGTTTCAGTCACGCTGCCACCGGAAAGTTTGAAGCTCAGCGGGTTCAGGTCAAAGCGACCGTCCGCACCGTTGATGCTGACATTAAAGCTGCGCATCTCGAGCCCGCGCATAAACAGCGCATCGGCCTGCATTTTGGCCGTCACACGCCATGGTTTGAGGAAACGCAGATCCGGCTCAGCCGCATCGGCCTGTTTGCCACCACCTGCGGCTCCTGCGCCGCCAGCCTGTGCAGGCTGTTCTTTACCCTGCGGCAGCCACGGATCCATATGCAGATTACGCGCGGCAATGCGCAGGCGTATATCCGGTGTCGCATAAACCATAGCACCGGAAATCTGCAGCAGTTCATCATCCAGCATCAGCTGCATATCACGAATATCCACCTGTTTGGCATCACCGGCGACAAGCGTACCGAGCTTGATCTGTTTCCATGGCGACGGATGACCGGCATACATGCTGTTCAGCTCAGGTGCGAATCCGGCCAGCCAGCTGCGTTCCAGCGGCTGACTGTCGATGCGCAGCTGGAAAGCCGGTGTGGTGGAGAGGTTTTTCACACTGCCCTTGACCTCAAGAATCTCTTTGCCGTTGATCACCAGCCCGGCCCGATTCAACTGCAGCTGATCCTGATTTGCCATCTCAACTTTCCAGCTCAAACCCAGATTGATTTTGGAGTTCAGTGCCAGCGTACCTTCAGCCAGACGAATACCGGCAGGTCGCTGTTCGATATTGGCATACAGATCGACTGATGCGTTGTTAATGTCGCCCAACTGTTCAGGCCAGCCGCTGATAAGAGCCTTGAACGGTGACAAACGAAGATTGGCCGCTTTGATATGGCCCTGAACAGGCAGCGCGACAGGATCGAGTTTGCTCAAATCTCCCACCGGACCGACATTCGCATCGAGTTCGAACGCATTGCCGGAAAGGATACCCGAAAGTTTTACCGCGACAGGGCGCTCAAGCTGCACATCAGTCAGTGCCACATTCAGATCTGCAAGTACGACGGGTTCAGCTTTGCCATCCACCCAGATGACCTCACCGGCAGTCAGGTTCAGTGATTCCGCCTGCAGGGCAGCCAGCGCCGGAGAAGCCTGTTGCTCAGCCGGTTTACTCTCTTCTGAACCGTCTGCAACCGGCTGGGCTGAAACAAGGTCGCCCCAGTTGGTTTCACCATCTTCATGACGTTCGAGATAAATTTTTGGTGTACCCACTTCAAACGTCTTGATCTCGATATTTTTGGACAGCAGCGGCATCAGGGCCAGCTTCACATTCAGTTTCTGTACGCTGGCAAAATCACGATCGGCAAAACCTGCCCGGTTAGCCAGATGTACATTCTCCAGCTCAATACCGATCCACGGAAACAGCGAGGCCTTGATGTTGCCGATACTGAGTTTGCGGCCGGTGGCATCCTCAACTGTCTGCTCAATCTGGGTTTTATATGTATTCACATCGATAAAAAACGGCGCAACCAGAAGGGCTGTAATAACCAGGACAATAACAATCAGGCCATAACGGGCAAATTTGGGCATAGGACTCAACTCCTCTGTTGTTCTTTCTCACATAGCTTTGGCTTACGCTAACATAAAATAAACAAGCTGGTATTGTGGAACATCAGGGTTGACTGTGTAAAGGGGGGAAGTGCTCAAGCAGTTCGGCAAAGTGATCCACCACAACCTGCGCTCCTGCAGCCATCAGTTCACTTCCAGCCGCCACCCCGAATGAGACACCGATCGAACGCACATGCGCGGCACGGGCCATCTGCACATCGAACAGCGCATCCCCCACCACCACGGTTTGTCCGCATGTGACACCCATCTCGTGCATGCATTCGAGTACCATGGCCGGATGCGGTTTGGAGTGCGTGCAGTCCGCCGTGCGCAGCACGAGAAACTGATCGGCAAGCTTGAATGTATCGAGTACACGCAGCAGTCCCGGATGTGATTTTCCGGTCACCACACCGAGCCAGTAACCGCGTTCACGCAAGGCTTCCAGTGTTTCAGAAACATGCGGAAAAAGTCGCACCATTGACTCACTGTCGCGATAGCTGTCACGGTAACCCTCAATGACCTGTTCCAGCCATGCCGGATTCTCCGCCCGGCGGCCCAGCAGCGCCAACACCGCACTGTGCAGCGACATGCCGATAATTGCAGAAACCTCCGCATCAGACGGAGGCTGCAGGCCGGCCAGTGAAAATGCCTGCTGCATGGCAGAGACAATCAGACCATGCGAATCGGTCAGCGTGCCGTCGCAATCAAACAGTATCAGTTGGGGTGTGGAATAGATAAATCGATCCTTTTGCTGCTGAAGTTGGTTTGGATTTTATGTGGATAGACTGCCCGGTCAACCGCAACTGCAGTATCTTTTTATAGCGATTGACACATCGATCTTCGCCCCTATAGTTCGGCCTCCTTAACGCGGGGTGGAGCAGTGGTAGCTCGTCGGGCTCATAACCCGAAGGTCGTCGGTTCAAGTCCGGCCCCCGCAACCAAACATAAGGCCCGCAAGTTTGATCCTTTTGATCGCTTGCGGGCCTTTTATTAACACCCTGACGCGGGGTGGAGCAGTGGTAGCTCGTCGGGCTCATAACCCGAAGGTCGTCGGTTCAAGTCCGGCCCCCGCAACCAAACACAAGGCCTGCAAGCGATTGCAGGCCTTTTTTTGTTTTATGCGATGACACGGCGGCTTGTGCAACGGCGACTCGCCGGACTCATAACCCGAAGGTCGCAGGCTTTCACAGCAAGGTGGCTCACCCTCCGAGCCATCTTGCTATCGCAAGCATGTTCAAGCCTATGCTTGTCAAACCCGCCCCCCCCCTGCAACCAAGACCTGCAAGCGCCTGAGGGCCTTTTTCATTTCGCCCTGTTTTTTCCTGCCCCTGGAAACCCGTGGTGAATGCTGACACACAGCACAGGCATACTGCCTGTTCATGTGTGATAAGCGCATAGCTGAAATTACATAACAGGCTTAAGATGCAAGATTGAAATACGGCTCACATCTCACGTTTCAAATACCACTCAACTGTCTTTCGAATACCGGATTCAAATGTCTCTGCAGGTCCCCAGTTCAGCTCCTGCCTCATCTTTGTCGCATCAATGGCATAGCGCCAGTCATGGCCGGGGCGATCGGTTACGAAGGAGATCAGTGATTCGTGACTGGTGACTGGTGACTGGTCGTTCAACTCATCCATGAGTGAACAGATACAACGCACAATATTGATATTGCTCCATTCATTGATGCCGCCGATGTTATACACCTCACCGGCTCTACCTTTGCGAATCACCGCATCGATACCGGAGCAGTGATCTTCCACATAAAGCCAGTCACGGATATTGGAGCCGTCGCCATAAACCGGGATTGGCGTACCGTTCAGACAGTTGCGGATAATGGTCGGAATCAGCTTTTCACTGTGCTGGTACGGGCCGTAGTTGTTCGAGCAGTTGGTAGTAGTTACCGGCAAGCCGTAGGTATGAAAGTATGCACGCACAAGATGATCGGAACCCGCTTTACTAGCTGAGTATGGTGAGTTGGGTGCATACGGTGTGGTTTCGCTGAATGCAGGGTCATCTTCGGATAGCGTGCCATAAACCTCATCAGTCGAGATATGATGAAATCTGAAGGACTCAGGACCGAGCCCTGAGCTGTTAAGCCAAAACTGTCTCGCAGATTCAAGCAGGGTAAATGTACCCATCACATTGGTTTTAACAAACACTTCGGGACCGGAGATGGAGTTATCCACATGCGACTCGGCAGCGAAATGCACAATCGTGTCGATCTGATGTTCTCTCAGCAACCGGTCGATCAATTCACGATCGCAGATATCACCCTGCACAAAGGTATGCCGTGATTCATACCCCAGGGCACCATCTCTGGCTGCGCCATTCACCTTGTACCCCAGGGCACCATCTCTGGCTGCGCCTTTCACCTTGTCAGGCAGATCTTTGAGATTATCCAGCGACCCTGCATAGGTCAGCAGATCCAGATTGATAATCCGCACATCAGGATCTGTTGCCAGCATATAACGTACATAGTTGCAGCCGATAAACCCGGCTCCACCGGTTACCAGAATATTGTATGGTTTGTATTCAGACATGTTTTAATTCCTTTATTACTTCCTGCAACGATTCGGACCATGGTTTGATTTCAAACTCGAATGCCTGAGAAAACTTTGAGCAGTTCATCACCGAATTGGCCGGCCTTTTGACAGGTGTCGGGTAATCAGCCGAAGTGATCGCATTTGGTGTTTTTACATTGAGGGCCACCCCGTTCTCTTTCGCAACCTCAAACACAGCTTCGGCGAAAGCAAGCCATGTCGTTGGTTCAGACTGACAGAAGTGGTACACGCCCCAATGATTATCATCCAAACCTCTGTCCAGAACAGTGTAGATAGCCCGCGCCAACTCAGCAGCAGAGGTCGGGCAGCCATGCTGGTCTGCTACAATGCCAAGTGTTTCACGCTCTGATCCAAGGCGAAGCATCGTTTTAACGAAATTGTTACCGTGCGCAGAAAACACCCAACTGGTGCGCAGGATAATGGATTTCGAACAGTTCTTCAGTACTGCCTGTTCACCGGCCAGCTTGCTGGTGCCGTAGACACCCAGCGGCGCAGCCGGATCATCTTCGGCATAAGCACCCTGTTTACTGCCATCAAACACATAATCGGTGGAAACATGAATCAACGGGATACCGGCACGCTGACAAGCCCGCGCCAGATTGGCCGGACCATCGCGATTCACCGCAAAGGCGGCTTCCACATCCGATTCCGCTCTGTCCACAGCTGTATAGGAAGCTGCATTAATCACGGCATCCGATTTGAACTGATCGAGACATGCAGTAACAGCGTTATAATCCGTGATATCGAGCTCATCACGATCAATGGCCAGCAGCTCATGATGACCGCCCAATCGTGTCAGTTCATGACCAAGCTGACCACCGGCGCCGGTAATCATGAGGTTCATGGCAGACGATCTCTTTTTGCTTCAGACAACTTCGGCAGCAACAGATCTGTTTCGGACAACTTCGGGTTTTCGACAGGCCAGTCGATCGCAAGCAGCGGATCATTCCACGCCACCCCGCTTTCTGACTGCGGGTCATACAGGGCCGTGCATTTATACTGAAAGTCAGCGATGTCAGAGAGTACGCAGAAGCCATGTGCATATCCCGGAGGAATCCATAACTGACGATGATTCTCTTCAGTCAGTTCAACACCGATCCACTGTCCATAGGTAGGCGAGTCCGGGTTCACATCGGCAGCCACATCGAAAACAGCACCGGTTCCGGCAGATATCAGTTTTCCCTGTGGATTTTCCAGCTGGAAGTGCAATCCGCGCAAAACACCTTTGTGAGAACGGGAGTGGTTATCCTGCACAAACTCAAGTCCATCACCGGGTATACCGACCGCTGCATAGCCGGGTTTCCGGAAAGTTTCGAGAAAAAAACCGCGCGCATCGCCGAATACTACGGGCTCAATGATCAAAACCCCCGGCAGTACGGTTTCTTTAACGTTCAAACTTTTCCTTCCGCAAGGCGGCGGAGCAGATAACGACCATATTCATTTTTGGACAATGGCTCTGCAAGTTCCCGTAATTGCTCATCTGAGATATATCGCATTTCCCAGGCAATCTCTTCAGGGCAGGCAATTTTCAGACCCTGACGTTTTTCGATAATTTCGACATAACGGGCGGCATCCAGCAGTGACTGATGCGTACCCGTATCCAGCCATGCCACACCGCGCCCCAGCGCCTCAACACGCAATGTTCCCCGTTCCAGATAAGTACGGTTCACATCGGTGATTTCCAGTTCGCCACGGGCCGAGGGCTTGAGACCGGCAGCAATATCCACTGCACTGTTATCATAAAAATAGAGGCCGGTGACAGCCCAGTTACTTTTCGGATGCTCCGGCTTTTCTTCAATGGATACAGCGCGGAATCCCGTTTCAAACTTTACGACACCATAGCGCTCCGGGTCCTGCACCCGGTAGGCAAACACTGTAGCGCCGGATGGCTGGTTCGCTGCATGCTGCAACTGCTTAACCATACCCTGCCCGTAGAAAATATTGTCGCCGAGAATCAAGGCTACGTTATCTGTGCCAATAAACTCCCGTCCAATCGTGAGCGCCTGAGCCAGACCATCCGGGCTTGGCTGCTCCGCATAAGAGAGCGTAAGTCCCCACTGCGTTCCATCACCAAGCAATCGCCTGAAATTCGGCAGATCATCAGGAGTCGAGATAATCAGGATTTCCCGGATCCCTGCCAGCATCAGGGTGGAGAGGGGGTAATAGATCATGGGTTTGTCGTAAACAGGCATCAGTTGTTTACTGACCGAAAGCGTCAATGGATGCAGGCGTGTACCTGTTCCACCTGCGAGGACAATGCCTTTCATCAATTTAACTCCTTAATTATACCGGTCGATGCCAGATAACTGATCACCTGATTCACACACTGATCCAGCGGCAACGTGCCTGTATCAGCTATTATTTCAGGGGATTCGGGTTCTTCATACGGTGATGAAATGCCGGTAAAGGCCGGAATCTCTCCCGCTCTGACTTTGGCATACAGACCCTTAACATCACGTGATTCGCATACATCCAGTGATGTACGGCAATATACTTCGATAAAATCACCACCATTCAACAAAGCCCGCACCCTGGCGCGGTCTGACCTGAACGGGGAAATAAAGGCGGTCAGTGTAAGCATTCCGGCCTCTACAAACAGTTTCGCGACTTCACCGACGCGACGGATATTTTCTACGCGATCCTGATCGGAAAAGCTGAGGTCGCCGCAAAGTCCGTGGCGCACATTATCGCCATCAATCACAAAGGTTTTTGCACCCAAACTGTGCAACCGCTCTTCCACCGCATGGGCCAGTGTCGATTTACCGGCCCCGGAGAGGCCTGTGAACCACAAAACAGCACTGCGATGACCATTGGCCTGCTCACGGCCAGCTCTGGTTACTGCTGCCTGATGCCAGACCACATTACTGCTTTTGTTCACTTCCTGTTCGCTCATGTTGGTGGGCTCCTTGATAATCAGGCCAACTGTAGCCGATTATAGAGGACACATTAATAGGCATTTTTTTGACAACAGCGATTATACGATTAGTTAGAAAATCATTTTCTAACAGTTTCCTGTGAATCCAGAAACCAGTGGTAAGCATCTGCCAAGCCATTCTTCAGACTGATTGATGAGCACCAGCCCATATTGGCCAGGCGGGAGCTATCCATCAGCTTGCGCGGGGAACCATCCGGTTTACTTGCATCAAAACTGATCTTTCCCTTAAAACCGGTTACTTCAGCAACCAGATGGGCCAGTTCGCCAATACTCACTTCCTGACCGCTGCCTACATTGATGTGGGAGATCATCGGCTCTGTATTGGCCTCATACAGATCAACCGGCAGCGTCAGAACAAACAGTGAGGCTGCCGCCATATCATCGACATGCAGAAACTCCCTGAAAGGCTTGCCACTACCCCAGATTACCACCTCTTCAGCACCGGACTGTACCGCCTCATGGAAGCGGCGGATCAGTGCAGGTACGACATGCGAATTCTCCGGGTGAAAGTTATCGCCCGGCCCATACAGATTGGTCGGCATCACCGAGCGAAAATCCACCCCGTACTGGCGGTTGTAGCTCTCGCACAACTTGATACCGGCGATTTTGGCCACCGCATAAGGTTCGTTGGTCGGCTCCAGTGTACCTGTCAGCAGCGCATCCTCAGACATTGGCTGTTCTGCCATACGCGGATAGATGCAGGAACTACCCAGAAACAAAAGCTTCTGCACACCAATCTTCCAGGCCTCGTGAATCACATTGCACTCGATCATCAGGTTATCGTAGATAAACTCGGCAGGGTAAGTGCTGTTGGCATGAATGCCGCCCACCTTGGCTGCCGCCACAATTACTACATCCGGTTTTTCTGCCGTCATAAATTCAGACACGGCCCTTTGGTCAGTTAAATCAAGCTCAGAAGAAGTGCGCAGCAAAAGATTTTCATAACCCAGCCCCTGCAAAAGCCTGACAATGGCAGACCCGACCATGCCGCGATGCCCCGCAATGTATATCTTTGAACTCTGTTCCATTAAATCCTCAATAACCCTTTAATCAAAACCGATCAAACCTTTAGCTACGAATACCAAGCAAGATGTACACTGTATATGGTTCACATGCGAAAATAATTCGCGACCAGTTTTTTATTCATGTGCCATGGCGACATCATGGCCATGTTTTTTAAGCAATGCATGACGCTGGGCGACCTTAAGGTCGGCAGCGACCATTTCCGCGCACATCTCCTGCACGGTGATCTCCGGCGTCCAGCCCAGTTTTGTTTTGGCCTTGGATGGGTCACCCAGCAAAGTTTCCACTTCGGCAGGACGGAAATAACGCGGGTCGACGGCGACAATTTTATCTCCAACCGACAGTGACTTATGGCTTGCGGTTAGTGATGGGTCAAGAGCATCAACGATACCGACTTCATCCACACCTTCACCGTCAAAGCGCAATGTGACGCCCAGTTCCTGAGCCGACCAGGCAATAAACTGGCGCACCGAATACTGCACACCGGTTGCAATCACGAAATCTTCAGCCTCTTCCTGCTGTAGCATCATCCATTGCATGCGCACATAATCCCTAGCATGGCCCCAGTCGCGCAGTGCATCCATATTACCCATATACAGGCACTTCTCTAAACCCTGGGCTATATTGGAAAGACCACGTGTGATCTTGCGGGTCACGAATGTTTCACCACGGCGCGGCGACTCATGGTTGAACAGAATGCCGTTACAGGCATACATGCCGTAAGACTCACGATAGTTCACTACAATCCAGTAGGCATACATCTTGGCTACAGCATAAGGGGAGCGCGGGTAAAACGGCGTGGTCTCCTTCTGCGGAATCTCCTGTACTTCGCCGAACAATTCGGAGGTGGAGGCCTGGTAAAACTTCACCTTCTTTTCCATGCCCAACAGGCGAATCGCTTCCAGCAGGCGCAATGTACCCAGACCATCAACATCGGCGGTATATTCAGGTGACTCGAAACTCACGGCCACATGTGACTGTGCGCCGAGATTATACACCTCGTCAGGCTGAACTTCCTGAATAATACGGGTCAGGTTCGATGAGTCACTCAGGTCACCGTAATGCAGCACAAAATGTTTATTCTCCACATGCGGATCCTGATAAATATGATCGACGCGCTGTGTATTAAATGATGATGCACGGCGTTTAATGCCATGCACTTCGTAACCCTTGGAAAGCAACAGCTCCGCCAGATATGACCCATCCTGTCCGGTTACACCGGTAATCAATGCTTTTTTCAAACTATACCTTCCATAACTCATATTGCTGCAGCCGACTGCTTCACTAATGTTAAATATTAATGCAGATCATAAAACCTTCAGCCATCAATTACACGAAAAAATCGTCAAAAATTCAATGGCTCGAATAAAATCATGGCCGCATAAATGAATCATTCACGAAACCGTGAAGGTTACTTTTTCACACGCCCATATATGTCATCAAAACGTTCGATGTCATCTTCATCCAGATAATCCCCCACCTGCACCTCAATTAACTGAAGTAACATTCTTCCCTTGTTTTCGAGGCGGTGAATCTCGCCAAGCGGAATATAGGCACTGCCATTTTTCGGCACGGTTTTCACCAGAGCTCCACAGGTCACAGTAGCGGTGCCTTCTACTACAACCCAGTGCTCTGATCGGTGCTGGTGCGACTGCAAACTCAGCCTGGCTCCGGGTAGAACCTCGATCCGTTTGATCGTGTAACCGCTGGCACCACCTTCAAGGATAGTATAACTGCCCCATGGTCTGCGTACTGTCACATGTTTCAGGTGGTAATCACCCTTACCCAGCTTCAGCGCATCCACTACATCTTTTACACGCTGGCTGTCTCCCGCTTTACAGAGCAGGATGGCATCGGGTGTTTCAACAGCGATAATATTTTCCAGCCCTACAGCTGCTATAAGGTTTTTCTCACTGCGAAGCAAAGAGCCTTTGCAATCAATCGCCAGCACATTGCCACTGATAGCATTACCATTCGCATCGCTCGACCCCACCATCTCATGCACGGCATCCCAGCTACCCACATCGGACCAGCCGATATCAGCAGAGACCAGTGATACGCGCCGTGATTTTTCCATAATGCCGTAGTCGATAGAGATATTGGGCATCCGGTCAAATGAATCACGAATCACTTCCTGCCAGGGCTCACCACGCTTCCAGCGTGCCCGCATCACATTTAAGACCTCACACACTTCCGGCAGATAGGTAGCCATCTCCTCAAGAATGGTCGATGCCTTCCAGACAAACATGCCCGAATTCCAGAAGTAGTTACCGTCAGCCAGCATGGCTTGAGCACGCGCCAGATCCGGTTTTTCCACAAAACGCAAAACATGGTGTACATCAGTATCCGAGGCTTCTGTCTGCACGTAACCGAAACCGGTCTCCGGGTGATCCGGCACGATACCGAAGGTCACCAGCTTGCCGGCAGCAGCCGCATCTACAGCTTTTCTCAGGCAGCCCTGAAAAGCTGACTGTTTGGCAATGATATGGTCTGCAGGCAACACCACCATGATCGGGTCTTCCCTGGTCAGGTCCTGAAACAGCGCCGCAGCAACAGCAATGGCAGGTGCTGTATTACGAGCACATGGCTCAAGAATAAGATTCAAGCCATCCAGTTCTGAAAATGCTTCACCGCTGGCATGCGTCTCGCCGGTGACCACCCATGCATTGTCCCGACTGACCAGCGGACTCAAACGCGAAATCGTAGCGCTTAACATCGAGTCAATCCCGTCAATATATAGAAACTGTTTGGGTAACTGCTGTCTGGACAATGGCCACAACCGCGTACCGGAACCGCCGGCCAGGATAAGACCTCTGATCAATTGACTCATCTGTTCCTCTCTCCCGAATATCTATTAAATACTCAACACTGCTTCGGACTTTTCAGCCAAAATGATATGGTCTGCCAAAACTGCAACTGCTTATCATCCGAGGCCAACCTATAAGAATATTCTCATCGCCGGGATCAGCGCCGCCCACTCATATGGTCAGATTCATGAATAGTATAAGGTGATTCTACTGCCTCTCATCACGGTCTTCTGTACCGGCAAAGCACACAGTAGTGATCGGTGAATTTCATTTTCACACAATTGTTGAAGCTGTTTATAGACCAGCAATTGCTTGCAGTCAAAACGCAAAACCGCGCACCGGGCAAGAACTCCGGCTGGTTTGCTTTTATTCCACCTGAAGGCATTCTTTCGTTGACAGCTAGAATTATTATATTATCATTCCATAATATTTAAAGGGGAATTCATTATGACGTTGTCTCGCTTCCGGTTACCGGCTCTACTGCTCACGGCACTATTCACACTTTCCGGTCTGAGTGGCTGCGGTGGTGGCGACAGCAATATGCCTCCCCAGACGCCCGAACAGCTTGCCATTGCCGCCGACAATCTGGCCAAAGGCAAAGCTTTCATGGAAGCCAACAAGGAGAAAGAGGGCGTTATTACGCTGGAGAGCGGCGTTCAGTACAAGATTCTGTCAAATGGCGACGACGAGGCCAGAAGCCCCAAGCTGGCGGACAGTGTTAAAGTCCACTACCGCAGCTTCCGTATTGATGGCAGCGAGCTTTTCGATACCCACGAGGAGGCCGCCCCGCAAACAGTTGAAGTCAAACGTGCCATCCTCGGCTGGCGCAAAGTGCTGCCCATGATGCGGGTAGGCAGTAAATGGATGGTTTATATACCTGCCTATATGGCATACAGCTCCAAAGGCTTCAAAGACTCGATCGGTCCGAATGAGACACTGATCTATGAACTGGAGTTGCTCGAAATCGTCTGGTAATCAGACCCACACATCATAAAAAAGGCCCGGGCATCATGATGTCCGGGCCTTTTTATTGGTTCATCGCGCATCAGCGGGCAACATCAACATAGGGTAAGGATTAAAAAATCAGCCACAAATACACACGAATTTTCACTGATTTTAATTCGTGCTGATTCGTGAAATCAGTGGCGGGGGTTTCTTACTAATGCGCAATGCGCCGTTTTTTATTGAATATTGACCGGACATAACTGCCTGCACGTGCATGACCTCGTCCGCTGATAAAAGAAGAGTCCGATTCATCGCCACTTGCAGGCATTACGCCATTGCACAAACAAAAAGGGCGACCCGAAGGCCGCCCTTTTAAAGCTTCGTAAAGCTGAATTACAGTGCTTTCAGCTCTGCAACTGCTGCTTTTGCATCGTCGCCACATACTTTCTGTGAAGGCATCTTGGACTTGCCGCCGCCAGCTTTGGAAACGCCTTTGGAGTCACAAATCCATGCTTCCAGAGCTTCGTCAGTCCAAACACCACCAGCTGCGTTCTGGGCAGACAGGTATGAACCATACTTGAAGCCTTCAGATGCGCCCTGCTTGCCGCCAGCTATGCCTTTCAGGCCAGGACCAACTTTCTTGGATTCGTCGAAGTTGTGGCAAGCTTTACACTTACCCAGAGCCGACGCTTCAGCGGTCATTACGCCGCCCATTACGAATGCAGCTGCTGCTGCGATCATCAGTGCTTTTTTCATGATAAAAATCCTCCTCTCGAATTTGGAGTCGCCTTGCTACGCATCACGCCTCATGGTGTCAACCTTAAACCGGCCATGAAATATGGGCAGTGGAAAAGAATACCCCCAAGGGGGGAATCCCTGTTTCACGCATCCAATTCTTATTTATTTTACTGCTTTCAGATGCAAGGCATCGTCTTCAACATCGACGCTGACAGACTCTCCGGGCAGTACACCGCCGCCAATGAGCAGACGGGCCAGCGGTGTCTCCAGATGGTGCTGAATGAACCGTTTTAACGGCCTGGCACCGTAAACCGGATCATAACCGTTGCTCGCCAACCAGGCTTTCGCAGCAGCGGTGAGTTCCAGCCCGATCTGCTGCTCAGCCAGGCGGGCGCGTAGTTCGGAGAGGAACAACTCAACGACTTCAACAATCACCGCTTCGGTCAGCGGCTTGAACAGCACGGTATCATCCACCCGATTCAGGAATTCGGGGCGGAAATGCTGCCGCAATGCCGCCATCACCTGCTGGCGCGAGCTTTCACTGGCAACACCTGCTGCATCGATCCCCTCCAGCAAAAACTCAGAACCGATATTGCTGGTCATGATCACGATGGTATTCTGGAAATGCACCGTGCGCCCGTGACTGTCGGTCAGACGCCCGTCATCGAGCAGTTGCAGCAGGATATTGAATACATCCGGATGCGCCTTTTCCACCTCATCGAGCAGCAGTACGCAATAAGGCTTGCGGCGCACCGCTTCAGTCAGCTGGCCACCCTCCTCATAACCGATATAACCGGGAGGCGCGCCAACCAGACGCGATACCGTATGTTTCTCCATATATTCGGACATATCGATACGGACCATATTATCTTCGGAGTCAAACAGGGAACGCGCAAGCGTACGCGCAAGCTCTGTTTTACCCACGCCGGTAGGGCCGAGGAAAAGGAATGAACCGATCGGGCGTCTGCGATCGCGAATGCCGGCCCGCGCCCGCAATACGGCATCGGCAACAGCCTTGACCGCCTCATCCTGACCGATGACCCGTTCATGCAGCACCGATTCGAGTTTCAGTAATTTATCGCGCTCGCCTTCAAGCAACCTGGTTACGGGAATACCGGTCCAGCGCGCCACTACCTCGGCGATCTCTTCCTCGCTCACCTCTTCGCGCAGCATACTCTTCTTGCCGCTTGCCTCGAGCTCCAGTCCGACCAGTTTTTTCTCCAGCGCCGGTAGCGTGCCGTAACGCAGGGTGGCCACCTTCTCCAGTTCATAATTACGCTCTGCCGCCTCAATCTGCAGCCGGGTCTGCTCGATCTCCTCGCGCAGCTTCTGCACCAGCCCTATCGCCCCTTTTTCTGCTTCCCACTGTGCCCGCATGGTGTCACGGTTATCCTGCAGATCGGCCAGTTCCCTGCGCAGGATTTTCAGCCGCTCCTGGCTGGCCGCATCCTTCTCTTTTTTCAGAGCCGTCTCTTCAATCTCCAGACGCATGGCACGGCGCGAAACCGCATCGAGTTCCACCGGCATGGAGTCCATCTCCGTACGAATCGAGGCACAGGCTTCATCGACCAGATCAATGGCTTTATCGGGCAGAAAACGATCGGAAATATATCGGTCCGACAACGTGGCTGCGGCCACCAGCGAAGCGTCGGTGATACGCACACCGTGATGCAGTTCAAAACGTTCGCGCAAGCCACGCAGGATGGAGATGGTGTCTTCGACATTGGGTGCTTCCACCAGCACCGGCTGGAAACGACGCTCCAGCGCCGCGTCCTTTTCGATATATTTTCTGTACTCATCCAGCGTTGTGGCACCGATACAGTGCAGTTCGCCGCGCGCCAGCATCGGCTTGAGCATATTGCCGGCATCACTGCTGCCCTCGGTTTTTCCGGCCCCGACTATCGTATGCAACTCATCAATAAACAGCAGCGTGCGCCCTTCCGATGCCTTGATCTCCTTAAGCACCGCTTTCAGCCGTTCTTCAAACTCGCCGCGATATTTGGCACCGGCCATGAGCGCCGTCATATCCAGCGAAAACAGGGTGCGATCCTTCAACCCTTCGGGCACATCGCCGGAGACAATGCGCTGCGCCAGCCCTTCGGCGATGGCCGTTTTACCGACACCGGGTTCCCCGATCAGCACCGGGTTGTTTTTGGTTTTTCTGGAAAGAATGCGGATCACCGAGCGAATCTCGCTATCACGCCCGATCACCGGATCGAGCTTGCCCAGCCTGGCCATCTCAACCAGATCGGTACCGTATTTTTTCAATGCCTCATATTGCGATTCAGGGGAATCGCTGGTGACACGCTGGTTGCCGCGCACGACTTCAAGGGCCGCAAGGAATTTATCCCGACTGATGCCCGTCTGTTTGAACAGTTTACCGGCATCGGTTGTCTGCCCTTCTTCAATAAATGCCAGTAGCAGATGTTCTACCGAAACATACTCATCCTGCAGCTTCCCGGCTTCATCTTCAGCGGCCACAAACAGCTTCTGCAGCCGCTGCGTGATATAGATCTTGTCTGCTTCAGTGGACGTACCGGTGACTCTCGGACGTCTGGAGAGCGACTGCTGTGTTTGTGTTTTGAATGTTTCAACCGAAGCGCCGGCCTGCTCGATCAGACGACAGGCTAAACCATGCTCCTGGGCCAACAGTTCGGCCAGCAGATGCTCACCATCCACTTCCTGATGTGACAGGCGCACAGCCAGCGTCTGTGCTGCGGCAATGGCCTCTCCGACCTTCTGTGTTACACGATTCAAATCCATATTCAGCTCCTTGTAACCATCAGGGCAGAAACATGCCCGGCAACAACTCTATGGGGCTTTAAATCGAGAAATCCAAGTGCTCTGTGGATATTCCGAGCCGCACAACTTCTGTCAGCAGTGTTTTTCTCGTATACGGCTTGCGCACAAAACCCGCCAGCCCGGAATGGGTCAATCGCCCGACAACTTCGGTGGCGGAAAAGCCGCTGCTCAGCAGCACGGGAATATCAGGCCGGATAGTATGCAGCATATGGAATGTCTGCTCTCCATCCATGACCGGCATGGTCAGATCCAGTAACACAAAGGCAATTTCATCGGCATGTTTTCCGAACACTTCAACGGCCTCTTCGCCATCTCTGGCGGTCAGCACCTTCAACCCTTCATGCTCGAGCAACCTTGTTGCGACACGGCGCACAGTCTCTTCATCATCAACGACCAGCACGGTGCCGCGCAAAGCAAACGGCGTGATAAATTCGCCGGTTTTTTCCGCATCCTCAACTGCCTTTGTAAAGGCCAGTGCAGGGAAATAAACGGTAAAACAGGCGCCTTTACCAAGCTGGCTCTTTAATGCCAGCGTACCATTGTGGCTGCGCACAATACCCAGCAGCGCTGCCAGCCCCAGGCCGCTGCCTGTCTCCTTGGTCGTGAAAAACGGATCGAAGATACGCGCCTGTGTCTGTGCATCCATACCGCAACCGTCATCTTCCACTTCGACAAAAACGAAATCACCGACCTTCAGGTCAGTCGCCATAAACATGCCCGAAAAGTCCGACTTCGAAAGCTTGCGCACACCTGTACGCAATTTGATACAACCCGGTTTACCGCCCAATGCTTCAGAAGCGTTAGTCATCAGATTCATAATCAATTGTGTCAGCTGATTCTTGTCACCGTAAACATTTGGCAGTCTCGCCATCAACTGCTGTTCAAGCCGGGCATGCTTGCCGATCACGGTTTGCAACAGGTCGGAAACCTCCTGAATCAGGCCGTTGATATCCTGCTCTCCCATGGCAAAACGCCCCTGCCCGGAATAGGCCAGCATCTGGCGCACCAGATCAGCCCCCTTGCGCGAGGCCTTGAATATCTGTTGCAAATAATAACGCATCTCGCCCTGCTCGGGAGCATCAAGCATCGCCAGTTCCGCATTACCCATCATACCGACCAGCAGGTTATTAAAATCGTGGGCGATGCCACCGGCCAGTACGCCGATGCTCTCCATTTTCTGAGCCTGCTGCAGTTGCCCTGTCAGCTCCTGACTCTCCCACTCAGCCTGTTTACGCTCATTGATATTGCGCACATTGCCCTCGATACCGATCACGACACCCTGTTTATCATAACAGTACTGTGCATTGATTTCCGTCCAGACCCGGTTGCCATCCTTGTGCTTCAGGCTGGCTTCGTAATGTTTCAGGTGTCCGGCAGACTCCTGCAGGGCCGCAAGAAATACTTCACCCCCGCCCTTCTCATAGTAGAGGTTACCCCAGGCACTTCCGATCAACTTACTGCGGGCATATCCCAACTGCCGCTCACAGGCCAGCGATACCCAGACAATGTTTCCCTTCAGGTCGACCCGGTAATAGGCATCCTGCATGGCATCGAGAATATCCTTGTATTCGGAGCTGATATGCTCGAGGGCAGAGATACGTTTACGGATACCGGAACGCAACTGCACATTATAAAAATAGAGTAGCAGCACCAGAGCAGCCAGTGCCCCGAGTGCAATCGGGTAGCGATAATACCAGAATGCTTCGGTCAGATTCGGCTCGTCCCGGTAGATAAACCTGTCCCAGTTGATGCCGTCAAGGTTATATCCAAGAGTGGTAAACACAGCGGCAATATGTTGCCAGCGCTGCTGATTGGAGTCGCCCAAAGGCACAATATCGGGAAAAACCAGATCGCGAATTGCCTGTGCTTCAAATTTAAGGTGTCCTGTGGACTTATGCTGGGTGTTATATTTTTGCTCAATCAGCCCCACCATCTCGTCGATGTGATCCAGCGCATATTGCCAGCCCTTGATGCTGGCTCTGCGAAAGGCAATCGCACGCTGCGGATGGTTCTGTAACTCCTGTTCCGTTGTCACCAGCGTATCACCATAAAAATCGATACCGTAGTCATGCGGACTGAATATAGTCACCGCAACGTTCATCTGCTTAAGCAGGTAGGATTCATTCGTACTGTAAGCTGAAAATGCATCGGTTTTGCCATCAAGCAGATGCTGGATATCATAACTGCTGGGCAGACGGATATAATCGGATTCACTCAGGCCGAATTTCTTCAGCACGGCCAG
>Ga0210044_10003459_pt1 | contig 22573 bp, 28 predicted proteins | sample CryGey13umfilter_2_FD_183959 | JGI IMG/M metagenome (GOLD analysis project Ga0210044, IMG submission 183959) | Groundwater microbial communities from aquifer in Utah, USA - Crystal Geyser 4/9/14 3 um filter (SPAdes) (version 2) | ecosystem: Environmental > Aquatic > Deep subsurface >... | reverse complement strand
TCTGGACCGCCGCAAGTACCCGACCGGCCGCAAGGTAACGGACGCGGAAATGCAGTGCGTGAATCTGCAGCGCGACAAGTTCCACGGAGACTGGAATTACACCATCCGACCCCAATCGCGATAGGCACATTGATACCTTTATTTATTTACACTGCCTTACAACAGTACGGCATTAATTGGGCGTCTTAGGGACCTTGGCATCTCGGGCCCGCGACCGAACCGAATTACGAGATCGGGCCTTCCGCTCGCGATGCCGATTGATTTGGAAAACTGCGGGCGGAGGGATGCCACTTCTACAGGTTGATTAAGGTGGGCGGTTCGAACGTCCATCGCCGTTGCCTGAAGGGCGAACCGCTGAAAAGAACGACCCACCTCGATCCAGTGGTTCTTATCCTCAAGATCTGAAACAAATACTGCGATGCCCGCGGAGCTTCGAACATGTCGCGCGTACTTGTCGTTCTCGGCCTTTTCGGTAAAGAAAAGATCAAACATCAGGCCGCCAAGCCAACCTGGGACAGGAGGGTTGCCGGAAGAACCAGCAAACAGTCCATCGCCCTGTCGTGCTGCTTGCGCACCATTGAATCGTATCCAGTCTTTGAGTTCGCGTACAAACGCCGGGTCCCGCATCTGCGCGGTGTTTCCCTGAACTACGAAGTCAAGGACATTCTCCATTGCTTGTTTATCCGTCAGCAGGTGAACCCTGACACCATTTCCTGAGCCGGCTGCTTCCAGAAGCCTCAATTCTTCGTTTGAAAGTGGGCTGGCATCAAATTCAGTCCTGGTCGACTGCCTGCGCGGGATTGCGTCGAACAGAGGCGTACGTACCTCCTTTGTGCGATCGAGAGAGATTCCCAATGCTTCGTTATCTCCCGTATTGAATACGGCCTCGCCTCGAAAGCCCAATGCTGCCGCTGCCTGCACGAGATTCTCGGCGGCGCAGCCGAGGCTGACAAAGAGGTGGTGATCGTCTGGATCAACAATCGGGCATCTGCGTTGATAATCAGGCAGAATTGAAACCGACTGGTCACCCAGCCCGAACTTCCAGCATTGGGTGTTATGACTGGACGGTGCGAGGGTTGCGTAGCGCACAAGTTCACGCAGTACTGCGGGAGCGTCGCTCGAACCGAGATTACCATGACGCCATATCTGCTTCACGGCCTGCTCGTATTCCGTGCTTCCCTCAGTAAAGGAGCGGTAAGTAAACACCCCCGCGGCGCCGAGACCCGCGGCTGCAGCCGCTGTGATGAACTTTCTTCTCGTTACCATTGCAATGCACACCCTCTCGTTGAACGCCTAACGGCCTCGGCATGAGAGGGCGGCGCGGAGCGCCGACCGCTGCAACAGCTAGAAATGCCAGCCCAGTTTGATGGATACTTCCGGAGTGAATCGTTTGGGGCTGTAGGTTGCGCCTCCCACTTCGACGCTCGTCGGGCCTCCCACCACGAGGTGCCCTGCCGCCCACGGATTCAGGTAGAAGTTCCCAGCGAACTCCCACACGTAGCCTCCGCCAATCGTGGCTATCGTGTTATTCCATTCCGCTGTACCGCCGTTGACCTCGTTCTCGATGCTATTCTGCCAATACTCGGCTCCGGCACCGATCCAGAAGCCCTGGAAGCCCTCCCGAAAGAAGTAGTCGACGATCACCGCGTACACATCGAGTTCCGCGTTCTCGAATCCGTCCTGCACCACGAAGCTTGGGAGTGAGGTCTTTGTGATCACCGGCCGCACGCGGATCCGATCGCGCCCGATCCACGTGGATGCGTAGTAGCCACCTGAGAGGTACGGCAGTGCGTCGAGCTCGAAGCCAACCGTCGTCCGGGGCGCGTCCGTCGTAGGCTTGATGTCCTGAGCCGCAGCCGGCAATCCGGCGGCGAACGCGGCCAGCATCATGAAGACCGTTCCCGTACGCAAGTCGTGACCGGTGCTCTTCCTACTCATGTGTTGTGCTCCTTCCCGCTGCATGTATTGACTCCCTTTCGTTGCGTGCTATCGCGCCGCCGTCATTCGCCGTGTTCCTGTCCCACTGGGGCACCGCCCATCGGAGGGAGCCACCCCAGTCCCGGGAGTCCGCTCCTTCATTGTCTCTTCGGCTTCAAGGCGGTTCGCGCCAGCGCCACGGCCGCGCACTCGATGCGGGCCCAGCCCTCGTCGGTCCGCAGTGGGACCCCGAGCCACTCCGGCGCCGATCGAGCGCGGAGGGCGAGGTGAAGGAGCCCCGCCGTGAGAATGGCCGCTACGGAGGGAGAGGTCTTGGGCGCGGCCGTTCGGGCTTTGCGTTTCGTTTGTGTCACAATGCGGTGACTATAGGTCATCGGTCAGTGACTTGTCAAAAGGAAATTCTCGAGGTGACCCTATGCAAAACGCCATTGACCCTATGCAAAACCCCATCCATCACGCATCCATCACAGGTGCAGCACCTCAACCGCAAGACTGATCTGCTGATCTCCGGAATTTGAGCCGATAAGAGCCACACAAATAGTTGATATCCAGGAAATCCCGCGACCTTTGCCTCGAAAACGGCGCGCCATCGCAATGAATAGGCAGACGCCGGCACCGCGAGATGCGGCCGCAGCGATCGCCGCCCGCCGATCGCCTACGCCGCAGCCAGGTAGTACCGACTGTGAAGCCCGCCCACCACCGGCAGGCGTCTTGATTCGCCGGCCATTCATTGAGTTGAAATCACAACATGGGCTTCTTGCGCCGACACATCGACTCGTCCCAGGGTAGGTAAACACCAGAGGTGTGACCGCAACCCGGAGACGACCCATGCTAAATTCGATCGCCGACGCTCTGACCCCTGAACAACGCCGCAAGGAAGTTGCCGCCATCCTTGGCCGCGGCCTACTCCGCCTCAACAGTCCACACGGGAACCCGCCGGCTGCATGCGATTCAGCGCCCAATTCAAAGGACCAGAAAGCCCTTGATGTGTCCGCGCCCGGCGACCCTCATGTGTCCTGGTTAACCCAACCGAGATCATGAGAGGAGATGCATCATGGCGTTGAACATCGGAAAAGAAATGACCGCGCTGAAGCGCATGACGGTTCCGGAACTGCGGCGGAAGTACGCGCAGGTCTTCGGCGAGGACACGACGTCCCGGCACAAGGAGTACCTCATCCGCCGCATCGTTTGGCGGCTCCAGGTGAACCAGGATGGCGGCCTGTCGGAACGCGCCCGGCAGCGGGCGAGGGACCTGGCCACCGAGTCGGACGTCCGCCTGACCGCGCCCCGACCGTGCCCGGTCGCCCCAAGCGGCGAGACCGCCACCTCGCCCGTCGCGCTCCCCCAGGACGACCGCCTGCCCATGCCCGGAGCGATCATCACACGGCGGTACAAGAACCGGACGATCGAGGTGCGGGTCCTGCCGAAGGGGTTCGAGTACGAGGGCGACGTCTACCGGACCCTGAGCGCCGTGGCCAAGAAGGTCACCGGCACCCACTGGAACGGCTATGGTTTCTTCCGACTCGGCCAGAGGGAGTCCGCTGATGGCCGGTAGGTGGGTCGAGGCGCCGACCATCCGGTGCGCCATCTACACCCGCAAGAGCACCGAGGAAGGGCTAGAGCAGGAGTTCAACAGCCTCGACGCCCAGCGGGAAGCCGGCGAGGCGTTCATCGCCAGCCAGAAGAGCGAGGGCTGGGTCTGCCTGCCCGACCGCTACGACGACGGCGGCTACACCGGCGGCAACATGGACCGCCCGGCGTTCAAACGCCTCATGGCCGATGTCGAGGCCGGACGCATCGACTGCGTCATCGTCTACAAGGTCGACCGCCTGTCGCGCAGCCTCCTGGATTTCACCCAGATCATGGAGGCCCTCGAACGGCGCGGCGTCTCGTTCGTGTCGGTCACGCAGCAGTTCAACACGACCAGTTCGATGGGGCGGCTGACCCTGAACATCCTGCTTTCGTTCGCGCAATTCGAGCGAGAGATCATCTCCGAGCGGACCCGCGACAAGATCGCCGCGGCCCGCCGCAAGGGGAAGTGGTCCGGGGGGCGGCCAATCCTCGGCTACGACGTCGATCCCCGCGGGGGGCGGTTGATGGTGAACGAGGACGAGGCGGCCCGGGTGCGCGCGATCTATGAGCTCTACCTGGACCACCAGTCCCTGATCGGCACGATCAAGGAGCTCGACGCGCGCGGGTGGACGAACAAGCGGTGGACCAACAAGAAGGGCCGGGAGTCCGGAGGCGCGCCGTTCAACAAGCATAGTCTGCACAGCCTGCTGAACAACGTCCTGTACATCGGCCGCCTGACCTACAAGGACGAGGTGCACGACGGCGAGCACCCGGCGATTTTGGACGAGGAGACGTTCCGACGCGCCGGCCAGATCCTGAGCCGCAACCGGGTCACCGGCGGCCGGGAGGTCCGCAACCGATTCGGCGCGATCCTCAAGGGCCTGATCAACTGCGTGCCCTGCGGTTGCGCCATGGTGCCGACGCACACGACCAAGCAGGACCGGCGCTACCGGTACTACGTCTGCGCGAAGGCTCAGAAGCGCGGGTGGCACGCCTGCCCGTCGAAATCGATCCCCGCGGGCGAGATCGAGAAGTTCGTGGTCGACCAGGTGCGCGGCATCGGGCGGGACCCGGCCATGATCGACGAGGATGAGGCCATCCACGCCCTGGCGGCCTTCGATCCCGTCTGGGAGACCCTCACGCTCCGGGAGCAGGCGCGGGTGCTGCAGCTCTTGATCCAGCGGGTGGACTACGATGGCGACAAGGGCACCGTCTCGGTGACGTTCCACCCGGCCGGCATCGAAACGCTGTCGCGTGAGTACGCGAAGGAGAACGCATGACCCGGCCACTGAAGATCACCAAGGACGTCCACTTCCGGAGCATGGAGCGCGGGCGGAAGGAGCTGCGGGAGGGCGCCGAGGAGTCCGTGGTCACGCTTGGCAAGGTGCCGCGGCTCTCGAGGTTGCTCGCCCTGGCGCTCCATATGGAGGATCTCTGCCGGCGGGGGGAGATCGCGGATTTCGCCGAACTGGCCAGGCTCACCATGGTCACTAGGGCCCGGATGACGCAGATCATGAACCTGGTGCTTCTCGCCCCGGACATCCAGGAGGAGATCCTGTTCCTGCCGCGGTCGAGCGGCGGCCTTGACCCGATCCGGGAGAAGGCGATTCGACCCATCGCGGCCATCCCTGACTTCAGGAAACAACAAGCGATGTGGCGGGACCTGAAGTCGATGGTCCCTTCCGAAGGGAGGGGCGAACACGGAACCTGTTGTCATGTAAACAATTAAACACTCGTCGTAGCGGAATCTGGCATTTGGACGGACAAAAAGTGGCAGTCGGACGCGTGCAGGAATGTCCGGGAACTGCGATCAGGTATGCGCAAGTGGACGCCTCATGTCCCTTTGTGCATATGGGTTACCGTGCTCGGTGCGTCGGAATCGTGGCGGGAAATACCCGTTGAGACTGAGTAAAATGATTAACTTGACGCGATCGTCATAGTGTCGTATTTAGTCAAGTATGCGAACACCCAAGAAACAGCAGGCATTGCGGCAAGTGACCGTACGGCTCGGCAAACTCTTCGGCGAGGCCCCCTCCGAGGTCCGCCCGCGTCAGGACCGGCGAGCCCCCGGGGCTGACACCGTCATCGAGATCGCGGGGACCACGTTCGTCGTCGAGTACAAGAGTTCGGGATCGACTGCGCCGGTCTCCGCCGCGATCGAGAAGGTGCGGAGGCTTGCTGCCTCGGTCGGGCCGCGCGCCATCCCACTCGTCGTCGTTCCGTTCATGGGCCAGGTCGGCAGCAGACGGTGTGAAGAAGCCGGGGTCGCCTGGCTGGATCTGAGCGGCAACGCGCGGATCGTCGCACCGGGAATCCGCGTGTTGGTCGAGGGTCAGCCGAATCAGTTCAAGAGCCGGGGGAGGCCGTCCAGCGCGTTCGCGCCGAAGAGTTCCCGAATCTCACGTTGGCTTCTGATGCACGCCGAACACCCGGTGAAGCAACGCGATCTCGCCCAGGCGACGGACATGGACGAGGGCTTCACGAGCCGGATCGTCTCCCGGCTGGAGGAGGAGAGCTTCGTCCTGCGGGGGCAGGACGGGGAGTTAAAGCTCCGGGACCCGGATCTCCTGCTCGCTGCCTGGCGCGAGACCTATGATTTCTCGATGCACCAGGTCATCCAAGGCCATCTGGCTGCCCGTTCAGGCGAGGAGGCGCTGCGCTTTTTGGCGGACGGTCTGCGGGGCGAGGGAGTGCGCTATGCGGCGACTGGACTCGCTGCGGCGTGGCTGCTGACCAAGTTCTCCGGCTTCCGGCTGACGACGATGTACGTCGCAGAACGCCCGGCGTCCGAGGTCCTGGAATCTCTCGCCTTCCGCGAGGAGGAGCGAGGGGCGAATGTGTGGATCGTCGTCCCCAAGGACGATGGCGTTTTCCAAGGTGCCGGCGAGCGAGACGGGATCGCGTGTGTGCACCCGGTCCAAGCCTACCTCGATCTCAAGGACCAGCCGGAGCGGGCGAAAGAGGCCGCCGAACAGTTGCGCTCCGAGTTGCTGAAATGGAGTTCCCATGCCTGACAAGCCGTCGTTTGCGGACGGATACCGCAGCGAACAGGTCGATCTGGTGCGCGCGACATGCCTGTACGTCGCGACGAAGCTGGGCGATCTGATGGACGATCTCGTGGTCGTCGGCGGTTTGGCTCCGTCGCTGCTCATCGATCCATCCGGGCTTGTCCGAGGCACCGATCCGCACGTCGGGACGCTGGACCTCGACGTGGGATTGGCCGTGGCCCTGCTGGATCAGGGACGCTACCGGACGATCACCGAGAGGCTCCGTCGAGCGGGGTTCTCGCAGGATGTCAACGCGGAAGGTAACCCGACCCGGCAACGCTGGACGATCGAAGGTATCGGGAGGGTCACGGTCGACTTCTTGATCCCGCCGACGCAACCCGGCGATGTCGGTGGGGCTCTTCGGAACATCGAGGCCGACTTCGCCGCGGTCATCGCGCCGGGACTTCACCTGGCGTTCCGGGATCGTCGGCGCGTGCCGCTGTCCGGCCAGACGATCATGGGCGAGGACGCGGCCCGGGACGTGTGGGTCTGCGGACCGGGCGCCTACGTCGTCCTCAAGGCCCTGGCTTTCGGCTCGCGGGGCGAGAACAAGGATGCCTACGATCTGTTCTACGTCGTGCGAAATTTCGGGTCCGGGATCGAAGACGTCGCCGCGTGTCTGCGGCCCCTTCTCGAGGATTCGGCAGGGGTGGATGCCGTCGCCATCCTGCGGCGGGACTTCCTGGATCACAACGGCCTCGGCCCGCGGCGCGTTGCTGAGTTCCTGACCCGCGGACCTGACGACGCCATTCAGGCAGACGTGGTCGGATTCGTCGGGCAGCTACTGGATCGTTGCGATTGATGGCAGTTACCGGCCGATGAATGCGGAACGGGGTGTGCCTACCAAATTATCTATCCGCGCCGATTTCCGCCTAATGACTGCGCGAGCTTCGGTCGAGGACGGAAATTATCTGGCGTGAAAGCGTAGACCGGGACAGCGGATCGAGCCTTGGCGCGTCGACCTTTCGTTTGGCGTTGCGTTGGAGCACGTCCAGTTGATGGCGCAGGGCGACGATCTCCAGGGCCATTGAACGGCGAGGTAGGAAAGCTGAAAGCAGGAGAATTAGGGCGAATTTGTGCATAATGATCGGTATCGGCGGTTGTGCTAAGTTGTTGAGGGGCAAGGGCGACGGAATTTGCGGTAGGCACAGGGATCTGAAGGCCGGGCTCCCCGCCTGGCGGTAGGGCCTCTTTGTGGAAATTGACAGTCAAATATTTGACATAATCCAATGATTGCCGTACTATATCAACAGAGATTTGTACTAAACAGGCGAAACTTGGACGATATCCAATGAATACCGAAAGAAAGCACAAGAAGTCTGCCGTCGGCATCGATCTGGTCCGGCTCCTGGCCGGCCAGGGCAACCGCATCTTCACCACGGCGCAGGCCCGGGAATTGGCCCCGCAGGTCGGCCTGAAAGACGATTACCTCCTCGAGGCCCTGCACCATCTGGGACGCGACGGCTGGATCGTCCAGCTTCGGCGAGGGCTCTACGCCCTGACCGCCGAGGTCCCCGGGGTAGCCCCGGTCCACGAGTTCGAGATCGCCATGGCCCTGGTCCAGCCGGCGGCCGTGTCGCACTGGTCGGCGATGCATTTCCATGGGCTGACGCAGCAGGTACCCCGCAGGGTGTATGTCCTGACGACGACGGCCGCCTCCACGCCTCGGAAGCGAGCTGCCGGGCGTTCCCATGGAGGAGAGGGATTCTCCGCCGGGGGCGCGGACTTCACCTTCGTGGGGGTCGACGCCAAGCGGTTCTTCGGCACCCGGCAGGTTTGGATCGGCGAGGCCCGCGTGACGGTGACCGATGCGGAACGCACGCTGATCGACGGCCTGTCGAAGCCGCAGTTCTGCGGGGATTTCGCCGAAGTCCTGCAGGCGTTCAAGGTCCGGCTGGCCGACCTGGAACTGGACCGGATCATCGACTACGCCCTCCGGCTCGATGGGGCCACGGCGAAGAGGCTCGGCTGGGTGCTCGAGCATCTGGGGCTGGCGTCCCCACACCTCGAACGGCTCCTGTCCCTGCCGGTCAAGGGATACCGGACCCTGGACCCCACCGGCGAACGGCAGGGGCCCTGCGATGGGCGCTGGATGATCCAGGTCAATCTGCCTGGGAGGATCGTGACATGAAGCCCTTGCGCACCCGGCTTCAGGAAGCCCGAAGGGATCTCGGCCTGCCGTGGGAGGTCCTCGAGCGGGACTATCTGCTTTCGTGGATCCTGGCCGGCATCGGCCAGGTGCCGGCTCTGAGGGATTCCTTGGTCTTCAAGGGAGGCACGGCGCTCAAGAAGTGCTTCTTCGGGGAATACCGCTTCTCCGAGGATCTGGATTTCACGGGACTGCCGGGCGTCCCGACCGGCGAGGCGCTGCTCGCCGCCGTCGGCGAGGCCTGCGCCGCCGCGGCCGGGCTTCTCGACGAATATGCTCCCGTCGGTATCGATGGCACCCGCCACACGGAGCGGGAGCCTCATCCGGGCGGCCAGGAGGCTTTCACGATCCGCGCCAGGTTGCCGTGGCAGAAGGGGCCGACCACCCGCGTGATGGTCGAGGTGACGGTGGACGAGCCCGTCATGCGGCCCACGAACCGGTGCCCGATCCTGCACGAATACGGCGAGCCGATCCAGGCCGATGTCCAGGTCTACGCGCTGGAGGAGATCGTAGCGGAGAAGCTCAGGGCGATCCTCCAGCACGCCCGCAAGCTGGAAGAGCGGGGCTGGAGCCGGTCGCGCGCGCGGGACTACTACGATCTGTGGCGCCTGTTCGAAGCCTACGGCGATCGGATGGACCTGGCGGGGTTCGCGGATCTGCTGAGCGCCAAGTGCGCCGTGCGGTCTGTCGCGTTCTCCCAGCCGGATGACTTCTTCCCCGACATCGTTCTCGACCATGTGGAGAGGACCTGGGAGCAATGGCTCGGTCCGCTGGTCTCCCCGCTGCCGCGTTTCGAGACGGTGATCGCGGAGCTGCGGCCTCGGATCGGCGCTTTGATCCGATAGGCCGGGAAGCTGCTGCCTGAATGGTCATGTCCCCTCCGGACGCCGATACCCCCCCTTTTACTATTGCGGCGGCATGCGTGATGTCATGTGGACGAGACTTCCGTCCGTAACCGTCCGCTGCCCGCCCCGACACTCTGGACGCCGGCCGGGTATGTACCAAGCAGGGGAGACACTGCGACCATCCGTCGAAAGCGAGAGCCGTTGGGGTAACCTGCTATCGCACGCACTTCGATACGCGGAACTCGGGTACCTGGTCTTCCCGTACGTGCCGCGCGGAAGATCGGCCGGTTGCGGCCCAAGGCGCGCCCGTGGCACCCCCGTGCGCTCCGGCGGCCACTGGCGGCAACGTGATACCAGCGGGGCACCGGAACGCCACGTTGGCGCGACTGGGCGGGGCCATGCGCCGGGTGGGGATGAGCCAGGAGGAGATCCTGGCCGCCCTGGTCCGGGCCAATCTCGACCGCTGCAGCCCGCCGCTGAAGGACCGGGAGGTCCAGCGGATCGCGGCCAGCATCGCCAGGTACGAGCCTGACCAGGTCGCCGTTGCCGTCGTTGAGGACCACTGGCGGCAGGACAACCCCGGGGCGACCGGGCCCGAGGATAGCGTGCCCGAGATGCCGGATCCCGGCCCGCTGCCGGCGGAACTCCTGCGCATCCCCGGGGACAACAGAACGAACGTCTACATCCTCGGCCTTGCCCACTCGTCTGCGGATAAGGACCGCCCGCGCAAGATCAACGCCGAGATCCTGCACACGCTCGGCCTGTCCGGCCAGATCGGCGGGCGGTTCGCCTCGGGCGAGGGCCTGCAGGATACGCCGCAAGGCCGGCCGAGACGCGCCTGGGGCCATCGACCAGCCCTGCCTGGTGGTCTTCGGCACGGCCATCCCGAACCACTACTACGAGGCGCTGTCGGAGCGGATGCTGACCAATGGGTTCTTCGCACGGATGATCGTACTGGAGTGCGGCAGCCGCTCGACCGGGCGGGAACCGCGGCTGCTTCCGTTGCCGGAGCGCGTGCTCGAGACGGCGCAGTGGTGGGCGGACTTCAGGGCCGGCACCGGAAACCTCGAGAACTGGCATCCCGTGCCGCAGATCGTCCCGCACACCGGCGAGGCGACGAGCGTCCTGGGCGAGCCGGCTCATCCTGCACCAGACTGTTCGGATGCGTGTCGGGCGCGGGCGTGGCGGCGACGGCAGACATCGCTGGGAACCGACGCGGCCAAGGAGAGCGAAGACTCAGGGATCTTTTCCGTCCTCGACTGACCGGATGCGGTAACCGGCTTTCTCGACCACGGTCTTGAGCGTGGCCCCGTCGATGAGCGCATCACCACCGACCTTCACCAAGGCCGATTTATCTTCATAGCTCACTTCGACTGCGTTCACTCCGGGAACGGCGGACAGAGCCTTCGCGAGGATGCCGGGGCATCCTTCGCAGGTCATGCCATCGATGCCCAGGACAAGGGTCTGCACGCCAGCCTCCCGTGGCTCGGCGAGATTTGCCTTGGCGCCCCCGACGACGAGCCCCACGTAGCTGGGGAAGAACGCGAATGCGACGACGAACGCGGTTGCGACCCAGAGCGTGATGCGATTGAAGCGCCGCAGGCCGGGCCGGGGAACGGCGCACGCGGAGCCGGGAGCACACGTCTCCTTGCGGAAGTAGTTGAAGTAGAAGCCGGCGCCCAGCAAGACGGCTGCAAGGGTCAGGAAGATCGGGCGGTACTTCTCGAAGAACGACGCGACGCCGACCGCCGAGGCGCCGAAGGCGATCAACACGAGGGGCAACCAGCAGCAGGCCGAGGATGCGACCGCTGAAACCACTGAACCTGCCGTGGCCAACGAGACCAGGCGTCGAGATGTCCCAGGGGTGTTCATGAGGAGACCTGCTCCCGGATGGCCGCCTCGATCATCTGCCGGGGAGGCGTGCCGGTGCTCCCGTACATCCGGCATCCGTAGGCGTAATCGGTCCGCGCGCGGACCGCAGGGTCCGCATCGATGCCGTTGATCTGTACCGACGGCGAACCGAAGAAGCGGTGCAGGCGCGCCTGGTCGGGGTCGTTCACCTCGACCGTGGTGATGGCGGCGTCCACGCCCAGTTCCGACACCACCTGCTTGACCATCTCCAGCGTGGGGGTGGAGTTGGGGCAACCCTCGAAATACAGCACTTCGATCTTCATGGTCTTTCCTCCTCGAGAGCTTTGAGAATCGGACAGTCGCTTGCCGGTCCGCTGCCGTGGCAGGAGGCTGCCAGGGTCTTGAGCGCCCGTTTCATGCGCTGGAGCTCACGGATCCGTTCCTCGATGCCCTCGATCTTCGATTCCGCCCGCGCTTTTACGTCGGCGCAGGTGGTGTCCGTGTCGACCCGCAGGGCGAGCAGGTCCCCGATCTCGTTCAAAGTGAAACCCAGGTCCTTCGCGCGCCGGATGAACAAGAGCCTGGCAACGGCATCCGCCGGATACTCCCGGTATCCCGACTTGTTGCGCGACGGCTCCTTGAGCAGGCCCGACCGCTCGTAGAATCGAATCGTCTCGACTCCGATCCCTGCTTGTTTCGCGACTTGGCCTATCGTGAGCACGCGCACGGCGACCTCCTTGGGTTTAGATAGGATAAACCTTGTACCATACTACAGAGTCAAGGGTGCAGTCTGGACTAAACCGGCGTTCTACGGCCTGGATGCGCTTCGCCGTGTTGTTGATGGCGTTGACGACGGCGTAGGCCAGGCGACGCTGGCCGTTCTGCAGGCGCAGGACGAGCGGAGCGGAGTCGATCTGCAGGTCGATCCTCATCGCGGTCCTCCGGTGTCGCCTTCGGCCTGCTTGACCTTCCGGCCGTGCTCGTAGATGGCCTCGAGGGTGAGGCGGCCCCGGGACATCTCGACCAGGGCCAGGGCGCGGGCCGGATGTGGGGCATGGCCCTGGAGCCACTCGTAGACGGTCTGATTGGTGACGCGCAGGTCGGGATCGTGGGCGAGGCCGGCGACGATGCGGGGCACGCCGAAGTCGGCCACCCAGCGGCCGAACTCGGTGTCCCACCGCGAGGGCACCCTCGGATAGCGCCCCTTTGCAAGCGCGTCGTGTCGGAACATCGTTACCCCTTTGGCTTGCGCGCGTGTGCGAATCTGCCGGGCCAAGGCCGGACGTATCGCCTCCAATGGACAAAGGGGGGGAAGCGCCGAAATGGGGACATGCCGCTCATCGGGGGCGGAAATATCCAGGGGTTTCGGGTCGGAGGGGGGGCGCGCGCGGAATCAAGCGCAGTAGGCTGGCGCCCTCGAGCGGTATCGAGATGGAGCAGACCGCGGCCAAGAATGGCGGCGATATCCTTGCTCAGGGGGCAGGTTCTCAGCCTTCGACTTCAGCATCGGGTGTCTCCGGGTGGCAGCCACACTTGTGGTGTCTGCCAATCCCCGGGGGATGCTCCATGTGTCGAAATAGTTGGGCTTCGGTGAGACGGGTATCGCCACCGACGGCGTCCGTGATCTTGTCGATAGCCGTTCAGCTAATGAGTCGTTAGCCCTTCGGCTACGATCTCCGAGGCGGCCAACAGATACTCTTCCAGTGTACCCAGCACGTACGCGTCGAAAGCTTCCACGTCGTCGTAGATCTCCCAGACACGATCCATGCGGACCCACTTGAACACGCCATCGCCGTCCTCGAGCGTGATTACCAGGGAGGGGCCATCGAGCCCGAACTCTTCTTCGAAGTGGGCGTTCTCTTCCTCCTCGAAGTTCACGAGCCGCCATTCCAACTGCCCGGCTTCCATGTCGCTCGCCATAACCTCGGTCACGTCGTAGCGAGCCAGCGACTCGATGTGCAGGCAAGTTTGGCAACGCAAGGTGCGATGGAAATAGGTGGCGACCACGCGAGGCGGCGTCCCCGTCTCGGCGAGGGCTGAGGTGGCCATCGCCGCCAAGATCAAAAATCCCGTCAGTATCCGGCCTGCTCGCTTGACCACCGATGTCCTCCTAATGAGCTGTCCACAGCATGTACAGTCCCCCGACAATGACCAGGACGCCGCACACGTGCTTGACGCGCCTGCCGGTGGTCGACGTCGCGTTCCAGTCCAGGACCCGCTGCGTCCAGGCGGCGCTCGAACCGGCCACGGCGATCACCAGGCAATGGCCGATGCCGTAGGCGGCCAGGAGCGCGGCCCCGTACAGGGGCGTCGTGCCGGCGACCTTGAACGTGACCGCCAGCATCGGCGCCATGTAGGCGAACGTGCACGGCCCCAACGCGATGCCGAACACCAGGCCCAGGACGAAGGCCGCCCAGGCTCCCCGGCGCTTCATACCTGTCGGCTGAGGCGCCGTCCAGGCCAGCGGCACGATGTCCAGCAGCGCCATGCCGACCAGGATGAAGATCACGCCGACGATCACGTTGCCCAGCGCGCCGACGTCTCCCATCAAACGCCCGGCCGCGGCAGTCACCGCGCCGATGATGGCGATGGTCACCAGGATCCCCGTAGCGAACAGCGTTGCCAGCAGGGCCGCCCGGCGCGGCGCGCTTTCTCCCCGACCCTGGATGAAGCCGACGATCAATGGGATGCTGGCCAGATGACAGGGGCTCAGAATGATGCTCAGCACGCCCCAGGCCAAGGCTGCAGCAAGGGCGACGTGCGGCGCTCCCTCGACGGCGGCCGTCAAGCTCTCGAAGATACCGCCCATGGGTCACGCATCCTTCTCGGGAAGCGCGACGCCCAACTCACGCCACTTGGCCAGGATATCTTCTCGCGAATAGAATCCTTCGTGGCGGAACAACTCGGTCCCATCGGCCGAAAAGAAGATCTGCGTCGGGATGACCCTGATGCGGTAGGGCTGGGCCGCGGTCGGATTCTTCCAGACGTCGATGAACTCGACCTGTAGGGAACCCGCGTAGGTCTCCTTCAGCTCTTCCAGGATCGGAGCCATCATCTTGCACGGGACGCACTTGTCCGCGCCCAGATCGAGCAGACGAGGCAACGCGGTCGATTGAGCCACCGGCGCGTCGTCCGCTTGCGACGTTTCGGCATCGGCTGCGGGGCGCAGCATGTAGGCCGCGACGGCCGCGCCGACGATGACGACGGCCGCCACCAAGCGAAGGGTTGATCGATTGCCAGCCATGAATTTCCTCCGATGCTCTCGTTAGGCGAGCAGCTTCTTGATGTCCTCGCAGGCCGGCACCTTGCCGGCGACTTTCACTTCACCATCGACCACGAGCGCCGGCGTCATCATCACGCCGTAGGACATGATGTCCTTCAGATCGGTGACCTTCTCGATGTTGCAGTCGAGACCCATCTCGGCGGCCGCTTGCCGGGTCTCCTCCTCGAGCTTTTGGCACTTGGGACACCCCGTGCCGAGAATACGGATTTCCATGATGCGTCCTCCTCAGACCAGATTGCCGAAGATGAAGCCGGTAATCGCCGACAGGACGACCACCAGCGCGATGAAAACCGACGTCTTGCGCCCGCCCATGATGGTGCGCAGCACCAGGATGCTCGGCAACGACACCGCCGGCCCGGCCAGCAGCAGGGTCAGCGCCGGTCCCTTGCCCATGCCCGAGCCGAGCAGGCCCTCGAGGATGGGCACCTCGGTCAGGGTGGCGAAGTACATGAACGCGCCCGACACGGCGGCGAATAGATTCGCCCCGAGCGAGTTGCCGCCAACCAGGTTCGCGATCCAACCCGAGGGGATGAGCCCTTCGAACCCCGGCCGGCCCAGCAGGAGGCCTGCTACCAGCACACCGGCCAGCAGCAGCGGCAGGATCTGCTTGGCGAACCCCCAGCTGGCCTCGAACCACTCGCCAAGTTCGCCCTCCTCCGTCGCCACCGCCCAAGCGAATATCGCCGACGCGCCCGTGAAGGAGGCAACCGGACCGCCGGGCCACAGGCCGGCCACGATCGAGGCCCCTGCGACCACGAACGGTTTCCACCAAGGCAAGCCGTACCAGATCACCAGGACCGTGCCTAGCCCCGTGCCGCCTAGCCCTACCAGCCACCACTTCAACCCGTGAACCGTGGCGAAGAAGCCGGTTCCGCCGCCGCCCCAGTTCGCGAACACGAGGATCGCGACCATGGATAGAAACGTCAGGCCTGTCTGGTAGAGCGGCCGCGTCTCCTCGGTCGGCATGGTCGCAGCCGCCTGGCGCTCCTGCTGCTCGCGCCGGAAGAACAAGTGCATCAAGAGGCCGATCACCACGCTGAAGACGATGGCGCCGATGGCGCGGGCGAGGCCGATATCCGGACCCAGCACTCGCGCGGTCAGGATGATGGCCAGGGCGTTGATCGCCGGGCCCGAGTAGAGAAACGCCGTGGCGGGCCCGATGCCCGCACCCATGCCGTAGATGCCGGCAAACAGAGGCAAAACCGTGCAGGAACAGACGGCCAGCACGGTGCCCGACACCGACGCGACACCGTAGGCCATGGCCTTCGGTGCACCGGCTCCGAGGTACTTCATCACCGAGGCCTGGCTGACGAAGATCGATATCGCCCCGGCGATGAAGAATGCCGGCACCAGGCACAGCAGCACATGCTCGCGGGCGTACCAGCGGGTCAGGGCGAGCGCCTCGTGGACGGCGCCGTCGAAACGGGGAGCGTCGATCGGCATGTAATAGACAGCGATGAATACGGCGATCCCCGCCATCAGGGTCTTGGCGTCACGTTTGATGGTCACCGCGACGCCTCCAACTGGATGGTCCCGCCGCTGCCGCCAATCACGCTCTCGAGGCAGCCGTAGAACGCCGTGATGCAGGGGCATTCGAGGCGATAGAAGACCTGGTTACCACGCTTATCGCTCGACAGGATGCCGACGTTGCGAAGCACCGCGAGGTGTCGCGAAACGGTGGACATGTCCGCATCGATGTGCTGATTGATCTCGCAGACGCACCGCTCGCCGCCGGCCAGCATATCGACGATCGCCAGGCGTGTCGGATGGCCAAGGGCCTTGAAGACCTCGGCGCGGGTGGTCAGGAGTCTTTTGTTATGGTCTGGCTGCGACATGTCGGTCCGCCTCGAATCTCGAAGCCCGGAGCGGGTTCGCCCTGAGGCCGGGTCGGCCTGCAGATCCCGTCTCATTGAATTGCGTATTTGGCAATAAACACAAATACAAACCCGGAGTCAAAAAAAATCTCATTTTTTTGAGATCGCGCGGTATCCCCCCCCAGGGGTCCGCCCAGGGGCCAGGTGGTGGAATCCAACCGGCTCAATCGAGTGGCTCGTCAAGCACGCCTCGTCCCTCGCACTGATCCGGAGAATTGAAACCCAGCCAGCAGTCGGCCAGTTTCGCCGGCAGGTCGACCAGACGGACGTGGGACTCGCCGACCACGGCCTGGGGCCGATCGCACCGCTCCAGAAGTCGCTCCATGCGCGGATCGTACCAGGCACAAAGGGGCTCGGCCCTCTCGACTCCCGGGCTTCGGGGCAGCACGGCCCAGTCGCCCGGCTTCCGCTGGGCCAGGAGCCAATCCACCGCGGCCGCATCCAGGAGGGGCATGTCGCAGGCAGCGAAGACCCAGGCCGCACCGGGCCGCCAGCGCAGTGCGGAGATCATGCCGGCTATCGGCCCCCGAATTCCCGGCACATCAGGCAGGCGGGGCAGATCCGCCAGGACGGCTGGGGACGGACCGTCCCCCAAAAGGCAGACGTCGGGGGTGTGGGCGAACAGCGCAGCATGGACCGACTCGGCCCAACTCGTCCCGCCGCTGCGCAGGAGCTGCTTGGGCCGGCCCATGCGGCACGAGCGCCCTCCTATGAGCAGCCCTGCACAGAGCGGCTGGGCCGCCTGGCACGCGACAAGGTGGGCCGCAATCAGATCCTCGGCGCGGGCCGGGCGATCCTCATCGCGCGTGAGGGTCGCCGCGAACGCTCCGGCTTCCGGCGGGGCGCCACCGCCGTCAGCACCGAGCAACCAAAGCCGCAACGGCAATGGTGTGTGCTTGTGGCCCTCGACCAGGACGATGTCGTGATCCCGCAGCAAGTCAGGCACCGCCGCCAGCAGGACTTCGTTTCCCGGCGCACGATGGGTTCGCCGCACGACCTGCCCGGGGTCGTGAACGACCACCGTGGCCCCCGCCTGGAAGAAGCGATCCGAGTCCTTACCCGGATTGTCCATGGTCAGGCCGTGGGCGTCGTGCTTGACCACGGCCACCGCCAGGCCCCGTCGCGCCAGACGCGGCACAAGGGCCTCGACGAGAGTGGTCTTGCCGGACCCGCTGAACCCGCAGACGCCGACCACCGGCGAATGGGCAAGCGGTCCCCTCACGACCCCTCCGCCAGGACCTGCAACCGGTTCGCCTTGGGCGCGGCGCAATCGCTGCCATCACCCCGCAGCTTGGCCAGACCGTGACCGAGGGCCGGTAGGATGGCCAGCAGGTTCTCGCTGGCCGCCCGCTCGGACCCCGGCAGCGAGACAAGCTGCGTGCTGCCGCGGACCCCGGACACCGACCGGCTGAGAATGGCATGGGGTGTGCTGGTGCGCGAGGCCGCCCGCATGGCCTCGTCCAGGCCGGGCGTCAAGCGCTCGGCCACGGCCGCCACCGCCTCGGGCGTGACATCACGAGGCGCAAATCCGGTTCCACCAACGGCCACGACCAGATCGATGGAGTGGCCGTTGCTGAAATGGGCCAGGCGTGCCGCGATCAGGTCGCGGTCGTCGGGCAGGATCTCCGTCCCGTAGATGTGGGCACCGAGACCCTTCTCCAGCAGACCGGCGACCGCCGGGCCCGCGGTGTCGACCCGCTCCCCGCGCGACCCCTTGTCGAAGATCGTCAGGACTACCGCCTGAAACACCTTCACGGGAACGGGGCAGTCGACCCGCACCGGGTCGCCGCAAGCCACGACCCCTCCCTCGACGACCCGGGCAAAGACGCCATTGCGCGGCATGATACAGTCGCCCGTGCGGTGGTAGATCGCGCAGCGCGAGTGGCACACCTTTCCCCGTTGGGATATCTCCAGAACCGCATCCGCGCCGATGGCCAGACGCGAGCCGAGCCCCAGAGCGGCCAGATCCACCCCCGCGACGACCAGGTTCTCACCGAATGCACCCGGCGCCAAATCGGGCAACCCCTTGGCGCGCATCGCTTCGACATCGTCCGCGGCGAGCAGGCTGATCTGACGGTGCCCGTCGCCGGCATGGGCATCGCCGGCGAATCCCTGATCCGCCTCCAGGACGGACCGCTGCACGGCCGTCTTGACCGTCCCCTTCTCCTCGCTCAGGCAGATGGCCTGCACGGTTCCGCATTCATTCATCGGTCGTCCTTCCTTTCCGGCGCCCGCCAGACCCCCGACCGGCACCGGTTTTCTCCAGGAGCCGCACGCCCTCGATGGCGATGTGCTTGGCCGCCTGGATTCCCCCCCAGCAGCACCGTGAGGCGCGAGGGCGCCTTGTCGCCGACATCGACCATGCGGGAGCGCCCTGGCGCATCGAACTGGGTCAAATCGCCGTCATGCATCGTCTCATCATTCCGTTTCGCGACCCGGGTCAACGGCGGCAGGGGCCCTGAAGGCCCGCCGCAAGTGGATCATCAGGCTACCCACCGCGGTCGCGGACAAAAACCCGTAAGGAGCCAGATTGGCGGTTGCTGCCACCACCAACACCACCAGCGCATCGAGGGAACGGACCCGCACCCCGCTCCCACGCCACACCAGCGCCCCGGCCTCGACCGCCAGGATGACACCGAGCACCGGCAGGGGAAACAGGACCGTCACGTTGCCCAGCCCGAAGGCCGCGACCGCCGCCAGGGCCAGATAGAAGAGGCCGTAGTACACGACCGCCCCCCCGTGCGCCCGCCCATGGCATAGTGCCCCGCCATGCCGCCGAAGCCCTGGCAAACCGGGATGCCGCCGACAACCCCGACCACCGCATTGAAGAGTGAATACGTGGTGCCGATTCGCCTCAGGGTGACGCCACGCCCGGGGAACCAGTCGTCCGCCAGGTCCCGGGTCGCCAGCACCGAATTGCCGAGGGACAGTGGCACCTGGGGAAGGGCGAGCAGAACGAGTCCGGTCCAGAGGGCCTCCCTGGACGGCAGTCCCGCGGCCGGCGGCATGGCCGCGGTCCCTCCCAGCGGATTGGTGCCGTGCCATAGGGCCCACCCGGTCCCCAGCAGCAACACCGCCACGGCGGCCGGGAACCGGGGCCGCAGCAGCAACCCCGCCAGCAGCAGCTCACAGGCCGCCGCCAGGTAGAAGCCCGGACCACCTTCCGCCGGCACGTACCGTCCGTAAGCGATCGTGCCCAGCTTGACGCCCAGACCGACCTGGATACCCCGCACCACGACCGGCGGCAGGTCGGTGCCGATGTCACCGAACGCGCCGGACAGTTCTCGGCGGCCGAAATCCAGCCGGCTCATCACGATCCGCAGGTCTGCCGCCACGGACTTCAGCAAGACGTCCCCTCCCACCAGGGGCGGAACGGCACGACGGTGCCAGCGGCCAGCGTGCCGCAGCGTGGCGGCATAAGCACCGCGCCATCGACCCGCCCTCCCGTGGCCAGGTCGGCCGAACCCACCGCCGGACAGGGCAGGGCCATGGTCCGCCCCCCGGAGTCGTCCAGGCGGGCGGGCAGGACCAGGGCGCGGTCACCGTGGTGGGACCATTCGCAGGCCAGCGGCACCTGCAGGCGAGGCCGGCAGCGGTCCAGCGGGCAGCCTGCTAGCCGGCGCAGCGCCGGCAGGACGAACTCATAGAATCCGACCAGGCTGCTGAGGGGATTCCCCGGCAGCCCGAAGACCACGTTGCCGCCCGGCCCCCGGCCGAACAACTGGGGTTTGCCCGGCTTGATCGCGACGCCACGGAAGGCGATCTCGACGCCGGCCGCCGCCAGGGCACCGGGCACGTAATCGTGACGCCCGGCCGAGATGCCCCCGGTCAGGATCACGGCGTCGGCGGCCGCCAGGGCGTCCGCGAAAGCGGCCGCGGTTCGGTCGGCGGCATCGGGCACCGTCGCCCGTCTGACTTCGGTGAAACCGGCCGCCGCCACGGCCGCCACGAGAAACGGCCCGTTGGAATTGCGCGTATGGTGGGCACCCGCCGGCCGTCCTGCCTCCAGCAGTTCCTCGCCCGTGTTCAGCACGACGACCCGTGGCCGGTCGTGGATGGGGACGTCGGTCTGTCCGGTCGCCGCAGCAACCGCCAGCTGGCGCGGGCCGAGACGCGTCCCCGCCGGGAGCAGGATCTCCCCCTGCCGTGCCGTTTCGCCCTGGCCAAAGATGTGGTCGCCCGGTCGGCAGGACGTGTTGATCCCCACTTCCGGATCGGTCGGGTTGGTCCGGAACGACTTGCTGGTCGTGGCCTCCACCGGAACGACGGCGTCGGCCGCCCGGGGCACGTTTGCGCCGGTGAAGATGCGCACGCAGGCACCGGGCGGCAGTGGCGGGTCCAGGTCGCTGCCGGCCGCCACCTCGCCGACAACGGTCAGCAGGGTCCCGGGTGCGGTCACGTCGGCGGCCCGCAGGGCGAATCCGTCCATGGCCGAGCGGGGGGCCAGCGGGGCGGTCAGCCAGCCGCCGGCGGCCCGCTCCAGGGGCACGTTCCCAGCCGGCAAGGGTACGATGCTTTCGGCGAGGATCCGCCAGGCGTCCTGCGGTGTGACAATCGGGTTCTTGGTCATCGCTCAACCCCCGATGCTGGCCATGCTGCATTTGCCGTTGGTGGCTCGTTCGGCTGCGTGACCGTCGGTGTGCCGGTGCGCCAATTCCGCCTGCACCGCCGCCGCCAAATCGGCATCATCGGCGCCTGCCCGCAGCAGCGCCCGCAGGTCGAGCCCGGCCGCGCCGTACAGACAGGTGCGCAATCGTCCCTGCGCGTCCAGCCGCAGCCGGTTGCAGGTTCCGCAGAAGGTGCGGGTGTGGCCCGCGATGATCCCCACGGTTCCGGTGTGCCCGGCCAGGCGAAACCTCCGGGCCACCTCGGTCGGCCGCCCCGGCAGCAGCGTCAGGTCGCTGTACGCCGCCAGGCGGGCGTGAATATCGGTCGCCCGCAAATGGGCGGTCGGCACACCGCCGCCGCCGTCGAAGGCCATCGCCTCGATGAACCGCACCTCCAGGTCGGAGTCCCGCGTCAGGGCCGCAAAGCCCGGCACCTCGTGGTCGTTGATCCCGCCCATCACGACGACATTGATCTTCAACCCCAGCCCGGCTTCCTGAACCGCCCGGATCGACGCCAGCACCGCTGCGTGCCCGTCGCGTCGGGTCAGGCGGGACCAGGTCGCAGGATCCAGGGAATCCAGGCTCACGTTGACCCGCTTCACCCCCGCCGCCACGATCGCGGGCAGATGTCGTTCCAGCAGGAGGCCGTTGGTGGTCAGAAGGAGTTCCAGGGAGGGATAAGCGCGGCCGACAGCAGCCATGAACCCCAGGGTTCCGCTGCGGACCAGGGGCTCCCCCCCCGTGACGCGCAGCTTGCGCAGTCCGAGGTCGGCAAACAGCCCGATCAGGCGTTCGGCCTCCTCGAAACTCAGCAGGTCGGCATGGGAAACCAGGTCGATGCCCTTGGCGGGCATGCAGTACCGGCAACGCAGGTTGCAGCGGTCGGTGACTGCAAGTCTCAGATAGTCGAGGCGACGCCCCTGCCGGTCGGCGAGCGAGGCCCCCTGCGGTACGAGGCGCGGGCGGATCATGTTTTCCTTCCAATTCCGGGAGCGAACCACGCCGTTTCCCGCGTGGCCGTATCGGCCCTTCGCCCTGCCGGTTTCTTGACCGGGGTAGGCAGCCGGGCTGGGAAAACCGCTGGCCGCAGCCGACCAGCATGGGGGGGAACCGATAGCGCAATACCGTCCACCCGCCTGAAAATATGGCACCCCCACCTGCGGACTGTCTATGAAAATCGCCCGTTCACCAGGACTCAGAAATCGATAATAACTTGTGTTTTCAGTATTCTGGACCCACGCATCCATTGAATTTTGACTTGACCCTGTTTGCTAATAAACCTGGACAGTGCCAAGTTCCTCAGCCGCCCGTCATGCGGCGTCTTCGTAGACGCGGGCCCTACCTCGGATGAAATATCGGTCGATGAATTTCGCGGTTTCCGAGTCGGCGCCGAAACACTTAATAAAT
>Ga0210044_10003458_pt1 | contig 22582 bp, 33 predicted proteins | sample CryGey13umfilter_2_FD_183959 | JGI IMG/M metagenome (GOLD analysis project Ga0210044, IMG submission 183959) | Groundwater microbial communities from aquifer in Utah, USA - Crystal Geyser 4/9/14 3 um filter (SPAdes) (version 2) | ecosystem: Environmental > Aquatic > Deep subsurface >... | reverse complement strand
TTCATATCGGATGATTCAACCAGGTTTCTTCTTCCCAGTCTTCCACAGTTACCGTGAAACAAGCCAGCAGCCGGTCGGTCTTGGGTCGTCGATAGCGAAAATCGACCCCAGCGAGGCTTCACCAGAGGGGGATGATCTCTAACCCGGATATTGCATGAATACTCGCGCGCCCTCGCTGGTCCCTTGTCCGCACTGGAAAGTCTTGCTCAGTCGGGCGTATGAATAACTACGCCGCTCCTTCGCAAAATTCCCATTGCAAACAATGGCCTGCGCGATTATGGGCGCAGCCCGGTATCCTTTAGGGCATCACGCGAATTCATGCAATATCCGGGCTAACTGGCCGAAGGCAGGGGCCCACTTCAGTTGCGCGGGTTGCGAATTGCGCGCAAACGGTGTCTGACCCGAATGGCACCAACACCAGTAGTAAGATATCAACACCTTCGTTCCAGGAGTTTTGCCATGCCCAATCTATCGGTCAAACTTGACGAAGCAACTCGCCAACGCTTGCAGGCGGTTGCCGCACGCCAGGGGGTAACGCCGCACGCGCTGATGTTGAAGGCTATTACCGCCGAGTTGAATCGGGCGGAAGAGTTAGGCGCATTTGTGGCGCGTGCGTTGCAGGCCAGGGAGCGAGTCTTGCTGGGGGGGAAAGTGTTTGATGGGCCAACCTTTTCTGATTTTCTGCGCGCGCGCGCGCGGCGTAGACGGCGTAGAGCTACCGCGCCCCGCGCCACAAGACATTGCTGAACAAACAAACCCCAGCGTATGACGCAGTGGCTGCTTACACCCGAAGCGGCGGATGACCTTGAGCGTCTCACCGATTTCCTGCGAGAGACGTCGCCTGAAACTACAGTCGAAACCATCGATTTGGTTCTTGATGCGCTTGCTATCCTGGCGCGCCATCCACGCATCGGCCGACCTCTTCCACAAGGGTTGCGAGAGCTGGTCATTTCGCGTGGCCAGTCTGGATATCATGCGCTTTACAGTTACGACGAGCACGCCGATGCGGCCTTGGTGCTGGCCGTGCGTCATCAACGTGAGCAGGACTACCATTGAGCCGACATCGTGCCAGCCCCGTATTTTTGCCGTTTTTTTGGACCCCGTTTTTTTGTCCCAAAGAAAAACGCCGGCAGGAAGCCAGCGTTTATGAGGGGTGAGGGGCGTAAACCGTGGTCTGTCCCCTTTTTTCTCTTTTCGTTCTCTGTTTCTCGCTGTTGTCTTGGTGCCAGCAAAAGACTATATCCAGTCTTTATTTGATCCGATTGAGGTTGCCATGCGCTACTCGTCCCAAGTCAAACCCATCAGCTACCTGAAGGCCCATGCGGCGCAGTTGTTGCTGCAACTGGCGGAGCAGCGCGAGCCGCTTGTCATCACCCAGAACGGCGAAGCCAAGGCGGTGATCCAGGACGTGGCCTCCTACGAGGAAACGCAGGAAACATTGGCACTGCTGAAGATCCTCGCGCTTGGCAGCCAGCATATCGAATCGGGCAAAGTCAAGCCGGTTGCCGACGTGGTAGCGCGGCTGCGCACAAAACGGAACGCCGAGTAATGCCGGTGCAACGCTACGAGGTATTGCTTACCGAGGGCGCCGAAAAGGACCTGGAGTCGATCTACGACTACATCGCAGAGTTCGACTCATCCACAAACGCCAACTACGTGCTTGATCGGCTGTTCGAGGTGGCAGAGGGTCTGGCCACTTTTCCGGAACGCGGCAGCCACCCCAAGGAGTTGCTGGCGCTGGGCATCCGTGACTATCGCCAGACTTTCTTCAAGCCTTACCGGGTGATCTACCGTATCGTCGAACAGGGTGTTTACGTCTACCTGATCGCGGATGGGCGGCGGGACATGCAATCACTACTGGCCCGCCGATTGCTGGTGGCTTGATCGATTCTTTACCTCGATCAGCGGCACAGTATTACCCAAATGACGGGCACGACCTTCATCCGATTATCGTGTCTGACCCCGCTCCCCAGGCCTTACTCCAGGCCTACCTCAGCGAAGGACTGCGGCGTGATGAGGCACAGTTCGCCTTTGGCCCCGCCGCCCGACTGATCGAAGTTCTAAAAAAGCGTGGCGTGCCTGAAAGCGTGCTGGAAGAGGCAGTACGGGAAGTGCATCCCGCCTGAGCTTCCGCACACGCATCACTACCCGAGTTCACGCAGGAGGGACGTGATTTCGGCACCTCCGCCGCAAGGGGCAAGGTAACGCAACGCAAACGGTGTCTGACTCCAATAACTCAACGGGCTATATGCTAGTTTGTGCATATATGCACAGACGAAGAGGTGTCAATTATGCGAAAGAGAATGACCATTTCGATTGATGAGGCTGTCTATGATGGGCTCGTCAGATTCGTCGGGCGGCGGAAGATCAGTCAATACCTTGAGGATTTGGCGCGCCCACATGTAGTCAAGGACGATCTTGAGTCTGGCTATCAAGCGATGGCCGAGGATAAGCAACGCGAGCAGGATGCACGCGAGTGGTGCGAGGCGCTGATTGGTGATGTAGCCGATGTTGCGCGGTGAGGTTTGGTGGGTTGAATTCGACCCGGCTGTTGGGAGTGAAATCAGAAAAACCCGGCCAGCCGTGATTGTCAGTAACGATGCTTCGAACAAGCATCTTGCCCGTGTTCAGGTTGTACCGATGACTGGCAATACCGGGAGGTTGTATCCCAGCGAGGCGGTGGTCACCGTCGATGGCAAGGAAAGCAAGGTGATGACCGACCAGATCATGACGGCGGATAAGCAGCGGCTGAAGAATATGATGGGCAGGCTGACGCGAGAAGACATGAAATCGATAGAACGGGCGCTGAAAATCCAGCTTGGTATGCCGCTCTAAAAAATAATGGGGTCAGCACGATCAATACACATGGCATGCCATCCGGGGTGCACTGGCTCGTTTCGCTACGGTATCGAGTCTGGACCCGCGTTAACGCTTGCCGGCAGACGTTAAAAACCCCCACTGCCTTGCGAGCAGTGGGGGTTGGAGGGTGCAATAGGACTTGTGGGTTGGACGAAAACCGTGGCCTGTCCCCTGTTTATTCCTCTGTTTATTCATGTTGTCTGCTGTTGTTGCCATTGCCGCGTTTCCGCGGAAAAAAGGGCTTGCGCTTCGCCCCGCTTAACGTGATATTCGTATCACACCAACTCTAGGAGATAGTGTTATGGCGCTCTCGATCCGACTACCTGGCGACGTGGAAGACCGATTGAAAAACCTGGCCGCGCTGACCGGGCGCACCAAGAGTTATTACATCACCGAGGCGATTTGCGAACACCTCGACGACCTTGAAGATTTGTACCTGGCAGAGCGTGAGCTTGAAGCGATCCGCGCGGGAAAATCCGAAACCGTACCGCTCGAAGAAGTAATGAAACGCTATGGCATGGAAGGTTGAACTATCTACCCTGGCGCGCAAAAACCTTGAACAACTTGACCCGCAAGCCGCCCGCCGCATCCTGGCCTTCTTGCATGAGCGAGTGGCCCCGCTGGAGGATCCGCGCAGCATTGGCGAAGCCCTCAAGGGTTCCCGGCTTGGGGCGTTTTGGAAATACCGCGTTGGGGATTGCCGCGTGATAGCCAACATCGAGGACGGCGCTTTGAGCGTGGTTGTCGTGAAGATTGGCGACCGGCGCGAGGTGTACCGATAAGCACCCAAGCGAACGGCAAGGGGGCTGGCCCTTGCCGCTAACCACGATACGCAGGAAAACGCAGGCTGGAAGCCGGCGTTTGTAAGGAGTAAGCGGAATAATCGTGGTCTGTCCCCTATTGGGAATAATTTCCTATGTTGTTCCTTGACGAGATGGTCGTATTGACGTTGCCAATACACAAGTTAGGATGGGCACGTGGATATTCACTTTGAACTCAACGGAACCTCCTTCATCTGGAACGCGAAGAAGGCCGCCGCCAACCCTGTTAATCACGACGGAATCCGCTTCGAACAAGCAGCGACGGTGTTCTTCGATCCGTTCTTCCGCCTGGTCGACGCCAGTCGCTACGATGAAGCGCGAGATGCCGTGATCGGTTACGACGAGCAAAGTCGTTTGCTCTTTGTGGTGCATGTCGAAATCGAAGACGACGCCATCCGCATCATTTCCGCCCGCAAGGCAACGAACGAGGAGCGCAAACACCATGATCTCTGACCGCATCAAGGACCGCCTGACCCGTGATCGCCCGATGACTTCCATCACCCTGCGCATTCCGGTTGATGTGGTGGACTCAATGAAGGAAATCGCGCCACAACGTGGGTTCTCCGGCTACCAGGCCTTACTCAAGGCCTACCTCAGCGAAGGGCTGCGGCGTGATGAGGCACAGTTCGCCTTTGGCCCCGCCGCCCGACTGATCGAAGTTCTAAAAAAGCGTGGCGTGCCTGAAAGCGTGCTGGAGGAGGCAGTACGGGAAGTGCATCCCACCTGAGCTTCCGCACACGCATCACTGTCCGAGTTCACGCAGGAGGGTCGTGATTTCGGTACCTCCGCCGCAAGGGGCAAGGTAACACAATAAAAAACGCCGGCTGGAAGCCGGCGTTTGTAAGGGGTAAGGGGAATAACCGTGGTCAGTCCCCCTATAACGCCCAAAACGCGCTAAGGAAACAGCTTGGCGATTGTCGCAAACAGCCCAACCGCAGCGAACACAGCACCAACGGCCCACTTGATGATTTCGGTCTTTGCTTCCGCAAGATCGCCTTTGGTAGCCAACTGCGAGGCATGCAAAGCGTAGCGTTTGTCAATTTCACGATTGATGGACTCGACGGCGGCCTTTGCCTTGTCATCAGCCACACCGGCTGAACGAAAAGCCTCATAAATTTCCAGTTCCATCGCAACCCTCGCACATCAAGATGGGGCGAGTGTAGCGAGTTGGCCGGCACAAGCAACCTCACTGGAGAAAACAGGTAAGACCGTTTCCTGAAAAAACGCCGGCTGGTAGCCGGCGTTTGTAAGAGGCAAGGGGAATAACCGTGGTCTGTCCCCTATCTTTCTGATTCTCGATTCTCGGAAGGTCAGAAAAACTGTTTGGCGAAGTTGGCGACGGCCAAGGCGATAATGATGCCGAGCATCCAGCGCGTATGGGAGTTTTCTGCGCGGAGCAATTCAATCTTGATGTCGAAATGCTCCCGCGTGACCAGCGCCGTTTGCGCCTCCGCCATGACGCGCACCACCGCCTCAGCCTGTTTTTCGTCAAAGCCTGCATCGCGCAGCTTGCGCGTAAATTCCAAGGTATCGAAAGTAATCGTGCTCATGGTCAGGTTCACTCCTTTGCAACCGCATGGCAAGCATAGCAAAACGTCGGCGTTGGCAAGGCTGCGCACCAGAAGAAACCCCCGCCGGAGCGGGGGTTCGTGTTGCAGAGGGCAAACCGATTAAACCGTGGTCTGTCCCCTATTTTCTGCGGCGCGGCATCGGCCAATTCCACCAGGGAAAAGGGCAATAGCTGGACCAAGCCGACGCGCCCCGCCAAGGATTGCGTGATGCGCGAGACAAGGCCGAACTGCTGCGAGCCGGTCAGGATGAAATCGCCCATGCGGCGGCGCGCATCGACCAGGCCTTGCAGGTAGGAAAACAGATCGGGGCAGTGCTGCGCCTCGTCGATGATCGCGCCATCGGCAAAGCGCGCCAGGAAACCGCGCGGGTCGTGGCTGGCGAACTCCCTCTGATCAGGGTCTTCCAGCGTGACATAGGCCCGCTCGGGAAACAGCGCGCGCGCCAGCGTGGTCTTTCCGGATTGGCGCGGGCCGGTGATCGCCAGGATGGGAAACCCTCTGGCCAAATCGAGCGCGGTTCGCTGGGCGGTGCGAGAGAACATGCCGCGATATTACAGATTGAAAGATAAAGCTTCAATTTGTAAAAAAAAGAGTGGCGAGCCAGACCCCCTATTCGTCTTTCCGAGGCCGTCCCACCCCCTTGGAGGAAGCCCTTCTCTGTCCCAGTATCTCGATTTCACCGTTTTTCCTGGACTAGGCGAACTGTTGCTGGTCCGGCGCCCTGAATCGGGCGCGGCGAATGTACGCCGAGGCGACCAGAGCGGAAGGAGTCTGCACGAATATCGTGTCTGGCCCCGTTTTCGATTCACGCCACCCGCACCTCGACATGGCGCCCCAGCGCCCGCGCCGCCGCCTCGATCTGGTCGAAGCGCGACGCATGGTTGAGGTCGAACAGCCGATCCACCTGCGGCATATGCCAGCCCAGACGGCGGGCCAACTCGGCTTTGCGGATGCCCTGCTCGGTCATCGCCTGGTAGACGCCCAGCTTGGCGCACTCCAGGGCGGAGGGGCGCACCGTTGGGCGGCCCTCGGCGGCGGAAGGAACGGGAAGCGGTTTGCGGTCGCCCACGTAGAACGACAGCGCGGATTCAAGCGCATCGACGGCCTGCAACAGCGCCTCGTCTTCGTCGGCGCCGAAGGTAATGGCCTCCGGCACATCGGGGAACGTCACCAGCACGGTGCCCTCGTCAGGGGTCAGGGCCACGGGGTAATCGAACATGGTGTCTCCTTATTTCAAGCCAAGCTGGCGTTTGATCGCGGCTTCCAGCCCTTTGCCGAGTTCAGTGGTGCCGTGCATGGGCAGCGACGATTGTTTTCCGTTCAGAAACCCCTTCAGATGCAACCCCTTGCCCGGCTCGAAAGTCGCGCCCTGTTGCTCCAGCCACTTCTTCATCTGCTTCGAGTTCATGGCCTTGATTGTAAACAGTTCTGTTGTGTTTATTAAGGCAACGCGAAAACGGGGCAGGGAGAATATCGTGACCCCATTCAGCCGATTTGACCGCTCTATAGCAGCTTCACCAGCGCCGCGATAAGGGCAGCCTGTGCAAGCAGCATGCCGGCAACCCACTTGATCAAATCATTCTTGGATGCCTCGATCTCGGCTTTCAGGAAGTCTTTTGTTACCAGTTCCTCGCCGGTCGCTTCTTTGAAGGCAAGTGCCATCGCCTTTGCCTGCGCACTTGGCACGCCTGCCGCCTCCAGATTCTCGACAAACTTCAACGTATCAAACGTTATGGTACTCATGGGTAACTCCTTCGAATGCGGCATAGTCTACCGGCGCCGACTTCCACGGTGCCAGCTCTTCAACCCTTCGACTTTATGAGGCCTTTTCCCCGCTCCTGTTCTCGTCGCTCGTGCGCTCGGTGGAGAGGGTAAAAATAATCTGGAAACCGTGGTCTGTCCCCTATTTCCCTGTCCTGTCGTCAGGCTGCTTGTTTGAGCGGCACTGACATACCTCGTTTGCTGATGGATAGCACCTCGATACCGACAATATGCCCTTGGGCATCATAGTCCGCGACGATGCCAGGTTCGATTTCCCGAGTTGTCTCAATCTCCGCATCGCTGATTTCCAGGTAAGCGGCATCTGCTAGCGGATCGAATTCAAGTTTCATAGGTCGGTAGCTCCATCGTCAAAATAGGCCGTGACCACGACGACGGGATCAGCGGTTTCTTTGTAAATCACACGCAGTACGCTAAAGCCTCGTTCCGGAACCGCGAGGAGTGCATGCACCAAGGCTGGATCCTCTTCGTCGTTTTCGGTTCGCGCTGGGTGGGCCACTGCCGCAGAAATCCACTCAAGCCGGATTTTTCGCTTGATACAGCGCTTCCGTGCGTGTTCCGTCAGTACATAGTCCATCGGTGGCAGTCTAGCCGGGAAACAAAATGGATGTAGTGGGAGTGGGGGGTACAAAAATGCGGTGCATCCAACGAAAACTGTGGTGCGTCCCCTATTTCTTTTGATCGCGGCTTCCAGCCCTTTGCCGAGTTCAGTGGTGCCGTGCATGGGCAGCGACGATTATTTTCCGTTCAGAAACCCCTTCAGATGCAACCCCTTGCCCGGCTCGAAAGTCGCGCCCTGTTGCTCCAGCCACTTCTTCCTCTGCTACGAGTTCATGGGTTCGATTATGAACAGTTCTGTTGCGTTTATTAAGGCAATGTGTAAATGGGGGCAGGAGAATATCGTGTCTGACTCTGTTTTCTCAATCTTGGTGCTATAGTGCCGTGGTGCATTACTATTTTGGAGACGGCAATGGATGCAGTTGCTATTCAGCCAAGCGTCAAGGTCATTGGCGCTAATGGCCAAATTTCACTGGGCAAACAGTACGCTGGCCGGCAAGTGTTGGTGGAGGAGCGAGAGCCGGGTGTCTGGTTAATACGCACCGCCAGCGTTATTCCAGACAATGAACGCTGGCTGCACCAACCCCAGGCGGCGGCGGATATGCAAAGCGCCCTATCCTGGGCGATAGCCAATCCACCCGCCGATAAAAACGTGGACACCCTCCTGGAAAGCCTGAATGAGCCAATCTGACGTGCTGGTCAGGCTTGACCTTAACAACCCCGTTTTTCAGGCGCATTTGCTGGCATTGCAAAAACCAGAACGCCACGCGGCACTGGATACGCTCAACAAAATTAGACAAATGGCCTGGGATCAGGTCTATCGCGACAACGGTTTGAAGTGGGAGAAGATTATCAGCGTCAAACCTCCGGCGGGCATCGATGCCATTTACTCATTACGCATCACACAAGCACGCCGCGCGACAGCCTATCGCGATGCTGAATTCATCCGTCTTCTGACCATCGCCCAAGACCACGACAGCACCTATGGCAAGAAATAATTCCGAATATCGTGTCTGTCCCCTATTTCCTGATTAGGTAACGCAATGAAAAACGCCGGCTGGAAGCCGGCGTTTGTAAGGGGCAAGGGGAATAACCGTGGTCTGTCCCCTATTTCCCGTTCCCCATTTACCCTGCATTAGCAAATTCCAGCAGCGATACATGTAGAAGCTGTGCCCCTCGTCCAAATAATGGGTCGACCAACTCCGAGAGATGTACCTACGAGTACGTAAGTCTCACCGTTAAGCCCATTGACAGGAGCGTTAGCAGCGCCAACAGCTGTCATAGTGATTGTAGTAGTGAGGGCGTCCCAACCAGACAATTGACCAGAGCCGGCCGCCACGCCACCGCCAGTACCAGGGGCAAGAGTTACGGCAGGAATACCACCCACTAATGCTCCCGGAGTGTTGTCACAGGAAGCCTTAACTAATGTGCCGGCATCTTGGAAACACGTTTCAGCAGCTATTTTATATGGCGCGACCGCCGAAACTACTTCACTGAATCTGGCCTTCTTCGTGTAGCTCTGATAACTCGGCACCGCGATCGCCGCCAAAATGCCGATGATGGCCACGACGATCAGCAGTTCGATCAGGGTAAAGCCGGACTGGCCGGACTTAGGGGAAAAGCGGTGGGAAAGTTGTTTCATGATCTGCTCCTGGTATTGAGTGAGGGTTCGAGACCGCTGCCGGAAATTCCGCATCGGCGGTGCGAACCTCTAAGCGGGAACCATGCCAGGCCAGCCAATCAGCCCAACATTGCGTGTAGGTGCTTGTTATTGCAGAGGTTGCCGCGAAGCGCAGGGAAGTGGTGGGATTTCTCGGTGCCGTGCAACCTGACGTTTTACGTCACCTGGTTGCCGCAAATGGGCAGGTCAAATCCTGTTCCCTGCATTCCAGCGCGTAGGGCGGATGAGCCGGCGGCTTTTTGCCGGCGTTATCCGCCGAATGCCAACATACGGCGGAAGGCGCGATAAAGCCGCTTTTCCGCCCTACCCCTTGCTGATTTTTTACGCCGCCGCCAGCAGAGAGGCTTCCACCTGGACGATCACATCGTCGAACGGCGTGAGCACCCGCCCCGCAGCGTCCTTCTCCACCAGGCCATGTTCGATCAACCGTTGCACGTCGGCATGTACGTTCGAGTAGTTGCGCCCAAGCCGCTTGGCCAGGGCATAAATTGACACGGCACCGCCCGCCTTGATCGCCCGCAAGGTGGCCAGACGCTTGGGTGGAAGTTCGCCCAGTAATTCACCCGGCGTGGCGAAGTTCAGATGGTAATCGGCCGCCGGCAACCGCTCGCCCGCGTCGAGTCGCCGCGCCAGGTCGAGGAGTTCATTCCTGGTCTCATCCCAGCTCGTGATTCCGATGATCGCTTTCATTTCAACACCTCCACATCCGCAATAAAGTCCGCCAGCAACCAAAACGTCCAAGGGGTCAGGTCTTGCAAAACAACATTTCCGGAAATATTAGAGGGAAATAGCGCTGGCCACGCGGGAGCATTTCGACATCAAGATTGAATGCTCCGCGCAGAAAACTCCCATACGCGCTGGATGCTCGGCATCATCATCGCCTTGGCCGTCGCCAACTTCGCCAAACAGTTTTTCTGACCTTCCGAGGCGTTATTGGGGTCAGAAAATATTTTGGGTCAGACACGATTTAACCTTTCCTCCTTCCTTCCTGCCCACCTCTCTTGCAACCCCTCTTCGGAGGGGTTTTTGGGGTGCGCCGGCATTAAAACCCGGCTTCCTTTTGGTGGCGCAACGTCCAAGGGGTCAGGTCTTGCAAAACAACATTTCCGGAAATATTAGAGGGAAATAGCGCTGGCCACGCGGGAGCATTTCGACATCAAGATTGAATGCTCCGCGCAGAAAACTCCCATACGCGCTGGATGCTCGGCATCATCATCGCCTTGGCCGTCGCCAACTTCGCCAAACAGTTTTTCTGACCTTCCGAGGCGTTATTGGGGTCAGAAAATATTTTGGGTCAGACACGATTTAACCTTTCCTCCTTCCTTCCTGCCCACCTCTCTTGCAACCCCTCTTCGGAGGGGTTTTTGGGGTGCGCCGGCATTAAAACCCGGCTTCCTTTTGGTGGCGCACGGCCAGAACCGTCACGCTATCCTCGGCCAACCGATAGCGCGCCACATAACCGTTATCACCGTAGTCGATCAGTCATTCGCGGAAAGCAAGATAAAATCCGCGCACCGGGTTAGACCGGCAGCACCATCGCGCCGTAGCCGGCCACGGCGGCATCGCGCGACAGAAGGCGCATTGGTTCGGTGCCGGCCTGCGCGACTAGGATGCGGTCGAACGGGTCGGCGTGCAGGGGTGGCAGACCATCCAACCCGGTGACGTGGTGCCACGTCACCGGCAGTTCGTGATAGCCGGCCAGCGCGCACAGTTCGGCGGCACGTGTCCCGCTTACCGGCATGTCGCCGCGGCCGAGCGCGTGTTTGATGGCGATTTCCCAGATCGACGCGGTGCTCACGAAGACCTCGTTGGCCGGATCGGTGATCAGCGTGCGTGCCTTGTCGCCGAGGCGGGGTGAGCCGGCCAGCGCCCACAGGGCGATCTGAGTATCGAGCAGCAGACGCACGCTCAGCGCCTGCCGTGAAACAGCGCGGCCACTTCAGCGTTATGGGCGTCGATGTCGTCCGGCACCTCGAATTCGCCGGCGGCCACGCCGATGCGTTGCGATACATCCGGCTGGATCGGCACGACGCGCGCCACCGGCTTGCCGTTGCGCGAGATCACGATCTCGCTTTCCGCGCCCGTGACGATCTCCTCGATTAGGCGGGAAAGATGGGTTTTGGCATCGAACAGACTGACGGTTTGCATCGCGACTCCTTGTTTCTGGTTTGACTAGTCTAGTTAGAATGGGGCCGGATAGCAAACCAGCGAAAAATGGGGTCAGGATAGGGGTCAGCAACGATTAAAAGACGGCCATGGCCTGATTGAATCTGGGTTGAAATGGAATAGGGGCACGAAATACAAGAGGACTCCAAGGGGTCAAGGACTCCAAGGGGTCAGGTCTTGCAAAACAACATTTCCGGAAATATTAGCAAGGGACTCCCAAGGGACTCCAAGGGGTCAAAGGGACTCCAAGGGGTCAAGCTCCAAGGGGTCACAAGCTCCAAGGGGTCATCCAAGGGGTCAGGTCTTGCAAAACAACATTTCCGGAAATATTAGAGGGAAATAGCGCTGGCCACGCGGGAGCATTTCGACATCAAGATTGAATTGCTCCGCGCAGAAAACTCCCATACGCGCTGGATGCTCGGCATCATCATCGCCTTGGCCGTCGCCAACTTCGCCAAACAGTTTTTCTGGGCTCAGTTCGCGTTAAGTGTGGATGCACTGTGACCGCACCCTACAAAGCCAGTCGTGTCATGGCTTCCCGTGTAAACAGCCAAGGAGTCTGCCGGTAGTAGTGAATTTGAGCGAAATGCCCGTGGTGACAGGGATTGCGACCAGCTACCTAGTCTCATCACTACTTAATGCGAACTGAGCCTTTTTCTGACCTTCCGAGGCGTTATTGGGGTCAGAAAATATTTGGGGTCAGACACGATTTAACCTTTCCTCCTTCCTTCCTGCCCACCTCTCTTGCACCCCCTCTTCGGAGGGGTTTTTGGGGTGCGCCGGCATTAAAACCCGGCTTCCTTTTGGTGGCGCACGGCCAGAACCGTCACGCTATCCTCGGCCAACCGATAGCGCGCCACATAACCGTTATCACCGTAGTCGATCAGTCATTCGCGGAAAGCAAGATCGTCCATCCCTTCGGCGGGGCGGCCAATTTGCGGATGCCGTTCCAATATCTTTACGGCATTGAGGATGGCGACTGCCGCACGCTTCGCCGCGGCTGGATTCTTGGGGCGCAGGAAGTCGCGCAAGCGCTCCCAATCGCGCAGGGCGGTTGGCGCAAATTGGACGTGCATCAGGTGTGAGGTACGGTGGTCGGCATGAGTATTCTCCTGTATTACAGTTCGCTACTTTATCGCAGTTTGGCGGAATAAAAGGCGTATACGAATTGGAGCTTTGTCCTTCGATCTGTACATCGCCGCAGGGTAAACGGGGTGGGACACAGAGCCCACCGGCCGTCGATATCGTTCTCGGGGCCTGTTGCGCGAGGGCGACGGCGCGTCGAGAGGCCTTACGCGAACCCGGAAAAGCCGCTGTACTGGTCGGCGGAGGGGTCCATCGCCAAGCCCACGACATCCTTGCCGTTGAAGCTGAAATTGATGTGGGAGGGGTCGAGGGTGCCGTTGCCGGTGGCGTTCTGGCGCACCTTGAACAGCACCGTCGCGGTCTGCTCCCGCTGGTCGTAATACACGGCCTGCGGCGTCGGCGTCAGGGTGATTTCCGTCCCGGGCAGCGGCATATCGTAGTTGTATCCGTCCGCGCGGCCAGTGCCGCCAGCGCGGGCGATAGCCCAGTTGAAGACGTTTTCCACCGAGGTGAAGTCCATCTGTTTGTCGAACTGGAACACCATCGCGAAGGTGTGCTCGTCGCCGGCCTGGGCCAGATAGCTGCTCATCGCGCTCAGGCTGGTTTTCGGCCCTTGGGTGGCGATGAAAGGCGTGTAGAGATCGCTGACGTAAGACGCCGTCATCTTCGGCCGGGTCTTTTCAAAAAGGTATTGGCTGAGGTTGCCCGCCAGCGCGGTGTCGTTGGGGGAGAGGCGGTTGAGGGTGGCGACGCTGTCGTTGGCCAGCTCGATGTTGCCGCTGTCGACATAGGCGTAACCCATTTCCGAGTAGGCCTCAAGGTAGTCGCTTTTAATGCCCACGGCGCTTTGGAAGGCGGCGATCGCCTCCTCGTGGCGGCCCTGTTTGGCATAAACCTGGCCAAGGCCGAAATAACCGAACGGCCCCTTGGCATCCTGCTGGCGCACCTGTTCGAACTGCTGGGTCGCGTCCTCGTACTGGCCGGCGCCGAGGTAACCCTGGCCCAGAGCGTAGCGATTTGAGCTACTGGGGTTGTATTTCACCGCCAGTTCGTACTGGGCACGCGCATCATCGGAACGGCCTTCCCTGGTGTAGATCTTGCCCAACTGCACATGCAGATCGTCGCGATTCGGGGCGATCTTCAAAGCCTGGGTATAGGCGTCGATGGCGGCCTGGGTATCGCCCTGGGTGAGATAGGCGCGCGCCATGTAGTCATAGGCATTGAGGGCGGAATCGGCGAGCGGCGCCATGCTGATCGTGCGTTTGAAGCTGGTGATGGCGAGGTCGTAGCGCTTGGCGCTGAATTGCTCCAGGCCGGTGTTGAGCGCGCGCAGGGCAATGTTTTCCTTCTGCGCCGTTTGATCCGCCGCGAAGATAAACAGGTTGTCGCTACTGACGCTGAAGACGTCCATGTTGCCTACTCCAATGGGCCAAAACGCCGTTCCACAGTTTTAGCGGCATTCTCCGGGAAAACATGAGGTCGCGGCGCCACCGCTTACCCGTTCATGGCCGGCCAGGTCGGTGGCGCTGTACACCGCGTGAAAGCCGGCCTCCCGCAACAGCCGCCGCACCGCCGCCGCCTGGTCGCAGCCGTGCTCCAGCAAGAGCCAGCCGCCGGGCTCCAGGTGGGCGGGCGCCGCGGCGATCAGGCGGCGAATCAGGTCGAGGCCGTCGCCGCCGGCCGCCAGGGCGTGAAGCGGCTCGAAACGCAGATCGCCTTGGCTGAGATGCGGATCGGCGGCGGCGATGTAGGGGGGGTTGCTGGCGATGAGGTGGAAGCGGCGCGTGCCCAGGGCGTCATAGCCATCGCTGGCGAGGCATTCGACGTTGGCGCCCAGCGCGCCGGCGTTGGCGCGCGCCACGTGCAAGGCGGCCGCGCTGATGTCGACCGCGGCCACCCGGCAGGATGGCCGCTCCAGCGCCAGGCTGACCGCGACCGCGCCGCTGCCGACACCGACCTCGAGAACGTTGCGGGCCGCGCCTGGCGGCAGGCGTTCCAGGGCTTGTTCCACTAGAAGTTCAGTCTCCGGCCGGGGGATCAGCACGTCCGGGGTGACCTGGAATATCCGCCCGTAGAACTCGCGCTCACCCAGCAGATAGGCCACCGGCTCGCCGGCCAGGCGGCGGTTCAGCAACGCTTCGACGGTGCTTGTTTGCGTGGGCGTCAGGAGATCGCGGTCGTGGCCGATCAGCCAGGCTCGGTTCACGCCGAGGCCGTGGGCAAACAGGATTTGCGCTTCCAGACGGGCTTCGCGGGGGGGAAGGGTGAGCGCGTCGGCCAATTGGCGGGCGGCGCTGATGAGGTGTTCTGAGAGCATCGTGTAGCGCCGGCGCTACATTTCACCGCTTAGCGCCGCCAGCAACTCCGCCTGATGCTCGGCGGTGAGCGCGGCAATCAGTTCGTCGAGGTCGCCGTCCATGATCTGGCCGAGTTTGTACAGGGTGAGGTTGATGCGGTGATCGGTGAGGCGGCCCTGCGGGAAGTTGTAGGTGCGGATGCGGTCGGAGCGGTCGCCCGTGCCGATCAGGCTTTTCCGGGTGCTGGCCTCTTTGGCGTGGGCGGCCCGCTCCTGCATATCCTTCAAGCGCGCGGCCAGGACGGCCAGGGCCTGCGCCTTGTTGCGGTGCTGCGAACGGTCGTCCTGGCATTCCACCACCAGGCCGGAGGGGAGGTGGGTGATGCGCACGGCGGAGTCGGTCTTGTTGATGTGCTGGCCGCCGGCGCCGCTGGCACGGTAGGTGTCGATGCGCAAATCGGCCGGATTGATGTCGATTTCACCGGCTTCGTCCGCTTCCGGCATTACCGCGACGGTGCAGGCGGAGGTATGGACGCGCCCCTGCGTCTCGGTTTCCGGCACCCGCTGGACGCGGTGGCCGCCGGATTCGAACTTGAGTTTGGAGTAGGCGCCCTGGCCGACCACACGGCAGATCACTTCCTTGTAGCCGCCGACTTCACCCGCGCTTTCCGAGACGATTTCCACCTTCCAGCGCCGCCGTTCGGCGTAGCGGCTGTACATGCGCAAGAGATCGCCGGCGAACAGGGCCGACTCGTTGCCGCCGGTGCCGGCGCGGATTTCCAGGAACAGGTTGCGCTCGTCGTTGGGGTCGCGCGGCAACAGCAGAAGTTGCAATTGCTGATCGAGATCGACCAGGCGCTGGTGCGCGGCCGCCACCTCTTCCTGAGCAAATGCCTTCATGTCCGGATCGGCCAGCAGCGCGGTGGCGGTGGCAAGATCGGCCTGTACCTGCTGCCAGGCGCGGTAGTGCGCCACCACCGGCGTGATTTCCGCGTGTTCCTGGTTGAGCTTGCGGTACCGCGCCCGGTCCGCCGTGGCCCGCTCGTCGGCCAGCAGGCCGTCGATCTCTTCCAGGCGGAAAGCGAGTTGCTCTAGCTTGGCTTGGAGAGAAGGCTTCATGAGGCTTCTGTAGGGGCGGACCGCGTCCGCGATTGCCGGCGGCCCCGCACGGGATGCGCGCGGCGCGCCCTACTCGTTATGCAGGTTGTACAGGCGTGAAACCAGTTGGGCGAGTTGATCGCGTTCGCTGTCGGCGGCCTGGTTGAGCGCGTGGCTGGGGTCATGCAGGAGTTTGTTCATCAAAGCGCGGCTCAAGGCTTCCAGCACGGCTTGCGGGTCATCGCCGTGGAGCAGGGCCTTGTGCGCCTTGTCCAGTTCATGGCGGCGCAGGCGCTCGCCGTGGTCGCGCAGTGAGCGGATCACCGGCACGGTGCGGCGAGCGACCATCCAGTGCATGAACTCGTTGACGCTGGAGGCGATGATGGCTTCCGCCTGCACCACCGCCGACTGCCGGTTGTCCTGGCCGGATCGCACCACTTCGCCGAGATCGTCCACGGTGTAGAGAAAGACGTCGTTCAGTTTCCCGACTTCGGTCTCGATGTCGCGCGGCACGGCCAGGTCGACCATGAAGATGGGGCGATGTTTGCGCACCTTGATCGCGCGCTCCACCATCCCCAGACCGACGATGGGCAAGGGGCTGGCGGTGGAGGTGACCAGGATGTCGAACTCATTCAGGAGTTCCGCCAGGTTGGTGAGCGCCGCCGCCTCGCCGCCGAATTTGTTGGCGAGGTCGCGCGCGCGTTCGATGGTGCGGTTCACCACCATCAGCCGGCGCGGGCTCTTGGCGGCGAAATGGGTGGCGACCAGGTCGATCATTTCGCCAGCGCCGACGAACAGCACGGACTGTTCGCGGATGCTGGGGAAGATGCGTTCCGCCAGGCTGACGGCGGCGGCGGACATGGATACCGTGCTGGCGCCGATTTCGGTGCTGGTGCGGACTTCCTTGGCCACCGAGAAGGTGCGCTGGAACAGCTTGTTGAGGAGCAGGCCCAGGGTGCCGGCATCGGTGGCTTTTTCCACCGCCTGCTTCATCTGGCCGAGGATCTGGGTTTCGCCGATGACCATCGAATCCAGCCCGGATGCCACCCGGAAGGCATGGTTGGCGGCCTGATCGTTGGGCAGTTGGTAGAGATAGGGTTTGACCTCGCGCGGCGCCAGGCCATGGAAGCTGGCCAGCCATTCCGCCACCGCCGCCGGCACCTTCGTATTGCAGTAGATCTCGGTACGGTTGCAGGTGGAAAGAATCGCCGCTTCCCGCGCCAGCCCGCTCTCGCCGGTTACATCGGCGAGCGCGCGTGGCAGGATATCCGGCGGAAAGGCGACCCGCTCGCGGATGGCGACTGGAGCTGTATGGTGGTTTACACCGCAGGCAAATAGCTGCATTCCGCTGTTAATTCAAGGCGTTGAAGGGCGCGCATTGTAGCGCGAAGGGAGGCTCAGGTAGCGCTGGCATCCTTGCCGGCGTCTTTTTGAAAACGGCCGGCTGGATAGCGAAGAGTAGGGGCTGCATCAAACCAGCGCTACAGCGCTTCCGCTGAATACTCCACGCTCAGGGTGTGGTTCTGCCCAGCCGGAACGACGACCACGTTTTCCAGGGCGTTGGCGGATTCCACGCAGACCATGCGGCGCCAGCCCCCTTCATTTGCCACCACCGGGCCAAAATCGCCCATCTTGTCGGCCTTTTCCGCCCACGGGGTCCACACCACGGTGGAGCGAGAACCGGTCTTGGCGATGAGGATGCGGCGCTTGAGCCTGCGGTCCTCGATCACGCAGGTGGCTTCGGTATTCACATAGACCCGATCCACTTCGCCGTCGAAGGTGACCGCGCCGTCCTGGGTACGGCGATTTACGCCGCCGACTTTGTCAACAAACTCGCAGCCGCCCAGGCCGAGCACCTCGATCTCGGCGATGTCGCCAATCTGGAAGTAGGTGTGCAGGGCTTCGCCGATCGAGATGTCGGAGTCGCCCAGGTTGGTCGTGATCAGGTTGGCCTTCAGGCGCTTGCCCACCACCACGTTCAGTTCGACACGGCTGGGATGCGGCCATTGCGTTGCCCATAGGGCGCGGCTCTGCTCGTTCTCGATCAGGGCCAGGGTGATTTCGGTTTCGCCGGAGGCCAGGGCGGCACTCGCGGTCACCTCCCACATCACAGTGCGGGCGAAGCCGTGGCCGGGGAAACCGGCTTCCGTGGCGTGGGGCCCGAACCAGGGCCAGCATACCGGCGCGCCGCCACGGATGGATTTGCCCGGCGCGAACTTGGCGTAATCGGACAGCCAGATCACCGGCTCGTCCTGGTCCTTGGGGCGGAAAGTGGTGATGTGGGCGCCTTGCAGGCAGAGATAGGCGGTGCCGAAATCGTTGTCGATTTCCGCGAAAATCAGGCCGCCGGGGCCTGCGACAAATTTCAGTTGTTCGGCGAGGCCAAAGCGGCTGTTCAATGTGGCGAGAGGCATGGTTCGGACTCCAGGTTGAATGGGCTGCGAATTGGAAAAGCGGTTTCAAGCGGCAAACATCACGCTCCAGGTGGCGATGATCATGATGGCGCAGAGCATGCGATAGAACCCCCCGCCGGGGGTGTCGGCCAATCGGGCCATGATGGCGAGGTAGACCGCGGTGGCGATGGCGTTGAATGGCAGCCAGGCCAGCACCTTGTACCAGATGGCGCCGTTCGGCTCGGAGACGGCGCCGAACATGCCGTAGATGAACAGCAGGTTGAGCGCGACACTGGCGAAGAGAAAGCCGCGCCAGTTGCGGAAGCGCGCGAGGGGGTCGTCCGGTTCGGGAACGTCGAGTTCCGGCATCGCCTCAGAACCCGTGCTTCGGCAGGCGGGTAGCCAGTTCGTCCCACTGGATGATCACGCCTTCAAGCACGCCTACCGGGGTAGCGCCTTCGAGTTCCTGGGTATAGGGCCGTCCATACTGGCCATCGACCAGCCGGTATACGGTCAATATCTTGTCACGGGGATGCACCAGCCAGTATTCGCGCACCCCGTGGCGCTCGTAGATGCGGAGTTTTCTGATTTGGTCATGCCCGGCAGTGGAGGGCGACAACACTTCCAGCACCCAGTCCGGGGCGCCGCGCACGCCGCGTTCACTGACCTTCTTTTCGTCGCAGACCACCAGCACGTCCGGCTGCACCACGGTGTCGATCCGCTCGTCGGCCTCATCCGCCTTGGGCAGCCGCACATCCACCGGGGCGATCAGCGCGCGACAGGGTTTGCCGTGCAAGGCGTTTCCCAGTTGTCTGTACACCTCGCCAGCGATGTCCTGGTGGCTGACCGTGGGGGCGGGTGCCATCAGATAAGCATCGCCGTCGATCAACTCGTAGCGCACATTTTCCGGCCAGGTGAGGTAATCGCCGTAGGTGTGGTATTCCGGGTCACGCAAGGCCAGTCCCATGTTCGTCTCCTATTTCCGTTCCACTTGTGACACATCCCGCACCGCGCCAAAGGCCGCGCTGGTGGTCATGGCGGCGTAGGCGCGTAGCGCCGCCGAGACCGGGCGGTCGCGGTTTTCCGGCTGCCAGGCAGTTTTACCCCTGGCTTCCATTTCGGCGCGGCGGCTGGCCAGCTCGTCGTCGGATACGGCAACACGGATCGTGCGATTGGGGATGTCGATCTCGATGCGGTCAGCTTCGCGCACCAGGCCGATGGCGCCGCCTTCCGCCGCTTCCGGGGAGACGTGGCCGATGCTCAAGCCCGAGGTGCCGCCGGAGAAGCGGCCGTCGGTAATCAGAGCACAGGCTTTGCCGAGACCCTTGGATTTCAGATAGGAGGTCGGGTAGAGCATTTCCTGCATCCCGGGGCCGCCGCGCGGGCCCTCAAAACGAATCACCAGGACGTCGCCCGCCTTGATCTGGTCGGCCAGGAGGGCCGCCACCGCCGCGTCCTGGCTCTCGAACAGGCGCGCCGGGCCAGCGAACTTGAGGATGCTCGCGTCCACCCCGGCGGTCTTCACGATGCAGCCGTCCAGGGCCAGGTTGCCGTAGAGCACGGCCAGGCCGCCGTCCTGGGAATAGGCGTGGGCCCGGTCGCGAATACAGCCGTTGGCGCGGTCCCTATCCAGTTCCGGAAACTGGCGGTTCTGCGAGAACGCCACCTGAGTGGGCACGCCGCCGGGCGCGGCCTTGAAGAAGTTGAACACGGAGACGTCGTGCGCGCGCATCACGTCCCAGACCTCCAGGGCGCCGCCCAGCGTCTTGCTGTGCACGGTAGGGCAGTCACGGTGAATCAGCCCGGCGCGGTCGAGCTCGCCGAGGATGGCCATCACGCCGCCGGCGCGATGCACGTCTTCCATGTGATAAAGCGGGGTGGAAGGCGCCACCTTGGCCAGGTTGGGCACGCGCCGCGAGAGGCGGTCAATGTCCTTCATGGTGAAATCGACGCCGGCTTCGCGTGCCGCGGCCAGCAGGTGCAACACGGTGTTGGTGGAGCCGCCCATGGCGATGTCGAGTGCCATGGCGTTCTCGAACGCCGCGAAAGTGGCGATGGAACGCGGCAGCACGCTGGCGTCGTCGCCCTCGTAATAGCGTTTCGCCAGATCGACGATCAGCCGCCCGGCGCGCAGGAACAATGCCTTGCGCTCGCCGTGGGTGGCGAGCAGGGTGCCGTTGCCGGGCAGGGAGAAACCCAGCGCTTCGGTCAGGCAGTTCATCGAGTTGGCGGTGAACATGCCGGAACAGGAACCGCAGGTGGGGCAGGCGGAACGCTCGGTGGCCGCCACTTCCGCGTCGGAACAGGCGTCATCGGCGGCCTGCACCATCGCATCGACCAGGTCGAGCTTGATGGTCTTGTTGTCCCACACCACCTTGCCGGCTTCCATCGGCCCGCCGGAAACGAACACGGTGGGAATGTTCAGGCGCAAGGCGGCCATCAACATGCCGGGGGTGATCTTGTCGCAGTTGGAGATGCACACCAGGGCGTCGGCGCAGTGCGCGTTGCACATGTATTCCACCGAATCGGCGATCAGGTCGCGCGACGGCAGCGAATACAACATGCCGCCATGGCCCATGGCGATGCCGTCATCGACGGCGATGGTGTTGAATTCCTTGGCCACCCCGCCGGCCGCCTCGATTTCGCGCGCCACCAGTTGCCCCATGTCCTTCAGATGGACATGGCCGGGCACGAACTGGGTAAAGGAATTGGCGATGGCGATGATGGGTTTATCGAAATCGCCGTCCTTCATGCCGGTGGCGCGCCAGAGGGCGCGGGCGCCAGCCATGTTGCGGCCGTGAGTGGTGGTGCGGGAGCGGTATTCGGGCATGGGATCAACCTCGGGTCTCTATAATCCGCCGCATTTTAGCCCAGCCTTCATTGGCCCACCCTCCCGACCCACGCCATGCTCGTTCACCCCCAATTCGACCCCATCGCGCTGCAACTCGGCCCACTCGCCGTGCGTTGGTACGGCCTGATGTATGTGCTCGCCTTCGCCGCCTTCATCCTGCTCGGCCGCCGCCGCTGCACCGCGCAATCCGGCTGGAGCCACCAGGACGTCGACGACCTGCTGTTCTGGGGCGTGCTCGGCGTGGTGCTGGGCGGCCGCCTCGGCCAGGTGCTGTTCTACGAACCTGGTTATTACTTCAGCCACCCGGTGGAAATCCTCGCCGTCTGGAAAGGTGGCATGTCCTTCCACGGCGGCCTCATCGGCGTGCTCCTCGCACTCTGGGCCTATGGCCGCAAGAGCGGCCGCGGCTTCCTGCAAGTCGGTGACTTCGTCGGCCCGCTGGTGCCGCTGGGCCTGATGTTCGGCCGCATCGGCAACTTCATCAACGGCGAACTCTGGGGCCGCCCGGCCGACCCTTCCCTGCCCTGGGCGATGATCTTCCCGCAAATAGACGCCATTCCCCGCCACCCCTCGCAGCTTTACCAGGCCAGCCTGGAAGGGCTACTGCTGTTCCTCCTCCTGTGGGGATATTCCTCGCGCCCCCGCCCGGTCGGCGCGGTCTCCGGCGCCTTCCTGCTCGGGTATGGCGTGTTCCGCGGCATCGGTGAGTTGTTCCGCAGCCCGGACGACGGCATCTTCGGCTTTTCCTACACCGTCAGCATGGGGCAGTGGCTATCGCTACCGATGATCCTGATCGGCGTCTGGCTGCTCTGGCGCGCCCGCCGGCCCTCGCCTATGGCCTGAAAGACTGCTATATTTCGCGCCATCGCGTGGGGGGGTAGCTCAGCTGGGAGAGCGCCGCGTTCGCAATGCGGAGGTCGGGAGTTCGATCCTCCTCCTCTCCACCAACAACACTCAAAGGCCAGACTTGTTCTGGCCTTTTTTCGGCTGCTCTGATCTATTCGATTCCGACTGAGTCTCCGGAATTTCGGTTTTCTCGGTGAAGCGCGATCGGCCATGGCAAGCCCGCATAATCCTAGATTCCTCAGTTGAACGCGCCCGAGTGTGCGGTTTTCGAGTCGTCTGGCAAGGCGCGCTCAGTTGCCAATGCGCGCAGCGGGCCGGGGCCCGCAAGGAGGAGCAACGCAGCTAGATGGCTCGAAAACCGTGCAATCGGGCGCGTAGCGGCGTCACCCAAATGGTGAGTGCAACCGGATGCGATAACGTCAGCATCCATGCGGCCTCACAAGGGCTGGGAGTCAATTCCAATAGAGGTATGAGTCTGAGCTTCCGGTTTTGACCTTCGAATTTCGAATCAAAACGGCTGGCGCCTGTGGGGCTTGTGGACAAAGGGGGGCGCGGTGGATAAGTCGCGGGTTTTTGC
>Ga0210044_10003456_pt1 | contig 22585 bp, 20 predicted proteins | sample CryGey13umfilter_2_FD_183959 | JGI IMG/M metagenome (GOLD analysis project Ga0210044, IMG submission 183959) | Groundwater microbial communities from aquifer in Utah, USA - Crystal Geyser 4/9/14 3 um filter (SPAdes) (version 2) | ecosystem: Environmental > Aquatic > Deep subsurface >... | reverse complement strand
TGGAGGAAATTGAACCCGCCTTCGCCCCCGCCTCCGCTGAAGCTACGGCGGGCAAGGAAATAAAATCAGGAGTGATAATTGAAGAAATCCAAAAAGGATACAAAATAAACGGCAGGCTATTAAGACCTGCCAAAGTGAGGGTCACAAAGTGACCCGAAACCCCGTACCGAGCTTTGCTCTGGTACTGGGGTAAAAATAGCAAAATAAAGGTCAAAAGTTGAAAAACTACTTAATTTTTAATTAATAATATGGCTAAGGTTTTAGGTATTGACTTGGGGACATCAATTTCAAAGATGGCTTCCATTATCAATGGTGAGCCAAAGTGTATTGAAAGTCGAGAGGGTTCGATTTTGATACCCTCGATTTGCGCACTGTCAAAAAGCGGAGAGAGATTAGTTGGAATTTTAGCCCAGAGACAAGCAGTGACCAATCCTAAAAACACTGTTTTTGCTGTTAAAAGATTTATTGGCAGAAGATTTTCCGACCCAGAGGTTCAAAAAGAATTAAAGAGATTACCTTATGAGACCCGGGAAAGAGCGGACGGTGGAGTAGAAATAAAATTGGGAGAGAAGTGGTACACCCCAATTGAGATATCATCGATGATTTTGCAGAAGATAAAATTGGATGCCGAGGAAAAATTGGGCGAGAAAACGGAGGCAGCCGTCATCACCTGTCCGGCTAATTTTGACGATTCTCAGAGAAAGGCAACAAAAACAGCTGGTGAGATTGCTGGATTTAATGTTTTGAGAATAATCAATGAGCCGACGGCGGCAGCTCTGGCTTATGGATTTGGCAGGAAAAAAGCAGAAAAGGTGGTTGTTTATGATTTTGGCGGGGGGACCTTCGATGTGACAGTTTTAAATGTTGCCCCTGATACGGTTGAAGTTTTGGCTACCGGAGGTGAGGCCCATTTGGGCGGAGAAGATTTTGACCAGAGAATAATCAACTGGCTCATCGAGCAGTTTAAAAAAGAACAAGGAATTGATTTGTCAAAAGACCCCTTAGCCCTCCAAAGAGTGAAGGAAGCTGCCGAAAAAGCAAAAATTGAATTGTCGAGCGCTTTGGAGACAGAGATTAACCTTCCTTTCATTTCGGCTGATTCGGCTGGACCTAAACATTTATATTACAAAATCAACCGAGCCAAATTTGAAAATTTAGCTCGCGATTTAATTGAAAAATCAATCGAGAGAGTGGAAAAAACCTTGGGAGAAACCAAATTTTCAAAACAGGATATTGATGAAGTTGTTTTGGTTGGCGGGACAACTTTAATGCCTGCTGTTAGGGAGCAAGTCCAAAACTTTTTTGGCAAAGAACCTAATAAATCGATTAATCCCGAAGAGGTGGTGGCAACGGGAGCAGCAATTCAATCAGAGATTTTAAGAGCACAGGAGGAAGGAAGAGCGCCAGAGGGGGAAATTAAAAGCGTTCTTTTATTGGATGTCTTACCCCTTTCTTTAGGAATTGAAACTTTAGGTGGAATTAACACTCAAATGATTGCTAAAAATACAACCATCCCCACTACCAAAACCCAGATTTTCTCAACTGCGGCTGATAGTCAAACCTCGGTGGAGATAAATGCTTTACAGGGAGAAAGGCCAATGGCAGCTGATAATAGGTCTCTGGGAAGATTCATTTTAAATGGAATTCCACCAGCTTCCAGAGGAATTCCACAGATTGAAGTAACCTTTGATATCGACGCTAATGGTATTTTAACTGCTACTGCCAAAGATAAAGCCACCGGGAAAACCCAATCAATTAGAATTGAAGGTTCAATTGGTTTGTCAAAAGAAGATGTGGAGAGGATGAAAAGAGAGGCGGAATCACATGCCGAAGAAGATCAAAAGAAGCGAGAATTAATTGAAGCAAAAAATATAGCTGATAGTTTAGTTTATACTAGTGAGAAAACATTGAGAGAGGCCGGAGATAAAATTTCTTCTGAGACAAAAAAGGAAATCGATGAGAAAATTAATGAATTGAAAAAAGTCAAAGAAAGCGATAATATAGAGGAAATAAAAAGTAAAACTTCCGAATTATCTCAGGCAATTCAGAAAATTGGCGCTGAGATGTATCGAGCGGCAGGCGGAAAAAAACCAGAGGAAGAAGGACCAAAAGCCGAAGAAGGCGAGTTTAAAGAGAAATAATCTATGGCTAAGGACTATTATCAAATTTTAGGCGTTTCTCGGGACGCTTCGCCAGAAGATATAAAGCGGGCCTATTATAAATTGGCTCACAAACATCACCCGGATAAAGGTGGCGACGAAAAGAAATTTAAGGAGATTAATGAGGCATATAAGATTCTTTCTGATAAAGAAAAGAGGAGCCAGTATGACAGATTTGGAAGAGTTTTCGAAGGTATGCCAGGTGGAGAGCCAGGTTTTGATTTTCAATGGGCCTGGGGAAGGCCGGACATTGAATTTGATTTTGAAGATTTAGGAGAGATGATGGAAGAAATGTTTGGCTTTGGTGTCCCCCGAAGGAAAAAGGATTTAAAAAGGGGAAAAGACATTGAAATTGACCTCGAAATTCCTTTAGAAGATACTTTAAAAGGAAAAGAAAAAGAAATTTCTTTATATAAACAGATTTTATGCGCTAGGTGCCAGGGAACTAGTGCTGAGCCCGGTACAAAAATCAGTGAGTGTTTTTCCTGTCGGGGAACAGGCGAAGTCCAGCAAATCAAACAGACATTTTTTGGTTCATTCACCAGATATGTTATTTGTCCAGAATGCCGAGGAGAAGGATATCGACCGGAAAAGCCCTGTAATGTTTGCCGGGGAGAAGGAAGAGTGAAAAGAGAAGAAGATATCAAAATTTGGATACCGGCCGGAGTTGATACTAATCAGGTAATAAAAGTTGAGGGCAAGGGCGATGCCGGCCGGCGAGGCGGAAAATCGGGAGATTTATATGTCAGAATTTTTGTTAAAAGACATCTAATTTTCGAGAGAAAGGGAGACGATTTATATGTTTTAACTCCAATTTCTTTCAGCCAGGCTGCTCTGGGAGACGAGATTGAGGTTCCAACTTTAGAAGGCCCCGAAGGAAAGCCTTCGGCTTCCTACGGGGTAAAAAAGAAAATTCTATTAAAGGTTCCGGCGGGCATTGAATCAGGAAAAATTTTGCGGATTTCGGGTAAAGGAATTCCTCATTTTTCTGGATACGGAAGAGGAAATTTATATGTTGAATTGATAGTTAAGACACCAAAGAAATTAACCAAAAAACAAAAAGAACTTTTAGAGCAATTAAGGAAAGAAAATTTGTAATTTTACATTTTGCATTTTAAATTTTGAATTTAACCTCGCTGAGCGGAGCGCTCGCCCCCATAACTCAATGGTAGAGTAACTGCCTTTTAAGCAGTAAGTCTAGGTTCGACTCCTAGTGGGGGCATAATTTCCAACTTGACAGAACCTCCTCATTTGCTATCCTAAAAATTAGGGGAGGGGAACAGACAGCAGAGCACATCTTTAAAAAGAAGACCCTCGTGGTTCGGATGGTTGGATTTATAATCCGCCCTTAGTTCTGGCTTTTAGCTGGAGCTATTGAGCCTCGAAGGGTTAATTCCCTTCTTCTGAGGCGAGGCCGACCCGGGGCCATGGGGCCATTTTATATGAGCTCCTTTATAGGTGCTGCCGTTTTGTTCACCTCCTCTGTGTTTAAGTAGCCCTTTCACAATCCGAAGTTAAAGTGCTGAGCTATGTCTTAAAATAGCTCAGTTTTTTTTTGGAAATTGACTTCATTTATTTAATTTGGTAAGATAAAAAATCCATCTGGAAGAAAGAATATTCAATAAGGAGATCGTAATGAGAAAATTTGTTCTTTCCCAATTTGTTAAATCAATTGACCCATCAGCAACTATGGCAATTAATGAAAAAGCTAAGAGACTTCAGGCAGAAGAAATAAAGATTTATAACTTCAGCGCTGGTGAACCAGATTTTCCAACTCCGGAGAATATAAAAGAAGCAGGAATCGATGCAATTAAAAATAATTTCACCAAGTACACTTCGGTTAGAGGGATATCAAAGCTCTTGGAGGCCATTTGCCAAAAGCTAAAAAAGGAAAACAATTTAAATTATACGCCCGAAGAGATTATCGTTGGCAATGGAGCAAAGGAGATTTTATATCTGTCCGTCCGGACAGTCTGTGAAATCGGAGATGAAATTATTATTTTAGCTCCCCATTGGGGGACCTTCCCTGAACAGGTGAAATTAGCTGGTGGAAAACCTGTGATTGTCAAAACCGATGATTTTCGACCATCGGCAAAAGAAATTAAAAAGGCAATTACCAATAGGACAAAGGCAATAATTCTTAATTCGCCAAACAATCCATCTGGAATTATCTATACATTAGAGGAGTTAAAGGAGTTAGCCGAGATAGTTTTAGAAAATGAGATTTTAGTTATTACTGATGAAATCTATGAAAAATTGCTCTACGATGAAACCAAGCATTATAGTTTTGCTGCCCTCGATCCTAAACTAAAAGATTTGACTATCACAGTTAATGGAGTAAGCAAAACTTATTCCATGACTGGTTGGAGAATAGGATATGGAGCTGGACCCAGTTATATCATTAAAAAGATGGCTGATTTAAAAAGTCATCTTTCCACCAATTCCTGTTTAATCTCCCAAATGGCAGCCTTGGAAGCTCTTTCCGGAAATCAAGATTCAGTCAAGGTCATGCTTTCAGAATACGATAGGAGGCGAAAATATATATGCCAGGAATTTCAAACACAAGGTATCGAGTTTATTAAACCCCAGGGCGCCTTTTATGTATTCTTTAAGGTCAATCCGAAATTCGACTCTCTGGAATTTTGTGAAAGAATGTTAGAAAAGTTTCAGGTAGCTTTAGTTCCTGGAGAAGCCTTTGGAACGCCAGGCTGGGTAAGATTAAGTTATGCAGTTGAACTTGATGACATTAAAGAGGGAATAAAAAGAATAAAGGCATTTTTTGCCTAAAGAAAAAAAACACTGAGTCAGGACTCAAAACTGGCTCAGTTTTTCTTTATTAATGTTAAAATATAAATATGGAAAGAATAATTTTACATCTAGACATGGATTATTTTTTTGCCCAAATTGAGGAAAGAGAAAATCCGCAATTTAAGGGAAAACTGGTTGTAGTTGGAGCTGACCCTAAGGGAGGCAAAGGGCGGGGGGTCGTGTCAACCGCAAATTACTTGGCAAGGAAATATGGAATTCATTCAGCCCTGCCGATTTCCAAGGCATATGAACTCTGTCCCAATGCGATATTTCTACCAGTAAATATGGAACTTTATCAAAAGGTTTCTGAGAATATTATGGAAATTGTGAAAAAATATTCACCAAAATGGGAAACCGTTTCTTTAGATGAGGCCTATTTGGATGTAAGTTTCTTAAAGGGTTACAAAGGAACTAAGCGAGGGGCCACGTCCTTTCCGCGAAAGGGCGAGGAGGGTGGTGGGGGGGTCGGAGTCCTTGCCGAAAAATTGAAAAAAGAAATTTTGGAAAAAGAAAAATTAACTTGTACCGTTGGTATTGGGCCAAATAAATTGATTGCCAAAATGGCTGCCCAAATCGCAAAGCCAAATGGATTATTGATTATTAAGCCAAATCAAGTCGAAAAATTCTTAGAACCATTAGATATCGAAGATTTACCAGGGATTGGACCAAAAACAGCTGAAAAATTACGAATCATTAGAATCAATAAAATAAAAGAGCTGAAAAAATTATCGAAAGCCAAATTAAAAGATATGTTTGGAGTGGTGGGGGAGACGATTTATGAGAGAGTCAGAGGAATTGACGAAGAGGTAGTTACTTCGGAAGAGATTATTAAATCAATTGGCAAAGAACACACTTTTGAAAAAGATACTCGGGATCCAGAAATTATTTTTGGGAAATTCGAAGAAATAATAGAAGAAATTGGCAGAGGTCTGTCCTCTGCCAATTTCTCCTTTAGAACAATAACGGTGATTTGCCGATTTTCTGGATTTGAAACCCACACTAAATCAAAAACCGAGCCTCGCCCATTAAAAATGGACGGGGCGAAGGTGAAAATGAGGACGAAGTCATCATTGCCTACCTTAAAAAATCCCACTCAAGATTTCGAAATTTTAAAAAGCGAGTCCAAAAAACTTCTCTTGAAATTTTTAATTGAAAACCCAAAACCTATTAGATTAATTGGGTTAAGAGTTAGAATTTGCTAAAATAAAAACAGTGAACCGAGGGGCCCCGCGGGTGGCGGGTGGATTGTAGTCTCTGGCAAATTTGAATTGCCAAATTTTGGGGCAATTTTGTTTTAAATTGTTTTTCTTTTTAAAATTCTGGTATAATAATTGAAGAAGGTTACTTCTTCTTCACTTATCAAGTTTTCGCATAGCGAAAACGAAGATGGAAAAGAGATTTATCTCTTTGATTCGCTTTCGCGTAGCGAAAGCTCAGTATTTAAATATGGGATTAAAATTTAAAAAATTACTTATTTCTTTTTTTTCGGTTTTTATTATTTTGGCTAGTTTCGGTTTGGGAAATTATTTTGGAAAATCTCAATGCAAAGTTTGTCCTCCCGAAGAGATCGATTTCTCACTTTTTTGGGAGGCCTATCACAACTTGCAGGAGAAATTTGTAGATAAAGAAAAACTTGATATTCAGAAAATGATTTACGGAGCTATCTCGGGAATGGTAAAATCTTTGGAGGACCCTTACACTGTCTTTTTAAAGCCAGAGGAGAGCAAAAGATTTATTGAAGATGTTACGGGGACCTTTGAAGGAGTAGGGATGGAAATTGGGATCAGAAAAGGTCAGCTTCAGGTGATAGCGCCTTTGGAAGGAACGCCGGCTCAGAGAGTTGGGCTTCGGGCCGGTGATAAGATTTTGGAAATTAATGGTACATCTACAGTTGATATGATTGTTGAGGAAGCAGTTAATTTAATTCGGGGGCCGAAAGACACCGAAGTTACTTTAACGATTCTGCGGGAAGGGTGGGAAAAACCTAAAGAATTTAAAATTGTGAGAGATATAGTTGAAGTTCCTTCATTAAAATGGGAAGTAAAGCGACCTGCAAGCGGGTACCCCGACATTGCCTATATAAAACTTTATCAATTTTCGGAAAAAGCCAGTTTTGATTTTAGTAAAGCAGCTATTGAAATTATGGAAAGCCCTTGCAAAAAAATAATTTTAGATTTAAGAAATAACCCTGGTGGTTATCTGGAAGTTGCTCAGGATATCTCTGGTTGGTTTCTCGAAAGAGGTGAAATTGTTGTCATTGAGGATTTTGGTGGAAAAAAGGAGCAAAAGATTTATAAAGCCCAGGGTCCCAGCCAATTTTTAGATTATCCGATTGTAATTTTAATAAATGCGGGTTCAGCTTCCGGTTCAGAAATTTTAGCCGGAGCCCTCAGGGATAATCGTGGTATATTATTAATTGGAGAGAAATCTTTTGGCAAAGGTTCGGTTCAAGAACTGGAAAAATTAAAAGAAGGCTCTTCTCTAAAAATAACTGTTGCTAGATGGTTAACTCCAAAAGGTGAGCTCATTGCTGATAAAGGATTGGAACCCGATATTGAAGTTGAAATGACTGAAGAGGATTATGAAGCGGGTCGTGATCCCCAATTAGATAAAGCAATTGAGGTAATAAAAAATCTGTAATATAATATACTAATATGCGAGTTATACTTCTTCAAGACATCGAAAACTTAGGAAAAAAATACGAAGTTAAGGATATTAAGAATGGCTATGCCAGGAATTTTTTGATTCCAAAAGGACTGGCAAAACCGGCAACTGAAGAAGTCCTGAAATGGTTAGAAACTCAAAAAGAAATCGAGGCAAAAAAAGCAGAAGAAGAGTTAAAGAAGGTCCAAGAAGTAGCTTCAGCTATCGATGGCCAGGAAGTTGTTATACCAGTTAAAATTGGTGAGGATGGCCAACTTTTTGAGTCAATTATTTCTCAAAAAATTTCTGAAAAACTAAAGGAAATCGGTTTTGAAATTAAAAAAACTCAAATTGATTTGCCAGAGCCAATTAAAGAATTGGGAGAATTTCCAGTAAAAATTAAATTTGAGCACAATTTAGAAGCCGAAATAAGAGTAATAGTAGTTGAAGAGAAATAAACATCAGCATTAATCAGCTAAATCGGCATTGATCAGCGTTAATTTGTAATTATTTAGGTTCCCGCTGATTATGCTGATAGGGCTGATTTATGCTGATTTAAAATGCCAACAAGGTTTATTTTTGTTGCTGGTGGCGTAATGTCTGGCATCGGCAAAGGGGTGGCGGTAGCCTCGATCGGGAGGATTCTAAAAAGCAAGGGCTTTGGAGTAACAGCAGTTAAAATTGACCCTTACATTAATGTCGATGCCGGAACAATGAACCCCATTGAACATGGGGAAATTTTTGTAACTGAAGATGGTGATGAATGCGACCAGGATGTGGGTAACTATGAAAGATTTTTAGATGAAAATCTTTCTCGGGCAAATTACATTACCACTGGTAGAGTTTATCAGGCGGTAATAAACCGGGAAAGAAATTTAGAATACGGTGGCAGATGTGTTGAGGTAGTTCCTGACATTCCTAATGAAGTGATTTCGAGGATAAAAAAAGCGGCCAAAAAAACTCAGGCCGATTTTGTTTTAATTGAAATTGGAGGAACAGTAGGGGAGTATCAAAACCTCCTTTTTTTGGAGGCAGCCAGAATGATACATTTACGAGAACCCAAAAATGTTCTTTTTATTTTAGTTTCTTATTTACCTATTCCTGAAAAGATTGGCGAAATGAAAACAAAACCCACCCAAACTGCGGTTAGACTATTAAATGAAGCTGGAATCCAGCCAGACATTATTTTAGGCCGTTCAAAAGTCCCCTTGGATGCGCCAAGAAAAAGAAAAATCTCAATTTTTTGTAACGTTCAAAAAGAAGATGTCATCTCTGCTCCTGATATCGAATCGATTTATGAAATTCCTATCAATTTTGAAAAAGAAAATCTTGGGAATCGAATTTTGAAAAAATTTGATCTCAGAGCTAAAAAGCCCAGCACCAGAGCAAAGCACGGTGCTGGACCAGTCCCGTACCGAAACGAAGTTTCTGGTACGGGGCAAAACTTAAAAGATTGGGAAGCATTAATTAAAACAATTAAGAATACCAAAAAACCAGTTAAAATTGGAATAGTCGGAAAATATTTTGAAACCGGAAGTTTTACCTTAATGGATTCTTATATTTCGGTAATCGAGGCAATAAAACATGCCTCCTGGCATTATAAGAGAAAACCAGAAATCCGTTGGTTATCATCTGAAGGATACGAAAAAAATCCTCAATCTGTAAAAGAATTAAAAAATTATGACGGCATCATTGTTCCCGGTGGTTTTGGCAGTCGCGGGATTGAAGGGAAAATTAAAGCTATTGAATTTTGTCGAAAAAATAAAATCCCTTATTTGGGATTATGTCTAGGAATGCAGCTAGCGGTAGTTGAATTTGCCAGAAATGTCTGCGGTTTAAAAGGAGCTAATTCCACTGAGTTTAATCCAAAAACAAAATATCCGGTGATTGATGTTATGCCGGAACAGAAAGCCCTCATCCGAGAAAAAAAATACGGGGGAACAATGAGATTAGGGGGCTACAAATGTGAGCTAAAAAAAGGCAGCAGGAGCTGGAAATCTTATGGGATGCTGAAGTGTGTCTCTGAACGCCATCGGCATCGTTACGAGCTAAATAATGAGTTTAGGGAGGTTTTAGAAGCTAAGGGAATGATTATGGCTGGAATTAACCCCGAAAGAGACCTGGTTGAGATTATTGAACTTAAAAACCACCCCTTTTTTGTTAGCAGCCAATTCCACCCAGAATTTAAATCGAGGCCTTTACGGCCCCATCCATTATTTAGAGAATTTATAAAAAGCAGCCTTTGGCTGCGAAATTAATAGAAACTAATAGAAATAAATAGAAATAAATTGCAATGAGTTTCGCGAGCGTTAGCGAGCATATTTCAACAAATTTCTATAAATTTCTTTTACTCTACATTGACAATTTTGGCAATCCTTTGAGAATTATTAAATCCCTTTTTTCTCTTTGTTTTAAAGCGAACCACGCCCTCTTTCAAAGCGTATAAGGTATCATCGCCAGCCCTTTTAACATTTTTCCCAGGAAGAAGCTTCGTTCCTCTTTGGCGAACCAAAATCTGACCAACTTTCGTGATTTGGCCTTCAAATAGTTTGATTCCGAGATATTTTGGTAGGGAATCCCTCCCCAATTTTGTCGCACCTGTTGATTTGGTTTTTGCCATAGTGGTAATACAAAGTTAGTCGCTCGCCCTCACCCATCCTTACGGCTGGCGCACTTAAGGGCTTCGGGCTCGCTCTTTAGAAACCCACGGTTTCTAACGTTTTCGCCAAAAGGCGAAAGCCTGTTTTCCTACACGGGAGAACCGAAGGGTTCTCCCGACCCCTCTCCGATGTGGGAAATTCGTGGTATTATCATGTTAGCAAAAATAAAAGAATTTGTCAAAAAATATCAAGCAGATATAATTTTGGTCATTGGCGTTATTTTAATTTCTTTGCTTTCTTTTGCTATAGGCTATATAGTAGCCAAACAGCAAGAGAAAGAACCATTAAAAATTGAGTATGAAAGTAGCCATCATTGGAGCGGGAATTTGCGGATTGTATCTGGGTTGGAAATTAGCTGAGAAAGGACATCAGGTAACGGTTTTTGAAAAAAAAGAAAAAATTGGAAAAGAAGCTTGTTCCGGGCTTTTTAGTGAGAGAATTTTGGAATTTATTCCCGAAAGTCGAAAATTAATTCAAAATCAAATTAATTCCGTCTTAATTCACTGGGTGGCGGGTGGGTGGCGTCCAAAATGCACTTTAAAAATTAATTTTTCAAGAAAATTTTTTGCAATGAGTCATTTTGAACTTGATAACCTGGTGGCCGAATTAGCTGAGAATTCGGGAGCGAAAATTATCTTAAATCATCCTGTCAGTTCTCTACCGAAAGAATTTGAGAGAATTATTGGCTGTGATGGAGCTAATTCCTGGGTAAGAAAAAGTTTGGGACTAAAAGAGCCTCAATTTCGTTTGGGAATTCAGGGATTTCTATCCCAAAGTAATAATTCAAATTTTGTCGAAACTTGGCAAGTAAATCAAGGTTTCATTTGGAAGATCCCCAGAGGAATAGAGATAGAATACGGAATAATTTCTGACTCAAAAGAAGCTAAGCTTCTTTTTGATAATTTTTTAGAAAAAAATAATCTTCATTTAGAAAGAATAAATTCAGGAGTTATTCCTCAGGGTTTAATAATTCCTTCTAATCAAAAAATTACCCTTTGTGGCGATGCCGTAGGTTTAACCAAACCTTGGTCGGGTGGGGGAGTGGTCTGGTCGCTAATAGCAGCTAATATCCTCTTGAAAAATTTTCCAGATTTTTTAAAATACCAAAAAGAAATGAAAAAGTTTTTTTTACCAAAAATTATTTTTTCAAAAATCGCTACTAAGATAATTTATTTTTTAGGGTATAATTTCCCTTGGATTTTACCAAAAGATTATAAAATAGAAGGTGATTTTTTACTATGAACCCCGTTAGAAGTCTTGGACAGAAAAAATTTCTTTGGAATTTTTTCTGTCCAGTAATAACAAGGCATAACAAAAAACAATGGTCTGTCTGAAATTAACTATTAAGTTATATAATGACAGACTTCTAACGGGGTGAAAAATATTCCTAATCATGTAGCTATTATTCCTGATGGTAATCGACGCTGGGCAAGAAAAAGAGGAATTAAAGCCTGGCTAGGTCATCGGGAAGGAGTAAAAGCTTTTGAGAAAATTTTGGATAAAAGCCGGGAATTAAAAATTCCTTACATTACTTTTTGGGGTGGTTCTTGGGATAACTTAACTAAAAGGTCAAAGATTGAGATTAATTTTTTATTTAAAGTCTATACTGAGCAATTCAAAAGAGTAGCCGATGATAAAAGAATTCATCAAAATAAAGTTAAAATTAATGTTTTAGGTCGCTGGAAGGAAATTTTACCAAAAGAAACTCAAGAAGCAATTGAAAGAGCTATGGAGGTAACAAAAAGCTATAACAACTTTTTTTTAACCTTTCTTTTGGCTTATGATGGAACCGATGAAATGTTAGATTGCGTTCAGAAAATCGCAAAAATTTCCCAAGATAAAAAAATAAAAATTAGCAAAAATTTAATTAAAGAAAATCTCTGGACAAAAGATTTACCTCCGGTTGATTTAATTATCAGGACGGGCTGCGAAAGCGACCCTCATAATTCTGCTGGTTTTATGATGTGGGACACAATTTACTCCCAGCTTTATTTCACTCAGACTCTTTTTCCTGCTTTTTCCCCGAAAGAATTTGAACAAATTATTGAAGATTACTCAAAAAGAGAAAGAAGATTGGGTGCGTAAGGTAAAAGAAAAAGCCTCGATTAACTCAAGGCACAACCCCGCCCTCTATGCCTTAAATCTAAACTTCCAGGTTAACAAGTAGTTAAGCAGAGAGCCTCATTCTTTAGATTTTAGTTCAAAGCTTAGAGGGCGGGGTTAGTTTTTACCCTTTTTAAATTACGACGATTTCATTGTCTTTATATTACACTAAAATTCAAGCCATTAGGGCTTGACTTTTTTATAGAAATGTGGTAAAATAAAGTTGAAACAAAAATATGCCCCAAATCTCTGAAGAAAAATTAAAAAAGGTAAGAGAAATAGAATTTGCCATAAATAAAAACCTGTTTTTGATTTGCGCCGCTATTACTTTGATAGCGATGCTCATGGTGATAATAGAGTTTTTTAGTCGGGGAGCTTTCCTTCCTTCTCAAATAGGTTTTTTCTATATTGCAGTTTTATTTGTTTATTCTATTCATAAAGAAATGTTAAGATGGCTGGGAGAAAAAAAGATAGAGAGACAAGGGGAGTACTTCATTTATTCCTGGATTGGCTTAACTGTTATTTTATATATTATCAATTTTCTAACCAAGGAATATTTTAGCTATTCTCCAGAAGGTATGGCTGTGGCATCTCTGAAAGAAGTTTCTTTTGTCACCGTGGAAGTTTCCTTTATTTTCCTCTTTACTCGATTATCTAAAGTAATAAAGATTATCTTAGAAAAAAGATAATAAATATTGTGCGACATTTAATCAGTGAGAGAAAACCGTTAGGTCCGTCTGCCGACGAGGCAGGGAAGAAACCTAACGGTTTTGTTTGAATATTTACAAAATTTAATTTGAGTTTTATAATACTAACAAGTTCATTCAAATAAGAAAGGAGATAGATAAATGAAAGAAGCATTATGCAGGCCAGATGAGTTTCATTGGTGTATAGAATGTTGCCCTACCGAATGCCCGCTTCTAGGAGACACTAGCGATGGAAAAATGGGTTGTTTGGGCCACAATGGAAAAAAGGTAGATAAATTAACCAAGCGCTCTATCTGTTTAGAGCTTGATTGTTTGGCTGATTTTCTTCCAAAAGAGATAATCCGCCAGGCAATTTCTAAGTTACCCCCAGGACAATTTAAAATGAGCGAGGTTTTATCCCAGTATATAAAATAGGAAGGAGGATTTGCGCCTGGTGTGGGAAAGTGATGGGTAAGGCGGTTCAATAAAATAATGAATCGCCATTTTTTATTCCTTTAGATTTTTGCCGCTGTGGTATTGACGATGAATATCTCTTAAACGCTTGTTTGTCACGTGAGTATAGATTTGAGTGGTAAGAATGCTTCGGTGGCCTAAAAATTCTTGGATGGTTCTGATATCAACGCCTTGATTTAATAAATCAGTTGCATAAGAGTGGCGAATCGTGTGAGGTGTAGTAAAGATTGGCACCCCGGCTAAAATGGCGTATTTTTTGACGATTCTTTCGATGGAGCGGTTGGTAAGCCGGGCTTCAGCGTCTTTCCGGGCTCTGTAATGGATAAACAAGGCCTTTTCTTTATTTTTACGGGTTTCTAGATACTTCTTAAGCCAAGACAAAGCCCTTTCTGAAAAATAGACAGTTCGAGGATGACCTCCTTTGCCAATAATTCCAAGTTCCAAATCTTTTTTATCTCTTATATTGGCAAACTGCTCTTTGTTAAGACTTACTAATTCAGCTATTCGGAGGCCGGTTGAAAAAAGAGTCTCTAAAATAGCCCTATCCCTGAGCCCCTGGGGCGTTTTTATATCGGGGGCCAGTAAAAGCTTCTCAATTTGGTCTAAATTAAGGAATTTAACGGTTTTTTCGGCTCTAGCGTCCTTTGGGAGAGCTATTTTATCGGCAGGTAGTGAAACTATATCTTTGGCGGCAAAATAGCTCAGAAGGGCTCTTAGAGCGATAAGATAGTAGTTCTGGGTGATTTTCTTCAAGGGACGGCCCTTTTTGTCTGTATAACGAGATAAATATAAGCGATAAGCCCAAATATCGTCCGAAGTAAGTTCATGAGGCAAAAGAGCCTCTTTTTTGGTATTTTTTAACCACTCTACGAACTTTTTGAGATATTGGTTATAATCTTTCTGGGTTCTATCTGAAAGTCCTTTTTCAACTTCACAATAATCCAAAAAGTCGGGGATATGTTTTATAATTGTTTTTTCAGATTTTTTCATAAAAATTTTTATATATTTTTTAATTTTTATTTATTCTATTTTCTTATATTTTAGGACTTTCTCTCAAAGGCTATTTTAATGAAGCCCGAGAGGACCTCTCTTATTATACTCATATATAATCGTTTAATTAACATTGGGCGACTATCCATATATTCATAATATCAGGCCAAAAAGACCTGTCAAGAGCAAAAATCCCTCTCCCCTGCGCTTCCTTAATAACAAAAAAAAAGAAGAGGGCATGAGAATCATGGAAATAGCCCTCTTTTATTATTGCGTTGGTTGCCTCATCATGCGAGGCGAGTTGGTTGTAAAAGGACTAAAAGGATTAGCGGAAGAGAGGCTGGCTAAACCTGATGCAATGAGGCAAGCCTACTAAATGCAGCAACCCACTACGCCACATAGCTTGGGGACCATCGACGTAGGAAGTGATGAACCAACCTCTCCTCCACTTTTATAATAATTCTTTTTAATAAACGATGTCAAGGAAGCAAAAATTAAAAACCGTTAGAGTTCCCTATTCTAACGGTTTCTTTAAATGTCGCACAATATAGCTCAATGAATCTTCGATTCAGTTAAATGTTTCAAAATTGAAACATTTGAAAAAGATATTTTGAAAAAAAATATCTTTGCTCGAGCTTCGGCGAATCTTCGATTCGCCTTGCTACTTAATCAGTTCCTTAAATTTCTCCCAAAGAGATTTTGTGACTTCTGGTAGCTCTTCTTTCACTTCCTCTTTTTCTTTTTTAAATTCTTCTTCAATAATTGGTTTCCTTTTTTCTGCTTCTTCTTTAACTCGGGGTTCTACTTCTTCTTTAAACCAACTCTCAATTTTTGGCCAAATGTTAATTTTACACCACTGATACATTTTCTCCCAAATTGGTAAAACTTCCTCTTTCCAAATTTTTTCTAAAACTCCCGGCAATTCTTTTTCACCAACCTCAAGAGCTTTTTCCCCGATTTTTTGTGCTTCTTCCAAAGTCTCCGGCGGCTGGACTGGTTGATTTTGAGCCAAACTAAAAACTGGGGAAATCAAGCTGAAGATTATTAAAAAATTAATAATAATTTTGAATTTCATTTTAGTATTCTCCTAGCCTCATTAATTCTCTTTATTGTTTTTTCTCTCCCTAATATTTCGGCAACTTCAAAAGGACCAGCTGAGGCTTCTTTTCCAGTTAGAGCCACCCTTAATGGCCACAAAAGATATCCCCTATCCCCTACTTTACCTAAACTTTCAGCAAATTTTTCAGCCTCTGGCATCATTAATTTTTCTAAATTTTCTTTAGTCCAATCCTCAGTTTTTATTTTAGACAATAATTTTTCTAATTTGTCAAGAGAGATTTTAATTTCTTTATCTGATATTTCTGCCCATTTTAATAAATTTTTATCATATTCCAATTTTTCTTTGAAGAAAAAAATGGTTAATTCAGAAATTTCTGACAATTTTTTTAATCTTTCTTGATAAACTGAAACAATTTTTTCTAATTTTACCAAATCGATTAACTCTTTAGTTTGGGAAATTTCATAATGAGGCGCTCCTAAATGAAATTCTTCTACTTCTTCATGAGATTTCAAAAAGCCAGCCTCAATTAAATAAGGAAGGCACAATTCGGTTAATTTTTCAACAGAACGTTGTCTAATATAAAACCCATTTAAGAAATCCAATCTTTTAATATTAAAAATTGCTCCCCCCTTTTGGACTTTTTCTAAAGAAAATTCTTTAATCAAAGAAGGCATTGAATAAATTTCCCTTTCGGTTCCCGGATTCCAGCCTAAAAAAGCTATAAAATTAATTATGGCTTCGGGTAGGTAACCTTGTTTTTTGTATTCTGAAACGGCTATTGCTCCATGCCTTTTGCTTAATTTGGTTCTATCAGGACCTAAAATTAAAGGTAAATGGGCGTAAATGGGCCTGGGAAAACCTAAAGCCTCCTGGATTAAAATCTGCTTTGGAGTATTGGAAATATGGTCTTCTCCTCTGATAACATGACTAATTTTCATCTCAAAATCATCAATGACGACGGCGAAATTGTACAAAGGGGTAGCTAAATTTTTAGCAATAGCAATATCTCCAATTAAACTGGTATCAAATTCTATTTTTCCCCTAATTACATCGTCGAATTCTATTTTTTTTGCCGGAGTTTTAAATCTAATAATTGAAGGTCTTCCTTCGGCTAAATATTTTTGAACAGTTTCTAAAGGTAAATCTCGACATTTTCCACTATAAATTGGTGGTTGGCCAATTGACATTTGATATTGTTTTTGAGCCTCTAATTCTTCCTCTGGGCAAAAACAATGATAGGCCTTATTCTCGGTCAGAAGTTTTTCTAAATACTTCGCATAGGTCTCCAATCTCTGGCTTTGTCTATATGGCCCATATTCTCCTCCAATATCTGGACCTTCTGACCATTCAATTCCTAACCATTTTAGATTTTCCAGAATGTTTTTCTCAAATTCGGGATCCGATCTCTCGATATCGGTATCTTCTATTCTTAAAATAAAAACACCCTCATATTTTTTAGCAAAAAGATAGTTAAAAAGAGCAGTTCTGGCTAGGCCAATGTGCAAAAATCCAGTAGGAGCAGGAGCAATTCTGACTCTTACTTTTCCGGGTTCAATGAGCTTAAAGCTCATTTCACCACTCGGGGTTTCACCCCGTCGGGGCTTAATGAATTTAAAATCCTCATCCATAATTTAATTTTGAAACATTTTCTCATTTTGTCAACGATTCTATAAGATAGTTAGCGATTATCTTAGCTGCCTGGGGTTTTGAGAATTCTCTGGCTTTTTCAGCCATTTTTTCCAGTTCAGAAGGATGAGAAAAGAGATATTTTAGTTTTTCTAAGAAAAAATGAGAAGTAAAATTTGATTCTTCGATTACTATTGAAGCCCCATTTTCGGCGTAGGAATAAGCATTTTTTATCTGATGATTTTGGGCAGCCTCCGGTAAAGGAATTAAAATGCTTGGTTTTCCAACAGCTGCAATTTCAAAAATACTTCCTGATCCCGCTCGAGAAACAATTAAGTCAGAAGCTTGATAGGCCCGTCTCAACTCTTCTTCTTTCAAAAAGGGAAAAAGATGATAATATTTTTCTAAATCAGGGGTAATCATTACCCTTGCCTCAGCCCTAACTTCTTTAAAATTTTTCTCTCCACATTGATGAATTATTTCAAAATTTTTTAAAAATTCTGGAAAAATTTCCAAAATTTTATCATTAATTCTTTGGGCTCCTTGAGAACCGCCCAAAATTAAAATCACTGCCTTTTGCCCGATTAATTTAAAAAATTCCTTGGCTTCCTCTTTTTTACTCTCTAAAATTTCTCTTCGAATTGGATTTCCAACTAAAATTATCTTTGAGGGTTTAAAATATTCGGTTCGAGGAAAAGAGACAAAGATTTCTAAAGCAAGTCGGGAAATAAATCGATTGGCCAATCCCGGGGTAATATCTGATTCGTGGAGGAAAATTGGAACTCTTAATATCCAACCTGCCACAGCTCCAGGGAGGGAGCCAAATCCTCCTTTACTAAAAATTAAATCCGGGGCTAAAAAGAAGAGGTAAAAAAAGCTATAGATAATGCCAATCGGAATTTTAAATAAAATATCGACCAGATTTTGAAGAAAACTTTTCCATCCCAAATACCTTCTAATTTTTCCAGCCAATATTGTTTTTACTTTTATTCCTTCTTGAGAAAGTAAAATTGAACTAAACTCGTCTTTTGGGCCAAGGTAAAAAAATTTAACTCCAATCCCTCCTCCACCCTCCCGGAGGTCCCCCCGGTCTTCCTTTTGATAAATCCTCCTTATTTCTCTGGTAATCCCAATTATTGGTAAAATATGTCCGCCGGTACCACCACCGGTAAAAACTATCTTCATTGCTATGTGACAATTTTTAATTGGTATTCTTTGATATATTTAATAATACCCCTACCCCTACTAATTCACTAATCAGGGCTGAGCCGCCGTAACTAATAAATGGTAAAGGAATTCCAGTTAAAGGTAAAATTCCTATCATTGAGCCAATATTAACAAAAGCCTGGAGAGTAATCCAGAAGGTAATTCCAAAAGCACAAAATTTAGAAAATTTATCTGCGCTTTGTTTCCCAATTTTTAAACCTCGCCAAAAAAAGGCGAGATAAAGTAAAACCAGAATAAAACTTCCAATAAATCCAGTTTCCTCAGCAAAAATAGCAAAAATTGAATCGGATATTGAGTGTGGTAAAAAACCAATTTTTTGGCGAAACATCCCTAAACCTAAACCCAATCCAAAAATTCCACCCGACCCTATGGCAATTAAAGCCTGTTTTATTTGATAACCGATTCCTGTCGGATCAATTTCCGGATTTAAAAAAACTAAAAGACGGTTAATTCTGTAAGGAGCAAGTTTGATTATTGCAAATAAACTCAATATTCCCCCAAAAATTATCAAAATACTGTGCCAAAGAGGAGTACTGGCTAAAAAATACATTAAAATAGCTGAAGCGACAATTACGCCTAAAGTACTGATATCTGGTTGAAAAATCAAAAGTAAACTAACAAAAATTATAACGATTAAAAAAGCAATTAAAGTTTGACTAAACCCTTTCTCAGCCTGCCTGGAACCTGATTTTCGCTGATCCGGGGCGCGACTGGTTAACCAGGCAGCGAGATAAAGTATAAAAGTTAATTTTAAAAATTCTGAGGGCTGAAAGGAAATCGGACCTATGCTTATCCATCTAGCGGCACCTCGGGCCTCAGCGCCAATTTTTGGCAAAAAAACAATTATCAGTAATACTAAACTTATTAAGAGTAAAACTGGAGCCCATTTTTTTAAAGTCTCAAGCCGAATTCTAAAAGCTAAAAAAGCTAAAATTACCCCTGGCAGAAAGCCAAATAATAACTGATGATTTAAGAAATAAAAGGTATTTCCAAATCTTTCTTGAGAAAGGGAAGCTGAAACACTGGCCAAAATTAAAACCCCTAAAATTAAAAGAACAGCCGTAACAATAATTAAAATATAATCAGGACGATGACCCTTCATTAGTTTATTATATCACCCTTTAGCAAACTTTTTCACGTATTTTTTAAATAAATTACCTTTTTCTTTGTAATTCCTAAAGATACTAAAACTGGTTGAAGCACAGGATAGAAGGCAAATTTTCCCTTTCCGAGTATATTGATAAGCCAACTTTACGGCATCTTTCATATTTTGGACTAAAAAAGCCCTGAATTTATTTTTTCTTTTTAAAGAAACTATTTCTCGCCAAATTCCTTCTCCTGTAGTAGGAAACAAAATCAAATTTTTTATTTTACTTTTTAATATTCTTTTCGCTAAATTTTTAAAAGAAATCCCCCTGTCAAAACCTCCTAAAAATATGGTTTCAACATTATTTCCCAGACCATCTAAGGCAGCAATTGTTGTTTCTGGTATTGTTGACAAAGAATCGTTGTAAAATTTTATTCCTTTGTAAGTCCCAATATATTCTAACCTATGCGGTAATGGTTTGAAATTTTCAATTGTCTTGGCGATTTTTAATGATGGTAGCCCAAATATTTTCCCGACAGCGACAGCTGCCATTATATTTTTTAAATTGAATTTCCCAACTAGAGGAATTCGTATACCCGCCCCGTTAGAAATCGAAGATTTTCTAACGGGGTGAATAAGAAATTCGTAATTCGCCGGGATAGGAATTTTTTTGGCTTTCGATTTTTTAGCGATTTCTCTAACAATTTTATCTTGAGAATTATAAACCAAATAGTCATTTTCATTTTGATAGCGGGTGATGTTGGCTTTAGCTCTCACATATTCATTAAAATTTCGGTAATAATCCAAATGCTCTTGATAGATATTCAAAAATACAGCGATGTGGGGTGATTTTTTTAGATTATATAATTGATGACTGGACAATTCATAAATGTAGACATCATTCGGAGTAGCTGAAAACAAAAGATTTGACACCGGTTTTCCAATATTTCCGACCAAATGAGCTTTGATGCCGCCCCTTTTTAAAATTTTGTAAATTAAAGAAGTAGTTGTACTTTTTCCTTTAGTCCCCGTAATCCCAACAATTTTACCAGGGCAATTTTCAAAAAAAATCTCCGTCTGCGTTGTAATTTTACCGAGAACTGTTCTCGGCAAAATTTTAAAAGGAATTCCCGGTGATTTTAAAACAACGTCATAATCTCTTATTGCCTTAAGGTAATTTTTTCCCAAATACAATCTAACATTTTTATCTGGCTTTTTTATTTCTTCTGACTTATCAGCTATCCCCAATACTTTCTTTGGAAATAATTTCCTCAAAAACAAAAAATTATCCATCCCTTCTCTTCCGAACCCCAAGATTAAAACTTTCTTGTTTTTTAGTTCTTCCAACATCCTATCTTTAAAATAGCATACTTTTTTGTATTTTAAAATAATGAAAGGGCAGTTTTTATGCCCATTGTTTAAAATTGGAGCTGGGGAAGGATAGAAAATAGGCGGGAGTGAATCGTCTAAGAAATCTGCTCCTTCCCCAGCATATAAGAAACTATTATAATTATAGCAAGCCCAAAAATTTTATCAAGAGGCGGCATCTTTTAATATCTTTTCATATTCTTTCGATAAATTATTTTGGTTATTCCAGGAATCTAACAACTTTTTTGACTCCTTTTCTATATTAGGATATTTTGGTAAAATTTTCTTTTCAAAATAACTTAATAGAAATGGCAGTTTAGTAGAGACCCGGTCTCTACTTTTTTTCCAGCTGAGGTAGAAGGCGATGAGGCTTTCTTTTTTGATGCCGACGCATTCAAGGGGTTTGAATGCCCGTTCCCCTATCAGCTCTTGCATTATTGGTAAAAGATTTTCGTCTACAAATAAGTTTTTCTTAAATATTTTTAATAATTCTTTTTCATTAACAAATGGATAAAGGCAGGCCCAGGTAAATAGACATTTCGAACATTTTCCACACCATTTTTTGGCAGGCAATTTGGTCCCGGAAGCAGTTTGATAAGCAACGTTACAGCTTAAAAACGCAGGAAAATACTTGGGATATTTACTGAATAATTTGGCAATTTGAATTTCATAAAGCGGCCTTAAAAAACTGAAATACTCAATGACCGAGCTTCTGCGAAGCGGAAGCGAAGGTGGAAAAGAGGATTTATCCTCTTTGACTGCTGAGGTTAAATATTTTTTCGAATAATCTCTAAATTTTTTCTCAAATTCAAAACTTTTCGACCATTGATGATTAATTATCTTTCCCAAGTATTTTACATTCCCCTCATTTGAACTTCTTTCATTTGAAAAAGCAATGTATTTGTAATTAAAAATTGCTGCACACAAAACACTTAAAAAAGCTAAATAGGCAGAAAATGGCGTATGGCCATTCAAAAAACCTTGGCGATTTAATTTTAGTAATTTTTCATCAATTTTTCTTTGGACAATAATTGGACTCCGGCAACCAGCAATTTTCGTTATTCTCTCAGCTGCCTCAGTTGGATTTAAAGAGAAGCATTGAATATCTTTTTTAGCTTTTTTCAAGATTTCTAAAGTCACCACCGAATCTTTGCCGCCACCCACTGGCACTAGAATGTCACTACGCGACCCGGCCGCGTAATCTCTACGTGACCCGGCCGCGTTGATGGTAGAAATGTTGAGGAAATTGGGTTTTCGGAAGTTGATTTTGTTTTCATAAAAAAATTGGCCCATGCCATTGATTATTAAGTCTTTCCACCAGTCGATGAACTTTCGTTCATCTCCACCCTTCGCTATGCTCGGGTATTTAATTTGCTCTTGGTTTAGTGGGCCAGCTTTAATTTCGATTTCTGGTGAGCAAGTTGCCTTCCAATAGCTTGGAATTTCCATTAAGCCCAAATTAAAAATTAAATTATCTAATATTCTATCCCCTATTTTTGCCAGCCGGGATTTGTCGACATTTTCGATGACTACTTTTGGTTTAAAATAAACATCAGGCTTAATTTTAAAATCAAAAAAAATCTCTAAATTATTGCCAGAGATTTCATAAGAGTATTTTTCGTAAATAAACTTCGGATATTTTTTTCTTAAAAAATCTACTTTTTCCATCTTGTTTAAAATGGAGTTTTAAACAT
>Ga0210044_10003453_pt1 | contig 22592 bp, 17 predicted proteins | sample CryGey13umfilter_2_FD_183959 | JGI IMG/M metagenome (GOLD analysis project Ga0210044, IMG submission 183959) | Groundwater microbial communities from aquifer in Utah, USA - Crystal Geyser 4/9/14 3 um filter (SPAdes) (version 2) | ecosystem: Environmental > Aquatic > Deep subsurface >... | reverse complement strand
TCTGTGCCGAACAGCCCGCTGTTCGGCAGAAAACCATCACCATCGGGACGAGCGCATTGAGGGACTCGCAAAGCAGGCTCCCTAAAGACGAATCGGACCTACGCACTCGGTTCTTCAGCAGGGATTTTGGGCTTCTTGCCCACCCCCAGAACCCTTGCTAGGATCAGGGCGATCGGCGCGACTCCGAAGCTGAACAGGGCGCCCATCTTGACGCTGTCTTGCAGCTCGCCAGCCGGGAAAGCAACCACGGAAACAAAGAGCGCGACGGTGAAACCGATGCCGGCTGTCAGTCCGACGACGACCAGATCATTGCCACTCATGCCAATGGGGAGACGGAGGCCCAAGAGCTGCCCGACCTTGGTCATGAAGACGATGCCTATGGGCTTGCCGAAGAGCAATCCGCAGGCGACCAACGCAGTGCCAGCCCCGAGCGCCGAGAGTTCCACTCCAGCGTTCACGAACCCGAAGAAGCCCAGGATGATCTCCACAGGGGTCTTCCACCAATGTTCCATTTGATTGAGGGTGTCCGCACCATTGGATTCGCCCACCTCCCACAGGCCGACATCCGAATGGGTGTGCGGCAGGCACCAGGCCAGCGGCACCAACGCCAGAGCCGGGTGAATCCCGCCGGAGTGGAAGGCGAACCACGAGATCACGCCGGGGACGAGCAGATAGGGCCAGAACGAGGTCCACTTCAGGACTCGCCAGAAGACCTGCGCGATCCCTATTGAGGCCACGATACCACCGAGCAGATAGAGGAGGTTCATCTCGCCGGTGGGGTAGAAGATGGCCAGGATGATGAGGCCGCCCGCGTCGTCGGCGATGGCGAGCAAGAGGAGGAAGACGATCGCGGGGTGAGTCTTGCCGCCGACACGCGGAAAGATGAGGCGAGCGACAAGATAGGAGAAAGCAATATCCGTAGCCGTCGGGATGGCCCAGCCGCGGTGCAGCTCTGGGGTGTTGAGCACCGCGCAGCCGATGAGGTAGATCACGGCTGGTCCAGCCATTCCACCGGAGGTCGCCAGGAGCGGCAGCGCCGCGGTCTTGCCGGAGGACAAGGCACCGCCAGGCAGCATGGCCTCTCGGATTTCCTTGCCCGCGATCAGAAAGAAGAACGCCATGAAGACGTCATTGACCGCGAAGTGAATGTGGTGGGTGATGTTGTGGTACGACGCGGCGTCGAAGTTCGCCCACAGAAGCCCGGCGAGGGCGCCGAAGATCAGGAACATCGAGTTCTCGAGCAAGAACCTGATCGACGTGCCGACAAAAGATTTCGAGCTGGCGCCCATCAATACTTCTCCAACCGAAGGGGATTTCTCTCCCGACGGACGTGAGCGACCGTCCCTACAGGCGGTAGCTCACCTGCCATCGCTGAGGCAGGGCTTCTTATGCCTCAGCGTGCAAGATGTCACGCGAGAAACGCCTTATCCTAACGTCGATTGGCGAGGACAGCACCCCTTCGCACAGAGCAAGATCTTGCGGGCCAAGGGCTCCGGGCTCAGTCGACGGTGGGGACGAAAAGGTCCACTGCAGAGCTCGCCTCGAGTCCCTCTCCACCTTTCGAGCGCGAAGGGACGAGGGGAGCGTCCTGTACGGACTCGAGTGCTCCGTTCGGGTCGAGCTCGGCCGCGCTGCCCTCCGCCGCGACTCCAGAGGCCACTTGCTGGGTCTCGCTCTGCTCATGGGCCCAGGCTTGCGCGATGATCGCGGCGCGGTCGTCGGAGGCGGAGCCCCCGCCGGAGTGCGGACGGCAATGGTTAGCGCCCTCGGCAGGCGGCTCGATGCCGTCAGCGACATAGTTGTAAATGTCGGCGAGGAAGTGAACGTCGCCGAGCTCGTCGACGCGAACCGTGAAGTAGTCGACGAAGACGTCGACGGGCTGGGAGAGGCCTATGGTGGCGGCGGGGAGCTCCTCGTCGAGGGCACGCTGGGCATCATCCCATTTCCCTTCCTGCTCGAGGAGCAGCTGCGCCAGCGCCAACGGACCCTCGACCCGCATACAACCGTGGCTGAAGGCGCGGATTGGCTTCTGAAAAACCTTCTTGTTGGGGGTGTCGTGCATGAAGGTCGAGTACTCGTTGGGGAAGATGAACTTGACCCGGCCCAGCGCGTTGTCGTCGCCAGGCAGTTGGCGCAAGACGGTGTGGTTGCCTTGCGAGAAAAACTCGAAGCGGTTGTCGCGCAGCCAGTTCGGATCGGCGACGATCTTCTCCAGGTACTCTTCCTTCTCGATGCGCGGGGGGACCACCCAATAGGGGTTGATGACGAGGTACTCGAGCTTAGCGTGTTGCAGCGGCGTCGCGTTGGCGTAGCGCAGCGTCTGGGTCTCCACGTCGCAGACCTTGGTCTTGTTGCCCGTGGCGATGGCGAAACGGTGGACGCGCTGGCCGTCGCGCCACAGCTCGCCGAAAAAGTCGGCGACGTTGATGAAGACAAAGGCGTTGGTGGGGTGCGCGTGAGCGCGGCGCCAACGGTGCAGGTTCTCTTCGATCTGTGCGAGGCGAGTCTCGGCGGTTACGTTCAAGCTCGCCCAGAACAAGGAGTGGGGCTTGCCGGTGACGTCCATCTGGTGCTTGTCCTGGTAGTGCAGGATGGCTTGCTCGAGTCCCTCGTCGAACCTGTTGTCGAGCTTGCCTGAGTAGTACAGCTCGGCTTGGAGCCTGCGCTTCAGGGCTTTGACCGTCGGTCCCTTGCTGCCCAAATGCAGCTTCTGCGGCGCCACGACCTCCCAGCCGCCTGCGTCGACGAAGCTCTGATAGCGTTGGCGGGCCTGGACCAGCCGGTCGTACTGCTCGAAGCCCGGCACGAAGCTCTCGAAGAGCGCAGCGAGTGTCGAGGGCTCCCTCGCCTCGGAGATCGCGCCCAAGACGCTCTCGAGGCGCCGTTTCAGGACTTCGTCGCGGCGGCTTTCGGGGACTGGGTCACCGAACTCGGCGATCTCCTGCGCCGTGAGCTGGTTTAGGTTGCCCACGTTCGATTGCTTCGCGAAGTCGAGCGCGCCGTCGAGTAGGAGCAGCTCGGCGCGGATTGCACTGCGTTGTTGCAGCTCCGACGCGGCCACCAGGGCGTCGAAGTAGGCTCGAGCCTCAGGATCGACGGCGAGCGTCTCGACGATGCGGGCGCTGAGCCCCTGCGCGCCTCGCGGTACGAGGTGTAGGCCGAGCAGGTAGCTGACCAGCGCTCGTCGCTGTTGTCGGGCGTCAGCGGCGCTGCGGTTCGCTTGCTCGAGGGCGTCTCGAATGGCTTCCCGGTGCAGTCCCGAGCCGTCCAGCGCTTGTTCGACGCCCGTGTCCAGCGCGGCGAGCAGGGCCTCACCTGTGGGAGTGAGGCGCTCGGCTTCGACGAGCAGGGGGGAGGTTCGAGGGAGGGGCTCGATGAGGTCCGCGTGCCGAAGCTCGCTCGAGGTGTGCAGAACCTCCAGCCAGGTGTTGGTCTGTCCGGAGGTAGCAACCCACGAGTCGATAGCACTCTCGACGGCCAGCAGGTCCGAGGCGCCCAGAGCGGAGTGGGGGCTCGCCGCCCGCGGAGCGGCGCCGGCGTCGGCTTGCGTCCGTGGGTCGTCCTCCTGGCAAGCCCAAAGGGAGAGGGCGAAGGCGATGAGGGTGAGGGTGCGAGTCGAGAACATTGGAGCCTCCTGTGAAAGCTTCTCGACTGTATGTATCGCAACTGTCGTGCCGGACGAAAGTTCCGACCTTGATTAAATAATTTTGAGCACTTGCCTGATGTCCTAAATCCGCCAGCGTCGACTAGTACGTGAAAACGAATACGACACTCCTGGAGAATATGCTAAAAGAATACGCGCCCTCGGCTCGCAAGAACCCGCAAATGGGGTCCCGCCGGCCACCCCACCGAGGGAAGAGGAACCCAGTATTGCCGGCCGCTCTGGAACCGCCCCGTCGCGGAGCACGATCTAGCGGAGGTGGCGGTCTCGAATGAGCTCCTCGAGGGCCTCGCAAGAGCCTTCGAAGTCGAGGTCAGAGGTGTCGAGCAGGATGGCGTCGGCGGGCTGTCGCAGGGGGGCGACGTCACGGTTCTGATCCCGGGCGTCGCGCTCCTCGATGGCCTCGAAGACCTGCTCGTAGTCGGCCTCTTCGCCGCGCTCCGCCAGCTCCTCGAGGCGGCGTAAGGTGCGCGCGTGCGAGGTGGCCGTGAAGTAGACCTTCAGCTCGGCGTCCGGGAAAACGACGGTTCCAATGTCTCGACCTTCGACGATGGTGTCGGAGCGCCGACCAAGGGTACGCTGTTGCTCCAGGAGCGCGGCTCGCACCGGGGCGTGCGCGCTGACGATACTGGCGCACTGGCTGACCGCGGCCGCGCGGATGGCCTGCGTGCGGTCGAGCCCATCGACGAAGACCCGCTGCTCGCCTCGCTCGCTGGTGTCAAAGAAGATCTCCAGACCGCGCGTAAGCTCGCCCAGCGCCTCGCCATCAGAGAGCTCCAGACCGTGCTCCAAGGCGGTGAACGCGACGGCACGATAGAGCGCGCCCGTGTCGAGCAGGGTAAACCCTAGTCGCTCAGCGACCGTGCGACAGACTGTGCTCTTGCCGGCCCCACTCGGGCCGTCGACGGCAACGATCAACAGTGCACTCCTGACATCAGAGAACTTGGGACAGGGCTTGGAGGAATCGTTGGTTCTCCTCGGGCAGGCCGATGGTGACGCGGGCCGAGTAGGGCATCCCATAGCCGACCATGGGGCGTACGATCACCCCTCGCAGCAAGAGCGCCTTGAAGACCTCGACGACGGGCTTGTTGAGCTCGAGCAGGATGAAGTTTGCGGCGCTGTCTGCGGCCTTGAGCCCCATCTCTCGGACGCCGCTCAACATCCCGCGCATCCCCTCGTTGTTCAGCTCGACCGAGCGACGCACGAACTCACTGTCGGCTAGCGAGGCGAGCGCGGCGTTTTGGGCAATGAGGTTCACGTTGAACGGGGCGCGCACTCGATTGCAGTAGTTCGCCAGCTCGGGCTGCAGGACCGCGTAGCCGATGCGCAGCCCCGCCAGGCCGTAGATCTTCGAGAACGTGCGCAGGACGATGAGGTTGGGGTACCTCTTCATCAGCTTGAGCCCGTCAGGGTAGTCCTCGTTGCAGGTGTAGTGACAGTAGGCCTCGTCCAGCACGACCAAGGTGTCCACGGGCACGCGCTCGAGGAACCTGGTTAGGGCGGCCTCTCCGACGTATTGACCGGTCGGATTGTTGGGATTGGCGATGAAGACGAAGCGGGTGTTCTCGCCGATGGCCGCCAACATGGCGTCGAGGTCGAGGTGCAACCCGGCGTGCGGGACTTCGTCGACCTCGTAGTGCGCTGCGGTCGCTGCGTGCTTGTAGATGATGAACGAAGACTGTCCGGTGACAATGCGGCTGTTGGGGCGTCGGAAGGTGCGGAGAATGATCTCGATGGCCTCGTTGGAGCCATTGGCGAGCAACAACGATTCCCGAGCGACGTCGAGGAACTCGGCAACACCATGTTTCAAATAGAACGAGCCACCGTCGGGGTAGAGGTGAACCTCCAAGAGGCTCTGCTTGATGGCCTCGATGGCGAGGGGACTTGGGCCGAGTGGATTCTCGTTGCTCGCCAATTTGACGACGTGCTCGAGCCCGAGCTCACGCTTTAGCTCGTCCGCAGGTTTGCCAGGGACATAGGCAACGATGGCATCGATGTTGGGCTCGACCGGCGCTCTCATCGGCCCCCCTTTCGAAGACTCCAGACTAGATCCATCGATCCCTCGTATATGAAGGACATCAAGGTCTCCTCACGACGTTCGTCTCGAAAAAACCGGCAACCTATCGGACCGGTTCGTCTCGTGGAATCCTTCCAGGGACCTGTTTCGGCCCAGTGGCGTCGGACCCAATGCGGACGGGCCGACGCTCGTGGCTTCGACCTGCTGCTTCACGCGAGCGCAGGTGGCTTCCTACTCGAAGGGGGTTCATCCTGCAAGGCCTTCGTGCGATCCCCACCCCTAGATTCTACGCTGTGGTCTTGGCCTCTCAGTCGACGACGACGTTGCGTTCCATCTTGCTTCTCCAGAACCGCTCGACGGCGTTCAACGTCATGGCGTAGGGCACCATGAGCAGGCCGGTGACGGTGGCACTTTGCAGCGCTGTACGCAGGAAGATCCTGAGGCCGTCGACGTCGGGGTAGAAGAGACTCACGAGCATCGCTTCGGCCAGGTCCATGGTAATGCTGGCTCCGAATGACAACACGAACATGGCCATCAGAAATCGCCCGCCGACGCGTTGGGCGATGCCGAAGACCACGAAAAAGACGAAGCAAAGGAGCAGCGCGTGCAATCCGGGCGGCCCGGACGCGAGGCCGTCGGCGACGAAGCAGACGATCAGCATGGTGATCGCCCCTTCGTGGAAAGGTCGGCGCATGGAAACGTAGACGGCCGCGATGATGCCGCTGTGGACGACCCAACTGTTGACGCCGATGGCCAGCAGCATCGAGGAGGTGCCGATCAGGAGCAGGATCGCAGCCAATACGTTGCCGAGCAGGACCATCGAGGGCTCACTTCGGGGCTGGGCTCGGGTCGAGCGCGGAGACGTTGCGAATGATGAAGACTTCCTCGAGACGGGAGAAATCGACGGCCGGCTCTACGATCGCGGTCTGATAGAGCCCGAACTCCTGTTTCTCGATCTCCAAGACGCGGCCGACCAGAAGCTCCTTGGGGAAGCGATGGCCGCGCCCGCTGGTGACGACGACGTCACCGACCTCGACCTCGTCGCGGCGCAAGAGGAACCCGATCTTGGCCAGGTAGTCGCTCTCGTTGCTCAGCCCGCTGAGGATGCCTCGGGCCCGGTTGTTCTGAGTGAGGATGTCGATCTTGGAGCGGGGATCGATGGCCAACATCACATCGCAATAGCCGTCGTTGACGGACTCGATCTGTCCCACGATGCCTTCCGGGCAGACCACCGGCATGCCAGGCGTGACCTCACCGGCCCCAACGTCGAGGCGCAGCCGCATGACGCGAAAAAAGGGCGAGACATCGGCGGCGATCACTCGGGCCGGGACGAGCTCGAGGGCTGGCCTCGACGAACGGAAGCCCGCCATCTTCGCCAGGCGTGCGTTCTCCTGCAGGATGCCTTGCAGCCGCGTGTTCACCTCGCGAAGCCGAGCGTTCTCGTCACGCAGGCGGTCATTCTCGGACTTCACGTCGACCAGATCGATGTAGTCGTCCCAAAAACCACCGAGGCGTCCGAAGAGGCCATCGCTCTGCGACTGCAGATACCCGATGACCCGCTGATGGCTGCGGTCGACGAGATTAGGGTGCTCGCGAGACCCCTTGTTCGCGCCGAGCAGGTAGAGCGGCAGCGCGATCATGAGGATGACCAGGCAAGGGTTGCGATATCGGCGAAGGAGCTCCTTCACTGCTCAAGCCCTTGATGCGGCGAGGAACGCGACGGAGCCGAGGAGCCCGATTCGCTGGTCCAGACGCATCGCTAGTGGAGGGTAACTTCGCGGAGGAGGTTCAGCTGGTCGAGCGCTCGACCGGAGCCCAATACCACCGCGGTGAGCGGGTCGTCGGCCAGCAGGACCGGTAGACCGGTCTCTTCTCTGAGAAGGATGTCGAGGTTCATCAGCAGGGCGCCGCCTCCGGCGAGCACGATGCCCTTGTCGACGATGTCCGCCGAGAGCTCGGGCGGAGTCTGCTCGAGCGCGTTGCGGACGGCCTCGAGGATGGCGTTGATGGGTTCTTGCAGGGAGTCTCGGATCTCGTCGGAGTTAATCTCGATGGTTTTGGGCAGACCCGCGACCAAGTCCCGGCCCTTGACGTCCATGGTCACCACTTGCTCCGAGGGGTAGGCCATGCCAATTGTGCACTTGATGTGCTCGGCGGTGCGTTCGCCGATGAGGAGGTTATATTTGCGCTTCATGTGCTGGATGATGGCCTCGTCCATCTTGTCTCCACCCACACGCACGCTGTTGGAATAGACGATGCCGGCGAGGCTGATGACGGCGACCTCAGTCGTGCCACCGCCGATGTCGACGATCATGTTGCCCGACGGCTCCATGATGGGCAGCCCAGCCCCGATGGCCGCGGCCATGGGCTCTTCGATGAGGTAGACCTCGCGCGCTCCGGCAGACTCTGCGCTCTCGCGGACCGCTCGCTTCTCGACCTCGGTGATGCCGAAGGGAACGCAGATGATGATCCGCGGGTGGACCAGCGTCTTTCGGTTGTGTGCTCGAGTGATGAAATGCCGCAGCATCGCCTCGGTGATCTCGAAGTCGGCGATCACACCATCCTTCATCGGGCGGATCGCCATGATCGACCCCGGTGTGCGCCCGAGCATCTCTTTGGCCTCGCGCCCAACGGCGAGAACCCGCTTTCCACCTCGCGCATCCTTTTGCACCGCGACGACGCTGGGCTCGCACAGAACAATGCCCTTGCCCTTTGCGTAGATCAGGGTGTTTGCCGTCCCGAGGTCGATGGCGAGATCGTTCGAGAAGAGCCCGAACAGCTTGTCGAAGATCATGCTTCTTTTGTCTGACCGTCTCGTCGGAGGCGGTTAGTTCCCAGGCGCTTGGCCGCAGAGCGGCGACACTGAACCGGATGGATTCGTCGTAAGACACCGTAAACCGTCGCGATTCGCTGCAGCGAATTCGCTGTCTACGGGGCACAGCCAAGTGGCGCTCATAACTCGAAGCTGGGTGCGCTGTCCAGTCTCAACCTCCTAGCGCGGGATAGAATTCTGCTGTTTGGCGCGAAAATGAAGGGACTCGCAGGGTGCGGGCGCGGAAACCCGCATGAAATGCTCGACTGCTCCGACTTCGGTGCCGAGCAGCGAGCGAAACCCGATCAAACCGAGAAAGCATTTCACGATGCTATTAGCCTTGAAAACCGCGGGCGACCTCCCTATTGTCTCGCGGCCACAAATTTGAATGGCGTGGGTCCAATTTGGACACGCCAAATGTGGTTCTAGGGAACCGACTTCGAACGCTCGAGCCTGCAGGCTCGAACCCCGGAAGTCCATGTCTTTAGACCGTTTCGGCCACTCTACCCCAACCTGCGAGGCTTGGACGATGCTTCAAAGCATGCGCCGCCACTCTCAATCTTTCCTAATCTACGTCCTCTTCGGGATGTTGATCGTCGTTTTCGTTTTCATGTTCGGTCTGCCATCGACTGATTCTTGCGACCCACAGACGCAAATCATCGTGGCCGAAGCAGGAAACTTCGAGATCAACGACTCCGATGTGAAGAGCGGCACGATGCGCACCTTCGGGGATACGCTGCGTGGCGGGGACAAAGAGTTCAAGGCGGCTCAACGCCAAGTCCTCTACAACATGGTCACCACCCTGCTCGTCGCCGAGAAGGCCGAGGACGCCGGGTTCCGCGTCTCCGACGACGAGCTGCGTCAGTACATCGTCGACTGGGAGAAGGGAAACCCAGACCAGCTGCGCTACATCAGCGGCGGGAAGTTCGACAAAGAGCGCTACAAGAACTTCCTCGATTACTACGGTCTCCCCACCGAGCGTTACGAGGCCTACAAGCGACGCGAGCTCCTCGCCCGCAACTACCTCACCATGCTCGAGACCTCCCTCGTCGTCTCCCAGGTCGAGGTCAGAGACCTCTTCGAGAAGCGCATGAACCGCACTGACCTCGAGTTCATCAAGCTCGAGCCCATGCACGTCGAGCACCTCTTCGAGGCCCCCACTGCCGCCGAAGTCAACGCCTTCCTCGCCGAGCACATGGACGAGGTCAAGGCCGCCTTCACCGCAAACAAGTCCGAATACTCCACCCCCGCCAAGGTCCACCTCAAGGAAATCATCGTCCAGAAAAACGACAAGATGCTCCGACAGATTGGCACCGAGACCGACAAGGCCAAGGCTCCCGACACGCGCTTCAAGATCCTCAAGAAGGCCGTCATCGACAACAGCATGGCCTTCGACGAGGCCGCCGAGAAGTACAACGAAGCCCTCGTCTACCGCGCTAACGGCGGCGACCGCGGCACCGAGGAGCTCGAGAACCTCTCCAAGCAGCACCGCGATGCGCTCGGCGACAAGAAAGTCGGGGAGATCGTCGCCTTCGAGACCGACCTGACCTACAACGTCGTGCGCATCGAAGAGAAACTCGACGCCACCGAGACTCCTCTCGACAAGGTCCAGTCCGACATCGCCAGCACTCTCATCAAGGCCGAACGCGCCGACAAGAAGATGGACGAAGTCGCCAACTCGATCTTCGAGAGGGTCAAGAACGGCGAAGAGTTCGCCGCCGCGCTGGAGGCCGTCCTCTACGCAGAGACCCCTGCCGAGGTTCCTCCAGTCGACGCCGTCGACCCCACCGTTGTTCCCGACGACGCCAATCCCGCCGACGAGCCGAAGAAGGCCGAAGAGGAAGCCCCGCAGAGGGTCAAGGTCGATGTCGCCGAGACCGGGCCCTTCAGCCTCCGCGGCGCCTCCTACGGCAGCTGGAGCCGCCTCCCCATGATCGGCGATGCCCCCGAGCTGGCTCGCGCCGCCCTCACGCTCACCGAAGCGAGCCCGCTGGCTCCTAAGGTCTACACCGTCGAAGGCAGCCGAGTGATCGCCAAGCTGAAGAAGGCTGACACCGGCACCGACGAGCAGTTCGCAGGCCAGAAAGAGCGCCTCATTCAAACGATTCGTCAGCAAAAGTCCGCCGCACTGCTCGGTGATTGGCGCTCCGTCATCACCCTCTCCCACCCCGAGCCCTCACTGCAGTCCTACGGTCCTTGGGTTCAGGCGCTCTTCGACCAGGCTCAGGAGAGCGGTCAGTTCAAGGTCAACCAGGCGTTCCTGACTCCCTCTGGTTCTGAGGTCGCTGCGAACGAGTAGCTCCGCTCCTCGAAATGAGATCTGGCGGCGTCGGCTCGATAGAGCAGACGCCGCCTTGGTTTTAGGGCCACGTTTCGCCAGCGTCCGCGCATTCTCAACTGGACATCTGCGCGGGTGTTCAGTTAGGCTCGCTCCGACCTCTCGCCTAAACCCTTTCCCCGTCGCACCATGTTTCAAACATCGAGACCGAGAATTCAGCTCCTCCCTCCCGCGCTCTGTAACCAGATCGCCGCTGGGGAGGTCATCGAGAGGCCGGCCAGCGCCGTCAAAGAGCTCGTCGAGAACTCCATAGACGCCGAAGCTCGCTCCATTACCGTCGAGCTCGAGGACGGAGGACGGCAGCTCATCCGCATCACCGACGACGGCATCGGCATGGTGCCCGAAGATGCCGAGCTCGCCCTGCAGCGGCATGCGACCAGCAAAATCAGAACCGTCGAGGACCTCTCCGCCATTCTGACCCTGGGCTTCCGAGGAGAAGCGCTGCCGTCCATCGCCTCCGTCTCGAAGATGACACTGACCACGCAGCCCAAGGACGCGTTGGTGGGAACCCGCATCGAAGTCGATGGCGGACGTATCGTGTCCATTAGAGAGGCCGCGGCTGCACCCGGAACCTGCATCGAGATTCGCAACCTCTTCTTCAACACCCCCGCGCGACTCAAGTTCCTCAAGCAAGTCCCCACCGAGCTGCGCCGGGTGCAGGCCTCGTTGCAGCAGCTCGCACTGGTCAACCACGACATCCACATCAAGCTCATACACGGCGGCACCAAGCGCTTCGACGTGCCACCAAACCTCGAGCTTGGCGACCGTTTGCTGGCCATCCTCGGACGGGAGACCTACGACTCCCTCTTCCCCTTGCCCAGCCTGCCCACAGTCGCCGGATGCACGATCCGCGGCTACTTCGGCGCTCCAAGCCTGCACAGCCGCGGCAACGCCTCGCAATTCACCTTCGTCAACGGCCGCTTCGTCAAAGACCGGACCATCTCCGCGGCCATCTCCACCGCCTACCGCGAGCTCATGCACAAAGGCCAGACCCCAGTCGTCGGGCTGATGCTCGAGGTTCCTCCTGCTTTCGTCGACGTCAACGTGCACCCCACCAAGATCGAGGTGCGCTTCCAGGACAACGACGTCATCTTCCGCACGGTCTTTCGCGCCCTTCGGGAAGGGCTCGCCAAGGCACCGTGGACGGGACAGAGCCCACAGACACCGACACGCAAGGCCACCTGGAGCTTCGACGTGCCGACCGACGAAGACGAGCCGACAACCACTGACCCGACCGAAGACCTTCGCACCGTCGACACTCCGGTCCAACGAAAGCTCGCCGGACTCTACAATAACGAGTCAGCGCCGGACTGGGTCACGCGTCTCATGCAGACCGCCCGTGCGACGGACGACTCCGCTCCAGACGGGCCGACCGTAACGCTGCCCGCACGCCTGCGAGACGTTGGCCCCCCTGGCGAGGCCTACTTCAGCCGCCTGGTCTACATCGGACAGTTCGCCAAATCCTATCTGATCGCCAACGACGGCGGCGGGCTGGTCATTATCGATCAACACGCCGCGCACGAGCGCATCACCTTCGAGCGCCTCAAATCCTCGTGGCGTCACCGCACCCCAGAGGCGCAGCAGCTCCTCTTCCCGGTGCAGCTCGAGCTCGACGCCCTGCGCGCCGCGATCGTCGAAGAGTTCCACGCCTTCTTCGAAGAGGTCGGCTTCGACATCGAGCCGTTCGGTCACAACACCTTCGCCATCAAGGCCGTTCCCGGCATCCTCTCCGGCGCCAAGACCGACCGGGTCCTGCGAGACGCCATCGACGATCTCTCGAACTCGGACCGCTCCACTCGCCTCGAAGAAGCGAAGGAGTCGGTGCTGAGCCGCATGGCGTGCCACGGCTCAGTACGAGCCGGCGACCACCTCACCCCAGACGAGGCCTACGCCCTCTTCACGCAGATGGACACCATTGACTTCAGAGGCCACTGCCCACATGGCCGGCCCGTCTACTTCAAGCTCCCCATCGAAGAACTCGAGAAGCGCTTCGACCGCAGATAACATGCGTGCAATCGTCGAAAGTAGCCCACAGAAGCCGCCTTTGATCTTGCTCGTCGGACCCACGGCGTCGGGCAAGACCCGCCTCGCCGTCGAGCTGGCCGAGGCGCTCCCTGGCGAGGTCATCAACGCCGACTCCATGCAGGTCTTCCGTGGCTTGGACGTGGGCACCGACAAGCCGTCCGCCGCGGACCGCGCTCGCGTGCGCTTTCACGCCGTCGACATCATAGACCCAGGCGACTCCTTCGACGCCGCGCGCTTCGCCGAGCTCGGCGCGGAGACGGTCCAAGACATCCACAGTCGCGGCAAGATCGCGCTCGCCGCAGGCGGGACCGGCCTCTATCAGCGTGCCCTGCGCTTCGGTCTCGTCGAGGTGCCGGCCCGTAGCGACGAGATCCGCGCAGTGTTGCGCGAGCGAAGAGATCTCGAGGGAGTGGAGGCGCTGTATGACGAGCTGCGGCGCGTCGATCCAGAGACCGCGGCCCGTATCCACTCCAACGACTGGGTGCGCGTCGAGCGTGCGCTCGAGGTCTACACACTGACTGGCCGCAAGATGTCCGATGCGCAAGAGGCGCACGGCTTCGCCGAGGAGCGCTTTCGTTCCTGCCTCGTTGGCTGCGCACGGCCTCGCGAGCTTCTCTACCAAGGCATTGAGCAACGCCTGGACGAGATGTGGAGCGGCGGCCTGATCGCCGAGACCGAGAAGCTGCTCAGCGCTGGGCTGAGCCGCGAGGTTCTTCCATTGAAGGCCCTTGGATACCGCCACGCCGCCGCCATGCTCTGCAACGAGATGCGCTCGGACGAGGCTCTCGAGGGGGCCAAGCGGGACACCAAACGCTTCGCCAAACGGCAGCTCACCTGGTACCGCAAGGAGCCCGGCATCACCTGGCTGCGCTCACCCTTGTCGGCCACTGAGGTCCGCACGCTCACCGAACGACTCAGAGCGCAGGCCGAGCAAGGAACGCCAGTCGACTGGACTGGATTGCCGGTGGAAGACGTTTCGACGCTTTAGCGCCGCGGGACCCGGCATGGGTCGGCATGGGGGCCCTGGGACGGGGGCGGGGCCCTACTCGCCAGCGACGAACGCTTCGATGGCCTTGCGAACGCCGGCTTTGGGCTTCTTGAACTCGATGCCCAGTGTCGCTCCGTCGTGATGCGCCACTTGTCCCTTCAGAGCCATGGTCCGGTCGGTGTCGGGCAACTCGAAATCCACATCGACCTCCAGGCCGACATCGAGCCTCGGACCTCTCAGCTCCAACCGAATCCCCCCGACGCTCAGGTCCAGCGCCTTGCAAGTGAACTCGCCACCCGAATGACGGATTTTGGCAAACCACTCAATCTCGGTGCGTTCAATCTTTCGTTTCTCGGACAAATCGGGCCTCCAAGCATCGCACAGTGGAGTGCCGATGATACCGCATTGATCTGCGATGACAAAAGTCATACCTGGCGCGGTGCCGCTCCGCCGAACCCGTGCCACGCGCCCGTGTCCCGCAGCGGCCATGTGCCGAGAGTAGGTCCAGAGCGCAGAACACGGCCTCTCGCCACCAACGCCCAAGCCCCCATCGGCACCCATAGCGGCGAGTCGTGGAAGCCCGAAGCGTTGCACGCACAACGACCGACGCGCGCGAGCCTCAGATGCAATAGTCTGGGTAGCCTGCGGCGGCGATGACGCACGAGTTCGGACAGTTCTGGGCCACGGTGTTGGTGCCGTTTTGGCAGTTGTAGAGGGTCTTGGCGTTGAGTCCGAGGCTAGCGCCGCAGTAGAGGCCGTTGCCGCTGGGGCAGGAGGTCGAGCCGTTGTTGCAGTAGTCGGCCTGGCCGGCGGCGGCGACGACGCAGCTCACGCCGCAGACTTCGACGACCGAGGTGTTGCCGTTCTGGCAGTCGTAGAGAGTCTTGGAGTTGAGGCCCAAGGTGCTGCCGCAGTAGAGGCCGTTGCCGGAGGGGCAGGAGGTGGTGGTGCCGTTGTCGCAATAGTCTGCTGAGCCAGCGGCGGCGACGACACAGGTGACGTCGCAGACTTCGACGACGGTGGTGGTGCCGTTCTGGCAGTCGTAAAGAGTCTTGGAGTCGAGGCCCAAGGTGCTGCCGCAGTAGAGGCCGTTGCCGGAGGGGCAGGAGGTGGTGGTGCCGTTGTCGCAATAGTCCGCCGAGCCAGCGGCGGCGACGACACAGGTGACGTCGCAGACATCGACGACGGTGGTGTTGCCGTTCTGGCAGTCGTAGAGAGTCTTGGAGTCGAGGCCCAAGGTGCTGCCGCAGTAGAGGCCGTTGCCGGAGGGGCAGGAGGTGGTGGTGCCGTTGTCGCAATAGTCTGCTGAGCCAGCGGCGGCGACGACACAGGTGACGCCGCAGTTCTCGACGACGGTGGAGTTGCCGTTCTGGCAGTCGTAAAGAGTCTTGGAGTTGAGGCCGAGGGTGCTGCCGCAGTAGAGGCCATTGCCATCGGGGCAGGAGGTGACCACGGGCGGGTGGCAGGCGTCGGTGGCGCCTGGGCGGTCGTTGCAGCCCGCCGAGCAGCCTTCCTGCAGCAGGGTTGCGCCGCCAGCGCAGACATAGAGCGCGTCGGTGAGCAGACCCAGGCTCGCACCGCAGTAGGTGCCATCGCCTTCCGGGCACCCGCCTTGGGGGTCGAGGCAGGAGTCTGGCGAGTTTGCGGCGGCGACGTGGCAGCCGGCGATGCAGGGTTCTTTCTCGGTGAAGACGCCGTCTTTGCAGGTGTAGAGCGTCGAGGGGTTGAGGCCGACGGGGCCGCCGCAATAGTCGCCGTCGCCCGTCGGGCAGGTCGCGCCGCCGCAGGTGTCGAGGCAGCCCGCGCCACCGTTACACTCTTTGCAGGCCTGGTCGCATTGTGCGCCCTGCACGCCTGGATCGACGTATTTGCCGTCGGCACCGCAGCAGGGGGTGCCGGGCACGCAGGAGTTGTCGTTCGTGATGATGTTGCACGACGTGGAGAGCAGGTCGCCGGGGTAGGTGTAGGAGCCGTTGGTGAAGTTGTAGAGGGACATGTGCGCGTGAGAGCCGCTGCCTTCGGGGCAGCACCAGCCGACGGCCCCGCAGGTGCCGATCTTCTCGAAGGGGCCGACCACCATGTTGGGCTCCAAGTCGCTGCCCGAGATGTGCAGGATGGACACCTTCCAGGTCACTGAGCCGATGGTCGCCTGCAGTGTGATCATGTTGTTGCAGGGTTCGTCTGCGCCTGGGTTCTTGCTGGAGCTGCACACGGCGTTGTAGTCGTCGGTGTCGCCGTAGCAGTGACCGTCCGAGTAGCGCGTCGTAAACGGCGCGACGACCTTGGCCTGCACTGGGAACGGGTTGATGAGGTCTTCTCCCGAGGAGCAGGCCAGGTCGATGGATTTCGTCGACTGGTGTGAGGTTTGCGTGACTCCGCAGACGCCCGACCAGCAGGCGCCGCCGTTGCAGCCTACGCCTGGGCAGGAGGTGAAGGAGGCGACGGGATAGGAGAGGCAATTCAGCGTCGACGCAGTGCCCCCGACGGCCACGCCATCGAAGGGGTCGAGAGACGAGGTGTCGCCGCCCAGATCCATGGTCGCCAAGGCTTCCTCTGGGTAGAGCCCGTCCTGCCCTTCGGTGGGGATGACCGGCTCGCATTGACACTCCCCAAAGGAGTGGTCGGACTGGCAGACTTGCGCCCCCTGGCCGCCATCCGTGCAGGCGCACTGTACACTCTCGCCCACGATGCAGCCTTCGGTGACGGGCATCGTGACTGTGCCCTCACAGCTGACGAGCGCCACAGCGCCCAAGAAGAGTCCGAGAATGGCGAGTGACGAGGGGCGAGGCCGAGTCATGGTGCGTCCTTGAGGGATTCCCTTCGAACAGGAGTCACGTGGATGGCGAGAGCCTCCACAATGATGGATGGGTGCATAAGCGTCAAGAGCCGTTTGTTTGGGTGAGCGGTCAGCAGGGGTTGGCCCGCTACGTTTGAGAGGTAGAGGCGATGCTGCACGTACTCATGGTCGAGATACGAGGTGGGGCGGTGGCGCTGTTCGGCCTCGTGATTCCAGTAAAACCGCAGCGAAATCATTTATCTGAACCTAAAATTAAGGGGACGAAAGACGTCCGCTTTGGTCGTTGGCTGCGGAATGAAGTGGCGCATAAGGTCGAGAAGTGAGATTGTTTTGTTGAGATGACAGCCACCAACCAACAGGGGGAAATCATGGGCTCGAGCCTTCAGCACCTCTTCGATAACGTTCGCGTCGGTGAGCCGATGACCTACGGCAACCTGCAACTCTTTCCACTGTTCCCAAAGGGGCTCCTGGGGGTGAGCTGTTCGCTGCTCAGCGAGGCCATCAGCACTGGAGCCGTCGAGGTCTCAGAGGCACTGGACGCGCCGGGGCCTTGGTTCCGCTCGCTGGTGGTCCTCAATTGGTCGGCGCGTCCGGTCTTGCTGCGCGAAGCAGACTTGCTCGTCGGTGGAAAGCAAGACCGAGTCGCAGACCGAACGGTCATGGTTCCACCAAACTCGAGGACCGTGGTGCCCGTCAGCTGCGTCGAGGCCACGCGCTCATCCTACGGGGCGAGCAACAACTTCGACACTGCCGCTTCAGCCGCCAACACGTCATTCCGCACCGAGCGCATTCGGCAGGTGGCCATGACCAATGATCGCCCCAATCAGAGCCAGACCTGGACGATGGTCGACGAGCACCGCCGTCGCGCTGGGGTGACGAGCCAGAACAGTTCCATGCGCGATGTGGCCGAGAAGGCTGCGACCAACAGTGAGCTTCTTCGCCACCTGCCGCTGATTCCCGGAGCCTGTGGGTTGGTGGCTGTGAGCGGCAGCAAGCGGTGCTGCGAAGCCCGTCTGGTCGAGGTCTTCGGCGCTCTCGAGTTGGCCGCCTCCGCCTGGACCAGCAGCGTTCGCGGCCTCGAGTGCGCAAAAGGAGAAGCACCAGGCCTGGACGCCATGGACATCTGCAAGCTCTTCGACGTGCTGGGCGGGGCTGACGAGCGCCCGTGCGAGTCCCTCGGCCTGGGCACGCTGTCGCACGTCATCGACCACTCCGAGACCCTCGGGACCGTGCTCGTCCACGACGACAAGGTCGTTCACACCGCGCTCTTTCCCGGTCTGCGCGACTCCACAGCAGGCTGGACCAAGCTTGACACCCCACAAAGCGAAACAGGAGAGCCCCCCATGCCCATCGTCGCCGTCGCCGACCTGCACGGACATCTGGACCTGTTCGACCGCCTGGTGCGTCACTTCGACGTGCTCTACGCCCGAAACTACAAGCTGGTCCTCCTCGGCGACTACGTCGACAACGGCCCACAGATGCGCCCGCTCATCGACCGCCTGATTCAGCTCCAGGCTTCGCGCGGTGACCGCTTCGTCGCCATCATGGGCAACCACGACCTGGCCGCGCTGCGCGCCATGGGCTGGGACGGTGGACCGCCGGACGAGGGCTGGTATCGACAGTGGCGCACCAACTACTGCAACAGCGCTGCCGACTGCTTCGCGGCGGCCTACGGCGCCCGCTCCGGCGCCGAGCTCGCCGCCAACATCCCGGCCGACCACCGACGCTTCCTGCAGGAGCTGCCTTGGTTCGCCGTCCTCGGCGACCACCTCTTCGTACATGCTGGGATGGAGCTCGGGCCACTCTCGCCACAGCTCGCCGAGCTGGAGCTCCGCCTCCCCATGCCCAGCGGGCAAACCCAACACGCCATCCGCGACAAGCGGCTGTCCACGCTCCACGACCCCAACTGGAATTACGTCGTCGTCAGCGCCCACACCTCGGCAAGCAAGCTGGCGAGACACTACGCAGGCCCCGACCCCAACCCGAACGCGCCCCACTTCATCGCCGAACGCCGGATTTGCTTGGCGGCGACGGTGGACCACCGCTCGGACGGAGGGGGAATCTGGGCGGTTTCGTTGCCGAGTCGGGAGCTGACCTTCATCAGCCCACAAGGCGAGGTCAGGGAGCTCGCCGCCGTCGAATAGGCGAGGAAGTCGAAGGGCGCAGCACACTGCCCCCCCTTCACAACGGCGCACCTCGCGGTGCTCTATGGAGGACGACAGGCAAGAAAGAGAGAGCGCAGAGTTGGTCTTCAGTTGTCCGCCCGAAGGGGGAGGGTGGCTATTAGCCGCGTCCGATGGCCTAAAGGTGAGGAGCTCCCCAAAGTGCGTCGACTGAGATCCAGTCTTCGGGTTCCAGTTGCAGCGTCGATGACTTGGGAGTCTACTCGCCGCGGGTACCACCCGGAGCAACGCCGGAGCACCAAATGATCAAGAAACTCACCCCCATTGGGGACCTGCTCGGACTCATCATCGATTCGTCGATCCTCGAGCTGCTCCGTATCGACAAAGACACCGCCCTCGAGGTCAGCACCGACGGCAACTCCCTGACCATCAAGCCCATTCGCTCCAACCGCTACCAGCGGCCGGTCGAGGCCAGCTCCCTCGGGCCCGATCGCTCCCACGAGACGTTCCAGTTGGTCGACGACCCGTCACCGTCCGACCCGTCTCGTGAGTCCACCGGCAAGGCGCGCAATCTCGGAGTCATCGAGTCCCCTGGGCGAGGGACGCCCATGCTGCCGAGGCCCGAGAGCGAGCCGAAGACAGTCGAAAATCCTCACGCGGCCGAGGCCTTCGAGAAGCTCCACGACGTCTATGTCGCGGCTGGGCTGTGGAAGCAGCTCATCGCCCTGCACACAGCGAGCAGAGAGTTCGCAGATTGGAACAGCCTGATCGCCGCTCTCAAAAAGATGACCCAAGAGGAACAGAACGCACCGACCAAGAGCGAGATGATTTTCGTCACAGCGCGAATTTGGGAAGAGCGACTCGATCGGCTCGACGAGGCCATGGTGCTCTACCAAAAAGCCTTCAGCATCGACCCCCACAACATCCCGGCGCTGAAGTCGGCCCGCAGCATCTACAGGCAGCAGCGCAACTGGAAGATGGTTCAGACCCTGTTCCACTTGCACATCAAGGTCATTAATAACCCAATCGAGCGCTCCGCCGTGACCTTCGAACTCGCAGAGCTTTGCCTCGACCAGCTGCACGACCAGAAGAAAGGCAGAGAGGCGCTCGAGCGCGCGCTCCAACTCGACCCGAACAACCAAGCCGCACGCGAGCGATTGGACTCCCTGTGAGCGGTCAGAGATTCCAGTGAAGACACGAAATCTGCGAGACATGTGGAGGCAATTGCCCAAATTGTGGGACCAGCGTGCGCTGGGGCTTCCAATTCTTGCAACCCTTTGAGGGACCACATGCGCCATTTATCGCTCACGCTCGTCATCTTCTTGCTCCTCACCCACACCCTGTTTGCGGAGGTCTCTCCCATGAAGTCGAATGACGCTGAGGCGCTGAGCCAGGCCAACACGCGCTTCGCGCTGGACCTCTACGCAGCGTTGACCGCCGGCAAGGACGACAACGTTGCCTTTTCGCCCTTCAGCATCTCCACGGCTTTGGCCATGACTTGGCTCGGCGCCCGCACCGAGACGGCCACCCAGATGCAGAGCACGTTGCGCTTCGAGTCCGGCGCGGAGTCTGCGGCGGCGAGCTTCGAGGGCCTGCTCGGGGTCTTGGACGCCAAGGACAAGCCGTACGCGCTCGCCCTCGCCAATCGCCTCTGGGGCCAGAAGGGCTACGACTTCCTCCCGGCTTTCCTCGAGCTGAGCAAGAAGCACTACGGCGCCGCGCTGCAGGAGGTCGATTTCCAGGGCGACCCTGAGAAGACCCGCAAGACCATCAACGACTGGGTCGAGAGCAAGACCGCCAAGAAAATCAAAGACCTGTTGGCCGAAGGGCTGATTGTCCCCGACACGCGCTTGGTCCTGACCAACGCGATTTACTTCAAGGGCAAGTGGAAGACCGCCTTCGACAAAGGTGACACCTTCCCCGCGGTCTTCAAGTCTCCCGGTGGCGACAGCGACGCCCAGTTCATGACCAAGGAGGCGACCTTCGGCTACGCAGACACCCTCACCGCCCAGCTCCTCGAGATGAGCTACGACGGCGACGAGCTCTCTTTGGTCGTTGTGCTGCCTAAGGCCACCGATGGCCTGGCCGACCTCGAGAAGGGGCTCTCGGTCGAGACCCTCGAAACCTGGATGGCCTCCTTCGCGCAAGAAAAAGTCCTCGTTCAGCTGCCGCGCTTCAAGGCCGAGGGTTCTGTACGGCTAGATGACACCCTCAAAGACCTCGGTATGAAGCTGGCGTTCAGCGACGACGCCGATCTCTCCGGCCTCAACGGCCGCACCGATCTCAAGATCACGGCCGTGGTGCACAAGGCCTTCGTCGAGGTCAACGAAGAGGGCAGCGAAGCCGCGGCGGCAACCGCTGTCGTGGTTGGACCCAAAGGCGCCGCCGGCCCTTCAGACAACAACGTATTGCGCGCCGACCACCCGTTTCTGTTCCTCATTCGTCACAAGTCCACGAACACCCTCCTGTTCCTGGGGCGCGTGACAAAGCCCTAATGCGTCAGGGGCCGAAACAAGCCGCTTTCGCGAGGCAGACCTCCTCGGTCGTGCCCGTGGTGTTCGCCGCGAGCGACAAGCAGGCTTGAAGGTCATTGAACACGGCAGGATCCGTGTTCGTGGCCAAAAACTCGGAACAGGCATAGGGACAATCATCCGGCGCGATGATGTCCGGGCACGCTACAATGTGGTCACAGAATCCGTCGCAGCGCGAGTCGATCGGGAAGAGGCAATCCTCCGCGGTCTGGAGACTCAGCGGCAGCTCGCTGAGATCGCTGTTGACACAGCCTTGCAGATTGTTCTTGCAGGCCTTGGCTTCCGTGCTTTCGGCGTCGACGAACGCGAAGACATTGTCCACGGCTGTGCAGTACCACCCGCAGTAGAATTGCTCCAAAGGGTCGGTTATGGAGCAGAGCGTGAGCGACTTGGTGCAGAGGTCTAGACACCCCGAGAACGGGTCGCCGGGGATCTCATCGCAACCCACCGCGTCGCAGGTCCGGGTCTGCAAGCACACCTCGAAGGCGAGCTTGGGCCCGTACTCGAGACCTTCGCAGTAGCTCTTGCACTCCGCGAGGCTCGGGAACGGCTGGTAGGGGGGAGTACCTGGGGGGGCAGCCCACCATGTTCGTGCTGCAGAGGCCCACGCAATCAAAGGGATTCAAGCAGGCGAGGATCGGCCCCGCGGCTGAGCAGCTCGCCGTGAGGGCGTCGGTCAAGCAGTCGATCACTCCAGCGAAATTGGTCCCAGCCATGCCGGCGCCCTCGCAGGACCAGATGCAGGCTTGGGGATTGTCGAACATCTCGAACATCGAATACGCCTCGCAAACCTCGATGGCGTCGCAGATGCCCAGACAGCCTGCGAGCGGCTCGACAGGCTTTTCGCAATTACTCAGGCCGCCACACTCCGCCTCCACGACGCACGCCACTTTGCGGAACCAGTCGGCATTCATCGTGGAGAGGCCTTCCGAGCAGGTCTGTGTACACGCTTCGAAGTTTGCGGCGCCGAGCTGGTCACAGAGCGCGAGCTTGCGGCAAAAAGAGTCGCAATTCGCGGCGACGCTCTCCGCTCCTGGGGTCCAGGAGCTGTCGGACTCGGCGTCAACGGTGACACCCTCGCCTTGTTGCCCATCCTCCAGCTGCCCGTCCAGGCCATCCTCGATGATGAGATCGGGTGGCTCGACGTCGGGCTTGCCGGCGTCGGGGGACGACGCGTCCACTTCGCCGTCGCCCTTCGAGTCGGCGACAAAACCGTCCTCGAAGGCATCGAGAAAGGGGTCCTCGGAGAGGTCTTCGAACGGGTGGCAGCCAGCCAGCACGGCGATCAGCACGGCGGAGA
>Ga0210044_10003450_pt1 | contig 22596 bp, 20 predicted proteins | sample CryGey13umfilter_2_FD_183959 | JGI IMG/M metagenome (GOLD analysis project Ga0210044, IMG submission 183959) | Groundwater microbial communities from aquifer in Utah, USA - Crystal Geyser 4/9/14 3 um filter (SPAdes) (version 2) | ecosystem: Environmental > Aquatic > Deep subsurface >... | reverse complement strand
TTTAGACTCTCCTCAGCGCTCCACCCCACAGGAGGCCCCGGGCTCATGCCCACCCTGAACTGGATCGGGAAGGAAGCGGTGGTGAACCACCACCTGCAGGTTCCCTTTCACTTGCTCAAGGACGTGCCCGAACTCGGTTGCGGCCAGCCGGGCGACGGCAATCTCATCGTCGAGGGTGACAACCTCGTCGCCCTCAAGGCTCTGCTTCCGTACTACGCTGGTCAGGTCAAGTGCGTCTACATCGACCCGCCGTACAACACGGGCAACGAGGGTTGGGTCTACAACGACAACGTCAACAGCCCCGTGATCCGCGAGTGGTTGGGCAAAGCCGTCGGCGGCGAAGGGGAGACGCTCGACCGGCACGATCGCTGGCTGTGCATGATGTACCCGCGGCTCCTCCTGCTGAAGCGATTCCTTCGTCCAGACGGGTCAATCTGGATCTCAATGGACGACTCAGAGATCGCGCTGCTCCGCGTGTTGATGGATGAGATCTTCGGACGCGAGCGGTTCATCGCCTGCAACGTCTGGCAGAAACGCTATTCGCGGGAGAACCGCGAAGCCATCGGCGATGTTCACGAGTACCTGCTCGTCTATGCGATGGATCCTGAGCGGTTCACAGCTACCAGGAACAAGGTGCCGCTGACAGAGCAACAGGCGAAGGTCTACAAGAACCCGAACAACGACCCGAAAGGCCCTTGGAGGACTATCCCGATAACCGCGCAGGCAGGACACGCGACAAAGGCTCAGTTTTACACGATCACAGCGCCGAATGGAAAGGAGTTCAACCCTCCACCGGGCAACTGCTGGCGGTACTCCAGAGAAGCGTTCGAGAAGCTGCGAAGTGAGGGGAGGATCTACTTCGGGAAAGCCAACAACAGCCAGCCGACCACCATTCGCTATCTCTCGGAAGTGGAGGGCGTTGTCCCTTGGACTTGGTGGCCACACGAAGACGTTGGACACACGGACGAAGCCAGTAAGGAACTGCTTAGTTTGTTCCCAGGCGGCACGGCGTTCAACACTACGCCAAAGCCGTCGCGTCTGCTGGAGCGCGTGCTGCAGATTGCGACGGATCCCGGCGACCTGGTCCTCGATTCCTTCGCCGGGTCGGGAACGACCGGGCACGCCGTATTGAAGCTTAACCAAGCCGCACCGGACAGGGAGCCGCGCCGGTTCATCCTTGTCGAGATCGAGCCGACGATCGCCCGCGAGGTCACTGCCGAGCGCGTGCGCCGCGTGGCCGAAGGGTACACGAACGCAAAGGGTGGAAGCGTGGCCAGCGTTGGCGGCAGCTTCCGCTACTGCGTGTTGGGCGAGTCGCTCTTCGACGCGGACGGGAGAATTCGGGAAACGGTGAGCTTCGCCGACCTCGCCCGGCACGTCTACTTCACCGAGACGGGCGAACCATTGCCACGCGAACGAGTGACGAAATCGCCGTTCCTCGGCGCCTGCCGCGGCGTCGGCATCTACCTGCTCTACAACGGTATCCTGCGGGACAAGCGCGCGAACGGCGGCAACATCCTGACCCGCGCGGTGCTCGGCCAACTCCCGACGTTCGACGGGCCCAAGGTCATCTACTGCGCGGGTTGCCTGTTGGGGCGCGAACGCCTCCAATCCGAGCGGATCATCATTCGACAGACGCCTTACGAGATCAAGGTCTCATGATCACCCTCAAAGACTACCAGGAACGAGTGCTTGACTCGCTGCGCGATTTCCTGCGGCAGTGTTCGCGGGATGGCCACCCCGAAAGCGCTTTCCAGAATGCGCAGCTTCGTATCGACCGCACACCAACGCCTTACCTCTCCGTGGCGGCGGCAGGACTGAAGCCCGGCATGCCCTACGTCTGCCTCCGCGTACCGACCGGCGGGGGCAAGACGCTGCTCGCCTGCCATGCCGCTGGCATTGCGGTGGGCGAACTGCTGCACGCGGAGCGCGCGGTGGTGCTTTGGCTTGTCCCCAGCAACACGATCCTCGATCAGACCGCCGAGGCGCTGCGTGACCTGCGACACCCCTATCGCCGCGCCTTGGAGATGGCGTGTGGTGCGGTGGAGGTCGTGACCATCGAGGAAGCCCTCCGGCTCTCTCGGGCGACCGTGGCAGGGCAGACGGTGGTCATCGTCGCAACGATCCAATGCTTCCGTGTTGAGGACACGACTGGACGCAAGGTCTACGACCAGAACGGTTGCTTCTCGGAGCATCTGCTGAACGTTCCGAGCAACCGGTTGCCCGACCTGCTGCCGGGCGCTGATGGGAAACCGAAGCCTTCGCTGGTCAACATGCTGCGGCTGCACCGCCCCATCGTCCTCGTCGACGAAGCCCACAACGCGCGGACCGATCTGTCCTTCGCCACCCTCGGCAACGTGCTCCCGTCGTGCATTATTGAGTTCACTGCCACCCCGGCGCGCGCGAAGCACCCCTCCAATGTGCTGCATCACGTCTCGGCGGCGGAGTTGAAGGCAGCGCACATGGTGAAGCTGCCCCTTCGTGTCATCTGGCGTGACCCAAGTCAGCGCGACCAGTTGCTCGCCGACGCCATCAGTCTGCGCTCTGATCTCGAAAGACTTGCCGTGGCGGAGTCGCAGCAGACGGGCAAGTACCTGCGGCCCCTCATGCTTCTTCAGGCCGAGAGGGTGGACGCGTGTGAGCCTTTGCGTGAGCGGCTGGTCAGCGAGTTCGGGATCGCCAGGGAGGAGGTCATCATCTCGACGGGCAAGCTGGACGAGCTGAAGAGCGTGAAAGACATCTCTGCCTCGAACTGCCCGGTGCGGATCATCCTCACAGTGCAGAAGCTCCGCGAAGGCTGGGACTGCCCGTTCGCCTACGTCCTTTGCAGCCTGCGGGAGACGCGGTCAGCGACAGCCATCGAGCAGATCGTGGGGCGCATTCTCCGGCTGCCGGAGGCTGAGGAGAAGCAGCATCCCGACCTGAACTGCGCCTACGCATTCTCCGTGTCCGACTCACTTACTGAGGTGCTGAACGAATTGCGTGAGGCGCTTGAGAGCAACGGCTTCACCGCGGCAGAAGCAGATCGGATCATCATTCCCGTAATGCAGGGCACGCTGCCTTTGGGCTTTCAGCCCAAGACGGTTCGCTTCGAACCGGGCACGGAGCTCGACTTGGGAGTCGCGGAAGTGCAGGTCGCCGCTCTCTGGGGAAAGGTGCAGCTCGATGCGGCGAAGGGCGAGATCACAGTCCTCGTGCCGCTGGATGACGACGAGACGGAGACGCTCGCGAGTTGCGTGAAAACGCCCGAAGCCAAAGCCAAGGTGGCCGAGGTCGTCAAGCTGGTGCGCGAGGCGGACATGGCGTTCGGCGGGAGCGGCAGAACGCGCGTACCGTCGCCCTACGAGCGCCGCCTCGATTTCGTGGTGCCGTTGCTCTGTGTCGAGGAGAGTGGAAGCCTGTTCGAGTTCGAGGGCACCTTCCTGCTTGAGCATCCCTGGAAGTTGAGCGAGAAGGATGCGTCGCTTCCGGACAGCTACAGCCCCTTACAGCGGCCGAAGGGAAAGTCCGGTCGGGTGGACGTCGGAGGCAAGGGCCAGGTCTTGACTGAGGAACTGCGTGACAGAGCTGAAGGCTCCGATTTCGTCGCGACGTTGCACCAGCAAGTGCTTCAACTCGGGGGCCCGAGCGACTGGACACTCGAAGGTCTCGTCGCTTGGCTTGACCGACACATTGAGCATCAGGACATCCCGCTGGGTGAGTCGGCTGAGTTCCTGCGCAGGGCGGTACGGGGCCTCATGGCGAACCTCGGGCTGGACGACCTCGGTGTGCTCGCCCTCGACCGCTTCCGGTTGCGCGACCGCATCGAGGAGCGTATCCAGGAACACCGAAAGAGCGAACGGAAGGCGGCATTCCAGTTGCTGCTGCTGCCCGATTCGGCGCTGACGGTGAGCGAGGCACGCACCCTGAACTTCAGGACCATGATCTACGAGCCGAGCTGGCTGTACAAAGGCGGCTTCCAGTTCAAGAAGCACTACTTCGGCCCGAAGCCGGGCGAGTTGCTCGAGCTAACGGCCGCCGGCAACCTCACGGAGGAGTTTCGGTGTGCGCAGTTCCTCGACTCGCTTCCCGAAGTGGAGTTCTGGGTGCGCAACATCGCTCGCAAGGCGACTTCCTTCCGCCTGCAAATATCGACAGACTGGTTCTACCCCGACTTCGTCTGCCAACTTGTTGACGGTCGCACGCTCGCGGTGGAGTACAAAGGCAAGGATCGCTTCACTGCAGTTGACGCCGAGGAGAAGCGGTCTGTGGGCGCCGTGTGGGAGTCCCGCAGTGACGGAAGGTGCCTATTCGTGATGCCGACCGACACGGACTTCTCGTCCATCACCCGGAAGGTCAAGCCGCAGTAGCGCACTTGACGGCTGCCTCGGGGCTCGTGAGCAGTGGTTCGGATGCTGCACCGGTTCCGCAAGGTGGAGGCACCAGGGAGTTGCCGGGGCGGTCTCCTTCAGGGCACCGCAGCCGACCTCACTCGCTCACCCCTTGCCCTCCCCGCTGCCGTGAGTTGCAGTCTACGACGCCGACGCCCGCTTAGCGCGGCGCACAGTCTGTCTTCCGTTTGGCGTGACCTGCTCTGCCCAAGCGTGCAGGCGCCGAGAGTGCCGGTTGAGTGGCTCATTGACAGGCTCAGGCCGCTGGTTGCGCCGCGGAGATGATCTTCCCAATCGCTCAGACGATCGATTGCGGCCGCCAAGTCGTTTTACGAAGCCGTCAGATGACCTTGCGGGAGCGCCAAGTGACTTCGTAGGGGCGTCCGATCACTTGCCGGCCGCCTCAGGCCGCTTCGCGGCGACGGGAGGTGACGGCTCGGCGGCTTGAGGTGAGCTGAAAATTGCCGTAGGCCGTCTGCCGGACGCGGGAGCCGATATCGCAGAGGCCGCCTGCCGGTTTGGAGCGCGGGTAAGCCGTCTGAAACAGGAGGGAGGCAACTTGGGAGATCAGGCAGGCAGTCGGAACGAACCTATAGACGATCTGTCACCCCCAGGGAGGCGATCTGTAGCCCGCGGGAGGTTCGCGGCGTTCGGACGGCGAATGGTGTACTCAGGCGTCGGACGGGTGTTGCCGCGACGCGCGGACGCCGCGCGTGCGCGCAAGCGAGTGCAGACAACAGGAGGAGAGAGACAATGCCGGATCGATTCACCGTGCATCTCGACCGAGCGATGGTGACCCAGGCCGTAATCGCCGAAGTGGGGCCGGTGCCGGACATTCCGGCGGAACGGGTGGCCGCGCACGAGCAAAGGATGACCGACATCCGGACGAAGCAAGCCGCTGCGGACGCCGCGAACACCGTCCACCGCGTGAAGCAGGCGCAAAATGACGAGCAGTGGCGCGCGCTGTGGCTGAAGCTGCGGTCGTGGTACGCCGTGGCCAAGGTGACGGCGCCCGCCGAAGCCAGAGCGGGTCTGTCCGGGATTGATACCAGCATGGGCTACACCCCCGCGCACGCCCGCCGCCGGGCTGAGCAGACCCGCGCCGCCCTGTCGGCGTTTCCGGCCGACTATAGCGCCACGGGACTGACCAGCGTTCAGTTGGCAGCGGCAATCGACGGGATGCTGGCCGCGGAAGAGGCGGAGGAAACGCTCCTGGTGGCGTGGCGGAACGCCAATGCCGCGCTCAAAGACGCGGACGCGATGCTGGACAGGGAAAACAAGGCGCTCTACCAGATCCTCGTCGCCTCCTTCCCCGAGGGCAGCCCGCAGCGCAGCGTCATCGACGGCATCCCGACGACCACCCACTCAGCCAGTTCGGAGTCGACTATTCTGCCGCCGACGGAGTGAGGGAGACTTGGGGACGGAGAGACACTGCCCCGTCCCCTCACTCGATCATGCGCTCGTAGGCGTCGTGGCTGCCGATCCAGTACCAGGTCATCGTCCCTTCTGTCTCGGCGGCCAACGCCCGGTGACGCCGGGTTACCCGGAGCGACCAGATCCGCTCTCCCTTGTCAACGCACTTGAAGTGGAGCGAGGGGTGGAAGGGCGACTCGACCCAAAGCGCAAATGCCTTGCGTGCTGCAGACCGGGCTTCGGCGGGCAGGCCGTGGTAGTAGTCCCAGAATGAGGGATCGGTGTCGTACTTCATGGGCTGCACCAGCGCCTCTTCGTCACCCCATCCGCCCGAGGTCGAGGGGCACGGTCTCGCCGCGCCGGTGCGCAGCCCGTGCCGCGCGCGCCCCCAAGCGCATTGGCTCTGGACGGTCTCGTAGCAGCGCGTTCCACCGGGCTTCAGCGTCGGCTTCTGCGACCAGTTCGCGCAACTGCTCGACGACCCGCTCCTGGGCTTGATTCGGCAGCGATTGGAGCATCTTCACGGCCGTTTCGATGGGTACGCTCATCTCAGTCACCCTCCGTCACGCTGGAACTCAAGGGGATTGTACTGCACACTCGGTCAGCCGTGTCGACACCCGACGAACGGTTGCGGACGCCGGGTGGGCGAGAGTTCGGGGTAGCGGGACCAAGACGACGCCTGCGCGCGCTACTCAGCGAGGTACCGCAGCAAGAGGGCGTCGTACGCGGCGGCGTCGGCGCGAGAGGGTGCGAGGGTTTCGCCAGGGGGCAGCAGCGCCGCCTGGGCTTCGGCGAGGTCATTCCCGAAGCCGTGCACGGCCGCGAGCATCGCCGCGCCCAGGGCGGCGGTCTCCACCCGCTGCACCGTCTGAACGGGGCGGTCGAGAACGGCGGCGATCAGTTCGCACCAGACGCGGCTGCGGGCGCCGCCGCCGAAGACCTGCACTTTGTCGAGCCGACCGGAGAGACGCTCCAGGGCGTCGACGTTCAGCCGGATCTCGTAGGCGACGCCCTCCATCACTGCGCGGATGACGTCGGCTGTCGATGTGCCCAACGTCAGGCCGGTGAAGCGGGCGCGCCGCTCCGGCTGCCAGTGGGGCGAGGCGGCGCCGGCCAGGTGGGGGTGGAAGGTGACGCCGTTGGCGCCGGGCGGGCTTTCCGCCGCCAAGCGGTCCATCTCGGCGTAGTCGGTGTCGCGGGCCAGCACGTCGCGCAGCCAGCGGAGCGCGCCGCCGGTGGTGGCCAGGGGCGCCTCCCACTCCCAGACCCGGTCGAGGACGAAGGGGAAGCAGGGGATCTTGGTGGCGGCATCGAAGCCGGGCGCGTCGGCGAGCACTGTGACTGCGGTGGAGGTCCCCAGCGAGGCAGTGGCGACGCCCGAGCGGATGCCGGCGCCCAGTGCCGCGCACTTCTGGTCCTGCCCACCGAGGACCACGGGGACGCCAGCCGGCAGGCCGGTCGCCGCCGCCGCGTCAGTCGACAGCTCCCCGACCACCGACCCGGAAGGCACCACCGGCGGCAGCTTGTCGGCCGGTACGTCGAAGTGGTTGAGCAGCTCAGCCGACCACTCCCGCCGCGCGATGTCGAACAGCAGCGACCCCGCCGCGGTGGTCGGTTCGGTAACGCAGTTGCCCGTGAGCTTCGCCGCGACGAAGTCCAGGCACATAGCGTACCAACTAGCGCCGGCAACCGCTGCCGGGTCCAGTTCGCGCAGCAAGAGCAGTTGCGGAAGGAGATGCCACGCGCCGGGGAGCTTGCCGGTCAACGCGCCAAGACGGTCTGCGCCGACGCGGCGGAGGACTTCGTCGCTGAACGGCGCAGAGCGAGTGTCGAGCCAGCAGAGCGCCGGCCGAAGTGGTCGCAGTCGGTCGTCCAACAGCACCCACGAATGCCCCTGCGCGCTCAGCCCCAGGGCGCAGACCGCCGCCGGCGGCGCGGCTCGACGCACCTCCGCGAGACACGCCACGCAGACCCGCCACCACTCGGCCGCCTCCTGCTCCACCGCGCCCCCGGCGCCGTAGCGCGAACCGTACTCCACGTAGTGCTCGGCAACCACGACTCCGTCCGGCTGCACCAGCAGGGCGCGGCAGCCCGTGGTCCCCAAGTCGATTGCGCACACAACCTCCCGCATAGTCGTCGTTCACCACCTCGCTTGGAATTCCACACCTGCGCAGGTGTGGAATTCCAAGCGTCATCGCATGAGGTCCTGAAGCTCCAGAACGACTTGGCAGCAGCGCCCGACGGCCGCCCCGAAGACAGCTTCGCCAGTCTCCGCTGACGCCACAGTCGGATCGCCATAGAGCCCCGTCTTCGACTCCTGCATCCCCCAGGTCGACACGAAGTACCCCTTGCCGCCGGCAAACCCGTCCCCGGGGATCAACTCCGTTCCCGCCCGGAACATGTCCACGTCGGTCGCCTTCGCCATGTCCACCAAGTCGGGACGCAGGTGCAGCATGAGCGAGGTCTCGAACTCCCCGCCGTGGATGGCGCCGCCCGGCGTGGACCTGCGGACCTGTTGGAACGACGCGGCAGCCAGCTTCGCCACGTCGGCGGAGGCGATGTACACCTCCGTCTCATCGGCGATCTCGCGCGCGGCTGTCTCCAGTAGCGCCGGGTGCTGCCCGTGCCCGTTGACGCACAGAATGCGGCGCAGGCCCATGTCGATCAGCGACAGGCAGACGTGCTTCACCACGTCGGTGAACACGCGCGTGGGCACGCGGATCGTGCCGGCCCACTCCTGCAGGAGGAGCGCCGTGTAGCCCGTCCACACCGAGGGCAGCACCAGCACCTCCACGCGCCCCTTCAGCTTCTCGGCCGCGGCCAACGCCACTCGCTCGGCGATGACGACGTCGCAGTTCACCGGGAGGTGTGCGCCGTGCTCCTCGAGGATGCCGACCGGGATCAGGACGGTGCCGGTCGCGTCTATGAACTGCTGCAGTTCTTCGGAGGTCTTTTCGGCGTAGAGGATGGACACGGGGGGCTCCAGGGGGATTCCGGATTTTTTGGATTCCGGATTGGCTCGCGGCTCGGATCAGGGGGCTGCTTGCTCCAGGTTCAGGAGGGTGGCTAACCATTGCAGCTCGGGGGCGTGGTTGCCGTAGGCGAGGGCTACGTGTTGGCTGGTGAGGGAATCGAGGAACGGCTTGGCGCCGTTGGCGAACCGGGCTCGCAGCGCGGGCGCCCAGCCTTGGCGGAGGGCGCATTGCTCGCCTTCCACCACTGCCGACAGCAGTGTGAAGCTGTCGTGCAGCGGGCAGAGCTGGGCGAGGGTGACTGTTCCCGGCTTGAGCTGGGCACTGACGTGCACGCCCTTGAAGCCGGGGTGGGTGAACTTGCCGAGGCAGGCTTGGGTGCCGGGCGCAGCCAGGCTTGGCGGGGCGAACCCGCACGGCGACAGCAGCACGGTGTCGGCGTCGAAGTCCAACACGTCGGCGTACCAGACTGGCTCCTCGGTGAACTGCGCGAGCATCGCCTGCGCAACGCTGCACGGCACGTCGCCTTCACAGCCGGTGGCGATGCCGGACTGGGCGAGCATCGAGACGGCGACGCAGGCGGTCATGCCGTATTCCTGGGACAACTCGTACTGGCACTTCACGTTGGCAGCTTGCCACCCGCGTTCGGTGGCGAGCTGCCGCAGGGCGGCGCTGAGGCGGGCGGACTTGCGGAGGCTGTCAACGTCGACGTCCTCCCCTACCCGACAGCAAGCGACGATTCGGTCGGCTTCGGCATCCACCTCGGCAGCCGGGAGCGACTCGGCGCGCCGGACCAGCGTGTAGGTGTCCAAGTGGTCGAGATCCGGGCCGAGGACTCCGCGGAGGGGCACCGGATCGACGGTGCCGGTGTACATGCCCATCGACGCGTAGCCGACGAGTCCGAGGGTCGTCTGTCGCAATGCCCGAACCGCAGCGGCCGCGCGGGCGAAAGCGGTGGCCGCGCGCAGCGTGGTGTCGTCTCCGGGCAGCCCCGTCAGCCAGCACGCCGGCCGCCCCATCCGTCTCAGCGTTCCTTTGAGCACAAGCTGGCCGACGAACGAGCCGGTCGATTCGCGGCCCTCCGGTGTGTCGAACATCGGGACCGCCCACACCGCGACGGGCAGATGTTCCACCTCCCGCAACGCTGCCACAGCGACGGGCGCCTCCAACCAAGTACCGACGAACAGCACCACGGCGTCGGGGTCGTCTCGCAGCGCCGCGCGCGCAGCAGCCACGGCGGCGGCCTTGGTGACGGCTGCCTCCCCGACTTCCCCGGCCTCCACGCCGCAACCGGCGAGGCGAGCGGCGCAGGCGCCGGCCATCTGCTTCCCGAGGTCGTTGTCGTAATCGGCGTGCCCGACCAGCACGAACCGGACGCGCGGCGTGCGGCGTGCGGCGGCAAGCATTGCGCTCATCGAGTGTCCACCCATTTCTCTTCCTCGGCCGACTCGTAGACGCAGTCCATCAGGTCCTGCAGCTTCGCCGCTTCCTCGAAGCTCGGCGCGCAAGGCCGGTCCTCCGCAATGCACGCGAGCAGCTCGTGAATGGCACTGATGTGGTAGCGCATCCAGCCGATGGAGAACTTCTCTCCGGGGAGAACGCTGGGCTTCGGGTATCGCTGGACCACCTCAATCGCCTTGTAGCCGCGCTCGCCGCCCAGCGGTTCGCCTGGATCGCTCAGGTCGTAGAAGTGCAACCAGTTGGGATCCATCGAGTTGAAGCGGAGCGCGCCCTTGTCACCGTGCAGCTCCAGGCGGATCTCGTCGTTGGTGCCTGTCGCCACCCGGGAGACTTCGACCGTGGCCATGGCCGAAGGCTCGTTCCGCCGGAGCAGAATGTAGGCGGCGTCGTCCACGTCGACGGGCACCCGGTCGGCGGCTCCCTTGGCAGAGGGGCGCTCCTTGATGAACGTCGGCGTCGCTGCCCACACCTGGTCGAAGTTGCCCGCCAAGTGCGTCAGCAAGTCCAGCACGTGGCAACCAAGGTCCAGCAGCGCGCCGCCCCCGCCGACGGCCTTCCGCATCCGCCACGTCACCGGCCGAGCCGGGTCGATATAGCCGGCGTGCAGGTAGCACACCCGCGCCGTGAACAGCCGGCCGAGGCGCCCTTCGTCAATCAGTTGCTTCGCCCGCATGATCGCCGGGATGAACCGGTACTGCAGCGCAACCTGGTGCTTCACGTCGGCGCGCTGCACCTCCGCGGCCATCTCCCACGCCTGCTTGCCGTTGACAGCCAGCGGCTTCTCGCAGTAGACATGCTTGCCCGCCTGCGCCGCGGCGGCGATGATCTCCCGGTGCGAGTCGTTCGGCGTGCAGCAGTCGATGAGCTGGATGTCGTCGCGGGCGATCAGCTCGCGGTAGTCGGTGGTCCCGACCTCGAAGCCGATCTCGTCAACAGCCTTCCGGGCCGTCTCCTCCCGCGACGTGCACACCCCGACCAGCCGCGGCCGGCACGGCGCAGGCGAGTAATATAGCGGCACGCTCCGGTACCCGAGCGCATGCACGCGCCCGATGAAGCCGAAGCCGATGAGGCCGATGCCGAGGTCGTTCATGGGGGACTCCTGGGAGTGGTGAGTGGTGCGCGCTTTGTGGCTACGTGGCAGTTGTCCGAGCGTTCCTTGCCTTCTCCTTGCGGAGGTAGGCGATGTAGCTGTTGATTCGACGGATGAGGTCGTACCCCTCCGTCTTGAGGGCTTCGTTGTGGGCTTGGTCGCCGTAGCTCTCGTCGATGCAGACGTTGATACCGTCGAGCGTCTCTTCGACCGATCCCCGTGCCACTCGACAGAACTGCATGTTCTACCCGCGAAGGTTAAGAACACACCGAAGTCCCGGTGCGACTTCGGCTCCGTCTGGGAGAATACCCTCTGTCCTACGTCTGCTGCACGCCTGCCGGGGAAGTTCCGCGAACTTCGACTTCGGTGTGTTCTTAACCTTCGCGGGTATCTCTTGGTAGTGCCACCGCCCGTGGCCCTCGGCAATGTTGTTCGTTACCGAGAGTACTGCTCGCCGCATCTGCGGATCCAGGGCGTGCCGCTCCGCGGGCGGAAGCTGTCTGATCAGGCGCTAGACACGCTTCCTGAACTCCCTCGCCGCTCCGTAGAGCGCGAACTCGTCCAGCCCGTAAGACGCGTCTCCCATCGTGCAGTCCTTCCTCGCTGTCATGCACACTCAGGCGCCGGTCACCTTACCGCTCACCGCTCACCACTCACCGCTCACCCCTCCCCAATCGCCTCCTCAATAATGTCCATCCCCCGCTCCGCCAGTTTTTCGGTCATCACCAGCGGCGGCGACATCCGCAGGATGTGGCCGGCGGGGATCCAGGCGAGGCCGTTTTCGAAGGCGCGCTGGTAGACGCGCTTGCCCGCTTCGGGGTGCGGCTCTTTGGTGCCGCGGTCTTTGACCAGCTCGATGCCGAACAGGCAGCCCTTGCCGCGGACGTCGCCGACGATTGGGGAGCGCTCCTTCAGGGCTTCAAGCCGCGCCATGATGATCCGCTCCAGCCGGGCGGCGTTCTCCAACAGGTTCTCTTCCTTCATCACCCGGATGGTCGCCAGCCCGGCGGCGCAGGCGACGGGGTTGCCGCCAAAGCTGGAGGAGGCACTGATCCGGTCCAGGGCCTCGGCGCAGGCGTCGCGGACGACCAAGGCTGTCACCGGGTAGCCATTCCCCAAGCCCTTTCCGGCAATCAAGATGTCGGGCACCACGCCGGAATGATCGACGGCGAACCAGCGGCCGGTCCGGCCCATACCGGTCAACACTTCGTCGGCCATCAGCAAGATGCCGCGGCGGTCGCACAGCTCGCGGAGGCGGGGGAGGAATGGCTCGGGTGGGAAGACGGAGCCTGCCCAGCCCTGGATCGGCTCCAGCACAATGGCGGCGACCTGACCGGTGGTCTCCTCGTCGAGGACGCGCTCCAGGAAGTCGACACAGTACAACTCGCACGTGTCGGGCGCGAGACGGAACGGACACCGGTAGCAGTTCGGCCGCGGCGCGAGGAAGCTCCCGGGCGCGCGGATGCCTTTGTCCGGGCTCATCAGCGCCAGGCTGGCGGCGCCGAGGGTCTTGCCGTGGAAGTCGTGCCAGAACGAGACGAACTCGAACTTGCCCGTGATCGCCCGCGCCGCTCGGAGGCCAGCTTCGACGGCCGCCGTGCCATCCGAGTAGAGCTGCACCGCGTTCATCCCCGGCGGCGTGACCGAGCAGAACTCCTCGAGGAACTCCTGCTTCACCGGGGTCGCGAAGTCGTGGCAGTTCATCAGCCGCGCCGTCTGCTCCTGAATCGCCTTCACGATCTTGGGGTGGCAGTGGCCGCAGTTGGTCACGTAGATGCCCGACGAGAAGTCGAGATACTCGTTGCCGTCCACGTCGGTCATGGTGCAGCCGGCGGCGTGGTCGAACGCGACGGGGAAGAGCTTCACCTGCCCGGAGTGGCCACGCATTCGCTGCTCGACTTGGGCGAACAGCGCACGGGAGCGAGGGCCGGGCGGCTTCACACAGCGGTTGGGTAGCTCAGTCATGGCTGCCATGGGCTTTGGGCGAACGGTTGATTGGCGTTGAGTATACGCCGCCGCCGGGTGGTTCCCTGCACGCATTGCCCCGACTCGCCGCTTCACGTATACTTGCCCAGGCTCAACTCCCAACTCACGGCTGTCCCCATGTGGTACCTCCTCGCGTCACTTCTGATCGGCGTTCTGTTCGGTAGACTGCTGCGCCCGGACCCGCGTCTCCGCACTGCGGTTTCCTGGGTTTCTCTGGCCTCGATCTCGCTGCTGCTGCTCTCGTTGGGGGCGGCAATCGGCGGAGATGAGGAGCTGTGCAAGGGATTCGGCGCGATGGGAGGCAGGGCGGTGGCGCTGGCGGTTGCCGCTATCGCGGGCTCGGTGCTCATGGTCGTGGCGCTCCGGCGAACCGTCCTGCGCGAGTTCGGCCTCGGCACCGCATTCCACTCCTGCGAAGGTGTGGAAGTTCAGGCGTCGTCGCACGAGGGGACGTTGGGTGACTCGACGCCGGGAGGCACGGCCGAACCGTGACATGGCTGGTCCTGACATCGGTAGCGGGCGGGCTGCTTATCGGCCGGCTCACCGGCGCGGCGGGGCTGGACGACCCGCGCGTTGAGCAGATCACGACGGTGTCGCTCTGCGTCTTGCTGGTCTGCGTGGGCTACGAGGTTGGCTCGCCGGGCGAGCATTGGCAGGAGCTTCGTCGGTTGGGCTTGCGGAGCCTCCTCGTGCCGGCGGCGATTGCCGTCGGTAGCCTGGTCGGTCCGGTGATGATTGCTCCTTTGCTCAAACTCCCGGCGATGCAGGCCGCCACCGTCGGCGCGGGGTTCGGCTGGTACAGCCTGACCGGCGTGCTGCTGGCCAAAGTCCACGGACCGGCACTGGGCGCCCTCGGCTTCCTGACCAATGTGATCCGCGAGTTGCTGGCGTTCGTGCTGATCTCGGCGTTGGCGGTTCGCGTGGACCCGTTGGCGGCCATTGCGCCCGCGGGAGCCACGGCCATGGACACGACCCTCCCGCTGATCCAACGCGCCGCCGGCTCGACAACCGCCATCGTCGCCTTTGTGTCTGGCGCAGTTCTTTCGAGCGCGGTGCCGCTGTTGGTCCCGCTTCTCGCAAAGCTGTGCCCGTGAGGAACCAGCCCCGTGCCCAAATTCCGCGCCAGCTCTATCCGCGATGCCCTCTACGCTCTGGCGCTCCTGTCGGTGGTGAGCTGGAACGTGTGGAATCTGCGCCTGCATCTGCCCCTCGACTCCTTCTGTCGGAAACGCCACGCGGCGCTGACGGAGCGTTTGGAGCACCTGAGCCCGGAGACGCGGCGGACATTCGACCGCTCCGTCGTTAGCTTGGGCGCCCGGCTCGACCTGGCCGACTACCTCCGAGACAAGAGACCCGTCGGCAATCGTGCCTCCAAGCTGGCCGCACAGCGAATGATGACGCTCATGGAGGAGGATCTGCAGTCACTGGAGCTTGGGCTCGACACGGTGAACGCCCGGCGCGGCACAGTCTTCAAAGCGCATCGCTCGGCGGTCGATGGGACCGCCCAGCCCTACTGGCTCGAACTGCCGCCTGGCTACCTGGGCGACAAGGCGTTCCCGCTGATCATCAACCTCCACTATCACGGCTGGTACCGGCCGTTCCAGGGCTACCCCCTCCCCAAAGTGCCCGAGGCAATCGTCGTCAGCCCCCACGGACGCGGCAGCACCGACTTCATGTTCGTCGGCGAGCGGGAAGTGTTGGACGTGATCGAGGAGGTCAAGCGGGACTGCCTCGTCGACGACGACCGCGTCTCTTTCATGGGCAGTTCGATGGGCGGCACCGGCTGCTGGCATCTGGCGGTCCACTACCCCGACCTGTTCGCCGCCATCGCGCCGGTCTCGGGCAACACCAACCATCGCGTCTGGGAGAAGGAGTGGGGCTGGGGGAAAGCACCCGAGTCACCGTTTCGCCCGGTGCGCGAGCGTCTGGCGGACATGCTCGACCCGATCAGCTTCGCCGAGAACCTGCAGCATGTACCCGTTTTCTGCGCCCATGGCGTAAAGGACCCCATCGTGCCCCTCGGCCACTCGCGGACGATGGCGGACCAAGTGCGAGCGGCGGGCGGGAAGGTCGTCTATCGCGAGTACGAGGACGTTGCCCACGGTGGGTTCCCGAAGGAACTGGCGGACGAACGAATCCAGTGGCTGCTGGGGCAGCGGCGGACCGCGTACCCGAAGCAGTTCCGGTTTCGCACGGCCAGTCTACGGCAAGGGCGCGCCTACTGGGTCGAGGTGCTCGGGTTCGAGCACTATGGCGACTTCGCCGAGATCGCGGCGGAGGTCGTCGGGCCGGCGCTGGTTCGCGTGACCACGCGCAACGTGGCGCGGCTTGCCTTGCGGTTGGACGCAGACACCCGGGCGCGGCTCGGCCTGGCGAGCGAGTGTTCCGTCGAGCTTGACTCCACGCGACTGCCACTCCTCTCGGCTGGCGCTACGCAGGTGCTCGCCCGCACGGAGCAGGGATGGACCACGACAAGCGGCTCGGCCGAGGGCGCCAAGCGGCCGGGTCTCAGCGGCCCGGTGGAGGACGCCTTCCTGGATCCGTTCCTGGTGGTCTACGGCACAGCCGCGAGTTCAGCGCTGGAGAACCAGACCATCCGGAGCGAAGCGGAGCTGTTCGCCAGCGAGTGGGAGCGCCGCTACGGGAAGCCGTGTCGGCTGAAGGCCGACCGCGAGGTGACTGACGCGGACATCCAGCAATCCGGTCTGGTGCTGTACGGCAACGAGTCCGCAAACAGCGTGCTGGCCCGCATCGCCGACAAGCTGCCCATTCGCGTCACGCCGGCGGAGGTGCGCTTCGGAGCTCGCGTCTTCAGAGGCGGCGACGTTGGCGCCAAGTTCTGCTTCCCCAACCCACTCAACCCCGACCGGTACGGCGTCGTCTTCACCGCCACTACCTGGCAGGGCATGTTCCAGATAAACAGCCGCTTCGGCAACTGGTTTGACTGGGGCGCGTGCGACAACCGGAACTGGTTCGACTTCGCGGTCTTCGATGACCGGACGGCGAGTCCGGAGACGTTCCTGCAAGTGGGCTTCTTCGGAGACCGGTGGAAGCTGGACCCGCAGACAACCTGGGACGGCATCCCGTCGCTGCGGGAAACCGCCATCCCGCGGCGGGTGCCGACACACCGGGAGCCGCCAGCGGCCGCGCAGGTCTACCTGAGCGACCTGCTCCCCACCGACATCGACCAGCCGAAGGGAACCGCGCAGTTCGACCGCAGCTTCAACGGCGGGCAGTTGCACCTCGCCGACACCCCGGTGGCCCGCGGGCTGGGCGTACGCGTGCCCTCCTCGGTCACGTTCGCCCTGGGCGGCCGGTTTGTGCACTTCCGCTCTTCGGTGGGGATCGACTACGAAGGCGAGAAGGAGATCTCGAAGACGCGGCGCAAGACGGAGCGCCTGCGGTTTCTGGTCTACGGAGACGGCAAGCTCCTCGCCAGCAGCCCGGAACTGAACTACAGGCGACCGTCATACAAGATGGAGGTCGCCCTCGCCAGCGTCGAGGAACTCACGCTGACCGTGAAGCCAGAGTCGACGTACCTCTGGCACTTCGGCAGCGCGGCGTGGGCCGACGCGCAAATCACTGCAAACTGAGCCAACGAGAGGACACCACCCATGGGCAACACGTACACCCTCGCCACCATCGGCTGCGGAGGGATCTCCAACTACCACTCGCAAGCGTACGCCACCCTCGACCAGATCGAGATCGTCGCCGCCTGCGACGCGAGAGCGGACCGGGTCGAGCGGTATGCCGCGCAGTATGGAGTCGAGCGGACGTACACGGACTTCCGCGAACTGCTGCACAAGGAAGAGCCGGACTTGGTGCTCATCTGCACCTGGCAGGGCACGCACGGGCCGATTGCCGTCGCGGCGGCGCAACGTCCGGGGGTGAAGGGCATCCTCTGTGAGAAGCCCATGGCCGCGAGCCTGGGCGAAGCCGACGCGATGATCGCCGCCGCCCGCGAGCACAACGTCAAGCTCGTCATCGGCCATCAGCGCCGGTTCATGGGGTCGCGGCTCAGGGCGAAAGAGCTGATCGCCGAGGGCGCCATTGGCAAGCCCACGCTCATCCGGCGCAACGGCGGCGGCGGATTGCTCAACACCAACACCCACAACATCGACGCCGTGCGCCACTACCTCGGCGACCCGGCAACGGAGTGGGTCATTGCCCAAGTCGAGCGGCGAACCGACCGGTACGAGCGCGGCGAGCGAGCCGAGGACCTGTGCGTACTGGAGGCGTGCTTCGAGGGCGGCGCGCGGCTTGTCATCGAGAGCGACATGCCCGGGAGCGACCAACCCGAGAACACTTACCTCTATGGCACTGACGGCCTCCTGGACGTGCAGCACAACAAAGTGCGTCTGCTCAACAGCAAGCAGGCGGCATGGCAGGAGTTCGAGTGCAAGGACCCTAACCTCCCCGTCGCTCAGATGGAGGAGTTCCTCGCCTGGATCGAGGGTGGGCCGGAACACCGCGGCGCGCCGCAACAGGGTCGGGCCGCGGTCGAAATCGTGATGGCAGCGTACGAGTCGGCGCGAATCCAGGGCCTCGTGCACCTGCCGCTGCAGACAAGAGCCAACCCGCTGGATCTGATGGTCGAGAAAGGTGTACTGTCGGTGGAGAAGCCCGGAAAGTACGACATCAGGGACTGCTCGTGGTTGGGCGAAGCGAGGCCGTGGACGAAGATCGAGATGTGATTCCGTCACCCGCCACCGCGGTCACTGCGCCGCGTACTCCTCCAGCAACCCGTTGGCCCGGGCTGCGTTCACCGGACCCGAATGGACGTGAAGGCGGTGCCGAAGCGTCAGCGTCTCGCCGTTGCCCAGCCGGGCGCCCTTTTCGAAGAACGGACAGGGCGCCATCCAGCCGTCTTCGCGAACGTGCCACTGCGGCGGGTGGTTGCGGTTCCTCGGGTGGGGGAAGAACGTGATCCCGGTCACCTCGTCCGGGGCGACGCGGCCGGAGTAGTCACACCACCACGCCCGGTTCCAGAAGATCGCCTTCTCGTTGACGGCGCCGTCCGAGTTGGTGATCGTGCCGCCGCCATCGTGGACGCCCATGGTCTTCGCGACGCGCACGGCCAGCCACGCGAAGTTGGTCTTCTCCAGTTCCACGTCAGTCGCGGCTTTGACCTCCGAGTCGCAGTCGAGCAGGTACTCGCCGCCCTCCAGCAGCCGCACACCCACCCGCCGCTTCTCGTCCAGCAGTAGCTCGCCGGCGGCTGTCACCCAGTGGACCTGCGCGACAAGGTGCGCCCGGTCCGCGCCGTCTTCCAGCTCCAGCACGAACTGGTGCACCTGCTTGCCGCACCCGGGCGTGTCGGCCCAGAAGTCGTGCCCGTTGAGCCGGTAGTGGGCGCACCAGAGCGAGTAGTGATGCCGGTGCCCCACGGGATCATGGGGGTGCCCGATCCGAGTCACCAGCTTGCCCGAGGGACCGCGAACCGGGAACACGTAGGGACGCTGCCGCTCCAACCCGAACTGGTAGGCCAGCAGCTCCCGGCCGTCGAGCTGGAACGACACGGCGTCAGGGCACGGCACGACTTGGACGTGTGGGAATGCATCGGCTGCCATAGTGACTCCCTTCGGGATGGAACGCGCGGGCTGCCGCAGACGCGGCACTACCCCAACTCGAACTTGACGCTTACCGTCAGTTTGGCGGACCCCGCAGGGAGGCTCGCGGGAACCGGCAGAAATGGAGCTGCGCGACGAATCGCGTCCTCCGCGGCCCGATCGAGGCTGGGGCTGCCAGACGACCCGGACACGACTACGTCGCCCGGCTGACCGTTCCTGCCGAGGCGGAAGGTGACTCGGACCTGCCCTTGCACACCTGCCTGCGCGGCTGCCGGGGGGTAGCGTTTGGCGGACTCGATCTTGGTCTGGACCATTGTCCGGAACGCCCGCAACTCCTCGGCATCCGGCTTCGTCTCGGCGGCTGCAGGCGGCGCGCTTGGCGCCTTCGATACCTTGCCTTCGTCCGCGGCTACGGGCCGGGTACGCGAGGGCGACTCTTCGTCTTGAGGAGTGGCGAACGTGCTGGGCGAGGTTTGTCCCCCAGGCACCCGCTTCGCTCCTCCGCCAGATCCAGGCGACAATCCGCCGCCGCCCTGCCCGACGGGCCCGATTGCCGGTCCACCCCCCATGCCAACGCCACCGGGAGCGCGACCGCCGCCGCCGGCCCCTCGCAGGGGAAGCAGCCCCGGTGCCGGTGCCCCTCCGAGCGACCCCGGCAACGCTGCGGCCGGCGCCCGCGCTATGCGCACAGCGGGCGGCGGCTCGGAGCTTTCCGGCCGGGCGGGCGCTGCAAGAGGCGCTGGTAGTGCCGCGGCCGGCTCTGAAGGCGGCGCGCCGACATCCGGCCGCGGTGTCATTGGCTCGGGTCGGGGCAATGCGGGCCGAACTACAGGCGGGGCGGGCGGTTCGACCGGCTTCGCCGCGGTGGCAGTTGGGCGCGGCGGTGTGGGTCGGGCCGGCCGCGTTGGTCTATCGACGAAGTGCACCAAGACGGTCTTGGGAGGCTGCGGCACAGCCGAAGGCTGACCCGACACTGCTCGGATCAGCGGGAACGTGCCGACGGCGGCAGCGTGGAAAACCGCCGACCAGGCCAGGCACACTGCCATTGTCTTGTCAGTGGCGCTGTTCATTGCGGAGACTTCTCTATGGGCAATGCATGTGCCATCTTCGGTTGGGCGCCGCGCTGTGCTCTGTTGCCTTCAGGGCGCAGCCGCGCTCCATGCGGGCCAGGCGCCGAACCGGGCGGCTACCACCGCAGCCGCCATGAGAAGCGCCAGAAGCACCAACTCGGCGCACGCCCCCAGCAGGTCACCGGTCACTCCGCCGAACCGTCGGTTGCACCAGCGGGCAGCGATGCACGACAAGGCAACGCCCGCCGCGAGCAGGCACAGCGCGCCCGGTCCGGCGAGCGCGCACAGCACGACCGCCAGGCCCAACGCGGCTGCGTAGTGGCCTTTGCGGGCGCCGGCTACGAAGGCGCCCCCGATTCCGCCTTCCGCGCGCGCATAGGGCAGAAACGCAGACAGGTGCACCATGGTCAGCCGGGACGCGACAAAGGCGCCGCACAGCGCCGACCAGGTGCCGGGAGCCGTCGCGATCTCGGTGTACGCGGCAACCTTCAGCAACAGCGCGCACCCCACCGCCATCACGCCGAAGGCGCCCACGCGCGAGTCTTTCATGACGGCGAGGGCCTTTTCGCGGTCGCCGCCGGCGCCGAGGGAATCGGCAGCGTCTGCGAGTCCATCGAGATGCAAGCCGCCGGTGAGGGCAACCTCGGCTACCGTGGTCGCAACGGCGGCCCCCAGGGCCCAGCCGGGCGCGACGTGCAGCATGCCCCGCGATACCCCGGCGAGGAGAGTGCCGAGCAAGGCGCCGACCAGCGGGAAGGACGGCAAGGCGGCCGCGAGCGGGTCCGCCTCCCGCCCCGGCACGGGCAGGATGGTCAACGTTCGGAGTGCCGTTACCAGCGCGCGCACGATTCAGGCTCCCGGCGTGATGCCCACCTGGGAGAATGTCGCCATCTCCCGGTACACGGCAACCGCCGACTCGATGAGTTGCATGGCTAGGGCGGCGCCGGTGCCTTCCCCGAGCCGCATATCCAGGTCCAGGACAGGGCGCAGCCGTTCCCGCTCGAAGAACGCCCGATGCCCCGGTTCGGCGGAACGGTGCGAGAAGAACAGGTAGTGCGACGCCGTCGGACACAGGCGCATGGCAACCAGTGCGCCCGCGCCGGAGATGAAGCCATCAACCACCACCGCCACCCGCGAGGCGGCGCCTCCCAGGCAGATCCCGGCAATGGCCGCGATCTCCAAGCCGCCGACGGCGGCCAGCGTGGACAAGGGATCGTTCAGGCGCTCGCGATTGGTCGCCAGAGCCCGGCGAATGGTCGCCGTCTTGCCCGGAAGCTGGTCGGCCGGCAACCCCGTGCCGGGGCCGGTTACGTCCGCCGGGTCGCACGGAAGCAGCGCCGCGTAAAGCGCAGAAGACGGGGTCGTGTTGCCGATGCCCATGTCGCCAGTGCCCAGCAGCGAGACGCCTTCAGCAGCAGCCTGCCGGGCCAACTCGATGCCGACTTCTACGGCGCGACGGGCCTCGTCGACCGACATGGCCGGGCCGCGCGCAATGTTGCCGGCGCCTCGCCGAACGTTCCGCCTCAGGAGACCGGGAACGTCGCCCAAGTCGTCCTTCATGCCAACGTCCACGACCTGGACCTTGGCGCCCGCCTGCCGCGCCAACACGTTGATTGCGGCTCCGCCGGCGAGGAAGTTCTGCACCATCAGGCCGGTCACCTCGGCCGGGTAGGCGCTGACGCCCTCGGCAACGACTTCGTGATCGCTCACGCACACGAGGACGCGCTTGCCAGTTATCCCGGGGCCGGACTCCTCGCGGATGGCGACATACCGCTGGGCAAGCACCTCCAACTGCCCGAGGCTACCTCGCGGCTTCGTCAAGTCGTCCAGCCGCGCCTGCGCGGCCTGAAGCCACTCGGCCGACAGCGGGGTGATCTGATCGAGCGTTGCCTGGAGTTCGTTTGCCATAATTCGTTCAGCGGCTGTCCTTGAGCGCCAGCGACAGACCGGCGACTACCAGCACCACTTTGTCGGCCACGCGCGCCATGTCCTGATTCAGCCAGCCGGCCAGGTCGCGGAATTCGCGGCCGAGTTCGGAGGCCGGCACGATTCCCATGCCGACTTCGTTGCTGACCAGCACCACCGGCTGGGCCGGCTTCGCCAGCGCCTCGAGCAGCGCGTCTCGGCGTTCGGTGTATCGGTCGCTGCCGAGTTGGGTCACGACGTTCGACAGCCAGAGCGTTAGGCAATCCACCAACACAACGCCAGCGTTGAGGTTGCCGTCGGTCAGTACGCGGTCGATCTCCAGCGGCTCCTCGACCGTGCGCCACTCCGAGCCGCGCTCTTGCTGGTGGTGGCGGATGCGCTCGCGCATCTCGTCGTCGCCCGGTTCCGCCGTCGCCAGGTAGACGGGGCGCTCGTAGTGCGAAGCGTGCTGCAAAGCCCAGCGGCTCTTGCCGCTCCGCGCGCCGCCCAGCACCAACGTCACCGTAGGCAACGCCGAGCCGGTGGCGTTAGTAGAGCCGCTGTGCGTAGCACCAATCTGCATTCTGCAATCGCCAAGTCTGCAATCAGAAAGAAGAGCCCGTGCCGCCGGCGGAGGCGGCACGGGCGATGGCTGATCTGACGCCGCTGGCGGAACGGAGGGCGTCGATCTCACCACGTTGGGCCGGCGTGTGCAGGTCCAACGGGAACGAACATTCTCAACGGGGAACGCGGCTGCGC
>Ga0210044_10003448_pt1 | contig 22604 bp, 16 predicted proteins | sample CryGey13umfilter_2_FD_183959 | JGI IMG/M metagenome (GOLD analysis project Ga0210044, IMG submission 183959) | Groundwater microbial communities from aquifer in Utah, USA - Crystal Geyser 4/9/14 3 um filter (SPAdes) (version 2) | ecosystem: Environmental > Aquatic > Deep subsurface >... | reverse complement strand
GATTTTATCGATGAATCAGAGGTTCTCACTCCAGCCGATGAAAATAACCATATTTTGAAAACAAAGTTCAAAGTTCCATTTGTCTGCGGATGCCGTAATCTGGGCGAGGCGCTTCGCAGAATCGGCGAAGGAGCGGCACTGATTCGGACTAAGGGAGAGGCCGGGTCGGGCAATATCATAGAAGCCGTCCGCCACATGAGGGCGGTGAACGATGCTATCCGTCGGATAACTACACTGGATGACGAGCAACTGATGGCTGAAGCCAAAAAACTCGGCGCTCCCTATGATTTGGTTTGTTATCTTAAAGAAAATGGCAAACTTCCAGTTCCGAATTTCGCCGCGGGTGGGATTGCCACGCCTGCGGATGCATCCCTGATGATGCAGCTCGGGGCGGAATCGGTCTTTGTGGGATCGGGGATTTTCAAATCATCCAACCCGGCGGTGCGCGCCAAAGCGATTGTGATGGCGACCACCCATTACAAAGATGCCAAGCTGGTAGGCGAAGTGTCCAAGTCACTGGGCGACGCAATGAAAGGGCTGGACATTAGCCAGATACCGGAAGAGCAACTGCTTCAAATCAGGTAGTCTTTGGCGAACGATCCCAAGACCCATTACCCGCCTCTGGTGGGAGTGCTGGCTATTCAGGGCGATTTCGAAGCGCACCTAAAAGTATTGAAAAAGATTGGTGTCGATGCCATTGAAGTTCGCACCGGCCCGGAGCTCGACCGAATCACGCATCTGATAATCCCGGGAGGCGAATCTACCACTATCCGAAAAGTCGCGGTAGAAGATGGCTATTGGGAGAAACTCGCCCGATTCAAAGGTCCAGTAATGGGAACCTGTATGGGCTCGATTCTGATGGCTTCTAAAATTGAGTGTCCAAATGGCGATGGTTGGGGTATGCTGGATATTACTGTCAGACGCAATGCTTATGGAAGGCAGATACATTCATTTACCGCCAATGGAAAAGTCGAGTTTTCGGAGAATCCTTTTGAAATGGTTTTTATTCGAGCTCCCAAGATTATCAGAATCGCAGAAAATGTCCATCCGATTGCCTGGCTGAATAACGAAATAACTGGAGTAGTTTGCGGCAATAAGATGGCGCTGACCTTCCATCCAGAACTGTCGGGCGACGATGGATTTCATCGGAAACTGGTGGGGATGGGATAAAATTTAATTTACAGAATCAAATGCTCCGGTGGTTGATGCCGAAGCATTAAATTGTCATATTCTATTGCGGCCGTTGAACTTAATTCATGTGCCATTCAATTACCCCTCCTTTTTCACTGCCTCCGCGTTGAGCTCGATTTCGACTTCATCGCTCACCATCAACCCGCCGTTGTCCAAGGTCTTGCTCCAGGAAATACCATAATCCTGCCGGTTTATTTTTAAGTGGCCTTCCAAACCCATCACAGTTTTACCCATAGGATTTTTCACGATGCCGACGATATTAAAGGGAATCTCAATTTCCTTTGTGACTCCTTTCATAGTCAGTCTCCCTATGGCAACATATCCATCGCTTCGTTTTTCAACCTTCCTGCTCTCGAAATTTATCTCCGGGTGATTGGCGGCATCGAAAAAATCCGCACTTTTCAAATGACCATCGCGTTTCTCATTCTCAGTATTTATGCTGGCGGTCTTGATAGCCCCCCTGATAGATGATCCCGTGAGATTCTTTTCATCAAAGACTATGGTGCCGGAAAATTCAGTAAAATTGCCTATAACCTTTGAAATGACCATGTGACGAACTGAAAAGCCAACATTTGAATGCACCGGATCGACCTCGTAAGTATCGGCAAGCGCAATACTTGTGGTCAAAAGCAATCCCATCAATAAAATGCCAATAATCTTAGCCATCATTGAATTCCTTCCTTCCATTTCCCAGTTTTTGTCAAATTTAATATCAAGCTTAATAAAATCAATATGAATATCCAGATAGTGAATCAAATTCATATCTAAGAACTAAACATTGGCTCGGGTTGTTCCATAAATAATGGATTTCTTATGACGCAATTTCCCCTCTATTGCCAAAAATATCTTTGAGTGGATATTGAAAATTCAGTTCTTTAACTTGATTTTGTAAGGTTTTGATATTATATTATATAAGGGTGGGATGTGAAACGAAGCCGGCTGGTATGAGAATTGGGATTTATGTTGGACATAAAGATCAAATCGATGCAATGTCGCAAGTCAAGAATGGCGCCTCAAATTCGGGAACAAAATAGTGTTAACTTTGGGTCTTATGTATAGAGAGCGGAGTCAATCCCGGTGAACTTTTGACTCTGTATTAATTTTTGAGATCATTTTGACAACAGGAATCGATGATGTCGGGTGCGCCTGATAAAAGAGAATTGGCCCTTCGCAGGGAACTTGGGGAGAGGACTATTAAGCTTAATCCTCTCGAAAAATTGCATCCCCAAGGTGGGAAGACCGATACCGGGTTGAAGAAGGCTACTGATGATGTCAATGCTTTGATTCGCGAAGAGCGGTTGGAAGAAGCGAAGAAATGCCTTAGAAGGCACCTTCAGAAGTACCCATCGGAACCAGGATTGCTTATTCACGCCATGGTCTTGGAAGTTTTGGATAGACCGAATGGTTCTTATGATGAAGCCAAAGAGATGGGCTGTAAGACGATGGAAGCCGCTATCGAAAAAGACTCCAAGAGCCACATAGTTGCCGCCTTAAGCAATATGGGTATCATTGCCCTGAATGAAGGGCAATGCCAATATAGTAAGATGCTATATCTGGCCGCACACGCGATTGATAAGGAGGCCCTGACCCCGATGCAGAATCTTGCCGGGTGGCATTCCCGAAAAAGCGAACTGGAACAAGCGCAGGTGTGGGTGGAACGGATTTTGGAGGCTTATCCCGATTGGCTGAAAAAAGAGGATATTATATCTTTTTTCAAGAAAGATGAATCGCTTCATAATTTACGAATATATGAACCATTTAAGGCATTGGTCCTTGACAAGGTGAATTGAATGATGTCAATTTCCAAACATTCGAAAGAAAGTATTTTACTATAGAAGGAGGTTTCAGAATGAACATCAACACATTAATCGCAATCGGGCTGGCCGCGCTCATCATAATTTCTGCGGCGGGGATTCCCATTTTCGTAGGGAATGGGATTGTCGGCGACACGCCTGTGCCATCAGAAAGATTAAGCGGCGGATCGAGCGGGGATTCCTATAACCCAGGGAATTCGGCTCCACACACAGGCCATGAATCTCCTGGTGTTACGGAAGTCAAGAAAAGGTAACCATCAAACAAACCCGAATGCCCATTTCAATAATGGCGCGAAATTAGGGAGTTTAAAATGGCCAAAAACCGGCGGCTTGAAGACAAAATCCGCAGCAGAATTACGATATGGTTGGATGCTAAAGGTGGAGACCTCGAAACATGTATATACGAATTCTGCCAAGGCAACCGCGCTTCCCTTTCTTTAGTGAGAATTCACCTCGCAGAGCTTGCTACACATGTATTCACCGGACCGGGGGACTCATTGAATGAAGAGCTTTTAGGTAGCCTCGAGTATGGTATCTTTATTTGATAGGCAAATACACGGCAACTCCGGGCGGCCTGGAGTTGCGCCAAGCTATCAAGGAGAGCTTCACAGAAGAGCTTATTTCGATATTTGCGGAAGTGAAACGGCAATGGAATCTCAATAATTATAAAATCACGGAATCGCTTGAACAAATCGACCCAATGCATAATTTAGTGCCGATCCATTGTGCAGGTCCGGAGGAAGAATTCACCAACTTCGATGAAGATGCCGAACGGCAGGCGCGAGAACTATTAGACGAATTAATAACGTTTGTAAAAAAGAAATTCCGGGGCCCCAAGAAGCTCAGAATCGCCATCAGTTGGCTCCAAAGTCCGGAGAACCAAAAGAATTTTAAGGTATTGGCGGCAATGGCTGATTCCAGCGCCGGCAGCGTCAAAGTAACTCTTACGCGGGTCAAGCAGACTCTGGCTCGCAGCTATGACCTTAGCCGTTCCGGCAATAGGTTAGTCTTGAATCCACTTTCTGTCAAAACGGGCCGCCGGGCAACCGCTTAGAAAGGAGTCAAGCCCCAAGTGGGCTTGACCGACTTCCTTCCGTTTTTTAATCCTCATAATTTTCTAAAATTCAAAATATACTGATGATGATGATTTATTTTATATGCGTAAGGATAACCAAAAGGATATAGTGGCTTATTGTCTTGAACCAATACAATAGCTCCTTCAAAACCAAAACCAATCTCTTGCATAATTTTTATTACATCGCCGCTTGCATTTGTTTCTTTTTTGTTTACCGTAAAATCACTAATGATAATTGAACAATATTTTTTTTCTATCAATTTTTTATAAACTTCTATCATTGCTTCTTTCAACAAACGTAGAAAATCTTTGTATTGTGTCTGATTCCCCAAATCTCGTTTATCGTTAGAGTAATACTCCACACCAATTCTTGCACCATTTCGGACATCTTTATCTTTTACTTCCCTCAACCCGCCGCCACTATGTCTCAAAATGTTATGATATGGCGGCGAAGTGACGCAATAATCAATTTTGCTCTTGATTGCAGGTATTTCTTTAAGTGAGTCGCCGCAAATCACTTGTTGATTTTGTTTCAGTTCTAATTCTTGTAGCCGTTTTCTACTCATTTGGCAATAATTCTTGTTTAAATCTATACCTATCCCTTTTCTGTTTTCTCTTGCACAGGCGAGTAAAGTTGTACCCGAGCCACAAAACGGGTCAAGAACAGTCATATTTTTCTTGGTAAAAAACTTAACCAATTTTCTTATGTCATTGATTAAAAATGGTGCAGGATGTTGAAATGCAAACTTATCATCAGCACATTTTTCACTTATCCAAATACTTTTTGTCAATAATAACCATTCTCTACCCGACAAATCGTTAAGAGTATTGCGCTTATCATATCTCTCCTTTTTTTGAGCCTCCTTTTTTGCCATAACCTTATTTCAAATTCTTTAAATTATTTTGATTGAGCGTTTTATCGCTTTTGTATAAATTGAAAAAATCCTTCAGCACGTCATAATGAATTGTTTGCCACTTATATTTATTATAACCTTCCTCGAACATCGGTTCATTCATTTTTCTTTCAAGCATTTTTTGCCTTTCTTCCGGGATCACAATAAATCTTTTTACATCATATTTTTCTGGAATATGCGAAGCCCTTTCGATTGCCGATGTTATATTTGTGCTATTTTCAACTTCAAAAATATATTTGATGAAAGAACCCTCATACCAAACCACATCTATTAAAGCAAGACGTTTCAGTTCATCTCCAGAGAAACCAGAGAGTTTAAGTCTCGGTTCAGTACAAAACTTTGATAATTTTTCATTTCTAAAAGTATCTCCTTGTTCTTTGCTACCAATCCAAACTTTATAGCCAGCCTTTTTGCCAATTTCTGATAAATAGAAAATAATTTCGCTGTGCTCGGTATCTCTATATTTTACTTCCGGTTTATATCTCCACCTGCCGTCACCAGTAGTTACGGCATACTCTTTTAATACTTCTACTACCCCCTTGGTGTCGGGTGTTAATCCGTTAGGAAAGTTAATAAATAATTTTTGCAACACTTCATCAAAAGTAACTTTAATATTTCCTCGCAACATATCTAATACGACTTTCTCAACACGATCTGATAGAGGAACTTGTTCGAAAAGCATATCTTCTGGGTTTTTTAGCCACCATTTTGGTCCAAGTTTTCCGCCCTTGCCGTCAACATGAACAAACTCTTTCCCGATATTATCCTTGAGAATATTTACAATATCTTCGTGACTTCCCTCGAAGAATTTCCCAGTTGAAAATAATTCAGTATATATACCATTTAAAATAAAGGTCAATTCCGTAGGCTCGCCTCTCATTGCAATAATGTCTTTTGTAGCTTTGATTACGATTCTTTCATATTCATCCTTCCCCATTTTCTGGTAGTCGGAGTTGCCCACTCTTTCTGGTTTTTTGAATCGTAAATAATAATCACTAATTGCGCTGCCATAAGGCATAGCCACACCTGCTTCGGAAGCCCGCTTGTTTGGCTGATATAAAATCTTTTCAAAAATAAATCCGGAGTATGCACCAGCTTTGATAACCGAATTCCAAACGTTAATTTCTCTATTATGAAAAGTTAAAGTTAAATAATGGCCTGGTTTTAACACCTTATAAATTTCTCTTAATGCTTTGGTGAGAAGATTATGATATCTTTCGAAATCCTTTCTATGCTCGATTGTTATTTCGTCTTGGTAAGGAATTTCAAATTTAGGGTTGTTGTGTTTTAACCAAATTGCCCAAAGACTACTTAAACTAAAGTATTGAATAAGCCCCCCGTATGGAGGATCAGTTAATACATAATCTATGCTGCTTTCAGGAATATTCTTTGATAAATCCAAAGCGTCAATTGTCAGAATAAGTAAGTTATTATCTTTTTTGTTGTCTGCTAGCTCTTGAAAATTCTTTGTTATCCTCACCTTATTAGCGAGTAGCCGCTCTGATGACTTTTTGGCCTTAATGACTCCTTGTCTATCCTCTACCGCCCTTTGGAATAGTATTACAGGGTTTTGTTCCATGTGCCTTTTGGGCAAAATAAACGCCGGTCTTCCCCAGCTTCCAGAATCTGGCCTATTGCTTTTTGGCCTCCTTGCTGAAACCATAATCGTAGCCAAATGTATCATTGAAATGAAAGCAAATTTCAAGAAATCTTTTGGTTCTTCGTCTTCAACATTTTCAATCTCTTTATACAAAAAAGAAAGTAAATAAAGTGTTCTATTTGTCCAAAGTTTATAATATTGATTACCGATTCCCCTGCGAACTGATTTAAAAAAGTCTGTTTTTGGAAACTCATCTTTGGGATACCAGTAAGGAATTTCTAATCCATCCGATTTTTTAATAATTTGTTTGTCAAAATCATCGGGATTTTTGCCTCGGTTTCCTTTAGCACATGAACATTCATATCTTATAAGTATTGGGCTAGTACCGTCCCAATGAACCCCTATTACTCTGGCAGTATTTCCACATTTCTCACATTTAGTAATGAAAACTTCTAAATCTTTTTCTTTCTTGATGAGCTTTTTCAATATCTCACTGTAATATTTTCCAAACTTTAAATAATCAAGCGGCTTGGCTAGGATTTCAATCATAAAAGTAGAAATAGGATTGAGGTCTATAGCAACCGCTTTTCTATTCGCTTGTATAGTCTCTAAAGGTGTAACGCCACTACCGGCAAACGTATCAAGCACTATTTCATTTTCTTTAGTATAGTTTTCTATATATTTTCTAAAAATATTGTGTGGCTTTTTGCCCCAATACTTTAGGGACTTATACATCATTGGGCGAGTAGATTCCACAAGAGCATAATTGATATGCTCTTTGTTTTGGAATGGATCAGTGATTGTTATTTTATTTTCTTTGTTAGACATATTCTTTATGTAAATAAATTCGTTTCGCTATCTCAAACGCAACAGAAATCGTAAGTCGAAATGGATACCCATGCGTTCCGCACCCTTGACCGCCGTTAGACAGTTTCGTAGGTCAAGACCCCCGTGTCTTGACGCATCTTTTGAAGGAGTCAAGCCCCAAGTGGGCTTGACCTACTCGGCTATCAGATATATTAATCCTTGACAAACAGGTTGGAAATGATCACAATTTGAGGTATGAAAGTATCAGATTTGATCGTCAAGTGCACGTAAATGGAGTGGGTTCAATCTGAAAGAAGGCATATCCAGTCAGCAACTTTGCTTAGTCGAAATTCCTATCGAGCCAAAGGTCAATTATGAGCTGAGCAGTAAATTGGAGAGAGACTTGAGCAGGAATGATTGAGGGAGCCGTTAATCAAGAATGCTAACCTAAGTAGGAATAAAATCGATTACCGCGTGAGGTCAACATGAAAGCCATAAACCCAACTACCAATGAAGTAATCCGGGAATATGAGGAGCATTCGTCGGAAGAGATACACCATATTCTCGAACTGGCGGATCACAGCTTTAAGAGCTGGCGACTAAATGAATTTGCGGATCGGAGCGATTTGATGCATTCGGCCGCGGGAGTGTTACGGGACAATGCGGAGAAATATGCCCGCTTAATAACTGTGGAGATGGGGAAAATAATCACCGAAGCGCGCGCTGAAGTGGAGAAATGCGCCTGGGTTTGCGATTATTACGCGGACAAGGCGGAAGAATTTCTGGATGATGAAATTATCGAAACGGACGCCAGTCGGAGCTTGGTATCTTTTGAACCGCTGGGTGTGGTGCTGGCGGTTATGCCTTGGAATTTCCCTTTTTGGCAGGTGATTCGATTCATCGCGCCGGCAATGATGGCCGGCAATGCCTGCGTTTTGAAGCATGCCTCCAATGTCCCCGGCTGCGCTTTGGCCATCGAGGAAGTATTCCGCGAAGCAGGATTCCCTCCGAATCTATTCCGAACACTGATGATCCCCTCCAAAGCAGTTGATGAAGTGATCAAAAGTGATTATGTAAGAGCCGTTACGCTGACAGGCAGCGAACTTGCCGGAAGCCGGGTGGCATCTTCGGCAGGACGCGAGTTGAAAAAAACAGTGCTTGAGCTGGGCGGATCCGATGCGTTCATCGTATTGGAAGACGCCAACATCGAAAAATGCGTGGCCACCTCGGTGAAATCGCGAATGATAAATGCCGGCCAAAGTTGCATTGCCGCCAAGAGGTGCATTGTCGTTGAGCCGGTATTGAGTCAATTTGAGAATGAACATGCTCGATTGATCCAATCACTCAAGATAGGCGATCCACTTTTGGAGGACACGCAGGTAGGTCCGCTGGCAAGGATGGATCTGCTTGAAGACCTCGATCGTCAGGTCCGGAAATCGATCGAGAAAGGGGCAAAATTGCTCTGCGGCGGCAAGAGGGCAGGGTTGTCAGGGGCATTTTATCTTCCAACGGTATTGTCAAGTGTCCAAAAAGGGATGCCGGTTTTTGATGAAGAAACGTTCGGGCCGGTATCGGCGATCATTCCGGCCAAGGATGCCGAAGATGCGGTTGCAATCGCCAATGACTCTCCGTTGGGGCTGGGAGCAAGTATTTGGTCGGAAGATACTGACCAGGCGGAATTTATCGCCCGCAGTATTGAATCAGGTTCGGTCTTCATTAATGGGATGGTCAAATCGGATCCACGCTTGCCATTCGGTGGAATCAAGAAATCGGGTTATGGGCGCGAGCTTTCGCATTACGGAATCAGAGAATTTGTGAATATAAAGACCATTTGGATCGCTTAAGCACCTAACCATCAATTGCTATTCCCCGATTGACCCGGGGATATGGTATTTCGATATCTTCAAATGGGCGGCCTACCCAGATTCTTTAAGGGGAGCGCCTCATTTTATCACTTCTTGACTCGAATACCTAAATACATTATCCTCCATTGTTATCGAGTATTTGTCCGAATGAGAGGTTTAGTATATGGTTGATTACCAAACCATAAAATGGGAAAGAGATGAGAATTTGGCGACATTACGGCTAAATCGCCCCTCCATCGCCAATGCCTTCGATGATGTGATGATCGCCGAGATGAACAGCGCTCTTGCATCGGCGAAGGAGGATAAGAGTATCAGGGCATTGGTGCTCACCGGAGAGGGCCGGTCATTTTGTGCTGGCGCGGATTTGAATTGGATGCGCAAAATGAAAAATTATTCCTATGAGGAAAATCTAAAAGACGCGCTCGCCCTGGCTGAATTGATGTATAACATTCATACATTCCCTCGTCCGGTAATTGGCAGGATAAATGGGGCGGCCATAGGTGGAGGAACGGGCCTGGTCGCCGCTTGCGATATCGTTATTGCATCGAAGGAAGCCGTATTTTCCTTCTCGGAGGTGAAAATCGGGCTGGTGCCGGCTTGTATTTCACCCTATGTAGTGATGAGAGTTGGCTTATCGCGCGCCAACAGATTGTTTTTGACCGGAGATCGATTCAAAGCCAAGACCGCGCGGAAGATGGGCTTGGTTGACAATGTGGCGGATGAAGAGGATCTCGACGAGGCGGTTGATTTTGCCATCAACCAGGTCATGTTTTCGGGGCCCGAGGCAATGGCGATTTCCAAAGAGCTGCTCAGAAAAGTGGGCAATTATGATTTTGAATATTTGAAACAATACACTGCAGAAGTTATCGCGAAATTGCGCATTTCGGAAGAAGGACAGGAAGGATTATCGGCATTTTTGGAGAAGAGGAAGCCGAGATGGGTGAGGGAAAAATAAATATGATTCAGAAAACACCTTTGAATTTATAATACGATTATCATGGAGGTAGCTATGCGCCGGCAATTTTTGATTTTGATCGCAGTCACTATCATTTTGAACTGCTTTGTTTTAGGCCATGGACATTCGGCACCTGTAGTTGCCATTCTGGATTTTGACAAGAAGGGAGATATTAGCAATGGAGATTCAGAAGCCATTTCCGAGCAGTTTCGAAATATGATAATTGAAAAGGATGTTTTTGAGGTAATGGCGAATGACAAGATCATGCAGATTCTTGAACAACAGAGTTTTCAACTTACCGGAGCCACAGAAACGGGGAAGGCGGTTGAACTTGGGAAGCTTCTCAATGTGAATAAACTGGTTACTGGAAGTGTATCAAGACTGGGAAGAGAATGGACGCTTAGTGCAAGAATTATAAATATTGAAACTGGAAAAATCGAGATTTCGAAAACTCATTCCGCTATTTTGGAGTATAAGGAGGAAATTAGGAATAGTATCATAAAACCTCTCGTAAATGAGTTATTATCGGATAACTACCTTGTGCCAGAGTATAACGTAAGAACTATTAGTTTCTTGATACTACGGGGAGAAGTCGCGGTGGCAGCGGATGAGACTTCATATCCTGATCCTGAAGTACTAATATTACATAGGAAGAAAGATGCTATCACTAGAGTACTGACGGGTGATATTCAGAAAGGAATAGATTTGCAGGATAGATACAACACGAATGATATCAAAGTGATCGGTTGGACAGACAAGATTCAGGATTCGTATGATCCAGTCTGGAACAAATTGGTAGATATTCAGGAGGTTGAATCTGGGGATGAGATATGGTTGCTTGTCTATGATAGGGATATCACAAAGCACCAATACATCGGGCATGTGATTTTGACTAATTGCCAATCTGGGACTTTCCCTATTAAATGTCCAGATATGAACAGTAATGGTTTATACGACGCGGGCTTTTTGGAAATTGAGTTTAAGTGATAAGTGTCTTTCCAAGTTAGAGTTCTATGGAATACTGACACAACAAGGGATACAATAGAAAATGTTAAACCATAAAGCCAAAATAATGAAGATCCATATATTTATCTTCGCATTGTTTTTGCTAGTTACAAACATCGCGCATGCGGATAAGATCCTCATCAATATGGATCTCAAGCAGACCGACCATCTCAAAGCTTACGGCATCGCCTATTGGGTTTTGAGCCAGGGCCACAAGGTAGATTGGCTGCTTAATTATCGCGGCGGCTCATTTATGACCGACGCCAGTGATGCTGTGGGAGAGAGATGCCGACTGCAGGGTGTTTCATTTGAAATCGTGGGTCCATCTGAAGAGGCGCAGATACGGGCCACTATCGAAGATAATAATATGGAATCAGTCCTTCTGGAAAAGGCGCCGAAAGTAGCCATCTATGCCCCGCCCAATAGCAAAGATGAACCCTGGGACGATGCAGTCAATCTAGTCCTCACCTACGCCGAAATTCCCTTTCAGACTATCTGGGATGATGAAATCCTGAAAGGCGATCTCAAGAAATACGATTGGGTTCACCTTCATCACGAAGATTTCACCGGGCAATATGGCAAATTTTTCGCTTCCTACCGCAATACAATCTGGTATAAACGAAGCAAGCAAATAAATGAAGAGACAGCTCGGCGTCTCGGTTTCAGGAAAGTCAGCCAATTGAAACTGGCGGTGGCTAAGGAACTCAAGAAATATGTCGCGTCCGGCGGCTTTATGTTTGCTATGTGCTCAGCAACTGATACCTATGACATTGCCCTGGCGGCGGAAGGGATCGATATTGTGCCCGCCGAATCCGATAGCGATCCGGTTGACCCGGGGTGCGCCGAAAAGCTCGATTTCTCCAAATCACTGGCATTTGAGAATTTCACTCCGGTGCTCGACCCACTCGTGTATGAGCATTCCGATATCGACACTTCACCCAATCGGGCTGAAAGAACTCTTGGACCGGAAGCGGATTATTTTATTCTCTTCGATTTCTCCGCCAAATACGATCCGATACCCACCATGCTGGTGCAGGATCATGTGAACGCGGTGAATGGATTTTTGGGACAATGCACCGGGTTTCATAAGCGGTTTGTCAAAGACTACATAACCATACTGGGCGATTCTGAAGATAAGGAGGAAGTTAAATATCTTCACGGCAAATTCGGCTCCGGCACATTCACTTTTTTGGGAGGGCACGACCCTGAGGACTACCAGCATCGGATAGGCGATCCTCCTACCGAGCTGGAGCTACACAAGAATTCGCCCGGTTATCGCCTCATCTTGAATAATGTCCTCTTTCCGGCCGCAGAAAAAAAAGAACGGAAAACTTAAGAAGCGGGAAGATGAAAATTGTCTTTATTTGATGTCATCTCCTCAAGACTCGGTTATACCGAAACCGACTCATCAATATCCATTCCCAAGGCGCTTGAGCGCGCCGAAGCGCTTGGGCTGGCCGGAGTGGAAATCAACCTGAATTTCAACAGCTATTTCCCGGAGACAATCAAGGAGTATGACATAAAGGAGTGGAGGGCGGAAGTTGATAATTCCCATATAGAGCTTTCTTTCCACGGGCCGGTCGATATATCGCTGATTTCGCGCCACCAGTCCATTCAAAAGGCGGCCATCAATCGCCTGTGTGAGTTCATCGAGCTGGCTGTCAGACTCGGCGGCAAGAGATTCACATTCCATCCCGGGCGGGCGGCTTTTATGCGCCCATCACAGAATGCAGTGTTATTTTTTCGTAATAAATATCCTCAGCAGTTGGTCAACGCTTTTTTAAATTCATTGACCGACGTGATAGCTTTCGCGGATGGCCGTATAAAGATCTTCATAGAGAATACGCATACCCCCGACAAGCCGATAATGGATATAATTCGGAGGTTTGCTCAGGAGCATTTCCTATCGTTCGCTTATGATACTGCTCACAGTGACCACTCAAAGTTCCTTGCTGATCATACCGAATTCATCAAGGTATGCCACCTGAATGACCGTCAAGGCGACCATTCGCACATCCCTCTCGGCTCAGGAGAAATCGATTTTGCCCCAGTAATTGAGCTATTGGCGCGCAAAGATTGCTTCTTCATTATTGAAGCCGGCAAATATGAATCGGTCCGGCAATCGGTGGAGTATCTGAAGAGCATCTGAGAGATTAAACAAGAGCTATTCGCTAAAATCCCGATCGAGTATGTGAATAATGGGGATGTTAGTTTTCGATCCGCTGGCCGCTTAGAATCTTCTCGACCAGACCGAGTTTTTCTTTGGCGGGATAAAAATTGGGATCGATGGAAAGCGCTTGTCGGAAATATTCACGTGCGTTGGGTAATCGGCCGGTTTTAGCATAGATCAAACCCAAATTATAAACCACAACCACGTTGTCCGGCTCCAGGCCTTTCGCATTATTTAGAAATTCTTCGGCCTTGCCATAATTGCGCTTAAGGTCGTATATAAGCCCTGCATTAATCCACGCCTGGGTAAAACCGGAATTAGATTCAATTATGTTCAGAAGATGGTCAAGAGCCGAATCGAAAATGCCTCTTTGAATCTCGATGATGGCCAGATTGAATTCGGCTTTTTGCCGGGCCTCGGCGATATTGGCCGAGAATGGAAGGTCCCGCGAATAGACCTCGCCGAGATTGTACTCCGCCGCCAACCCTTGTGATGTATCGGCAAGGACGATTTGGTAATATGCGGAAGCGGAATCCAGATTCCCTTCCTGTTGAAATATGATTCCCAATGCCAGTAATAATCGGCTGTCCGGGCCGATAGAATCAATCAATCTGCGTCCGGTTTCCTTAGCCATCAAAGAATCCCCGGATTGCAGATACGAAGTAATCAAGTTGACAGCCGCCGGGGTGATATTGGGTTTGGCCTCCAGAGCTTTCCGGGCCAAATCACCTGCAGATTCATAGTTCTGTTTCAGAAGTTCAATGGTAGAGAGATTAAGGTAAGCCCGGCTTTCGTTGGGATGATATCTAATCTCTTCTGTATAGTAATAGGCGGCGCTATCGTATTCCCCACCATAGAAAAATAGATTGCCGATATTGAGTCTTGCGATAGAAACCCTCTCATTGCTGGATATAGCCCGAGCATATTCCGCCCGCGCCTTTTCCCACTCTCCATTCCTCAGATAGATATTACCGAGATTGAAATAAGCCTGAGCGAAATCGGTTTTGTCCAATCCGGCAAAATTTGTGATGGATAAACCGAACGCTATTACCCCAGCGATCATCGCTTTCGACGACTGCCTAAACCGTCCCTGTCTAAAGGAATTATAGAGTTGACTTATCCCATATCCGGCAAAAATGGTGAGATAGGGCATTATAGGCAGACGAAATCGCGAAGTGACGAAAAAGAGCACCATTGTAAACCAAATCGATGCCGCGACAATCCAGAGTAATAATTGCTCCTTTCTTGTGATCCCCCCAAGAATCTTTCCCATCACAGCCAATCCCAATATAAGACTGAATGGAATAAATGCCGCTTTGCTTATCGAGCTGAATTGCCTTGAGAAATAGATGTTTTGATTATTGGAGACCTCGAAGTTATTCAAGGAGAGATATATTTTTTTGAAGAAGAGAAGCAGGGCCTCCCCGGTATCATTCATAATATAAGATAAGCCGCGTTTCAGATAAAAAGAGGAAACCTGCGAGGGCTTGAGCGGCCTTATCCCGCCTTGTTTTTCCGCATAAAATTTGCAATCATCATATTCCCAGGTTACGCCAAATTCGGGCATATTGGCGGTCATCCCATCGGCATCCTTGTTGCTCCCGATATAGAAATTGATGCCTCCCTGTGAAGCGATTAAGACCGCATCATCTCCAATAAAATAATTGACTGCGGCAACCGGGAGGATAGGGATAAATGCCACCGCCCAAAAAAGGAAGGCAATCTTGAAATTCCTTTTTCGGAAATAAAGCCAGATCGCCGCCGGCAAGAAAAGAAGCAGGATATTGGCGCGGGTAATCGCCGCCATCCCAAGAAATAGTGCCGCCAAATAAATTGATAATGGCTTGATGCTACCTTCACTCCCTCTCAGCAGGAAATAGACTGAGAGCAGGACACACAGCGAGAAAAGAGTATCGACCAGAAGCTGGCCCTCGAAATAAAGCGCTGGATAGTAGAAGATGTATATAACTGATGCAATAATACCGGTGGCGAGATTGAAATAGCGATGCCCAATTATGAAGATGAGAAAAATAATAACCAAACCCATTAAATGCCCGGCCAGAGAAGCGACGAAGATATTCACCCCAAACAATGCATATGTTGAACCCAAGAAGAGAGGATATAGCGGCGCACGGAAAAAGGGTCCGGTAATTTCGAAATTGCCTCTTGCGAAATCAACTGCCAAAAGGTGATGATAGAGGGCATCGATGCTCGGATTATAGAAAAAGGGACTGTTGTTTGCCGATTGGAGGATGTAAATCAGCCTAATACCTGCCGCCAGCAAAGTTATCAAAACTCCCCAAAATAGAGGAGAAATTTTGGGAGGAACCGAGAATTGCATTATGTCAATATATCAGAATATGCAACCGTATGTCAATATTAGAGCTTGGCGTTCTAGGACGCGAAAAAAGCAGGTTTTCATGATTTCACAGGAAATCCGACTCTGATTCGATGTCCGATTAAAATTGGTCGCCTGTTCAACTATACGGCAAATATCCCTTGACAATCGTTGCTTTATTGCTATTTTTACACTAATGTATCGCTATTTTTTGGTCAGTCAGAGGGATTATATTCCTTTCTTAGTTGCAGAAGTTGTCATTTCGGCATTTTGAGATTTGAGAAACCTCGCATTAACCAATTTTGTTAGGATTGGAATTGATCCTATATTGTGTTTTAATAAACGAAATTCATAATTAGATGAAGGAACGATCATGAGCTTATACGGCAAAGGGGCTGTTCTTTTGATGATGGCAGCCATTTTCTTGACTTATTCCCCACTTTCATCGGCAGAGATACTGATTGACAGCGCGGGGAACCAATACATCTCCAATCAAATGATAATCGGTATCGCTAAAGAGTGCCCCAAATTGGCTTATGGCGAGTTTTCCGTAGCCGGATATTCGCCAGGCGTGCAGTCTTTGGATAAACTTTGTGCCCGATACGGGATGTTAAAGGTCGAACCTTGGTTCACCGGCAAACTCAGGGATGGTATGCATCTCAAGGATGTTGTTGAGAGAATGTATATATTCACTACTGATGGCAGATATGATATTCGTGATATAAAGGCGGCTTTCTCAAGAGACTCGCACCTCGAATATGCCGAGCTATATGATGTCCCGATTCCATATTACAATCCTAATGATCCCAATATCGGTCAGCAATGGTTTCTTCCTCAGATAAATGCGTTCGAAGCCTGGGATGTTATTCGCGGTGACACGACCAAAGCGGTCATTGTCGGAATTAGTGACACTGGCGTCTATTATGATCATCCGGATTTGGAACCGAATATGTGGGTTAATGAGCCGGAAGATATCAACCACAATGGTGTCTTCGATAATTTCGATGTAAATCAGGGCGGCGACTTGGATTATGTTGATGATGATGATAATGGCTATGTTGATGACGTAATCGGATACGACCTTGGAGTGGGGGATCCTGATCCATCTGAAGAGAGTCCCACCCACGGGACCCACGTTGCCGGGTGTGCTTCGGAAGCCACCGATAACGGCATCGGCGGCGCCGGCATTGGTTTTTCAGCGCGCATAATTGCCGCCAAAGGCGCAAACAGTGGTGGAGCTTTGACGGCTGTTTATCAGGCGATTGTATATTCCGTCGCCAATGGGGCAGATTTCTGCAATTGCAGTTGGGGCAGTTATTCCTATTATCAGCCTTATCAGAACATTATCACCAATGCTTTCAATGATGGTTGTTTGGTTATAGCCGCTGCTGCTAATGACAACACCATCAACCCAAGCTATCCGGCTGGTTATGAAAACTGCATGGCCGTGGCCGCCACCGGCCCAAATGACAGTCGCGCCTCCTTCTCAAATTATGGAGATTGGGTCGATATTGCCTCGCCAGGGGTAAACATCAGAAGCACCTGGGCTCATGATCAATATACCAATCTCGACGGCACTTCGATGGCTTCGCCTATTGTTTCGGGCACTGCTTGCCTGATTAAGGCCCAGAATTTGTTCCGTCAACCGCAGGATGTCTGGGATATTCTGGTTTCAACTGCGGACAGCCTTTCTTTGTATCAAGCCAATCCGACATACGTGGGGATGCTTGGCTCTGGCAGAGTCGATGCTTATGCCGCTTTGGCGGCGGCATCAATGCCCAATATTCAATATATTTCGTCTTCGATTGAAATCACCAATGATGATGGCGATGGGGTTTTGAACCCCGGAGAAAATATCAATTTAGTGGTGACTCTCAAGAACCTTTGGGCCGACGCCAATAATGTCGCGGCTACCATCAGCGGTGATGCCTCGATGACCATAACGGATGATTCATCTACTTACGGGCTAATGCGCAACGGGGAGGAAATCAGCAATACTTCAGATCCCTTTAAGCTGGAGATACATTCAGATGCTCCTATCTATGTTGCGGATCTAACGATGAATGTTACCGCCGATGGGGGGTATAGCAGCTCGTTCACTTTCCCGTTGGAGATATCGCTGAACCAGAAGAATTTTCCTTACACCGCCGGAGGCAATATTGAAGGCCACATGGCCATGGTAAGTCTTGATCATCTTTATGGAATGGAAGTAGTGTTCGGGGCCGCCGACGATAAGGTTTACGCTCTTAGCGGTGATGGAACCCCCATACCGGGATTTCCGGTCTCAGTAAGTGGCGCTATCGTTAATGGTATTGCCGCCGGACAGGTTACGGGCGATTGGCGCCTGGACCTGGTGGCGGCCACAAAAACCGGCAACCTATATGTTATACACCACGACGGCCAGATTGCCAGCGGATTCCCGATTGCGGCAGGCGGCCAATACTATGCCACTCCCACTCTATACGACATCGATGGAGACAATCTGGCGGAAATGTTCTTTCCCGCATTTGGGGACGGGAAGCTCTATGCCTATCATGGTGATGGCTCCGCAGTGGCTGGATTCCCGGTTGCTACTCCGAATAAATTTTATGGTAGCGCCGCTGTGGGAGACATAGATGGCGATGGACAGATGGAAATCGTAGCTGGATCCCTCGATGGCAACCTTTATGCTTGGAATCACGACGGCACCCCTGCTACCGGTTTCCCGGTCAATTTGGGTAGTCAAATCTGGGTCTCTCCGGCCATCGGTGACATTGATGGTGATGCGCAAATGGAAATTGTGGTCGGCACCCAGGGCAACACGTTTTTCGCCCTGAATGGCGATGGCAGTGAAGTATTCCAAGTTGATGTCGGCGCTACGATTAAATCCGATGCGGCTCTGGCGGAGGTGGACGGATCTGACGGTCTGGAGATTTTCGTGGGAACAAACAGCCATAAAATTTATGGTCTGAATGGCGATGGCAGCAGTATTAACGGATTCCCCGTCGATGTTGGAAATTCCATAAACGGCTCTCCAGTCATCGTGGACATAGACTCCGATGGACAAAAGGAAGTATTCGCCGCCGCCACTGATGGAATAATCTACGGATTTAATATGGATGGCACGGCTGTAAGGAATTTCCCGATTCCAACCTACGGCACCTTGACCACCTCGTCCCTGGCAGTTGGCGATATCGACGGCGACAATGATTTGGAACTGGCAGTTGGATTGCGTCAAGCCTCCGATAATGTCGTGGTTATTGACTGCAAAGATGATGCGTCTGTCAATGGATTCGATTGGGCAATGTATGGACATGATGTTAGCCGTACTCACCGCTGGTTCGACTTTATGCTGAATGTCTCCGAAGATGGGCAGGGACTTATCCCTTCGGAATTAGCATTAATGCAAAATTATCCAAACCCATTCAATCCTATCACCCGCATATCCTTTGACCTGCCGGAACCATCTTATGTCAAATTGGCCTTATATAATCTGAAAGGTCAGGAGATTATAAAATTGGTTGATGGGAATCAAAAGGCCGGAAGGTATGAATTGAGCTGGAATGGGATGAATGCGGACGGGAATACTGTTTCGAGCGGAGTATATTTCTATCGTCTTGAAGCGGGCGGACAAATTGCAATCAGGAAAATGGTATTAATAAAATAAGGGTTTTGATTGACAGAGAAGCAATATCACACTTAATTTATGGAGGAGGTGAGTGAACTTTACAAGAATTTTTGGGATGTTAACCTATAATTTCAAAAGGAGCTGAATAGGAAATGCGAAAGTTACTGATTTTATCATTTGTCGTCTTGATGACGGCGAGCCTGGCCAATGCGGGCAACATGACCGGAATGAACCCCACGTTGCCGATTGTCTCTGACAGTGGAGGTCCAGATAATTACGGATATTCCTGGGAAGACAATGATAACCACGGGACAGTACCTTATAGCTGGTATGAAATTTCTACCATAGGCACTGAAGTCACCGGTCTGCTTGATGACAATAACATAGGCCCAATCCAATTGGGATTCGAATTCCCTTATTATTGGTATCAAGTTACTCGGCTTTGGATCGGTTCGAATGGCTACACATCGTTTTCGTCAAACGCCAACTTTGCACACCCATTTCAAAATATCCCTTATGTGGGACAACCCAACGACTTACTGGCGGTATGCACCGGCGATTTGACCTTTGTTACTTCGGGCGGAATTCCATTACCCAATGCCAAATGCTATTACTGGACCAACAATACTGACAGCTTTGTGGTGCAATGGTCATCAGTAGGAGAATTTGGTTACAACGATAGCACCCATACATTCCAGATGGTATTAGACGCCACCGATAGTTCCATCACCTTCTATTATGGCCAGCAATATGGCCGTTTCCTCGATTCCAATGGCACAACCAAGGATGTCATTGGGATCGAAAATGTAACGGGGACCGTAGGGCTTCAATATCTCCGTGATAATCTCCCCGCCGATCGTATGTTCCATGATGGATTAGCCTTAAGATTCCATGCAATCCCTGACTCGAGTTTCGAAGCGCACGACGTGGGCGTGCTTAATGTATTCAATGGCCAGAATGGCGCCAAAATCCATGCGGTTGGCTTTGAGTCGATTATACAGGGCGAAGTCAAGAATTTCGGAAATCGGGATGAGACCGGATTCAATGTGACCTGTGAAGTCCGCGACCCCAGCAACACTATCGTCCAGAGGGATACCATCACTGTTAATGAAACCATCCCAGCGTCTTCTTCGCTGTGGGTGAGTTTTGATCCCTTCACCCCGACGGTTGCCGGTCAATATCGCGTTGATATGCGCACTTATTTGGCAAACGACGTGGTTGCCAGCAACAACTCCCATAGAGGGGAATTGCGCGCGGTGCCTTTTGCGGCAGACACTCCGGTTGATATTCTCTACGATGATGATGCGGGCGAAATCGGCCGCTCGTGGAATGGCGATTTCTCCGGTTTCGGCAATGAATTCGAATCGCCTTACTTGCCGATGAATGTCAACAATGTCCAAACCAATATATTCGCTGTTACTGCCCCAGGAAACCTCCATGTTTGGCTTATGGATGATGACGGAACCGGCAATCCCGGTGACATCCTGGTGGCCGATACGGTTGCAGTTAGCGCCGTCGGTTGGGATACGACTGATTTTTCCAGCGCTAATATCGTTATCAATCAAGGCAAGGTGTTCGCTGTGGCAATCGTTGAATTGCAGGCTTCGGGCATTCAGATCGGAACGGACCAAAGCACCACCACACCATTCAGTTTCCGTGGATGGGAATATACGGGCGGGCTGGCCGGTGACCGGGATCGTGAACTTTCAGATGTTATGATCCGTATCAATGCCATGGCTATACCGACCGCAGTGTATGATCCCACCGATGAGAACTTACCAGCGAGAGTATCACTTGAACAGAACTATCCGAACCCGTTTAATCCTACGACCAATATCGATTATTCGGTGCCGGTTAATTCGAATGTCAAACTCGATATATTCAATATTATGGGCCAAAAGGTCAAGACCCTGATCAATGGTAATGCTGTTGCGGGCCGCCATAATATTGTCTGGGACGGAAGCGCCGATGATGGTTCCCAGATATCTTCCGGTGTTTATTTTTATCGTCTTTCGGTAGGCGATGAAACCTTTATCAGAAGGATGACTCTGGTTAAATAACATGCTCAAATGAGAAACTACTCCCGGCCAGTATATGGCCGGGAGTATCTTTTATGCAGAGACCCAAACGGTAGTCGCAAGAAAAGCTCAAGATTAGAATACATGATTGCCGGTTATTGATTTGAAGATTCAATGCCAATGGGGTCGATAATTGTCTCAATAACCATCTAATCAATCCTGATTCGGTAGAATCCTAATTATTTCCTTGCGAAACTCCTGAAATCTTTTGCATATTTGGATCGCTTTAATCAGAGGGTAGTGTCGAATTAATGATTTGGAAAGTGGGGATGGAAATGGAATATATATGTGGTTAATTTCATAGCCTGTTCAGGAATAATGGATTCTGGTCTTAAAGATGCCAAGAAATATTATATGTCTGGCGATTGATTGAGAAAAATGATTACTGGCATAATGATTGCGTAATGGAAAGATAGAAATTAAGAATGATTAATTATATAACATTGATTTCAAATTCTAATTAAAGGGGTGATGAAACTAACTAACAACAACTGTCAGAACGATTTAAACAATTAATTTTGAGATTGGAGTTAAAATGAAAAAGCATCTAACAATTCTTTCACTTATGGCTTTGACCTTTTGGGCTGTTTCAGCGTATGCTGTAACAGGACCTCTTGTTGAATTAAGGCCGACCGTTCAATCCGTTCTTACTCCCTTTGAGCGTTACCAGGAGCCTTTCGATGCTCTGGAAGATATGATCGCTTATGATTCTGCCCCGACCTCCTATTATCCCACCATTACCGAGGTTGGGACTATGGTGGCTGTTCGATTTACTCCGGCGCAACCTTGTTCTCTTAAAAAGGTTCAGATTGTCAGCTACAATGGCGCCGGCCCGGGCATGATTCATATTTGGGACGATGACGGTACCGGTTTCCCCAATGCGGATATCGTCACCCCTTTCCAGAGGACTTTACAGGGCAATACGAGTTATCAGAATATAAACATTAGCCCAGCCATCAATATCGGAGCAGTCGATTTTCACGCGGGGTGGGAGTATGTACAGACTCCGGCTCCCTTCTTCACAACCGATGGCGATGGCAGCACCACTTATCGGAGTAAGATATTTTACCCTGGGGATTCATGGTATTCTATGCCTGGTTCTAATGCTGGCGATTTGAATATCCGTGCTTTTGTTCAATATTATGGGGAAGACCTGGTTGCACCATCCATTGTCCACACAGCTAT
>Ga0210044_10003445_pt1 | contig 22606 bp, 20 predicted proteins | sample CryGey13umfilter_2_FD_183959 | JGI IMG/M metagenome (GOLD analysis project Ga0210044, IMG submission 183959) | Groundwater microbial communities from aquifer in Utah, USA - Crystal Geyser 4/9/14 3 um filter (SPAdes) (version 2) | ecosystem: Environmental > Aquatic > Deep subsurface >... | reverse complement strand
AAGCGCCGTCATGGCGCAAGCGCAGAAAGCGCAAACCGATGGCTCCGCGTGGCGGGGTCATCGGTTTTTTTCCGGGTTTCGGGCTTTTCTGTCCCCTGTCCCCTCGGCGATAATGGCCGCCCGACCGAGGGCCGCGCCACGAACCATCCTCCCCCATCCCGCGACACCCCGCTGGCCGAAGGCGTGCGCCCCATCGAGGTGTGGGCGTGGGCGATGTACGACTTCGCCAACTCCGGCTATACGACGGTCGTCATCACCGCCGTATTCAACGCCTACTTCGTCGCGGTCGTGGCGCAGCGCGCGCCCTGGGCGACGCTCTCCTGGACCGTCGCGCTCTCGCTCTCCTACGCGATGATCGTCGTGACCGCGCCGCTCGTCGGCGCAGTTGCCGACGCCCTCGCAGCGAAGAAGAAACTCCTCGCGCTCACGACCGCCGGCTGCGTGCTGTTCACCGCCCTGCTGTATTTCGCCGGTCCCGGCTCGCTGTGGCTGGCGGCTGCCTGCATCGTCGCCTCCAATTTCTTCTTCGGCAGCGGCGAGAACCTGATCGCCGCCTTCCTGCCCGAGCTCGCCGGCAGCCGGGCGATGGGACGGGTCTCGGGCTGGGGCTGGAGCCTGGGCTACCTCGGGGGCCTCGCCTCGCTCGGCGCATGCCTGTTGTGGATCGGCCGCGCCGAAGCGCAGGGACGCAGCGCGGCCGAGGCGGTCCCGGAAACCATGCTGCTGACAGCGGCGCTGTTCGCCGCCGCGAGCCTGCCGACCTTCGCCCTGCTGCGCGAGCGCGCGAAGCCGGCGCCGCAGGCGCGTGGCATCGGCCGCGCCGCATGGGTGCGACTCGCGGCGACCTTCCGTCATGCGCGGCGCTTCCGCGACCTCTCGCGCTTTCTCGCATGCAGCCTGTTCTACCAGGCCGGCATCCAGGCGGTGATCACGCTGGCGGCGATCTACGCGCAGGAGGCGATGCACTTCACGACCCGCGAGACCCTGCGGCTCGTGCTGGCCGTCAATGTCACCGCCGCGCTGGGGGCGTTCTCGTTCGGCTATGTGCAGGATCGCATCGGCCCTGTGCGCGCGATTGCGCTCACGCTGTGCGGCTGGATCGCGATGGTGCTCATCGCGGCGCTGGCGCGCGGACCGGCGGCGTTCTGGTTCGCGGCCAATCTCGCGGGGCTGTGCATGGGCGCCTCGCAGTCGGGCGGGCGCGCCCTGGTGGGATTGCTCGCGCCGGCATCGAGACTCGGCGAGTTCTTCGGTCTGTGGGGGCTCGCGGTGAAGCTCGCCTCCATCCTCGGACCGCTCACCTACGGGCTCGCGACCTGGCTCTCGGGCGGCGATCATCGCCTGGCGATCCTCGTCACCGGGAGCTATTTCGTCATCGGGCTGGTGCTGCTCGGCGGGGTCGACATGGTGCGGGGCCGGCGCGCGGCGCTGCGCGCCGCGCGCGAGGATCGCCTCAGGCGCCGCCCTTGAGCAGCAGCGCCTCGGCCAGTGCCAGGCTCTCGGGCACGCCGAGCAGCACTACCACGTCTCCGGCCTCGAAGCGGGCATCGTCCGCGGGATGCATGGCGCGGATGTTTCGCCGGCGCAGCGCCGAGACCCGCGCACCGGTCACCCGCAGGTTCAGCTCCCCGATGCTGCGCCCGATGCCGAATGCGCCGGGCGCGAGCGTCACCGCGTGCAGGCGGGGTTCGCGCGCCTCGTCGAGCGCATCGGCGGCGTCGCTGATCCCCTGGAAATAGCCGCGCATGAGCTCGTAGCGCTGTCCGCGGATCTCGCGGATGCGTCGGAACACGCGTGCGAACGGCACACCGAGCAGCACCAGGGCGTGCGAGGCGAGCATGACGCTGGTCTCGAAGGTCTCGGGCACCACCTCGACCGCTCCGCCGCCGGTGAGCCGCTCCATGTCCTTCTCGTCGGAGGCCCGCACCACCGTGGGAAGCCCGGGGCGAAGCTGCGCGAGGCGGTGCATCACGCGCAGCGCCGAGTCGGTGTTGGCATAGGAGATCACCACGACGGCGGCGCGCATCACCCCCGCGGCCAACAGCGTCTCCCGCCGGGCGGCATCGCCATAGACCACGGTATCGCCCGCGGCGGCCGCCTCGCGCACGCGCTCCGGATCGAGGTCGAGGGCGACGTAGGGCACCGATTCCTGCTCCAGGAAGCGGGCGAGGTACTGGCCGCTGCGCCCGTAGCCGCAGATCAGCACATGGCCCTCGACGGCCATCGACTCGGCGGCGACGCGCGTGAGCTCCATCGAGCGCAGCAGCCATTCCGAGGGCGCCAGCCGCAGGGCGATGCGCTCGCTCGCCATCACGATCAGCGGCGCGATCAGCAGCGAGAGCACGAGCGCGGCCACCGTCACCTGCAGCGCCTCCGCGGGAAGCGTGCCCTCGCGCGCCTGCGCCAGCAGCACGAAGCCGAATTCGCCGCCGGCGGCGAGCCACAGTCCGGTGCGCAGCGCCGTGCCGGGGCTCGCCCCGAAGGCGCGCGAGAGCCCGGCCGCGATCGCGAGCTTGCCCGCCAGCAGCGCGACGAGAACCAGGAGCACGAGCGGCCAGTAACGGATCACGACCGCGACATCGAGCAGCGTACCGACGGTGATGAAGAACAGGCCCATGAGCACGTCGCGGAACGGCTTGATGTCCTCCTCGACCTGATAGCGGTATTCCGTTTCCGAGATCAGCATCCCGGCCAGGAACGCGCCGAGCGCGAGCGAAAGTCCGGCCTGCTCGGTGATCCAGGCGAGCGAGAGCGTGATGAGCAGCACGTTGAGCATGAACAGTTCGGCGGAGCGGCGCCGGGCGACCAGTGCGAACCACGCGTGCATCAGCCGCTGGCCGAGGAACAGCACCAGCGCGAGCACGACCGCGGCCTTGAGCGCGGCCACGGCGAGCTTGATCGCCATCTCGCCGGCGTCCCCGGTGAGCGCCGGCGTGACGATGAGCAGTGGCACCACGGCGATGTCCTGCGCCAGCAGCACGCCGATGACCTGGCGCCCGTGCTTCGAATCGAGTTCGAGCCGCTCGCTCAGCAGCTTGGAAAGCAGCGCCGTCGAGGACATGGCGATCGCCCCGCCGAGCGTCACGCCGGCGCTCCACGGCAATCCGAACAGCATCGCGATCGGCACCGCCGCGAGGGTGGTGGCCAGCACCTGCGCGAGGCCCAGTCCGAGCACGACGCGCTTCATGCTGAACAGGCGCGGGAGCGAGAATTCGAGCCCGATCGAGAACATCAGGAAGACCACGCCGAACTCCGCCAGATGCCGCGCGGACCCGGTCTCGCGCACCAGTCGCAGCGCATTCGGACCGACGAACGCGCCCACCAGCAGGTAGCCCAGCACCGGCGGCAGGTTGAGCGAGCGGAACGCCACCACCACCAGCACCGCGGCGGCGAGCAGCATCAGCACCAGCTCCAGGGTGTCGATCATGGCGGCGGCCGGCAGCGGTCGAGTGTTATACTTTTCCGCCGAATATAAACCCGTTGTCTGCGATGAACCAAGTCCGCGGCTGCGCGAAGTCGCTCGAGCTGGCGCGGCGCGTGCTCAGGATCGAGGCCGAGGCGGTGAGCGCGCTCATCGCCCGGGTGGACGAGCGATTCCTCGCCGCAGTCGATTGCGTCCTCGGTTGCCGCGGCCGCGTGATCGTGAGCGGAATCGGCAAGTCCGGCCATATCGCGCGCAAGCTCGCCGCCACGTTGGCAAGCACCGGAACCCCCGCCTATTTCGTGCATGCCGCGGAGGCCAACCACGGCGACCTGGGGATGATCCAGCGCGAGGACGTGCTGATCGCGCTGTCGTATTCCGGAGAAACCCAGGAGCTGCTCACCGTCGTGCCGATGATCAAGCGGCGCGGAGGCCGGCTCATCGCCCTCACCGGAAACCCCGAATCGAGTCTCGCGCGCCTGGCCGACGTGCATCTCGACGCGCGCGTCGCGGAGGAGGCCTGCCCGCTCAACCTGGCCCCGACCGCCAGCACCACCGCGGCGCTGGCGCTCGGCGACGCGCTCGCGGTCGCGCTGCTCGACGCGCGCGGCTTCGGCCCGGAGGATTTCGCGGCATCCCACCCAGGTGGTGCGCTCGGCAGGCGGCTCCTGACCCGGGTGCGCGACGTCATGCGGCAGGGGGACGCCATTCCCGCCGTGCCCGAGGATGCGACGCTCGCCGCGGCGCTGGTCGAGATGACCCGCGCCGGCCTGGGCATGACGGCGGTCGTCACGGCGGAGCGCCGCGTCGCCGGCATCTACACCGACGGCGATCTGCGCCGCACTCTGGAGAAGGACGGCGACCTGCGCCGGATCCGCATCGCCGATGTCATGACCTCCCATCCGCATGCGATCGGCCCCGAGCGGCTCGCGGTGGAAGCCGTCGAGCGGATGGACAGCCTGCGGATCAACCAGCTTCTCGTGGTCGATGACGAAGGCATGCTCGTGGGTGCGCTCAACACCCATGACCTTCTCCAGGCGCGGGTGATCTGATGGGGAACGCCGTTGCGCCCGAAGGCGGCTGCGAGCGGCGATGAGGCTGCGCACCGACAGCCTGTTTCCGCTCGCGGTGCTGGCACTGCTCGCCGGGCTCACCTTCTGGCTGGAGCGGATCACGCGCGAGGAGCCACCCCGCAGCGATGGAAGGACGCGCCATGATCCGGACTTCATCGTCGATGGCTTCGACCTGCGCCAGTTCGGCGAGAGCGGCGGCCTGCACTACGCGCTGGTGGCACGCAGGATGGTACATTATCCCGACGACGCCACTACGGAGGCGAGTCAGCCCGCCCTTTCCTGGTTCGGCGCACCGGCGACCGCGCACCTGAGCGCCGACCGCGGCCGCATCGACGCCGACGGGACGCGGATCGTGCTGACCGACAACGTCGAGGCCCGGCGCGAGGCGACCGCGCGCACTCCCGCACTGCGGGTCATGACCAGTGAGCTGACGGTCCTGCCCGATTCCGGGATGGCGGTGACGACGGCAGCGGTGCGAATCGTGCAGGGCGCCTCGGTGATCACCGGAACCGGGCTGGAAATGAACCGCGAGGAAGGTATCGTGAAACTGAAGGCCAACGTGCGCGCGACACTGGATCGACCCGGAAAATGACCCCCCTCGCCCGCCTTCTGGCCGCAGCCGCCTGCGCCGCGTCCCTGTCCGCGCACGCCGACCGCGCCGACCGGGAAAAGCCGATCGGGCTCGAAGCGGACCGCGTCACCATCGACGACAAGAAGAAGACCCACCTGTTCGAGGGTCACGTCCGGTTGAGCCAGGGCAGCCTCCTCATCCAGGCCGACCGGATTCTCGTCACCCGGGATCCGGCGGGTTACCAGAAGGGGGTGGCGACTGGAGAGCCCGCCGCGTTCCGCGAGAAGCGCGAGGGCCGCGAGGACTTCATCGAGGGCCAGGCACGGCGCATCGAACACGACACGCGCAGCGGCCGCACCGAGTTCTTCGACCGCGCGCTGGTGAGAAGCGGCGGCGACGAGGTGCGCGGGAATTACATCCGTTACGACTCCGCGACCGAAACCTATCTCGTCGATGGCGGTCGCAGCGGTCGCGCAGGCGACGGGCGGGTTCGCGCCATCATCCAGCCGCGCCGCGGGGATTCCCCGTCCGCGGCGCCCGATACGAGAAAGGAGTAGCTCCATGGCTTATGAAAACATCATTGCAGAGACGCGCGGCCGAGTCGGCCTGGTCACCCTCAACCGGCCGAAACAGCTCAATGCGCTCAACGATGCGCTGATGGACGAACTGGGGCATGCGCTGTGCGCGTTCGAGGCCGACCCGAACGTGGGCGCCATGGTGCTGACCGGTTCCGAAAAGGCGTTCGCCGCCGGCGCCGACATCGCGGCCATGAAGGACTGCAATTTCATGGACGTCTACAAACCCGACTTCATCACCCGCAACTGGGTGCGCGTCGCGGCCTGCCGCAAGCCGCTGATCGCGGCCGTGGCCGGGTATGCGCTCGGCGGAGGATGCGAACTGGCGATGATGTGCGACATCATCCTCGCCGCGGAGAGCGCCCAGTTCGGCCAGCCCGAGATCAAGCTGGGGATCCTTCCCGGCGCCGGCGGCACCCAACGCCTGACGCGGCTCGTCGGCAAGTCCAAGGCGATGGAGATGTGCCTCACCGGGCGGAACATGGATGCCCGCGAGGCGGAGAGCGCCGGCCTGGTCGCTCGCGTGGTGCCCGACGCCGAGCTGATCGAGGTCGCGCTCGCGACCGCCGAGAGGATCGCCGGGTTCTCGATGCCGGTCGCGATGATGATCAAGGAGTGCGTCAACCGCGCCTACGAAGGCTCGCTCGCGGAAGGCCTGCTGTTCGAGCGCCGCACTTTCCACGCCGCCTTCGCGCTGGCCGACCAGAAGGAAGGCATGGCGGCCTTCGTCGAGAAACGCAAGCCGGAGTTCAAGAACCGCTGAGCGCGCGCGCTCACGACGGCCGCATGTTGCGGCGCATAAAGCCGCGCGCGGCAATCGCCGCCATGGCATGCATTCATCTTGTTGTTTCTGAATGACTTCATTCATCGTTGTGCATTGCGGCAAAAAAACGCTTGACTTCGGCTCCGGAGACCCTATAATCCGAATCGGTGGTGCAGTGCACCATGATGCCGCTCCCGACCGATCGAACCCTTTCTTGAGGACCTGACCATGTACAAGTCTCCCGAACAGTTTGCTGCCACCAACAAGGCCAATGTAGAAGCGCTGCTCGCCGTCGCCAACGCCTCCTTCGCCGGTGCCGAGCGCCTTGCCGCACTCAACCTCAACAGCGCCCGCTCCTTCCTGGAAGAAGGCGTGTCCAACGTCAAGGCGCTGCTCGCCGCGAGGGACGTGCAGGATGCCGTCGCGCTGCAAACTGCGTTCGCCCAGCCCGTGATGGAGCGCGGCGTGGCTTACGCGCGCAGCGTGTATGAGATCTCGGCCCAGACCCAGGAACAGCTCGCGAAGGTGTTCGAGTCGCAGTTCTCCGAGCTGAACCGCAATGTCGCGGTCGCGCTGGACCAGGCCGCCAAGTCCGCTCCCGCGGGCTCGGATGTCGCCGTTGCCGCGGTCAAGTCCGCGATCGCCGCCGCCAACTCCGCCTATGACAGCATGAGCAAGGCTGCCAAGCAGGTCGCGGAAATCACCGAGGCGAACGTCGCCGCCGCGACCAATGCCACCGTCAAGGCGGTGGGTGCGGCTGCCGCGGCGAAGCCGGCCAAGAAGGCCGCCTGAGCGGATCGCAGCGACCGCGTCCGAAACCCCGGCCTCGTGCCGGGGTTTTTTCGTCTACGCGCCCGGCGCCTGCGGCCGCGTGGCCGCAGGCGAGGGCTCCCAGTGCAGGCCTATCCGGTCGAGCTCGGCACGGATCTCCGCCATCGCAGCTTCGACCTGCCCCGCCTCGCCGCGCACGCCCAGCTCGACGTGCCGGCGCACGCGCTCGTCGCCGAACGAGGGCAGGCTGAAGACCCGCAGCCCTGCATGTTCGCGTTCGATGCGCTGCATGAGTTCCATCAGCGCGCTCTCCCAGACCTCATAGACCACCACGGCGGCTTCCGCGCGGGGGCGCTCCGGACGCAGTCCTGCGTAATGGGTGTCCAGTACCCACTCCGCCATCGGCCACGCCATCTCCGGAAACCCGGGGACGAAGTGATGATCGCCGACCGAGAAGCCCGGGATGCGGTTGTACGGGTTGGGGATGATGCGCGCGCCGCGCGGAAACTCGCCCATCGCGAGCCGCTGCCGCGTGACCTCGGCGCCGAAGCGCCCCTCGATCTCCCGTTTCGCGTCCGCATGCAGTTCGAGCGGCACACCGAGCGCCGCGGCGGCCGCCTGCCGGGTGTGATCGTCCGGAGTGTTGCCGATCCCGCCGAAGCTGAACACCAGATCGCCGGAGGCGAAGCTGGTCCGGAAGAATGCGGTGAGCCGCGCCCGGTCGTCGCCCAGGTAGGCGCACCAGGAGAGCGCGAGCCCGCGGTTGCGCAACAGCTCGATCAGCTTGGCGAAATGCCGGTCCTGGCGCCTGCCGGAGAGAATCTCGTCGCCGATGATGACCGCCCCGATGTTCATGGATGCACTCCCCGCGAACGCCTCAGCTCGCCGAGGCTGAAATGCACGAAGACCAGCCCGGCATAGGCCGGAGCGACCAGGTTGATGACGGGAACATAGGCGAGCGCAGCCGCCGCCAAGCCGACCAGATACAAGCGCCCGCGTTCGCGTGCGAAGAATGCGCGCATCTCGCCCGCATCCGCGTGCTCCATCATCGCGTCGTAACGGAAGGCGCGCTGGTTGAGCCAGGCCGACAGGATGAGCGAGACCACCACGCCCAGGCCGGGAACGAGCCACAGCGGGAGGGTGAGGAGCGAGCCTGCCAGCCACAGGCCGAAGGCCCCGGCCGCATTGCCCACGCTTCCGGCGATGCTGCCCCCGTGGCGGCGATCGAGGTCGGCGTACTCGGTCTCGCCGAGGCGCTCCAGCATCAGCGGCACCGCGATGCCCGCCGCGAGGACGACGGCGGTCGCATACACCAGCGGCACGAGGATCAGGGCCATCAGCACATGCACGGCGAAGAGCATCGCGGCGGAGGCCGGCTGTGCCCAGTCGCTTCCCTCCAGCCACGCGAGCGTGCCCAGCGAGCCGGCCAGCCAGGAGGCGGCCGCCGTCCAGAACGCGATCCCCAGCACGCCCCACAGCAGGAGCGCCGAGAGCGTCGGCCAGACCAGGTGCCAGAACATGCCCGGCCCGGCCAGACTGCCGAGCGCCCGCCGGAACGCCATCAGGATATCGCCCATTCACCCTCCCCGCACTCGCCGCTCGCTGACAGGCCAGGCGTGCCCAAGCCGATCAGGAACGAAAGAGTAACAGGAGAAGATCGTGCGGGAGTGGTGCGTCTGGGGTGAGTACGGTCGCCCGCAGGGTGCGGACTGCAACGAAGAGGCGCGATGACCGGTCGTGCTGCGCGCCTCCCATCGACCACCGCGGTCGCCGTACTCACCAACCAGCGCGCGAACAGTCTAGGCGCGAGCGGCGCGGCGACGGCGTGTCCTGCGTCACGTTGTTGCGGCACGGCATCGCCGCTGCCGGTAGAATGCGGCCTGCCGCGGGAGCGCCGCTCTGCGCGGCGGACCATGGAAGCAGGCATGTCGGAAACGACCCCCGGCGCCGCGGCGCCCAGTTCCAATTTCATCCGCCAGATCATCGAGGAGGATGTTCGCACCGGCAAGTGGCGGGGGCGCATCGCGACCCGCTTCCCGCCCGAGCCGAACGGCTACCTGCACCTCGGCCATGCCAAGTCGATCTGCCTGAATTTCGGGCTGGCGCGCGACTACGGCGGGGAATGCCACCTGCGTTTCGACGATACCAATCCGGTCAAGGAAGAGCAGGAGTATGTCGACTCGATCATCGACGCGGTGCGCTGGCTGGGCTTCGACTGGGGCGATCACCTGCATTTCGCCTCGGACTACTTCGAGCGCTTCTACGGCTTCGCCGAACACCTGATCCGCCGCGGGAAGGCCTACGTCGATTCACTCGGGGCTGAGGAAATCCGTGCTTATCGCGGCACGCTGACCGAGGTCGGACGCGACAGTCCGTACCGCGCCCGCGGCGCGGACGAGAGCCTCGATCTGTTCAGGCGCATGCGCGCGGGCGAATTTCCCGACGGCGCCCACGTGCTGCGGGCCAGGATCGACATGGCCTCTCCCAATCTCAACCTGCGCGACCCGGTGCTCTACCGGATCCGCCGGGCGACGCACCACCGCACGGGAGATGCGTGGTGCATCTATCCGATGTACGACTATGCGCACTGCGTCTCGGACGCGATCGAGCGCATCACGCATTCGATCTGCACGCTCGAGTTCGAAGACCACCGGCCGCTCTACGACTGGGTGCTCGACGAGCTCGCGGACGTGCTGCCGTGGCACTCGCGCCAGGTCGAGTTCGCCCGCCTCAACCTGACCTACACGGTGCTCTCCAAGCGCAAGCTGATCGAGCTGGTCGGCTCGGGCGCGGTCGAGGGCTGGGACGATCCGCGCCTGCCCACGCTCGCGGGCGTGCGCCGGCGCGGCTTCACGCCCGAGGCGATCCGGATGTTCGCCGAGCGCATCGGAGTCGCCAAGGCCGACTCCTGGATCGAGATGGGCGTGCTCGAGGACTGCCTGCGCGAAGACCTCAACGAACGCGCGCCGCGCCGGATCGCGGTGCTCGATCCGCTGCGGCTCACGATCGACAACTACCCCGAGGGCGCGGTGGAGAGCTGCGAGGCACCCAACCATCCGCAGCATCCCGAACGGGGCACCCGTCCGCTTCCGTTCTCGCGCGAACTGTGGATCGAGCGCGAGGACTTCGCCGAGACGCCGCCCAGGGGGTTCTTCCGGCTCGCGCCGGATGCCGAGGTACGGCTGCGCTATGCCTACGTCGTACGCTGCACCGGAGTCGAAAAGGATGCCGCGGGCAGGATCACCACCGTGCATTGCCGCTACGATCCCGACACCCGCAGCGGCACGCCCGGGGCCGCATCGCGCAAGGTGAAGGGAAACATCCACTGGCTGAGCACCGCGCATGCGCAGTCGAGCGAACTGCGCCTGTACGACCGGCTGTTCCGCGTGCCCGAAGCCGGCGCAGCCGACTCGCGGGAGGCCCTCAATCCCGACTCCAAGCGGATCCTCACCGCATTCACCGAGCCCGCGCTCTCGCAGGCGCTGCCCGAAGAGCGCTTCCAGTTCGAGCGCCATGGCTACTTCATCGCCGACCGTAGCGACGGCGCACCGGGCCGCCCGGTGTTCAACCGCGCGGTGAGCCTTCGCGACTCGTGGAGCGGCCGGCGAGGCTGATGCGCGCCTCAGCCGGGTGCGAGCCGCGCCAGCACCCGCGAGGCGGCCACCAGTCCGAAAGCGGCGGTGACGCACACAGACGAACCGAGGCCGGCACAGCCCAGCGCGGCTCCTCCCCCCGCAGCGCAGCCGGCGGTTCGCACCGGCTCGTTGGAAAAAACGGCCTCGACGCCGAACCGGCTCTTCGTTCCGCGCGGAAAGCCGTGGGCACGGCGCAACTCACGGCGGACCTTGGCGAGCAGCGGCTCCTGTTCGGTGCGCGCGAGGTCGCACACCCGGATTCGGGTCGGATCCGTGCGCCCGCCCGCCCCACCGGCGGTGACCAGCGGGATGCCGGCGGCCTTGCAGTGAAGGACCAGCGCGACCTTGGCCCGCACCGCATCGGCGGCGTCGATGACGAATGCGTTGTCCGCGCCGATCAGCGCGGCGACGTTCTCCGCAGTGATGAATTCCTCGATGCCGGCGATCCGGCAGCCGGGGCGGATCGCCTCCAGCCGTGCCGTCATGGCGCTCACCTTGGATTTTCCGTATTCGCCTTCGAGCGCGTGGATCTGGCGATTGGTGTTGGATTCCGAGACGTGATCGAGATCGATCAGGGTGAATCCACCGACGCCGCTGCGCGCGAGCGCTTCCGCTGCCCACGAGCCCACCCCGCCCAGCCCGACCACGCACACGCGCGCGCGAGACAGGCGATCGAGCGCGCCATCGCCGTAGAGCCGACCGATGCCGCCGAAGCGGCGCCCGAAATCGGCCTCCCCGACCCCTCGGTCCTCCTGCGTCGCCTTCTCGCCCACCGTGCCCCCGGAATCAATGCGGTGCCTCATTCTCGCCGCCTGCCTCGCGTGCCGCAAGGCTCGCCGGCCCCGGCGCTCACCCGATGAGCGCGGGCGAAGACCGCATCGGCTCCGATGCGGTCACACCGGCCGGAATCGAGTTCACCGAGGCCGGCGTGCCGTGGTCGGCGCGCTACGGCGACCTCTACCACCCGGCCGAAGGCGCGATCGGCCAGTCCCGGCATGTCTTCCTCGAAGGCAACGCGCTGCCGGAGCGCTGGCAGGGAAGACAACGTTTCGTCATCGTCGAGACCGGCTTCGGCACCGGACTCAATTTCCTCGCCACCTGGGCGCGCTGGCGGGAGGATGCACCGCGCGAGGCCCGCCTGCACTACGTCTCGGCGGAGCGGCATCCGTTCGTGGCGGCCGACCTGGCGCGCCTGCACGGCCGCTGGCCGCAGTTCGCGCCGTTTTCCGCGCGGCTGGCGGGCATGGCCGCTGCCCCTGCCCGGCTTCCACCGCCTCTGCTTCGATGACGAGCGAGTCGCGCTCACGCTGCTCTTCGGCGATGCGACGCGCATGCTGGCGCGGCTGAGTGCGCACGCCGACGCCTTTTATCTCGACGGCTTCTCGCCTGCGCGCAATCCGCAGATGTGGTGCGAGCCGCTGTGCCTCGAACTGGCGCGCCTGGCCGCGCCCGGTGCGAGCCTCGCGACCTGGAGCGTCGCGGCTGAGGTGCGCGCGAATCTCGCCCGCGTGGGTTTCGCGCTCGAAAAACGCCCGGGCTTCGGCGGCAAGCGCGAGATGCTGGTCGGGCGGTATCCCGGAGAGCCCGAGCCGGCGCCGGAGCGGGAACGGCGGGTATTGATCGTCGGTGCCGGGATGGCCGGAAGCTGCTGCGCAGATCGCCTTGCCGCGCGAGGCTGGGAGGTCGAACTCGTCGAGCGCCACGCGCGGCCGGCGCGCGAGGCCTCCGGAAATGCGACCGGCGTGTTGCTGCCGCTGGTGAACCTCGCCGACACTCCAGCGGCACGGCTCTCGCGCGCCGCACTGCTGTATGCGTCCCGCCATCTCGACGCGTTGTGCGAGGCCGGGCTGCTGGAGCTGTGGCGCCGCTCGGGCGTGCTCCAGCTCGCACGTGAGGACCTCGACCCGCAGCGCCACGAACGCATCCTGGAGCGCCACGGCTTCTGCCCTGGATTCGCGCGCAACGTCGACATCGCCGAGGCCTCCGATCTGGCCGGCTGGCGCGTCGCCGCGCCCGGCTGGTGGTTTCCCGCCGCCGGCTGGCTCGCGCCGCGCGAAGCCTGCGAGGCCAACCTGCGCCGTCATGCCGGACGCATCCATGCACGATTCGGACAGCAGGTCGCAGGGCTCGCCTGCGTGGGCGGGCGGTGGAGCGCGTGCGATGCTGGCGGCAAGCCGATTGCGAGCGCTCCGGTCGCCGTGCTCGCCAATGCCATGGACAGCGCGCGCATGGCTCCGGGATGCGCGCTCCCGCTCACCGCGGCGCGCGGTCAGGTGAGCCACCTTCCACAGAACGAGGCGCGGCCGCTCGCGCTTCCGGTGTGCCGGCGCGGCTACATCACGCCGGCGGCCGCCGGCATGCACGGTGTCGGCGCGACCTTCGACTTCGACGAAGAGCGCTCGCCTCGCGCCTCAGATCACCGCATCAACCTGGAGCGGCTGGAGGCCATGCTGCCGGGCTTCTCGCAGGGCGTGGATCCCGACCGGCTGGACGGGCGCGTCTCCTTCCGCGCCACCACCCCCGACCGCCTTCCGATTGCCGGCGCACTTCCCGGCCTCGCGACGGCCGGGGGCGGAGCGCAACCGGCGCAGGTCCTTTCCGGGCTGGGCGCGCGCGGTCTGGTCTGGGCTGCGCTGCTGGCGGAGCTGCTCGCCAGCCGGCTGGACCGGGAACCCCTTCCGGTCGAGGCCGGGCTCGCCGCGGCGATCGAACCGGCGCGCTTCCTCCGGCGCCGTCCGCAGGAATCCTGACCTTTCCGGGATGATGCAGCGCAGCCGCTGCGGCGCAGCTTTCCTCGGCTGGCGGCGCGGAGTAGATTGTTTCGCAACTCCTCATCCGGGAGATCGAACATGGGATCCGCGAAACGTTTCCGCTCCGCGCCCGAGTGCTACGCGAGCGCGCTCGCCATCGAACACGAGGCGGCACGCCGCTACCGCGAGTTCGCAGAACTGCTGGAGGATCACGGCGATCGGCGCACGGCCGCCCTGCTGCGCGAGCTCGCGCATTTCCAGGAGGAGCGCGTCGCCGCACTCCTCACCCGCAGCAAGGGCCTCGCCCTGCCGCAGCTCGAGGCCTGGCGCTATAGCTGGATCGACGACGCACCGCCGGAGAAGGTCGCGCACGAACTCGTCTATCACCTGATGACGCCCCACGATGCGCTCGCGATCGCGCTCGGCGCCGAGCGGCGGGCGGCCGCCTTCTTCAGGCAGGTGGGGGCGGACGCCGAAGACGCCGGGCTCGCGCGGCTCGCGGCGGAAATCGTGGAAGAGGACGAGCACCAGATCGCACGAATCGAGGAGGCGATCGCGCGCGTGCCGCGTCCGTTCCGCTACGGCGAGGACTACGAAGCCTTCGTGATGCGCTGAAGGCCGCACCGGCGGCGGCTCAGCGGCCCGGCGGCAGATCGACCTCGTCCCGGTGTCCGAAGCCGGCCGAGTTGTCGATGAACCAGATTCGCCGCGGCTCGATGCGGTACCAGTGCACGCGCGCGAACGCCTCGAGGATGGCAGCAGGCGCCTCGGCGAGCCGGGCGAGCAGCGGAACCCTGGCCGCGTACAGGCGCTGCGCATGCGCACGCTCCTCGCCCGAGAGTTCGGCCGCCACGCCCTCCATCTGGATGCCCTGGATCGCGCTCCAGTCCGCGTAGTCCTCCTGCACCGTGACCGCCACGCGGGGATCGAGAGCGATGTTCGCGCAGTGCCGGCTCGCCGGCGAGGACAGGAAGTACAAACGGAAGTCCTCGTTCGCATAGAACAGCGCCGCGGCCCATGCGCCGCCCGCGCCATGGGTTGCCAGCGTCATCACGTGATGCGAGGCGAGATAGGCGGCGGCGCGGCGGGGCAGCGCATCCGCGTCGGGTGTCACCCGCTCGAGACTCATTCGCCCGCGTGCGCGGCGATGAAGCGCTCGAGCGCGGCGACATCCGGCTCCATGACCTCGATGCGCTGCGGCAGTTCCTCGATGCCCTCGAAGGCGCTCGGGCGCGGCGGCTCGCGCCCGAGCGCTTCGCGGATCGTCTCGGCGAACTTCACCGGCTGCGCGGTCTCGAGCACGATCAGGGGGATGCCCGCCTCGCGATGGCGCAACCCGACCCCGAGGCCGTCGGCGGTGTGCGGGTCGATCATGACGCCGTATTTGTCCCAGGCGAGCCGGATGTTGCGGACGCGGTCCGCATGCGTGCTCACCCCCGAGACGAATCCGGTCGCGGGCAGGCGCGCAGCCAGGGGTGTCGCGCGCAGGTCGAAACTGCCGCCGGCGTCGATCTTCTCCCACAGCGCGCGCACCGTGCCGGCATCGCGCCCCGCCAGGTCGAAGACGAAGCGCTCGAAGTTCGACGCCCTCGAGATGTCCATCGACGGGCTGGAGGTCACCCGCGTCTGCGCGCCGGAGCGCGGCCGATACACGCCGGTGCGGAAGAACTCGTCGAGCACGTCGTTCTCGTTGGTGGCGAGGATGAGGCGGCGGATCGGCAGCCCCATGCTGCGCGCGATGTGGCCCGCGCAGATGTTGCCGAAGTTGCCCGAGGGCACGGCGAAAGCGACCTCCTCGCCGCCACCCGCGGTGGCCGCGAACCAGCCCTTGAAGTAATACACGACCTGCGCCGCGATCCGCGCCCAGTTGATCGAATTGACGGCGCCGATCCGGTAGCGCGCCTTGAACGCCGCATCGTTGGCGACCGCCTTCACCAGATCCTGGCAGTCGTCGAACATGGCCCGGATGGCGATGTTGAAGATGTTGGCGTCCGCGAGGCTGTACATCTGCGCGCGCTGGAACGCGCTCATCCGGCCGTGGGGCGAGAGCATGAAGACGCGCACGCCGCGCTTGCCGCGCAGCGCGTACTCGGCAGACGATCCGGTATCCCCCGAGGTGGCGCCGAGGATGTTGAGGGTCTCGCCCCGCCGCCCGAGCACGTACTCGAACAGATTGCCGAGCAACTGCATCGCCATGTCCTTGAAGGCGAGCGTCGGCCCGTTCGAAAGCTCGAGCAGGTGCAGGCCGGGCGCGAGCGTCGTGAGCGGCGTGATCTCGGCGGCGTCGCGTCCGGGGCGGCAGTGGCGGTAGGTCTGCGCGGTGTAGGTGCGATCGACCAGGGTCTTCAGGTCGCAGGCCGGGATGTCGGTGATGAACTTCCCCAGCACGCGCAGCGCGAGCGCCGGGTAGGGCAACCCGCGCCACTCTTCCAGTTCGGCCCGGGAGACCTGCGGGTAGGCCTCCGGCACGTACAGCCCCCCGTCCGGGGCGAGCCCGCCGAGCAGGATGTCGCTGAAGGATTGCGCGGGCGCTCGGCCGCGGGTGGAGAGATACCGCATCGCGGCCGCGCTCAGCGACGCGTTGCCGGGCATGGAGGGCTCAACCGAGCTCCTCCATGCGCAGGCGCACCGCCTTGCCCTTCACCACCGGCAGCGCCTCGATGCGGGCAATGGCCGCATCCATGTTCTTCTCGCGCGTGCGGTGGGTGAGCATGATGATGTCGGTCTGTTCCTCGCCCTCGGCCGGTTCGCGCTGGATCATCGCCTCGATCGAGATCATCTGGTCGGCGAGGATGCGCGTGACATCGGCGAGCACGCCCGGCCGGTCCTCGACACGCAGCCGCAGGTAGTAGGAAGTCTCCACCTCGCTCATCGGCAGCACCGGAATGTTCACCACCGCGTCCGGCTGGAAGGCGAGGTGCGGCACGCGGTGGGCGCGGTCGGCCGTGTGCATGCGGGTGACATCGACCAGGTCGGCGATCACCGCGCTCGCGGTGGGCTCGGCTCCCGCCCCCTTGCCGTAGTAGAGGGTTGCGCCGACCGCGTCCCCCTTCACCAGCACCGCGTTCATGGCGCCCTCGACGTTGGCGATCAGCCGGCGCGCCGGGATCAGCGTCGGATGCACGCGCAACTCGACGCCCTCGGCCCTGCGCCGCGTGATGCCGAGCAGCTTGATGCGGTAGCCGAGGCTCTCGGCGTAGCGGATGTCCTCCGCCTGAAGCCGGGTGATGCCCTCGATGTGGCAGCGCTCGAACTGCATCGGGATGCCGAAGGCGATCGCCGACATGATGGTGAGCTTGTGCGCGGCGTCGATCCCCTCGACATCGAAGGTCGGATCGGCCTCGGCGTAGCCCAGCCGCTGCGCCTGCCTCAGCGCGGTATCGAAGGACAGCGCCTTGTCGCGCATCTCGGAGAGGATGAAATTGGTGGTGCCGTTGATGATGCCGGCGATCCACTCGATCCGGTTCGCGGTCAGGCCCTCGCGCAGCGCCTTGATGATGGGGATGCCGCCGGCCACCGCCGCCTCGAAGGCGACCATCACGTTCTTGCGCTGCGCGGCGGCGAAGATCTCGTTGCCGTGCATGGCGAGCAGCGCCTTATTGGCGGTCACCACGTGCTTGCCGTGTTCGATCGCCGCGAGCACCAGCTCCCTGGCCACCTTGCAGCCCCCGATCAGCTCGATGACGATGTCGATCTTCGGATCGGCCACCACGGCGAACGCATCGCCGGTGACGCGGCAGGCACCGCGGGTAATTTCCTTCGCGCGCTCGATGTCCTTGTCCGCGACCACGGCGATGTGGATGGGCCGGCCGGCGCGGCGCGCGATCTCGTCCTGGTTGCGCTCCAGCACGGCGAAGGTTCCGGTGCCCACCGTCCCGATGCCGAGCAGGGCCACGTTGATCGGTTTCATTCGATTCCGGGTTTCGGGTTTCGGGTTTCGGGAGGCGCGGTGTCGAACCGCTGCGATCTAGGCGCCGTGCTCCCTGCGGTAGCGTTCGAGGAAGCGCGCGAAGCGGCCGATCGCCTCGGTGAGGTCGTCGGCAGCGGGCAGGAACACGATGCGCAGGTGGTCGGGGTGCGGCCAGTTGAAGCCGGTTCCCTGCACGACCAGCACCTTCTCCTCGATCAAGAGGTCGAGGATGAACTGCTGGTCGTCGGCGATCGGGTACATCTCCGGATCGAGCCGCGGGAACAGGTACATCGCCGCCTGCGGCTTGACGCAGGACACGCCGGGCAACTCGGCGAGCAGGCCCCAGGCGAGATCGCGCTGGCGCCCGAGCCGGCCGCCCGGAGCCACCAGGTCGTCGATGCTCTGGTAGCCGCCGAGCGCGGTCTGGATGCCGTATTGCGCCGGAACGTTGGCGCACAGGCGCATCGAGGCGAGGATGTCCAGCCCCTCGATGTAATCGCGGGCATGGCGCTTCTCGCCCGAGACGATCGCCCAGCCGGCGCGGAAGCCGGCGGCGCGGTAGTTCTTCGACAGGCCGTTGAAGGTCACGAAGAACACGTCGTCGGCGAGCGAGGCGATCGAGGTATGGTGTGCGCCGTCGTAGAGCACCTTGTCGTAGATCTCGTCGGCATAGACGATGAGCTGGTGGGCGCGCGCGATCTCGACGATCTCGCGCAGCAGCTCGACCGGATAGAGCGCGCCGGTCGGATTGTTGGGATTGATGATGACGATGGCACGCGTGTTCGCGCCGATCTTGCTGCGGATGTCGGCCAGATCGGGCAGCCAGCCCGCCGCCTCGTCGCACAGGTAATGGCGCGGGGTCCCGCCGGCGAGGCTCACCGCGGCCGTCCACAGCGGGTAGTCGGGTGCCGGGATGAGCACCTCGTCGCCGTTGTCCAGCAGCGCCTGCATGGTCATCACGATCAGCTCGGAGACACCGTTGCCGATGTAGATGTCCTCGAGCTGGACGTCGCGGATCTTCTTCTGCTGCGTGTAGTGCATGATCGCCTTGCGCGCGGCGAACAGGCCCTTGGAATCGCAGTAGCCGGAGGCGGCCGGCAGATTGTAAATGACGTCCTGGAGGATTTCCTCGGGCGCCTCGAAGCCGAACGCGGCCGGATTGCCGATGTTCAGCTTGATGATGCGATGGCCCTCCTCCTCCATCTCGCGTGCGCGGGCGAGCACGGGACCGCGAATGTCGTAGCAGACGTTCGCAAGCTTCGCCGACTTCAGTACCGGATGCATCAGAGCAGGCCGTCCTTCCTGAACATTTCCTTGATTCCGCGTACCGCCTGGCGCGTGCGGTCCTCGTTCTCGATCAGCGCGAAGCGGACGTGGTCGTCGCCGTACTCGCCGAAGCCCACGCCCGGAGACACCGCCACGCGCGCACCGGCGAGCAGCTTCTTCGCGAATTCGAGCGAGCCCATGCGTTCGTACGCGGGCGGGATCCTCGCCCAGATGTACATCGACGCCCTCGGCACCTCCACCCTCCAGCCCGCCTCGTGCAGGCCGCGGGCGAGCACGTCCCGGCGGCTCTGGTAGGTGCGGCGCGCCTGCTCGACACATCCCTGCGGGCCGTCGAGGGCCACGATCGCGGCGACCTGGATCGGCGTGAAGGTGCCGTAGTCGTGGTAGCTCTTGATGCGCGCGAGCGCATCGCACAGCTCGCGGTTGCCGACCATGTAGCCGATGCGCCAGCCTGCCATGTTGTAGCTCTTCGACATCGAGAAGAACTCGACCGCGACCTCGCGCGCGCCCGGCACCTGCATGATCGAGGGCGCACGGTTGTCAGGATACACGCCGTCGAAGACGATGTCGGCATAGGCGAGATCATGCACGACCAGGATGTCGTGCTCGCGCGCGATCGACACCACCCGCTCGAAGAAGGCGGGCTCGACGCAGCGCGCGGTCGGATTCGAGGGAAAGCCCAGGATCATCATCTTGGGCCTGGGCGTGCACTCGCGGATGGCGCGCTGGAGCTCGTCGAGGAAATCCACCTCCGGGGTCATGCGCACCGAACGGATGTCTGCGCCGGCGATGATCGCCCCGTAGATGTGGATCGGGTAGGAGGGGTTGGGCACCAGCACCGTGTCGCCGCGGTCGAGCGTGGCGAGCATGAGGTGGGCGAGCCCTTCCTTGGAGCCGATCGTCACCACCGCCTCGGTCTCGGGATCGAACTCCACCCCGTAGCGGCGCGCGTACCAGTCGCAGATCGCGCGGCGCAGCCGCGGGATGCCCCTGGAGACGGAATAGCGGTGGGTGTCGCCGCGGCGCGCGGCCTCGACCAGCTTGTCGACGATGTGCGCGGCCGTGGGTACGTCGGGGTTGCCCATGCTGAGGTCGACGATGTCCTCGCCGCGCCTGCGGGCGGCCGTCTTCAGCTCGCCCGTGATGTTGAACACGTAGGGCGGCAGGCGGGCGATGCGGGGGAAATCCTTCATGCGGGGCAGGCGGGGCGGACCCTCGGCGCAATGCGGAGCGGGCGGAATGGCCTTCGGGAAAAGTGATAATCTTACCCGACGCGCATGCCTGCCGCCAGCCGCCGGGCGCCGGCGCGCACCGACCCACCCATGAAACTGCAGCTCGATTCCCAGGAAGGCATGGCCATCACCGGCTACGGCGAGGGCTGGTTCGCCGTCAACGAGCGCCGCTATGCGGTGAGCATCGTCGTCATGCCCGGGCGGCTTCCGCAGGACTGGGGCGGCGGCTTCGCTGCGCTCTCGGTGTCGGATTTCGAGATGCTGCGCGCACTCGCCCCGGACGTGGTCCTGATCGGCACCGGCGCACGCCAGCGCTTCCCCGACCCCCGGCTGCTCTCGCCGCTCATCGAGGCACGCATCGGCTTCGAGATCATGGACTCGCCCGCCGCGTGCCGGACCTACAACATCCTGATGGCGGAAGGCCGGCGCGTGGCCGCCGCGCTGTTGCTCGATTGAGCGCCGCCCCCACGACGGGCGCGGCTGCCGGCCGGGGCCGGCTGTGGCTGCTCGCGGCGGCCTTCGCCGCGATCTGGTTCTCGACCCTGCAGTACCGCAGCCTGGTGCGCCCGGACGAGGGCCGCTATGCCGAGATCGCCCGCGAGATGGCGGTCTCCGGAGACTGGGTCACGCCGCGCCTGAACGGCCTGAAGTACTTCGAGAAGCCCCCGCTCCAGTACTGGGCCACCGCCGCCGCGTTCAGGACCTTCGGCCAACACGAATGGACGGCACGCCTGTGGCCGGCGGTGACCGGGTTCGCCTGCGTGCTGCTCGTCTTCTTCACCGGCCGCAGGCTGTTCGGCGGCCAGGCCGCGGCTGCCGCGGCCGCGGTATGCGCGAGCAGCCTGTTCTTCGCCGTGATCGGGCACATGAACACGCTGGACATGGGCCTCACCTTCTTTCTCCAGGCTGCGCTGAGCGCCTTCCTCCTCGCCCAGGACGGTGAGCGGGCGGGCGCGCGCGGCTGGATGCTCCTGGCATGGGCGGCGCTGGCCCTGGGCGTGCTCACGAAGGGCCTGGTCGCGCTCGTCCTGCCCGCCGCGACGCTCGCCGCCTACTGCCTGCTCCAGCGTGACGCCGGGCCCGTGCGGCGCCTGCATCTTGTCGTTGGGGTCGCGTTGTTGCTCGCCCTCACCGTCCCCTGGTTCATCGCGGTCTCCGCGGCCAACCCGGAGTTTCCCCGCTTCTTCTTCATCCACGAGCACTTCGAACGCTTCCTGACGAAGGTGCATGGTCGCTACGAGCCTCCCTGGTATTTCATCCCGGTGTTCGTGGTGGGCGCGGCACCCTGGTCGTTCGTCAAGCTGCACGCGGCGGCGGCCGCCTGGCGCGCCGATCCGCCGGGCGGTTTCCGCCCGCGGCGCTTCCTCGTGCTCTGGATCGTGCTGGTGTTCGCGTTCTTCAGCGCCTCGGATTCCAAGCTGCCCTCCTACATCCTGCCGATCTTCCCGGCGGCCGCGCTGCTGGCGGGCGAACTGCTGTCGCGGATGGGGCCGCGCGCGCTCACCATCCATCTCGTGCCGGCGGCGGCCGCCGGCGCGATCCTGCTCGGGGCGGCGCTCCTCGTCGAGCGCTTCGGCGACGATGCGGTGCGGCGCGCGATGCTCGCCGACTACCGGCCCTGGCTCGCCGGCTCCGCGCTGCTGCTGCTCGCAGGCTGCGCCGCGGCCGCCCGGCTGGCGCGGCGCGGGCGCACGAGCGCGGGCGTGCTGGCGCTCGCCGCGGCGGCGCTCACCTCCAGCCTCGGCATCGCGCTCGGCCACGAGAGCCTTGGCAGGTCCAACTCGGCGCACTATATTGCCGCGCAGATCGCGCCCTGGGCGCGCGCGGACATTCCCTTCTACAGCGTGAGGATGTACGAGCAGACGCTGCCCTTCTACCTCGGGCGCACCGTGACCCTGGTCGAGTACCGCGACGAGATGGGCTTCGGTCTGGATCAGGAACCCTGGCGCGGCATCCCGACCCTCGCCGAGTTTCTCCGCCGCTGGCGCGAGGACCGGGAAGCACTGGCGATCATGACGCCGGCAACCCATGCGGAGCTGCTCGGCAGGGGCGTCCCGATGCAGGTGATCGGCCGCGACGCGCGCCACATCATCGTGAGGAAACCATGACATCCGTGAGCTTCGGCCTCATCCTCGCCGGCGTCCTGCTGAACGCCGCCGCCCAGCTCCTGCTCAAGGCGGGCACCAATGCGGTCGGCCATTTCGCCTTCGATGCCGCCAACATCGTGCCGGTCGGCCTGCGGCTCGCCTTCGAGCCGCACATCGTCACCGGCGTCTTCTGCTACCTGGCGAGTCTGGTGGTGTGGCTGATGGCGCTCTCGCGCGTCGAGGTCAGCATCGCCTATCCGATGCTCTCGATCGGCTACGTGGTCAATGCGATCGCGGCCTGGTACCTGTTCGGCGAGGCGGTGGGGCCGATGCGGCTCGCGGGCATCGGCATCATCGTGCTGGGCGTATTCCTCGTCGCCCGCTCATGAGCTTCCTGCCCTTCACGCGCCCCAGCCTCGACGAGGAGACGATCCGCGGCGTCGTCGAGGTGCTGCGCTCCGGATGGCTCACCAGCGGGCCTCAGGTCGATGCCTTCGAGGCCGCCCTGTCGGAGTGGTTCGGCGGGCGCCC
>Ga0210044_10003434_pt1 | contig 22637 bp, 19 predicted proteins | sample CryGey13umfilter_2_FD_183959 | JGI IMG/M metagenome (GOLD analysis project Ga0210044, IMG submission 183959) | Groundwater microbial communities from aquifer in Utah, USA - Crystal Geyser 4/9/14 3 um filter (SPAdes) (version 2) | ecosystem: Environmental > Aquatic > Deep subsurface >... | reverse complement strand
CTATAGCAAATAACATTGTTGCTGTAGTTTGAATTACACCACCTGCAATAGTAGTTAATCAACTAAAAATTTTAATACCTGTAGGAACAGCAATAATCATTGTTGCTGCTGTAAAATATGCACGTGTATCTACATCCATACCTACGGTATACATATGATGGAATGGGGTAACTTTTAATACCCCTTTTTCGGACTCTATCATTAACTATTTTTTAATTAATTTATTTAATAAATTTAATAACTTTAAATGCGCGCGTCTTGTTGTATGATCTCTATCATCAGTTAATCTATTAAAAATTTTCATAAAACGTTTTAAATCAATAGATTTTATAGAATACAAAGGATATCTTAATAAATATTTTATAATATATATATTATTAATACCATTTAAAGTTAAACGATGATAAATAGTAGATTTATTCAAATTAGTAAAAGAATTAATTACACTTTTTGGTAATAATTCTTTTATATGATAAAATGTATTTAAAGCATTCAACTGTGTCAATGTAAATCTTAAATTTTTAATAGAAAATGTTTTAATTCTAACTTTTTTTACACTTTTATCTATAGAAAAACAACCTTCTGCATCAATAAAACCTGATAATCAAGCATCATTTAAAGAAATTTTAGGAATATTAATATTAAAATCAATAAAAAATTTTAAATCATCATCTAATTTTTTTTTTTCTAAAGAATTAAAAAGTTCTAAATAAAATTTTAACCTTTCACGAACTTTATTAAGGATAATATTACCATTAAAAAGCTGTATAAGTAAAAAAGTACCTTTTTGATCAGTAACAATAAAACGATAAATTCCTTCTTTACCTTGTTTAGGGTAGAATTTTACAGTACCAAAACCTAAAATTTTTTTAATTTTATAAAGAACCTTAGGATCTTTTTGATTAATAATAAAAAAATTACGTTTAGTATTAAAATCAGCTTGAAAAGAACCATCACCTTCAGTAAAACCAATGAATCAAACTAAAATATCATTATTAATTTTAGAAGATTTGATATGTGTAGAATATTTATAAAAATTATCTAAATTAAAAGACATAATATATTATATAAAAAATAAAATCAAAATCATAAAGACGACAAATAAAAAAATAGTTATTTTGCGTATTAGTCTCTGAAGAACCTTGTAAAAGTTTCCGGCTGATAAACCCTAAAATTAGATTTTGTCTTGAAAAGAATTTGAATATAAAAAATAAATATTCAACTAATCAAGAACTAATTTGTCATAAGACAGTTCCAGCATATAGCAAAATTAAAGAAGAAAGCATTACTACTTTCGGAGCCCATCAAACTCAAACAATAAAACCTAAAAAACCAATAGCCATCATTGCATAAACCATACCTAAATAACCAAATACTGATCTATTAGAAAATTCTGCAACAATTTGACTAATTGTACCAAAAGCTGGTAAAATTAAAATATATACTTCTGGATGCATTTATAATTAAAATTATAAATGGACTATATCTTTTTCCTTTCTTGAAATAAATCAATAAAATGATTTAACTGGTTAAATTTAGAATTATCTAAATGATAGTTCATTAATTTATATCTAAAAAAGCGCTTAGCTGATATTATATCTGCATTTTTATCAGATCTCAAAGGATAAATAGTAAAATACTCAAAAATTAATAATAGATCTTTTTTAGAAGTACTATATCAAGTATAACCTTTTCAAGACTTATCATAAGAAATATTACCTTTAAAAATATTTTTAATTAAAAATAAAATATCTTTATTTTTTTGAGATATAGATAAACTAATTTGATAATTATTTTTATTAATATTTACATAACCATCACCTTCAAAGAAACCTGATAATCAAGCATTTTCAAAAGAAAAAATATTTTGCTTAAAAACTATATTAAATAAATTTAAAACTTCTTTAAATTTATCAACTTTTAAATAAATATAACCATTTATAGAATTTAATAAATGTATAATACAATCTTTTTTATGTAAACGTCAACGATAAGCATTTACACTTGATCTTTTTGATATAGTTCCATTAAAATATTTTTTTATTTGAAATAAAGACTTGATTTCTCTAATATTAACAATAATTTCACAACTTACATCTCCTTTTTTAGATATATAAAAACAACCATCAGCTTCTATTAAACCAGCTAGTCACTGATAAAAGGAAATTGCGCGTGTAGTCTCTGAAGAACCATTTAATAATTTTAAACTTTTATTAATAATAATATTAAAATCATTTAAATTAAATGTTTCCTGCTGATTAAATTTCATTAAAGAATTTTCACTCATATGGCTATTTATAACAGGCTTAAACATAAGTATCTAAAAATCATAAATTACTTCCAGCATATAGCGCAATAATAACATTATAAATTAATTTATAATACGGCCTATGTTGACCAAAAAATCCAATCCCATATTAAATAAATTTTTTCACTACTAAATATTATTTAACTTACAAAAATGATTTAAGTAACTTAATATATCAAATTAATATATCAAAGGAATCCGACTGTACATTAAGCATCATTACAGACACCCACCGGTGAACCAGTCTGTAGCGGTCTCTTAGACAACCGACGGTCTTGTTTTTGTAGAAAATTTTGACCGTTAACACCGGTATTGCCAAATACTTATAATCATTATTTTCTTCTAAGAGTTACATAACAACTAAAAAGTATTGACTAGAATATAGTATACATCTTTAGTATTTATTTTATTAGGTCTTATAAAATTATTAATAACACCTGCCTAATAAAATTTCATAGCTTGCACTAAACTATACCCTTTTTTTCAAGTTGGAGAATTTAAATATAAACTAGTCATAAATAAATTGCGTGTATAAAATACGTCAACCGTATAAATACTATTCGAAAAAAGATGTTGATATAAAATAGGATCACCACCACCTGAAGGATCAAAAAAAGAAGTATTAAAATTACGATCAGTAAGAAGCATAGTAATACCTGCAGCTAATACTGGTAAAGATAATAATAATAATACAGAAGTAATTAAAACAGATCAAATAAATAAAGGTAATTGATCTAAATTCATACCAGGGGTTCTCATATTAAAGATAGTAACCATAAAATTTATAGAACCTAAAAGAGAAGCTAAACCTGATAAATGTAAACTAAAAATAGCTAAATCAACTGCGGGACTAGAATGAGCCTCAATTGAAGAAAGAGGAGGGTAACAAAAAATTTTGGACTATACCTTCATTTGATTCAAAGTAGATTTTATTTTTTTTAATTTTATGTATTGACCTCGATTTCTAAAAGATCTAGATCAAATACGATAAATTAGAGATTTGTTACTTTTCATAGTTTTAAAAAAATATTTTTTAATAAATTTTAAATCATTATAATTGGTTGAATCTAAAGAAAAAAAACCTTTTTTATTTAATTTTACATGGGCTTTTATTCTTAATATTTTAGCTAATTCTAATAAAATAACTTTATCATATTTTTGTGTAATACTAAAACCATGGACAATACGTTTATTTTTATCTTTTTCAGTTAAATAAAAAGAACCTTCAGCTTCTACAAAACCAATAATTCAAGGTTTAGTTATAAATAATTCTTTAAAAAATACATTACTATACTCAAAATTTATTTGAGTATAAAAAAATTTTAATTGTTCTATTTTAAAAATTTTTTCGTTTTGATTTAAAAATTTATTTTCTCAAATATTTATACTTTCTTTAAAAACTTTATAACTTTGTTGTTTTATTGTTTTTAAGGAATATTTATCAAAAAGAGGTATAATAACAGATTTTAAAGAATTTAAATCACGTATTAAATAATGAGCCATATTATTTTTATCTTTACGAACTTTGCCAACTTTTAATTGTTTTTTCATATAATATAAAACTTGAATATTATCAACTCTTTGTGATAATTTAAATGTTAAATTAATTTTTTTACTTTTTAAGTTTGTATATATAGAAAAGCAACCATCACCATCAGTATAACCTACAAATCAATTATAAAATCAAAAATCAAATGTTTCACATTTATTTTCTATAGAAGAAAATCGAGTCAATGACTCAGTCTCTGATGTATATGTTCTATTTAAAAGTACATATACAGGCGGATTATTTCTATTAATAACATTATAACAGACTAGTAACATATAGTCGAGTAGTTATTACGTAACAAAAGATCCCCGCATCGAGTGAAATTTATTTTAATTGGACAGCCTACCTTACAAAGGGTTTGCTCTTTGACCGTCCATCCAGTACCAGCACCACCTTCTACAAAAGCAGAACCTAATAAAAAAGTTAATGCTGGAGGCATTAATCAAAAACTTAAATTATTTAAACGTGGGAAAGCCATATCAGCACAACCTAATAAAAGTGGTAATAATCAATTACCAAAACCACCAATATAAGCAGGCATAACCATAAAAAAAATCATTAAAAAAGCATGGGCTGTAACCACAACATTATAAAATTGGTGATTACCTTCTAAAATACCGTTACCCGGATATTGTAATTCTAAACGTATAAGAATAGAAAATAAAGTACCAATTAAACCTGAAAAAATACCAAAAACTAAATATAAAGTACCGATATCTTTATGATTTGTTGAAAATAATCATCTGTTCATATAATATAATTTAAAAAAAACGCATAAGAATAATAAAAATAAAAAAATATATACATTAAAAAAAAATAGAACTATATTTTATTACTAATTATAAATAATAATAAAAATTTTTAAAATCTGAAATAAGCATAAAACTTAAATTTAAAAATTTTTAAAAATTTTTAAAATAAGTTTTAATATCGATAAATAATAAAACGAAAAATTAAGAAAAAAATAATTTAAAAAGTTTTTTAAATTATTAATATAAGATTGGTACCAATAATAATGTCAATAAATAATTTTATAATTATTGGAATAATAATTAAAATCAATGTCAATAAATTGAGTTATTAAAAAATATAATAGTTTTAATAATATTAATATTTTTAAATAAAATAAAAAAAAAATAATAAAATAAAATAAATAAGTTAATATAATAGGTTTTGTTTTTAAAAATAATAATAAATTATTAAAAATATCAGGTAAAAAACAAAACCATCTAACTATTAATAAAAAAAAAATTAAAAATAATAAAAAATTTAATATTTTTTTACTTATAATAAAATAAAAATATAAAAAAAAATGTATAAATAAAATAAAGGCAATACACAAAAACATATAAATTTTAGTAATTCTTTAATTATGTTAACCACCAGCTATTATTTCTATAATATTTTCAACAATACTTTCAACTGCTATATCTTAATTATGAATAATAGTATTCTTTTTATCAATAATAGGAAAGCTATCTTTCATAGTATTAATAGGATCCAAATCAATAATAGGAGAACTATCTTTCATAGTATTAATGAGATCTAAATCAATAATAGAAAAACTATCTTTCATAGTATTAATAGAATTCAAATCAATAATAGGAGAGCTATCTTTCATAGTATTAATGGGACCCAAATCAATAATAGGAGAACTATCTTTCATGATGTTAATAGATGATGAATAAATATTCTCATCTATATCTTTTATAGATCTTTTATCAATTGCAGAAATTTTAGGAACAATATTAACTACTTTATAAAAATAATTATTTTCAACATTTTTTAAATTATTTATAGTATTTTTAAAATGATTATTTTCTAAAATGACATCATATGAATTTTCATTCTTTTCATAATAAGAAGGGTGACCATATTTATTATAAAAAGAATAAATATTTGTATATTGTGTAAATTTATCAGAATAAAATGTATATGTAGAAAGATAAATATATTCTTTTAATATTAAATATAATGCATTTTGTCTAATAAATTGTCGTTTAGGGTGGGATCTATCATAATCATAACAAAAAGGGTAAAGATTTTTTACGAAAATACGAAACTTAAATATTAAAAAAAAATTAATAAATAATCACATAAATAAATATCATAAAAATAAAAATAATAATTTAAGAATTAAAAAAATAAACATAACTATTAAACAAAACGGGCATTTTTATCATCATATATTGCTTCAGCTTTTATAACTGTAGCATCAGTTGGAGATTTTATTTTTAAATACATACCTGTACTAGGATTAGTACCAATTAAACCTAAAATAACACCAAAAACTAAATAAAAAATACCGATATCTTTAGGATTTGTTGAAAATAATCATATATTCATATAATATAATAATAATAATAAATAACTAAATAACTAAATAAAAAAAACAAAAACAAAATATTTATTAAAAAATAATAAACAAAAAATAATTATATTTATTTAAAAATAATAAATATAATTATCTATCAATTTCAGTAAAACTAAATCCTGCGTATCTATAACTGTAACTAAATCAGCTAAAAAGGCACCCTCTACCATAAAATCCAAACCTTGTAAATAAAGCTTAAAAAATACTAAAAAGAATAATGATAACATTTTTATCTATATCTTTTATAAATAACAAGCATAATATAAGTTAACATTTTAATAATTAAAAAAACTTTAATATTATATTCTTCACCATTTTTTTATTTTTATTTAAAAAATAAATTTCTTTATGTAAATATTGCCTAGACCATACAAAAAAAGTTGGTTGAAAAGTAGCATTAACTTTATATTTTTTAAAAAAATATATTCAAGCAATACATAATAATAAAAAATTAAAATTTCAATAACATAAACATAAAAAAAAAATATTAAATAATATTTTTTTGTATTTTCAAAATATATAAAAAAAATAAAAAAAAATATTAAAAGTAGTAAAAAATAAAATAAGAAAAAAAAACATAAAAACTTTTCAAGATAAAATAAGTAAATTTTTTAATTTTAAAAAAAACATAAATTAAAAAGAAGAAATAAAATATTGTTGAAAATAATATAAAATAAAATTTAAAATATCAGCATTTAATTCATATTTTAAATGAACTGATAAAATAAAATCAAAAATTGATTTATTAGTAAAAGAATATAATTCAGATTCATATAAAGCAACAGAATCAACAGAAACACCATCTAAGAAACCATTCATTACAGAATACATAAATAACACTTGTTGTCAGATATGTAAAGGTGAAAATCTATTTTGAACTAAAGCACGAGTTAATTTTAAACTTTATCTACTAAACGTTTAGTAGCATCATCTAAAGCAAAACCTAATTTAGTAAAACCTTCAACTTCACGGAACTGAGCTAATTCTAATTTTAAACTACCAGCTAATTTTTTAATAACTTTAGATTGCGCAGCTGAACCAACACGACTTACAGATAAACCAGGACTAACAGCAGGTCTAATACCACGAGCAAATAATTCAGTTTCTAAGAAAATTTGACCATCAGTAATAGAAATCACATTAGTTGGAATATAAGCAGATACATCACCTTGAATAGTTTCAATAATAGGTAATGCAGTTAAAGAACCTGATTTAAATAAATTAGCAGAACGTTCTAATAATCTAGAATGTAAGAAAAATACATCACCAGGATAACCTTCACGACCTGGAGGTCTTCTTAATAATAAAGATAATTGACGATAAGCAACAGCATGTTTACTTAAATCATCATAAACACATAATACACGTAAACCTTTATGCATAAAATATTCACCCATAGAACAAGCACTATAAGGAGCAATAAATTGTAAAGCAGCTGAATCAGAAGAAGTCGCAGCTACAATAATAGAAAAAGACATACAGTCTTTTTGTTTTAAAACTTTATGAATACGTGCTACAGAAGATCTTTTTTGACCAATAGCTACATAAATACATAAAGTACCAGTACCTTTTTGATTAATAATAGTATCTAAACCTACAGAAGTTTTACCAGTTTTTGCATCACCAATAATTAATTCACGTTGACCATGACCAATAGGAACCATACTATCAACAACTTTTAAACCAGTTTCTAGAGGAGTATTAACAGGAGCTCTAGAAATAATAGAAGGAGCAATTTTTTCAATAAATCTAAAACCTTTAGAAACTATAGGACCTAAATTATCTAAAGGGTTACCAATAGGATCAACAACACGTCCTAATAAAGATTCACCTGTAGGTACACCCATTAAATTATGTCTTCTAGTAACAAAACATCCTGGAGTAATTTTTGAATCATCACCTAAAACTACAGCACTAACTTTGCTTGGTTCTAGATTTAAGACCATACCAGAAACTACTTCTGAACCTATAGTGAAATCAATCATTTCACATTAGCTACATTTTGTAAACCTTTTATACCTACAATACCATCAGCAATAGAAATAACAATACCAGAATTAATAAAAAAAGCGGGGTTGTTTCTTAAATCAAAAGAATTAAAAGAAATGTTCATAAAAAATTAATAATAAATAAATAATAAATAAAAGATTAATAAAATAACATAAAAGATAAAAAGAAAAATAAAGATTTTATTTAAAAATCTTTATAAAAAAAAGAATTACATAATATATCTAAGTAATTACTTAGATTATCTAACTTTTTGTCAAAAAAGAATAAATAATAATAATTTTTAATATAAAAAAAATTACTATACTAAAATATTTATTTAGAACTTACGTAATTTATTTTTAAATATGAAGAAATAAATGGAATAAAACTAGAAACATATTTTATAGTATATAAAAAATTAAATAAAAAAATAATAAAGTTATTAGAATTATATGAAATTTTTATTAAATAAAAATAAAAAAACATACGAATATTTATTGCTTGAAAAAATACAGGAATAAATAAATAAAATAAAAATAAATAAACCATTAAAAATAATATAACAAATCAAAATAAATGAACAATATAATTTACTTTATCAATTTGAGACATAATTATCAACTACCTCAGGCATAAACACAAAAAAATAATAAAATTCATACAGCATCAACAAAATGTCAATACCAAATAGCAAAAACAAAACCTAAATAATGACGAACAGTAAAATGTTGCTTTAATAAACGAATAAAACAAATAAAAATAAAAGAAACACCGACTATAACATGTAAACCATGTAAACCTGTTAACATATAAAAAGTAGAAGCATAAACGCTATCTGAAATATTAAAAGGAGCTTCATAATATTCAAAAGCTTGTAAAACAATAAAAAAACTACCTAATAATATAGTAACTAAAAAAGAATTTATAGATTCTACAAAAGAACCTATAGAAATAGCACGATGTGCTCAAGTAATTGATAATCCTGAAACTAGTAATAAACCTGTATTAAATAATGGAAAATCTAAAACAGGTATTATAGAAATACCTACTGGAGGTCATTGTCCACCTAAAACAAAAGAAGGACATAAAGATGAATGAAAAAAAGCTCAAAAAAAACCAAAAAATAACATAAATTCAGAAAGAACAAAAAGTAAAAAACCTATACGTAAACCAGTCCTTACAACTAATGTATGATAACCTACATAACTCGCTTCTTTTACAACATCACCAAATCAAAAAAACATACATAAAGCAACTAAAATAAAACCTAAAAATAAAAAAAATCCACCAAATTGAATTCTATGCATATAAAAACTAAGACCTGATAAAAGAAAAAATGCACTATAAGCACTAAAAATAGGTCATACACTAATATTTACAATATGATATAAATGTCTACGTCCACGATCCATATTAATGAGAAGGGCCATTTAAACTATCTGATAAATAGATACAAAATAATGTAAGAAAAACATAAGCTTGTAAAAAAGCTACAGCTAATTCTAACACTAAAATTGCAAATAATACCAAAAACGCAAGAGAAAAAATTAAAAAATATTTTAAAGAGAATACTTTTACTAAAAAAGTAGAAATAATAAAAACTAAAGTATGACCTGCCATAATATTAGCAGATAAACGGATTGCTAAACTAAATGTACGAATAACATAAGAAAAAATTTCAATAAAGATTAAAGGAATTAATAATGCAAAAGGACATTCTGGAATAAATATCTTTAAAAAAGGTATTCCATGTACATATAAACAAGAAAAAAATTACTTATACCTAAACTAAGAGATATAAATAATATAATGATTAAATGACTAGTTAGAGCAATACCAAAAGGACTCATACTTAATAAATTACAAGATAAAACAAAAAAAAACAAACTGAATAATAAAGGTAAATAAACAAAACCTTTAGAACCAATTTGTTGATCAATTAAATCTAACATAAATAAATATAAACTTTCAAAACAAAATTGTCAAAAATTAGGTACTAAATTAAAAAAAGGAAAAATTAATAAATAAATAGCACTCATAAATAATAAAACAATAATTAAAGGAACTAAAACACTAGTAAAACTAATGTCAGCGTAACCTAAAAAAGTTAAAGAAAGTAAAGGTACTGTATCAAATTGCTCTAATGGTGAAAAAAACATATATATATATAAATCTCATTAAGACGAAATAAAATATATGAATAAATACTAGTATTAAATAATAAAAAATTATAAAAATGGCTTTCATGGGACTCGAACCCATAAAATTCGCATCCTAAGTACGACATGTTTACCAATTTCATCAGAAAGCCTAGACTGGGAGTGGAATCGAACCACCACTTCAGACTTTGCAGGCCCACACACTACCATTATGTTACCCAGTTAAAAAAAATTATAAAAATTATAAACGAGTATTAGCTCTATAAATATCAACTTTTACCGGAAAAGATAAATCTTTAGTAGTAGGATATTTAAATAAAGTTAAATAGAATAATTTATAATTAACAAAAAAATATCTAGAAGCATTAGATAAAAAATTACCTTTTAAAGCGCGTGAAAATATATTATTTTTAATTAAAGATATATGCTTAGGATAAATACGTAAAAAATCACCAACATTTACATTAAAATTTAAATAATTTACACGTTTATTATTTAAAAGTGCACCATTTTTTTTTAAAAAAGCAATAGATTCAAACATACTTTTTACAAAATTAGCTCTAAGAAATAAAGTAATAATACGCCCTTCTAAAAATAAACAATATCATTGCTCATAATAACCATCTCTTTTTACAGCTTTTATAGACATTTTTCTATATTGTTTATACTCTAAAGTTAAATAAAAATATTTTAAAAGACGTATACCCGTAAAAGTTTTTTTAATACGTTTTTCATAAGGTTTAGGATCTACTATATCAATACGATAAATATAACGACGTTTGCGTGAAAGTCTATAATCTTCACGTTTACGAAAAATATTATAAAAAAATTTAGTTAATTTAGATTTATACATATTTACAGTACTAATAAATAAACCTCAAATATCTAATTGAAAACGACGATAAATACCAAATTTATGTTTAATTGTTAAAACCATGATTAATAATAAAAATAAGAATAAAAATAAGGATCAATAAAATAACTAAAAACCGCAAAAAACTATAAAAGTAAGAATTAAAATCAACGATTAACCGATAATACGATTTCTAATAAATACATAGAAAAAATATTAGTAACATTTCTAATATTAAAACTTCAATAAATTAAAAATAAAGTTTTCATGTAAAATCTATCAACTTGAAAATTATGTAAAAATCTAATAGAACGTAAAAAATCAAAATTATAAATATTTTTTTGTCATTGTCAAATAAATCTAGGAAGTGATGAATAAAAATACATACGATGAATAAAAAATTTAGAAGAAATACCATATGAAGTTAATTTAAAAATATATTTATTTTTAAAAGATCTATAAAAAGTACGCATATAAATAGTTTTAAATCATAAATTACGATAATAATTAAAATCAAGTTGATTATTTTTATATAAAAAATAATTTTTTTTTTCAAATTTAAAATTAGTTACTAAAGAATGTTTAGATTTATGTTCATAAAAATTAACATATTGTCTTGATAAATCAATATATTTGAAAGGTTTTAAATAAAAATTAGAAAAAATATCAGATTTAGTTAATTTGGCAGAATTATAATTAGTTATTCTTTTTAAGTTTTTATTTATTATATTTCTAAAATTTTTAAAAATATAAGGATTGGAATAATAATAAACATAACTAGCAATAACACCTCTAGGTCTTAAAATAATATCTTTACTATTTATTACTCTTTTTCTAGGATAAAAATCGTTAATAATAATAGGCAATAAGCGATCAAATAAAGTTTTATTAGCAAAATATTCTTTTACATATTTTAAATCATCGTAAAAAGTACGTAAAGCAGAATTATGCGAAATTTTTAAAAAGTTTTTAAAAAAAATTTTACTATGAATTTTATCTTGAATGAAATTTCTAGTAAAACCTAAACTTTTTTTATAAGAAGGATTATTACGAAAAACTCAAAGAGATTTACCATATAAATGAAGTTTTAAATTAGAACCTATTAATTTTTTTACATTTTTATTTAATTTTGCAAACTTATTAACATCAAATTTATTTTTTACACCACTTAAATTAATTTTTTTAAAATTATTAGGATACCTATTAAATATTTTAGCAACTGTAGAAATATTAGAAGTTTTAGAAAATTTGCGATTATAATTTCATTTTTGTGATGTTTTTTTTTTTAAATTTTTTAATTTATTTATTTTACGAAAATAATAAAATTTTTTAGAATTTTTAATATATTTAGGGTTTCTAATTCTACGTGGTTTTGTAAATCTTTGAAATTTTCAATTAGGGTTAGCTCAAGTAAAATAAGAACCTACGATACTAAGAGGTTCTAAATTAGGTGAACGTCTATAATCTTCCAAGTTTAAAAAAAAAGTTCGAAAATGATTATCACCTTTAATTTTACGAAATTTTGGATAATGATTATATTTATTACGTACTCTATAATTAAAATTTTTTAAATTTTTAGAAAAAATTTTAAATAAAGAACGTTTTTTTTTTAATGAATAAAAAGAAGATAATTTTTTTAAATATCTATAAGAAGACATTTTTAATTTTAAATCATAATCAACATTAAAATCTTTATTTAATAAAGATTGTAATGTAATATCATTTTCATAATTATTATTATTATTAAAAAAACTTCTAACATAAGATACTAAAAAAGTTTTTTTTAAAACACGTTTAAGAAAACGCATTGTTTTAAAATTAAAAATAAAATATTTAGTAGCAAGGTTTATAAAAAAATTACGGAAAATAAATTTTAAAGGGGAATTAAACTTTAATTCTCAATTTTTTAATGAATATTGAAAAAATTGTCTTTTAAAAAAATTTAAAGGAAAAAATCTATCAATTATAAATTCAGAATTAAAAGTATGAGGTTTAAAAAATTTTTTATGAAAATAAAAATTAGAACGTCATAAATGTCTAACCAAACGACCATTTTGTACATAAGTTAATATATCTTTTTCATCAATAAATGATGAAAAAGTAGATTGTAAATCAAAAGAATCTACAGAAGGATCTAATAAAATAAATTTTTTTATTAATGTAGATTTTCAAAAATCAGAAGAAAAATAAACATTTAAACTTTTAGAAAAAATACTACCTAAATTTGGATAAAAATTAACTAAATCAAAAAATTTAGGAAATTTATAATTAAAATAAGATGATTTTATTCAATCAAAAAAAGAAACAGGACGTACAGAACGACGAACATTAAAAAACCAAGCTGAAACACTAGAAAATTTATGTTGAGAAATAAAACTAGAAAATAATGTATTAAAAAAAATTAAACAAGTACTAGAATCATCATTACCAGGTATAGGAATACCTGCACCTTGACTTTGAGAATTAGTATCAGCTATACCTATACTAGGTATTTGTAAAGAAATAGCTTCTTTTAAAGGATATAATGAAGAGAAAATACTAGATACAAAAAGTGCTCTAGGTCAAGTAAATCGAGTTAAATGTCAATATTTTATAATTGTAGAATATTTTGATTCTTTAAAAGTAAGTAAACCTAAATACTCTTGATAAAAAAAAAAATTAAATATAGAAGAATAATTAGAAATCATACCATTAACTCAAGAGGATGTTAAGTAAAACTCACCACAATATAAAGCAGCTCAAAAAAAATATATATCAGTAGATGGATCCATATTTATAAATCAAATAGGACCTTTTAAATTTACAGCACCTGCTATAGAAGTAAAACCGTATTTTAACATAATAGTGGTTTTATATAAATTTATCATGGCAGCTCCAGCTCTTATAGCAAAAAGAAATCAAGAACCTAAAAATTCAAAACTTTTCATATTATGACCAATATGTACACCATTAGATAATAATTGTAAATAACCTATAAATAAAAACATTAAATAATAAATAAATAAATAAATAAAAACAGCACCACAAAAAATAAAAGATACAAATAACTATTTCTGGCGGGATTCGAACCCACAACTTTACTTCCGCAGAGTAAAATTTTACCAATTAAACTACAGAAAAACATATCAGGATGGCAGGACTCGAACCTACAGTCTTCTATACCCAAAACAGATGCATTACCATTATGCTACATCCTGAAACGCACCGCGAAGGATTCGAACCTTCATCTGTAAGATTAACAGTCTTATATTTTACCATTAAACTAGCGATGCCAAAAAAGAAGAAACGGGTATGAGAGGATTCGAACCTCCGTTGGAAAAACCAAATAATTTAGCAAATTACCGCAATAGACCACTCTGCCACATACCTTTTTATATAATACAAATTCATTATATTACAATAAATTAACTTTTTTCTTACAAATTCTATAACTAACGATAGCTGTTAAAGTACTATAAAAATAGAGATAAAACATCTAAAATTAAAATGCAATCATTTTATTTAATTTTTTTGAAATCGTTGTTTTCTTTTTTTTAAATCAGTAAATATAGATTGTTATTAATAATTTTTTTTAATTATATAAATTATGTTATATATTAATTGTATTTTTATTATTATTATATTATATATAAATTATATTATATATTAATATCTTTATATCATAGAGAGAAAGAAAAGAAAGAAAAAATTCTAAAAAAGAAAGAAAAGAAAGACTATAGAAAATTTAATATTTTTCTTACAAATTCTATAACCAATGATAGCTGTTAAAGTATTATAAAAATAGAGATAAAACATCTAAAATTAAAATACACTTAATTTTTTTAATTGTATTATATTTTTACAAATTCTATAACTAACGATAGCTGTTAAAGTACTATAAAAATAGAGATAAAACATCTAAAATTAAAATGTAATCATTTTATTATATTTTTATATAGTCTTTCTTTTCTTTTTCTCTATGATATAAAGATATTAATATATAATATAATTTATATATATATATTATTAATAATAAAAATATAATTAATATATAATATAATTTATATAATTAAAAAAAATTATTAATAACAATCTATATTTACTGATTTAAAAAAAAGAAAACAACGATTTCAAAAAAATTAAATAAAATGATTGCATTTTAATTTTAGATGTTTTATCTCTATTTTTATAGTACTTTAACAGCTATCATTGGTTATAGAATTTGTAAGAAAAAAGTTAAATTTTCTATAGTCTTTCTTTTCTTTCTTTTTTAGAATTTTTTCTTTCTTTTCTTTCTCTCTATGATATAAAGATATATAATATATTAATTATATTTTTATTATTAATAATATATATATATAATATATTATATAATTAAAAAAAATTATTAATAGCAATCTATATTTACTGATTTAAAAAAAAGAAAACAACGATTTCAAAAAAATTAAATAAAATGATTGCATTTTATTTTTAGATGTTTTATCTCTATTTTTATAGTACTTTAACAGCTATCGTTGGTTATAGAATTTGTAAGAAAAAAGTTAATTTATTATAATATAATGAATTTATATCACCGGTAACTCAATGGTAGAGTGTTTGTCTGATAAGCAAAAAGTTGATGGTTCGAGCCCATCCCGGTGTAATTAAAATTTCGGTTAGCTCAATTGGTAGAGCAGCAGCCTTTTAAGCTGTTGGTTATGGGTTCGAGTCCCATACCGGGCAACACAATCTTTTATATTATACATTTTACTTATGCTTTGCTAAAATTTTTTATTGTTAAGTCAATACTAAATTTTTACCCCCTTTTCTTTTAATCTTAAAATTCTTATGGACACTATTTTTTACTTATCTTTAACAGGTGCAGCTAAATTAATTGGTTCTGGTTTAGCAACTATTGGTGTTGTTGGTGCTGGTGCTGGTATTGGTATTGTTTTCGGTTCTTTAATTAAAGGTCTTTCTAGAAATCCTTCTGAGAAAGATAATTTAATGCAAATCGCTATTTTAGGTTTTGCTTTAACAGAAGCCATGGGTTTATTAGCAATCATGATGGCTTTTTTAATATTATATAGTTAATCTTTAATATTGAAAAATATCTATTTTTATTATTCTATTTATATTTTAATTTTAATAATATTATTTATTATAGTTAAATATTTAATTTTAATATAAAAATACTTATATAATTTTATTTAGTACGCGTGGCGGAATGGTAGACGCGTTAGACTTAAAATCTAATATCTTATGATGTGAGGGTTCAAGTCCCTCCGCGTACATTTATTGGCGGGTGTCAGAGTGGTTTATTGTATTGACCTTGAAAGTCATTGTCTGAGGACCGAGGGTTCGAATCCCTTCCCGCCCTTCTAATAATTTTATTTTAATTTTATGGCCCATAGTTACAACTTGGAATAACGCCTGTTTTGCATATAGGAATTATAGGTTCGAATCCTATTGGGTCCATATTTTGTTTTATATACCGTAGTAAAAAGAATAACATTTATTTTATATAAAAGTTGTAGGCTCGTACCCTACCGGTATATGGGGGTAGCGTGGCCGCTTCTCAGGCTCATGCCCTGAATATGTCAGTTCGATTCTGGCCTCCCACTATTTATTTTTTACACCTGTAGTTCAATTGGTAGAATTTTTCACTCATGATGAAACTGTTGTAGGTTCGAGTCCTGCCAGGTGTAACATAAAAATATTAAAACGTATTTTGGCGTAGCTCAGTGGTAGAGCACTTGCCTGAAAAGCAAGGGGTCGCATGTTCGATTCATGCCGCTAACAAAACGGCTTAATTTAATGGTAAAATGCCTGTTTGTCGTGCAGTGTAATGCGAGTTCGACCCTCGCAGCCGTCGTACTAACTCCCTTCGTCTAAGTGGTCAGGATAATGCACTTTCAATGCATAGATACGGGTTCAAGTCCCGTAGGGAGTGTACATAAAAATTTTTTAAGATATTTTTACTAAAATATCTTTGAGATGTGGCAGAATGGTTATTGCGGTAGACTGTAAATCTATGGGTTTTCCCTCGGTGGTTCGAATCCACTCATCTCTACGAGGGGTAGCCAAGTGGTAAGGCATTGGTTTTTGATATCAATATGCGTGGGTTCGATCCCCACCCCCTCTGTCTCTCTAGCTCAATTGGTAGAGCAATAGTTTTGTAAACTATAGGTTGCAGGTTCAAGTCCTGTGAGAGACTCGGTGTGTATAGTTTAATAGGCAAAATACCATATTGTGGTTATGATGTTATGGGTTCAATTCCCATTACACACCCAAAATTACGTTATATAAAATTTTTAAGAGTTTGAAAGGGATATCTTGATATAAATATATATAGACGTCATATCATTAACGAAATGTCTAGGGTAGCAAAAAAGTTGCGATGATCTTGGAATTTCTCGCAGAAAACTGTGTAGTATTATATTTAAGACGTAAGTCTTAAACAAAAGTTCTAATGAAGTGAAACATCTCAGTAATTAGAAGATAGAAACTCTAGGGGATTCAGTCAGTACTGGTGAGGGAAAGCTGATTAGGTTAAAAAGTATTAATTTGTGTTTTAGAAAAATATTTGAATAATTTATTTTAATAAATAATTAAATGCCAGAGAAAGTAAAAGCCTTGTATAAGACCTCTTTAATATTCAATAAGTAAAATGTCTAATGTTTATAGATGTTTGAATATAGCAATACCTTTTGTTAAACCTAAATATGTATTTATAATCGATAGTGAACTAGTAGTGTAAAGGAAAGATGAAAAAGTCATCAATATAGTGATATTTGAAATAGACATTGAAATTTCAAACTTACAAGCTATTAAAGTTTTTAATTTTTTAAAAATAATAATGTACCTTTTGCATAAGGGTCCAACAAGTTAATTTATAAAGCAAGCTTAAGTAAACAATGTAGGCGTAAAGAAATTAAATATGAATAGTGTGATAGTTTTATGAATTATACCCGAAGCCAGAAGATTTAATCATGAGCAGGCTGATAATACTTTAAAAACTATTTGAGGGCCGAACCCGTGTTTGTTGCATTAAATTGGGATGACTTGTGATTGGTTAGTGAAAGACTATGCGTATCTGGTAATAGCTGGTTTTCTGCGAAAACTATTTAAGTAGTATGTTTTTTTTAGAAAAATTTTGGTAAAGCACTTATTAATCTAGGGGGATGCTTAATAGGCTCCTTTGAAATTAGTAAAACTAACAATGGAATTTTTTATAAAAGGCAAACAGACTCAGGATGCGAAGGCCCTGGGTCGAGAGGGAAACAGCCCAGAATATAAGCTAAAGCCCTAAAACAATAGTTAAGTGAATAAGGATAATTTATTTCTACAAATTATTGATAAGTTGGCTTAGAGACAGCCATCTTTTAAAGAAAGCGTAACAGTTCATCAATAAAATATTTATATTAAAATAGAAATATATTTACCTAAAATATATAGGGACTATAAACTATTTGCTGAAGCTATATAATTTTTTGGTAGCAGAATGTTCTGTATATTCTTATGATATATTAAAAAATATATTTATAATTTCAGAAGTAATAATGTTGGAATGAGTAACAATAATTAATGTAATTGGCCAATTTTATATTGCGATCAATTAAAATCATTAACGCTGAAAGGTCAAGGGTTTCATCATTAGGTTAGACCATGATGAGTTAGTCGGTCCCTAAGGTTAAGGTTTATACCGTTTATCGATGGGTTTTCTTTTAATATTTCGAAACTATAAATTATATAAAATGTGGTATAAATTTGATTAAAGTTTTATTTTATTATAATTCGATTTTTCTTTAATCTGTTTGGCGAGAAAAAGCATTTAATTTATAACCGTACTTAAAACAGACACATGTGACCGCGTAGAGCATACTAAAGCGTATAGAAAAATAAAATCTAAGGAACTCGGCAAAATGACCCTGTAACTTTTGGAGAAAGGGTGCTATGTATTACAGAAAAGAAGAATACATTAATAAATTTATTTATTAATATATTTTTAAGATTTATCTTAAACTTTGACATTCGGCGTAATATTGTAGCGGCATAGAAACGAAGATGGCGACTGTTTATTAAAAACACAGGACAATGCTAAATAGTAATATGATGTATATTGTCTGACTCCTGTCCGGTGCTTGAAAATGAAAATTGAAGATTAATGTCTTTGATATAAGTTCTTGTAAACGACGGCTGTAACCTTGACGGTCTTAAGGTAGCGAAATACCTCGTCAATTAATTGTTGACGCGCATGAATGGAGTAACGACTGTCTTACTGTCTCAGATTTTAATCTAGTGAAAATGTATTATCCGTGCAGATACGGATTACCTTTAGTGGGACGAAAAGACCCTATGCAGCTTTACTATATTTATGAACTGTACAAAAAATCTTATTTAAGCAGCATAATGAACAGCTTATGATACCTTGACTTCGGTTAATTGTATTAGGCACCCTTGAGATATTCATTTGATAAGTTTTTTGAACTAATTTGTATATGACAATTCATAAATGGTAGTTTCACTGGGGCGGTGGCCTCCTAAATAGTAACGGAGGCGTTCAATGGTAATTAAAAATTTATTTATAAATTTATGGCGTAATAGTTAATAATTGCTTGACTGTTGAATAGACATATTTGACAGGGACGTAAGTCGGGTATAGTGATCCAATAGCCCTTTATGGAATGGCTATTGCTTAACGGATAAAAGTTACGCTAGGGATAACAGGCTAATGATTCCTAAGAGTCCCCATTGCCGGAATCGTTTGGCACCTCGATGTCGGCTCATCTTATCCTGGGTAAGTAGAAGAACCCAAGGGTACGTCTGTTCGACGTTTAAAAAGGTACGTGAGCTGGGTTTAGAACGTCGTGAGACAGTTTGGTCTCTATCTACTAAAGGGGAAAAGAATTGAAGATTTCATAAGCTAGTATGAGAAGAATGCTTTTATTAATCTTTTTTTAAATTTAAAAAAAGATTATCTATAAAGTAATTTTATGGTGAGCCTCTGGTTACAAGATTATTTTGTAATAAGTATGTCCTAAAGCTACGCTCATATGTTTTAACTACTGAAAAATATTTAAGTAGGAAAACTCGTCTAATATTTATTCTTTTTAAATATTTATAAATCATAAATTCGATAGGTTTTTTATGTAAGTTTTTTACGAAATTGAGTAAAATTATACTAAATATTTAATAAATTTTATATAATGTAATCTATATAATATGTCATATTATATATTATCGCTAATCTTTCGTTATATTCTAATATATTAGAATATATAAAATATGTCTATATTACTTTTTTACAATATATTATTTGCTATTTTTGCATCATCTACTTTAGGTTTTTATTTAGGTAGATTGAATGTTTATATTATCGTAATTACCTGTTTGGTAATTTCTTTATTATTATCTCTTTTAGGTATAAATGAAATTATTTTATCTTTAAATATTTTAAATGTATTTTTATTTGAATGGTTAAAATTAATTATTTATGTTATTGATTTTATGTTTTATTATGATTCTTTAACTACTATTATGCTTTTTACTATTGTAGGTATTTCTACATTAGTTCATATTTATTCTGTTGGTTATTTAGAATATGATCCTTACCTAATTCGATTTTTATTTTTTTTAGCTTTTTTTACTTTTTGTATGTTACTTCTTGTAACTGCTTCTAATTTCTTACAAATGTTTTTAGGTTGAGAAGGTGTAGGTTTATGTTCTTATCTTTTAATCAATTTTTGATATACTAGAGTACTGGCCAATAAAGCAGCTTTAAAAGCTATGATTATGAACCGTATTTCTGATGTTATATTTATATTAGGTGTTGTATTATTATTATTATTATTTTACAATACAGATTATACTTTAGTTTTTGATTTAATTAATCCTTATTTAGATTTAGGTTATAATAAAATAGTATTTTTTTATTTATCTTTAAATATTATTGATTTAATTTGTTTTTTTTTATTTATGGGTAGTGTAGGTAAATCTGCTCAATTAGGTTTACATACTTGATTACCTGATGCGATGGAGGGTCCTACTCCTGTAAGTTCTTTATTACATGCAGCTACTATGGTAACAGCTGGTGTTTTTTTAGTTTTAAGATGTTCTGTATTATTTGAATTATCTACTATAATACGTACTTTAGTTACTTTAATAGGAGGTATTACAGCATTATTTGCTGGTTTAACTGCTATGCAACAATTTGATGTAAAAAAAGTTATTGCTTATTCTACTTGTAGTCAATTAGGTTATATGTTTTTTTCAGCGGGTTTAAGTTATTATCATGTAGCTATCTTTCATTTATTTAATCATGCTTTTTTTAAAGCTTTATTATTTTTAAGTGCTGGTTCTGTTATACATGCTTTATCAGATGAACAAGATATGCGTAAAATGGGTGCTCTTTTAAATAATTTACCTTTTAGTTATACAGCTTTTTGAATAGGTTCTTTAGCTATTATGGGTTTTCCCTTTTTAGCAGGTTTTTATTCAAAAGATTTAATTTTAGAAGCAGCTTATTCTAGATTTATTTTAGAAGCACCTTTTATTTATTTTTTAGGCGTGTCAGCAGCTCTTTGTACGGCTATTTATTCAATACGTTTATTAATTTATGTTTTTGGCGGAAATAGTATTTCTTGACGTACTGTTATTCACCATTCTCATGAAAGTACTTCTTTTATGTTTTTTTCAATATTTGTATTATCTATTTTAGCACTTTTTGTAGGTTATTTAGGAAGTGATCTATTTGGTGGTTTCGGTGTGTTAATTTGATCTAAATCTTTAGTTTTATTACCTAACCATAATCAGTTAATTGAAGCTATGGCTTTAAGTCCTTTTATTAAGCATTTTCCTTTATTAATAACTTTATATGGTTCTTTTCAAACATTTTTTCATTTTAATATTTTTAATTATAATGTTAAAAAAAGTTTAGGTTCTTATGTTTTTCAATCTAAAAATTCTTTTTCAGCTTTTTGATTTCATGAGGGCTTTTTTAATATTTTTTATAATAATTTATTATTAATTTTATTTTCTTTAAGTTATAATATGTTAAATAAATTATTAGATAAAGGATTATTTGATTTTCCTTACTTAGCTTATAATACTTTTAAATTTTTAAATAATATTATTATTAATAGTATTTCTTATTTAATTTTTTTTTATATTTTTTATATTTTTTTTTCTATAGAATTAATATTTTTAGTAATTATCTTTAGTAAAATTAATTTATTTATTCTTGCTATCTTTAATTGATTTTTATTATTATTTTGTGCAAATCCTTTAAATAATTATGAGAAAAAATAATATAAAAAGATTATTATTATATATATAATAATAAAATTGTGCATATATATATTAATATGTATATATATATTTGATTATTAAGAGCAGACTCTAGAGTAGAGTAGGTTAAGCACAAAAACCTTAAAGGTTGCAAGGCC
>Ga0210044_10003433_pt1 | contig 22638 bp, 21 predicted proteins | sample CryGey13umfilter_2_FD_183959 | JGI IMG/M metagenome (GOLD analysis project Ga0210044, IMG submission 183959) | Groundwater microbial communities from aquifer in Utah, USA - Crystal Geyser 4/9/14 3 um filter (SPAdes) (version 2) | ecosystem: Environmental > Aquatic > Deep subsurface >... | reverse complement strand
CGCGCGCTCTACGCCGCCATCGACGCGCGGCGCGACCGGATGGGGCTGATCTTCGTCACCGGGCGCGACCCGGACTTCATCGAAGGTCTTTGCGGGTCGGGCGAAGTTCCATGGCCCGACTATGTGATCGGCGACGTGGGCACCACCATCGCCGCCATCGAAGACCAGCGCGTGACGCCGCTGGCGGCGCTGGAGGCGCCGATCGCGCAGGCCTGGGGCGACCGGGGCGCGGCGGTGCGCGCGGCGCTGGAGGGCGCTGCGGGGCTGACGCTGCAACCCACGCCATTCCGCCACCGCGTCAGCTACGACTACGACCCGGAGAGCTATGACGGCGCGGCTCAGGCGGCGGTCGCGGCGATGGGGCTGGACTGGCTGATCTCCGCCGACCGCTATTTCGACGTGCTGCCGCCCGGCGTCAGCAAGGGGCCGTCGCTGAAGCGGCTGGTGGCGCATCTGGGGCTGGCGCCGGCCCGCGTGCTGGCGGCGGGCGACACGCTCAACGATCTGTCGATGTTTCACGCCGGGGTGCCGGCGGTGGCGGTCGGCGGCTCGGAAGACGCGCTGCTGCGCCAGGTCTCGGCGCTGCCGCATGTGCATGTGGCGCGCAGCGTCGGCGCCGCCGGGATCGCCGAGGCGCTCGCGCATTTCGGTCTGGATGACTACGGAAAGGAATACTCTGATGCCGTCTGATCTGGTCGTCGTCTATCACCGTCAGCCCTATGAACAGGTGCTTGTCGATGGCGTGCCCACCCTGCGCGAGAACAAGAGCCCCAACGGCATCGTGCCGACGCTGAAAAGCTTCATGGGCCGCGACGGCAAGGGCGCCTGGGTGGCGTGGGAGCAGGTGGACGACGCGGCCGAGCGCGCGGCCTTCGAGCGGGTGATCGAGATCGAGGACAGCTACGGCGCCTATCGCGTCTCGCGCCTGCCGCTGACCTCGGCGCAGGTGAAAAGCTTCTACCACGTCACCTCCAAGGAGGCGATCTGGCCGATCCTGCACGGCTTCAAGGAGCGCTACAACTACGACCCGGTGGACTGGCCGACGTTTCGCGAGGTCAACTGGGCCTTCGCGGAAGCCGCCGCCGCCGAGGTCGCCGACGACGGCGTGGTGTGGTTTCACGACTATAACCTCTGGCTGGCGCCGGGCTATCTGCGCAAGCTCAAGCCGAATGTGAAGATCGCCTTCTTCCACCACACGCCGTTCCCGTCGGCCGACATGTTCTCGGTGCTGCCATGGCGGCAGGAGATCGTCGAGAGCCTGCTGGCCTGCGACGTGGTGGGCTTTCACATCCCGCGCTACGCCGCCAACTTCACCCATGTCGCCCATGCGCTCTGCGGCGCGACGCTGGCGGCGGAGGCGCCCACGCGCGCCGATTTCTCGCCGCAGGGCATGGCGCTGTCGGAGATGGCGACGCCGACGCGGCTGTCGTTCAAGGGCCGCGACGTGGAGCTGAGCGCCTGGCCGGTGGGCGTGGACGTCGATTACGTCGGGCAGGTCGCCGACGACCCCGAGACCGGGCGGCTGCTGGACGAGATCCGCGCAGAGCTGGGCGCGCGCAAGCTGATCCTGTCGGTGTCGCGCACCGACTACACCAAGGGCAATGTCGAGACGCTGCTGGCTTATGAGCGGCTGTTCGAGCGGCGCCCCGATCTGATCGGCAAGGTGCGGCTGATGCTGGTCTCGGTGCCCGCCAACCGCAACATGGCGGTCTATGAGGCGGTGCAGCGCGAGATCGAGGAGCTGACCGGGCGCATCAACGGGCGCTTCGGGCGGCTGGATTGGCAGCCGGTGTCGCTGATTTCGCGCGCCATCGCGTTCAAGAAGCTGGTTGCGTATCATCAGGCGGCGGACGTGTGCTGGATCGCGCCGCTGTGCGACGGGCTGAACCTGGTGGCGCAGGAATATGTCGCGGCGCGGCGCGAGGGGACCGGGGCGCTGGTGCTGTCGGAATTCGCCGGCGCCGCCGTGCCGCTGGCGGCGGCGGTGATGGCCAACCCGTTCTCCAACCGCTCGATGGACGCCGCCATCGACCAGGCGCTCGACATGCCCGAGGCCGAGCAGCGCGCGCGCATGAAGGTGCTGCGTGAGCGGGTGCGCCGCTATGACATGGGCGCCTGGACGGCGGAGCAGCGGCGGCTGTTCGCCGGGCTGGCGGCTCAGGAGACCGGCGCGGCGGCCTGAGCGGCGACGCGCACCGCGACCTCGTGCTCGCGGCACAGCTTGGCGATGCTGTCGGGCGGGGCCGCGTCGGTGAACAGCGCGCTGATCTCGGAGATATGGGCGATGCGCACCGGCGCCGAGCGGGTGAACTTGGTGGCGTCGGCGACCAGAAACGTGCGCCGCGCGTTGGCGATGATCGCCTGCGCCACCCGCACTTCGCGAAAGTCATAGTCGAGCAGGGCGCCGTCATGGTCGATGGCCGAGGCGCCGATGATCGCGTAATCCACCTTGAACTGGCGGATGAAATCCACCGTCGCCTCGCCGATGATGCCGTTGTCGGAGCGGCGCAGCACCCCGCCCGCCACGATCACCTCGCAGTGCGGGTTCTGCGCCAGCGTGTTGGCGACGTTGAGGTTGTTGGTGATCACCAGCAGGTTGCGATGCGCGCCCAGCGCGCGCGCCACCGCCTCGGTGGTGGTGCCGATGTTCATGAACAGCGAACAGTCGTCGGGGATCTCGGCGGCGCACAGCCGCGCCAGCTCCTCCTTCTGCGGCCCGGCCAGCGCGTTGCGCGCCTCGTAGTTGACGTTGGCGACGCCCGAGGCCAGCATCGCGCCGCCATGCACCCGCGCCAGCACCCGCTTGTCGCACAGTTCGGCAAGGTCGCGGCGGATGGTCTGGCGGGTGACGCTGAAGCGCTCCGCAAGATCCTCGACCGTGACGCGCCGCTGGCGGCGGGCGAGATCGACGATCTCCTGCTGCCGAAACGAAAGTCCCATGGCGCGCTCTCCTACGCATCGCGAACAAAGCGAACATATGCGCGCCAAAAGCAACGGGGCAAGGGCGTTTATCCGCGAATATCATGCTGCACCGCAGCATAACGCGCACAAAATAACACAAACGCACATCACTGATGCGCGTTTTGCTTGCAATTGCCGCCCGACTCATGTTTGTTAACGGTCATGGCACAGGATACGGTATTCGACATTGCGGTGATCGGCGGCGGCGTCAACGGCTGCGGCATCGCGCGCGACGCGGCGGGGCGGGGCCTTGGCGTGTTCCTTTGCGAACAGGGCGATCTGGCGCAGGCCACCTCGTCGGCCTCGACCAAGCTGTTTCACGGCGGCTTGCGCTATCTGGAGTTCTACGAGTTCCGGCTGGTGCGCGAGGCGCTGGAGGAGCGCGAGGTGCTGCTGCGCGCCATGCCGCATATCTCATGGCCGCTGCGCTTCGTGCTGCCGCATCAACCCGGCGTGCGGCCCGCGTGGCTGGTGCGGCTGGGGCTGTTCATCTACGACAATCTTGGCGGGCGCAAGATTTTGCCCGGCACCCGCACGCTCGATTTGCGCGCCGATCCGGCGGGAAAGCCGCTCAAGCCCGGCTTCACCAAGGGGTTCGAGTATTCCGACTGCTGGGTTGAGGACGCGCGGCTGGTGCTGCTGAACGCGCGCAGCGCGCAGGACAAGGGCGCCGAGATCGCGGTGGGGACCGCTTGCATTTCCGCCGAGCGGGCGGACGGTCTGTGGCGGCTGACGCTGCAGGATGTCGAGACCGGCGACCGGCGCGAGGTGCGCGCGCGCGCCGTGGTCAACGCGGGCGGGCCGTGGGTGGAGGACGTGCTGCGCGGCAAGGCGCGGCTCAACACCGCCGACAAGATCCGGCTGGTGCGCGGCAGCCATATCGTCACGAAAAAGCTGTTCGACCACGACCGCGCCTACATCTTCCAGAACGCCGACAAGCGGGTGATCTTCGCGATTCCCTATGAGACCGATTTCACCCTGATCGGCACCACCGACCGCGACCATGACGCCCCGCCGTCCGAGGCGCGCTGCACGCCGGAGGAGGCCGACTATCTGCGCCTCGCCGCGTCGGAATATTTCACCAGGGAAATCACGCCCGAGGATGTGGTCTGGACCTATTCCGGCGTGCGCCCGCTCTACGACGACGGCGCCAAGTCGGCGACGGCGGCCACCCGCGACTATGTGCTGAGCGTGGAGGCGACCGGCGGCGCCGCGCCGATCCTGAGCGTGTTCGGCGGCAAGATCACCACCTATCGCAGGCTGGCGCAGACCGCGCTGGAAAAGCTGCGGCCGTTCTTTCCGCAGATGCGGGGGCCGTGGACCGAAGGCGCCCCGATGCCGGGCGGCGACTTTCCCCATGACGGCGTCGCCGCTCTGGTGGCGGGGCTGCGCGAACGCTATCCGTTTCTCGACGCGCCGTGGGCGCTGCGGCTGGCGCGCGCCTACGGGACCGAGGCCGTGCAGGTGCTGGGCGCGGCGAAGACGGCGGAGGATCTGGGCGCGCGCTTTGGCTGGAACCTCACCGAGGCCGAGGTGCGCTGGCAGATGACCCGCGAATGGGCGCGCACGGCGGACGACGTGCTGTGGCGGCGCACCAAGCTGGGGCTGCGGCTGAGCGCGGAGGAGGCCGCGCGGCTGGACGACTGGATGAAGAACGAACGAGAGCAGGCGCGGCGCACCGCCGCCGCCTGACGAAAGAAGACTAGGGGGAGAACGCGCCCATGGCGCTGACGCTGGAGGGCGTGTCGAAGGTCTCCGGGACCGACACGCACATTCACCGCACCGATCTGCACCTTGAGCGCGGCACGATGAACGTGCTGCTGGGGCCCACGCTGTCGGGCAAGACCACCCTGATGCGGCTGATGGCGGGGCTGGACAAGCCGACGTCGGGGCGCGTGCTGTGGCAGGGGCGCGACGTGACCGGCGTGCGGGTGCAGGATCGCGGCGTCGCCATGGTCTATCAGCAGTTCATCAACTACCCGGCGGCGACGGTGTATGAGAACATCGCCTCGCCGCTGAAGCTGCAGGGGCTGGACCGCTCCCAGATCGAGACGAAGGTGCGCGCGGCGGCGGCGCTGGTGAAGCTCGACGACACGCAGCTCGCCAAGAAGCCGCTTGAGCTGTCGGGCGGCCAGCAGCAGCGCTGCGCGCTGGCGCGCGCGCTGGTCAAGGGCGCCGGGCTGGTGCTGCTGGACGAGCCGCTCGCCAACCTCGACTACAAGCTGCGCGAGGAGCTGCGCGCCGAAATTCCGCGCATCTTCGAGGAAAGCGGCGCGATCTTCGTCTATGCGACCACCGAGCCGCACGAGGCGCTGCTGCTGGGCGGCGCCGTCGCCTGTCTGCATCAGGGCCGCGTCACCCAGTTCGGGCCGACGCCGGAGGTTTATCGCAACCCCGCCGACGCCGCCACGGCGCGGGTGTTCAGCGACCCGCCGATGAACTTCGTCACCGTGTTCAAGCGCGGCGGTCTGCTCGACTTTGGCGGCGGCGTGCGCGCCGAGGCGACCGGCGCGGCGGCGGCGCTGGGCGACGGGCGCTATCAGGCGGGCTTCAGGGCAAACCACCTCCAGGTGCGCCCGCCGCGCGAGCCGGGGCTGGCGTTCAAGGCCACGGTCGCGGCGACCGAGATCACCGGGTCGGAGAGTTTCCTGCACGTGCTGCGCGACGGCGTGCGCTGGGTGGCGCTGGCGCATGGCGTGCATGAGCCTGCGGTGGGGTCGTCGCTCACGCTGCATGTCGAGCCGCGCCATCTGTATCTGTTCGGCGAGGACGGCCGCACCGCCGCGCCCGCCGCTTATGCGATGGCGGCCTGACATGGCGAAGATCACGCTCGACAAGCTGGCGCATTCCTACGCGAAAAATCCGCGCGGGCCCGCCGATTATCAGCTCAAGGAGATGACGCACGAATGGCGCGACGGCGCCGCCTACGCGCTTTTGGGGCCGTCCGGCTGCGGCAAGTCCACGCTGCTCAACATCATCTCCGGCCTGCTGATCCCCTCGCAGGGGCGCGTCCTGTTCGGCGACCGCGACGTGACGCGCCTGCCCACGGCGGCGCGCAACATCGCGCAGGTTTTCCAGTTCCCGGTCGTCTATGACACCATGAGCGTCTATGACAACCTCGCCTTCCCGCTGCGCAACCGGGGCGTCAAACCGGCCGACGTGGACCGGCGGGTGAAGGCGGTGGCGGAGATGATCGGCATGGCCGACCGCCTGAACACCCGCGCGCAGGGGCTGACCGCCGACGCCAAGCAGAAGATCAGCCTGGGGCGCGGCATGGTGCGCGAGGATGTCAGCGCGATCCTGTTCGACGAGCCGCTGACCGTGATCGACCCGCACATGAAGTGGGAGCTGCGCACCCAGCTCAAGACGCTGCACCGCGAGTTCGGCCACACCATGATCTACGTCACCCACGACCAGACCGAGGCGCTGACCTTCGCCGACCGCGTGGTGGTGATGAGCGACGGCGAGGTGGTGCAGGTCGGCACGCCAGCCGAGCTGTTCGAGAAGCCGCAGCACACCTTCGTCGGCTATTTCATCGGCTCGCCGGGCATGAACGTGCTTGAGGCGCGCATCGACGGCGCCACCGCGCATGTGATGGACTGCCCCATCCCGCTGGGGCGGCGCTATGGCCCGGTCAAGGGCGCGCGGGTCGAGATCGGCGTGCGGCCCGAGTTCGCGCGGCTCAGCCGCACCGGCCCCGGCCTGCCGGTGGCGGTGCGCCGCGTCGAGGATGTGGGCAGCCACAAGATCATCCGCGCCGAGATCGCGGGCCGCGAGATCAACGTGATCGCGCAGGAGGATGAGCCGGTGGACGAGCGCGCCGAGTGGGTGCAGTTCGCGCCCGCTCATGTCAACGTCTATGCCGACGGCTGGCTGGTGCAGGGGGAGGGCGCGTGATGGCTCAGTCCAGCCCCACGGCGCGGCGCAGAATGGCGTTGGCGCGCTTTTCCCAGTCGGGGCCTTCCGCCTTCAGGCGCGCGGCGACGGCGGGATCGACGGCGAGCGTCGCCCTTTGGTCGAGCCACGCGGCGAGCGAAGGGTGCTCCCGCCCGCGCGCGGCGGTGGCGAATTCCTCATCCGACATGACCCAGGTATCCGGATCGGCGGCGATGCCGCGCTCAATCTCGGCGTTCTCAGCCGGGGTTGGCCGCTTAAGACGGACCATATCGCGCCACCCCCCGTTCATTGGCCTTGCGCAAGCTGATAATTCGCATCCTGCCGCCGCGCAACGTCCACACCATCGCATAGAGACGGCCTGCGGCCACGGCATAGCTGAGGACGCGTCTCTCGCCTCCCACTATCTGCTCCTGAGTGACCGCGTTCTCAAGGTCGAGCGCGGTGGAAAGTTCGAAGGCGATCTTGTGGTTCTTGAGGTTAGCCGCCGCCTTCGCCGCGTCCCACTCGAAGCGACCCCTTGTCACCGTCACCGCCACGCGCGCACCTTGATTTTTCGCACCCCTTCGAATTACCGGAGCACTCGCTGATGGACAAGACCGTCAACCATCGCGCCTGGTTCATGGTGGCGCCGGTCGTCATCCTGGTCGCGTTCTCCGCCGTGCTGCCGCTGATGACCGTGGTCAACTATGCGTTGCAGGACACTTTCGGCAACAACGTGTTCTTCTGGAACGGCGTCGGCTGGTTCAAGGAGATCCTCGCCTCGGAGCGGATGCACGCCGCGCTGTGGCGGCAGGCGCTGTTCTCCGCGATCATCCTTCTGATCGAGATCCCGCTGGGGGTCGCGGTGGCGCTGTGCATGCCGAAAAAGGGTTTTTGGGCGAGCGTCTGTCTGGTGCTGATGGCGCTGCCGCTGCTGATACCGTGGAACGTGGTCGGCACCATCTGGCAGGTGTTCGCCCGCGTCGATATCGGCCTGCTGGGCTATACGCTCGCGAAACTGGGCGTCAGCTTCAACTATACGCAAGACCCGCTGTCGGCGTGGATCACCGTCGTCGTCATGGACGTGTGGCACTGGACCTCGCTGGTGGTGCTGCTCAGCTACGCCGGGTTGCAGTCGATCCCGCAGGCCTATTATCAGGCGGCGCGTATCGATCAGGCGAGCCGCTGGAAGGTGTTTCGCTACATCGAACTGCCCAAGATGAAGGGCGTGCTGCTGATCGCGGTGCTGCTGCGCTTCATGGACAGCTTCATGATCTACACCGAGCCGTTCGTCGTGACCGGCGGCGGACCGGGGGCCGCGACCACCTTCCTGTCGATCGACCTGGTGAAGATGGCGCTGGGGCAGTTCGACCTCGGGCCTGCCGCGGCGTTCTCGCTGATGTATTTCCTGGTGATCCTGCTGCTGTCATGGGTGTTCTACACCGTGATGACGGCCAACGACAAAGCGGAGGCGGGCAAGTGAAACTGGGCAATGTCGCCGTCGTCACGCTCTACATCATCTTTCTGATGCTGCCGATCTATTGGCTCGTGAACATGAGCTTCAAGACCAATCAGGAGATCCTCGGCGCGCTGACGTTCTTTCCCGCCAATCCCACGGTCGGAAACTATGTCACCATCCTGACCGATCCGGCGTGGTACATGGGCTACGTCAACTCGCTGATCTTCGTGCTGATGAACACCGCGCTGTCGCTGGCGGTGGCGCTGCCGGCCGCCTACGCCTTCAGCCGTTACAACTTTCTGGGCGACAAGCACCTGTTCTTCTGGCTCCTGACCAACCGCATGGCGCCGCCGGCGGTGTTCGCGCTGCCGTTCTTCCAGCTCTACAGCTCCATCGGTCTGTTCGACACCCATATCGCGGTGGCGCTGGCGCATACGCTGTTCAACGTGCCGCTGGCGGTGTGGATTCTCGAGGGCTTCATGCGCGGCGTGCCCAAGGAGATCGACGAGACCGCGTTCATCGACGGCTATTCCTGGCCGCGCTTTTTCGTGCGGATCTTCATGCCGCTGGTGGCGAGCGGCATCGGCGTGGCGGCGTTCTTCTGCTTCATGTTCAGCTGGGTCGAGCTGCTGCTCAGCCGCACGCTCACCTCGGTCGCCGCCAAGCCGATCGCCGCCACCATGACGCGCACCGTCTCCGCCTCCGGCCTCGACTGGGGCGTGCTGGCGGCGGCGGGGGCGCTGACCATCATCCCCGGCGCGCTGGTGGTGTTCTTCGTGCGCAACTACATCGCCAAGGGCTTCGCCCTGGGGAGGGTCTGATGGCCGCAACCATGCCTGTCGCGCGCGGAAGCCGCATCGCCGCCGCCATCCTGATCGCGCTGTCGGCGCTGCTGCTGGGGCTTGGTCTGTCGGGCCTGCTCGGCCCGCTGGTGGACCGGGTGGACTTCGGCAAGGCGATCTGGCCGGGGTCGTGGATGGCCTGGACCTGGGCCGGGGCGGCGTTCTTCATCGTGATCGCCTGCCTGCTGGTGATCATGACGCTCTGGGGCGCGCTGGCGCCGGAAAGCCCGCGCGTCGGCGCCCTCGGCATCGAGACCACGCCGGGCGACCGGCTGTTCATCTCGCTGTTGGGTTCCGCGTTCATCCACCTCGCCTGGCTCGGCCTTGTCGGCGAGCCGCTGTGGGGAGCGCTGACGGTTTCGCTCGCTTACGCCGCCGCGATGTTTCGCTGGGCGTGAGCGGGAGGAAAAGGCCGCACGCATCGCGCGCGCGGACGCAAGACTTTTAAAATCAATGGGAGGACTGCATGAGACTGAAGATAAGCATGATGTCGGGCGCGGCGGCGCTCGCGCTGCTGGCGGGCGGGGCCTGGGCCGACGAGGCGGCGATCGCCAAGTGGCTGCCCGAGTTCCAGCCGTCCGCGTTGCCCGAGATCTTCCAGCGCGCCGAGCTGCAATGGTTCGCCGAAGCCGCCAAGCCGTTCGCGGGCATGGAGATCAACGTCGTCTCCGAGACCATCACCACGCACGAATACGAATCGAAGGTGCTGGCGCAGGCGTTCTCCGAGATCACCGGCATCAAGCTGACCCACGATCTGATCGGTGAAGGCGACGTCGTCGAAAAGCTGCAGACCCAGATGCAGACCGGCGAGAACATCTATGACATGTATGTCAACGACAGCGACCTGATCGGCACCCACTGGCGCTATCAGCAGGTGCGCAACCTGACCGACTGGATGGCGGGCGAGGGCGCCGACGTCACCAGCCCGACGCTGGACCTTGCCGACTTCATCGGCCTCAGCTTCACCACCGGGCCGGACGGCAAGGTGTATCAGCTGCCGACCCAGCAGTTCGCGAACCTCTACTGGTTCCGCTACGACTGGTTCAACGATCCCGCGATCCAGGCGGATTTCAAGGCCGAATACGGCTACGACCTCGGCGTGCCGGTCAACTGGTCGGCCTATGAGGACATCGCCAAGTTCTTCACCGGGCGCACCATCGACGGCCAGACCGTCTATGGCCACATGGACTATGGCAAGAAGGACCCCTCGCTCGGCTGGCGCTTCACCGACGCCTGGCTGTCGATGGCCGGCGCGGGCGACAAGGGCATCCCGAACGGCCTGCCGGTCGATGAATGGGGCATCCGGGTTGACGAGAACTCGCGTCCCGTCGGCTCCTGCGTGACGCGCGGCGGCGCCACCAACGGCCCCGCCGCTGTCTATTCGGTCGAGAAATACATCGACTGGCTGCAGAACTACGCCCCGCCCGCCGCCGCCGGCATGGTGTTCGGCGAGGCCGGCCCGGTCCCCGCGCAGGGCGCCATCGCCCAGCAGATCTTCTGGTACACCGCCTTCACCGCCGACATGGTGAAGGAGGGGATCCCGGTGGTGAACGCGGACGGCTCGCCGAAGTGGCGCATGGCCCCCAGCCCCCGCGGCGCCTATTGGGAAGACGGCATGAAGCTGGGCTACCAGGACGCGGGCTCCATCACGCTGATGAAGTCCACGCCCGTCGATCGCGCCAAGGCGGCGTGGCTCTATGGTCAGTTCATCACCTCCAAGACCGTGGACGTGAAGAAAAGCCACACTGGCCTGACCTTCATCCGCGAAAGCACGATCAACCACGAGAGCTTCACCGAACGCGCCCCTGCGCTCGGCGGTCTGGTCGAATTCTACCGCTCGCCCGCGCGCGTGCAGTGGACCCCGACCGGCACCAACGTGCCCGACTATCCGCGTCTGGCGCAGCTCTGGTGGCAGAACATCGGCGACGCCTCGTCGGGCGCCAAGACCGCGCAGGCGGCGATGGACGGTCTTTGCGAGGCGCAGGAGGCGGTGCTGGAGCGGCTTGAGCGCGCAGGCGTGCAGGGCGACATCGGGCCGAAGATGAACGAAAAGCGCGACGCGCAGTATTGGCTCGACCAGCCGGGCTCGCCGAAGGCGAAGCTCGCCAATGAAAAGCCGACGCCGATCACCATCAACTACGACGAACTGGTGAAAAGCTGGAGCAACTGATCCGGTGAAGGGCAGGGGGCGGCGACGCCCCCTGCCGCCCGCCCTAGATCGGTTCGGTCAGCAGCACCGATCCGCGCGTGGTGGGAAAGGCGACGCCTGCGCCCGGCAGCGGCAGCACCGCGTGGCGGATGCGGTCGGGAACCTTCGCGACGGCGGTCTCGGCGCCGCTGGCTGCGTCCAGCACATGCAGGATGTTGTCCATCGCCAGCGCGTAGAGTCGCCCGCCTTGCGTGACAAGCTCCGCCATCAGCGACGCCCAATCGCCCGCCCTGCCGTCATAGCCGGTTGTGCGGTGGCGCCAGCGCACCGCACCGGTTTGCGCATCGACGGCATAGACCCACCCGGTCGGCGACCACAGATAGGCGGCGCCATCGGCGACATGGTGCGAGTTGATGAAATTGCCGGCGGTGAACGTCCACAGCTCCGCGCCGTCGTGCACCGACAGGCCGAACAGCTTTTCGGTGTAGCTGCCCGCCACCAGCACGTCGCCATCGACATGGAGCTGGCGCAGATACTGCCACGCGGCGCGCCGCTCCACCGACCACAGCGCCGCGCCGTCCTGCGCCCGGAAGGCGCGCAGCACGCCGTCGCCGGAGCAGGCGAGCACCGTGTCGCCCGCGATGGCGGGCGCATAGCTCGCCAGCGTGTCGGGAACGCCCGCCGCGCGCCAGCGCTCCACGCCGGTCGCGGCGTCGAGCGCGACATATTCGTGCCCGTCGCCAAAACACACCAGATCGGGGGTCGCCAGCGGCACGCCGGTCTGCGTGCGCGCGCGATAGGTCCAGACCGTCTCGCCGGTCGCCCGGTCGGCGGCCGTCATCCAATGCTGGCCGCTGGCGATCACCAGCGGCCCGGCGATGCGCGGCCTGAACACCGCGCCGCCGTCGAGCGCATGGTCGCGCACCCACAGCGGCGCCGCGCGGTCTGGCGCGATGGCGCCATAGCTGCGGTCGCCGGTGAAGTGGATCACCCCTTGCGCCGCCGACAGCGGGCTGAGCGTCGCGTTGCCGGTCTCCCAGCGTCCCAGAACGCCCAGCGTCGGCGTCTCGCCGCCAGGGGAAAACGCCGTCTCGCCGCCAGGGGAAAACGTCGCCTCGCCGCCAAGGGAGCGCGTCGGCCGCGCGAGGAGGCCGACGCTGGCGCAGGCGGCGCCGGTGAAGAACCGGCGTCGGCCGACCTTCATTGACAGTTGGCGCCCTGCTTCACCCAGGCGAACAGGATCTGGGTGTTGGCGTGGTCGCGCTCCTCGGTCGGGTCGATGCCCGGCGGCATCCGGTCCTCGGAGAGGTGCTGGAACACGCCGCTGGCGCCGGGGTCGCCCGCGATGATCACCTTGGTCGCATTCTCGACGCCCTTGGCGATGGAGTCGGCGCCGAGCATGATCCCCTCATAGCTGCTGAGGTTCAGCTCGTGAAAGCTCGGCGGCTCCTGGTTCGACATGTGGCATTCGGTGCAGGCCGGGGTGTCGGGCGCGAAGGCGTTGTCGGTGGTGAACAGTTTCAGGATGTCGTTCTGGAAATGCGCGTCATTCTTGGCGCCGTCGGCGATCCAGTCGCGCACCGCGATGATGTTGGGCGAGTCGTTGGGGATGTTGAACTGAACGCCCAGCGGCATCCGGTTGTTGCGCAGGCGCCGCCCCAGACTGTCGCGCTTGGGGCTTTCGCCCGGCGTGAAGATGGCGTGCGCCGGCTCCTCGGTGGAGCCCAGCTTCATGCCCTCGCAGCTCGACAGATCCAGACCGCGATAGCTGGTCTCGGGGTTGCTGGAGGCATGGCACACGATGCAGGCGGCGCCCTCGCCAAAGGCGTTCGGCGTGCGCATCAGCGTGGAGATATAGCTGTAGGGGATCGGGATGTCGCGCTTGAGGATCAGCTCGGACACCACGTCGGCGTCCTCGCTGGTCATGACGCGGTTCTCCCGGATGTCATGGGCGAGCTGTTGCGACAGCGAGCGGCGCTCTCCGTTGGCGAGGCCCGCGCTGCTGTTCAGCGCGACGATGGCGCCGAAAGCGGCGACCACGGCGTGTCTTGTGAGGTTGGACGCCATTGTTTCTTCCCTTGTGAGAGCTAACTTTTTTCCTTGCAACACCATCCAATGTCGCGCCGCCATTTTGAAAAATGACAACGGAGAGAAGCGGCAGGCCTGCAAGCATGGATAATGGCGACAATACGGCGGCTGCATATGCGGTAAAACGACGCGCTAATTTTCCGGCAGGTTACTGCGCGATTTATTTGTTTACTGCTATGAATGCGTGGTGCTGATTGCTGCGATGCAGCAGAATTGGTAAAGCGCGCACACCAAATAGTTGTATTTATTGGTCCGTTGCAGCCGGATGATGTCTGGCGAAAGTTGCAGCGCCCCGGTCCGGCGCGCGGACGCACGCCAGCGCCGCGACGCAATACTGCGAAACTAGGCGGGGCTTCGCGCCTTGATCCCGGCGTTCTTATCGCCCTCCATGGCGATCACGGCGGCGGGTGCGGTTCGCGCGACCATCAAAAGATCGTGCGTGACGAGGGCCGTTGTCGCGAAGCGGCAAGAACCGTTGTCGCGAAGCGGCAAGAACCGTTGTCGCGAAGCGGCAAGAACCGTTGTCGCGAAGCGGCAAGAACCGTTGTCGCGAAGCGGCAAGAACCGTTGTCGCGAAGCGGCAAGAACCGTTGTCGCGTCGCGCCCGCCATCCGCCAAAAGGGCGACGGCAAGCGCCATCGGCGCGCCGCGCTGCGGGCGGCAAGACGCCACCCCATCGGGCGCCCGACGACCTTGTTCAGCGATGGGAGCGCCGCAGATCCCCAGCAGACAAGGTTCTGCGGGCCGTCGGAAAACCCGCGGCCCGCGCCCGGCGCTCCCGTCGGCGCTCCTGTCGGCGCAGCCTCAGGCCGCAGCCTCGGAGGCGGCGAGATCGGCGTCGGCGGCGGCGGTCTTGGGGACGCGCACTTCGCGCATCAGGAAGGCCGGCACATGGTCGCCCAGCCCGACAACCTGCTCGCCGCGATGGTTTTCGCGATAGGCGTCGCGCTGCGGGTCGCGTTGGCTGTCGCGCTGACCATCGCGCGGGCCATCGCGTTCCGGGCGCCGGTCGCGGCGCGGCCGTTCCTGCGACCGGTCCTGCGGGCGCGCCGACTCGGCGCTGGCGGGCGCCGCCGCCGCTGTCGGCGCGGGCGCGTCGGTCGCCTCCGCAGTTGCGGGCGCAGTTTCGGGCGCAGTCGTCTCGGGCGCAGCCTTCTCGGACGACGCAGGCGCGGGCCGCGCCGCGCGGGCGCGGCGGGGGCTGCGCTCGGAGCGCTGCGCGCCGTCGTCGTCGCTGTCGCGCACCGGCGCGACAGGCTCTGCGGCGCGGCGCCCGCCGGGGGCGGGGATCTGCTCGATGGTCTTTTCGATCAGCTTTTCGATCTTCTCGACGTGCTTTTCCTCGTGCGGCAGCGCGATGGTCAGCGCCATGCCGGTGCGCCCCGCGCGGCCGGTGCGGCCGATGCGGTGCACATAATCCTCGGAGTGGATCGGCACGTCATAGTTGATGACATGGCTCACGTTGGGAATGTCGAGCCCCCGCGCCGCCACGTCCGACGCCACCAGAAACTTGATCGAGCCGTCGCGAAAGCCGTCGAGCGTGGCGGTGCGCACGCTCTGGTCGAGATCGCCGTGCAGCGCGCCCGCGTTGAAGCCCGCCTTTTGCAGGCTTTTATAGACCGATCCGATGTCGCGCTTGCGGTTGCAGAAGATGATCGCGTTGCGCAGGTCGGCGCCTTCGCCGACCATCAGATCGCGCAGCAGATCGCGCTTCTCGCGCTCGGCGTTCTCCTTGTGGGAGGGCTTGAAGCGGCAGATGCGCTGCGTCACCAGCGCGGCGGTGGTGGACGGCGGCGCAACCTCCACGCGCACCGGATTCGACAGGAACTCCTCGGTGATGCGGGTGATCTCGGGCGGCATGGTCGCGGAGAAAAACAGCGTCTGGCGGGTGAACGGCGTCAGCTTGAAGATGCGCTCGATGTCGGGGATGAACCCCATGTCGAGCATCCGGTCGGCCTCGTCCACCACCATGATCTCGATGCCGCTCAGCATCAGCTTGCCGCGCTCGAAATGGTCGAGCAGGCGGCCGGGCGTCGCGATCAGCACGTCAACGCCGCGGTCGATCAGGCGGTCCTGATCGCCAAAGCTGACGCCTCCGATCAGCAACGCCTTGGTCAGCTTGGAATACTTGCCGTAGATGTCGAAATTCTCGGCGACCTGCGCCGCCAGCTCGCGCGTCGGGCACAGGATCAGCGAGCGCGGCATCCGCGCCTTGGCGCGGCCCTGCGACAGCACCGTGATCATCGGCAGCGTGAACGAGGCGGTCTTGCCGGTGCCGGTCTGCGCGATGCCGAGCACGTCGCGCGCGGCGATGGCGTGCGGAATCGCCTGGGCCTGGATCGGGGTCGGTTCGGTGTACCCGGCCTCATGCACCGCCTTCAGGACGTTGGGGTCGAGGTTCAGATCCTCAAAAGTCATGCGAGCCTTGTCGCCTTTTGTTCATCGACTATTGTCGGTTGAGTTCGGCGCGCCATGCGGGCGCGTTTCTGGCGCGAAACATACGATATTTGACGCAGGAGTCAACGAATCGGTGTTTTACGCCACTTTCTAGCTGAGCGTTTCCTTTATCGCCGTCAACCGCACCTCAGGGTGGTCGCGCGCCACGCGGTCGAGGTCCCATTGCAGGCGGGTCATATAGACCGGATCGCCGTCGTGGTCATAGGCCATGTGCGCCCGGTTGGCGGCGAAGAACGCCTCCACCTTGTCGCGCGGGCCCGCGATCCAGCGCGCGCCGGTGAACTGGGTCGGCTCGAAGCGCACCGGCAGGCCGTATTCCTCCTGAATGCGGCTGGCGAGCACGTCGAACTGCAGCGCGCCGACCACGCCGACGATGAACCCCGAGCCGATGGTGGGTTTGAACAGTTTCGCCGCGCCCTCCTCGGCGAACTGGGTCAGCGCCTTCTCAAGGTGCTTGGCCTTCATCGGGTCGGCGGCGCGCACGGTTTGCAGCATCTCCGGCGCGAAGGCGGGGATGCCGGTGAAGCGCAGGTCCTCGCCCTCGGTCAGCGCGTCGCCGATGCGCAGCTGGCCGTGGTTGGGAATGCCGATGATGTCGCCCGCCCAGGCGTCCTCGGTGATCTCGCGCTCCGACGCCAGAAACATCACCGGGTTGGCGATCGCCATCGGCTTGCCGGAGCGGACGTGTTTCAGCTTCATGCCGCGCAGGAAATGGCCCGAGCACAGCCGCACGAACGCCACGCGGTCGCGGTGCTTGGGGTCCATGTTGGCCTGCACCTTGAACACGAAACCGGTCACCGGCGTCTCGGAGGCCAGCACCTCGCGCGTCGCGGTGGCGCGGCGCTGCGGCGGCGGGGCGTAGGCGCCAAGGCCGTCGATCAGCTCCTTGACGCCGAAGGAATTGATCGCCGAGCCGAACCAGATCGGCGTCAGCGCGCCCTCAAGGAACGCCTGGCGGTCGAACGGCGGCAGCAGTTCGCGCGCCATCGCCACCTCCTCGCGCAGCGTCGCCAGCTGCTCGGGCGGCACCAGCGCTGTGAGGCGCGGGTCGTCCAGCCCGTTGATCGCGACGCTTTGCGCCTTCACGTTGCGCTCGGCGCGGTCCATCAGGTGCAGCCGGTCGTTGATCAGGTCATAGGCGCCGAGAAAGTCGCGCCCCATGCCGATCGGCCAGCTTGCCGGCGTGACGTCCAGCGCCAGCGCCTCCTGCACCTCGTCGATGATCTCGAAGGTGTCGCGGCTCTCGCGGTCCATCTTGTTGCAGAACGTCAGGATCGGCACGTCGCGCAGGCGGCACACCTCGAACAGCTTGCGGGTCTGGCTCTCGACGCCCTTGGCGCCGTCGATCACCATCACCGCCGCGTCCACGGCGGTCAGCGTGCGATAGGTGTCCTCGGAGAAATCCTCGTGGCCCGGCGTATCGACCAGATTGAACCAGTGGCCGTCATACTCGAACGACATCGCCGACGCCGACACCGAGATGCCGCGCTCACGCTCCATCTTCATGAAGTCCGAGCGGGTCCGCCGCGCCTCGCCCTTGGCGCGCACCTGACCGGCCATCTGGATCGCGCCGCCGTAGAGCAGCAGCTTTTCGGTCAGCGTGGTCTTGCCGGCGTCGGGGTGCGAGATGATCGCAAACGTCCGGCGCCGCGCCACTTCCGGCGGCAGGGTCAGGCTGTTATGTCCGATATCGAGCATGCGGGGGGTATAGGCGAGGGCGAGGCTTTACAAAAGGCCTGTCGTGGCCTTGGTTGAGCCGAGACGATGATGGAGGCGATCATGCCTGCGACGCTGCCCTTTTGTGACGCCGAAGTGGCGCGCCTCGCCAAGGAACTGGCGCGGCAGACCGGCACGACCGAGGTCGAGGCGGTGCGGCAGGCCTTGCGTCATATGCTGCGAAGGGAGAGCGCAGCGCTGAAGGGTGATCGCCGTGATGATCAGCCGCGAGCGCAGGCTGGGATCAGGGCGGCTCGAAAGGCGCCGCCTGTCACAGGGCGCGCGCGCGACAAGGAGGCAGCCGCCATGCGGCGCGTCAGGGTGATCGTTGGCGCCGCAGCCGCAACCCGGCGCAATAGCGGCATGACGGACGAAGAAATTCTTGGGTATCCCGAGATGTTCCCGGACCTTTATCGCAAGCCATGACTGTCGATACGTCGGCCCTGATGGCGATCCTGCTCGCCGAACCTGACGGCGATACGCTGGCGCGCATGATACTGCGCGCATCGGCGGCGCAGGTTGCGGCGCCGACCCTGGTCGAGTGCCTTATCGTGGCGATAGCGAAGTTCGGCCCCGAGGGCGGCGTGCGTCTCTACGAACTCCTTGATGCGCTGCGGATCGAGGTGGTCCCGTTCGACGGCCGACTTGCCCGTCTCGCTGGCGAAGGCTTTGAACACTTCGGCAAGGGCCGCCATCCGGCAGGCTTGAATTTCGGCGGCTGCTTCTCCTACGCCCTGGCGCGCGGCGGCGGTGAGCCGCTGCTTTTCAAGGGCGACGACTTCACCAGAACCGACATACAGGCCGCCGACGCGGCGCAGGGAGGCTGAACCATGGATCTCGGCATCAGGGGGCGCACGGCCATCGTGTGCGCGGCGAGCAAGGGCCTGGGGCGCGGCTGCGCCGAGGCGCTGGCGGCGGCGGGCGTGAACCTTGTCGTCAACGCCCGCACCCCCGGCCCGCTGGAGGCGACGGCGCAGGCGCTGCGCGCCCATGGCGTCACGGTGACCACGGTGGCGGCGGACGTGACCACCGATGACGGCCGCGCCGCGCTTCTGGCGGCCTGTCCCGCACCCGACATCCTGGTGAACAACGCGGGCGGCCCGCCGCCGGGCCTGTGGTCGGACTGGGGCCGCGAGGCCTGGCAGGCGGCGATAGAGGCCAACATGCTGACGCCGATCCTGCTGGCGACCGCCGTGCTGCCGGGGATGATCGAACGCGGCTGGGGCAGGGTGGTCAACATCACCTCGCAGTCGGTGAAGGGGCCGATCGCGCAGCTTGGCCTGTCCAACGCCGCGCGCGCGGGGCTGACCGGCTTCGTCGCGGGCACCTCGCGGCAGGTGGCGCGCCATGGCGTGACGATCAACAACCTGCTGCCCGGCAGCCACGCCACCGACCGCATCGCGGCGCTGGAGGAGAATCTGGCGCGCAGCCTCAACATCAGCCGCGAGCAGGCGTCGGAGAAGCGCAAGGCCGAGATCCCCGCGGGCCGCTACGGCACGCCCGCCGAATTCGGCGCCATGTGCGCGTTCCTGTGCTCGCAGCATGCGGGCTTCATCGTCGGCCAGAACATCCTGCTGGACGGCGGCCAGACCAACGTGACGCTCTAGCGGCCGGGCTGGCGGCGCCGCCGGCCGCAGGCTTGCGACCGGCGGCGCAGGTTGTTACCTGTTGCCTGACGGAAACGCTTGGGAATGACCGCGATGGCGCAGAGCGCAAGGACAGGGGCCGCCGCCGCGCCGCCCGCGCCCCGGCTGGCGTTCGACGGCGTGAGCATGGACTATGACGGCGTGCGCGCGGTGCGCGACGTCACGTTCGACGTGCAGCCGGGCGAGGTGATGTGCCTGCTGGGGCCGTCTGGCTGCGGGAAATCGACGCTGTTGCGCATCGCCGCCGGGGTCGAGCGCCAGAGCGCGGGCGCGGTGCTGGAGAACGGCGTCGCCGTGTCGGACGCCACGCGCCACGATCCGCCGGAGAGCCGCTCCATCGGGCTGATGTTTCAGGATTTCGCGCTGTTTCCGCACCTGACGGTGGCCGACAACGTGACCTTCGGGCTGAAGCGGTCGCTCAACGGGGCGCGGCGCAGGGTCGCGGCGGCGTATCTCGCCCGCGTCGGGCTGGCGGGCTACGGCGCGAAATATCCCCACCAGCTTTCGGGCGGCGAGCAGCAGCGCGTGGCGCTGGCGCGGGCGCTGGCGCCCAGGCCAGGCGTGATGCTGATGGACGAGCCGTTCTCCGGCCTCGACCAGCGGCTGCGCGACGACATCCGCGACGAGACGCTGGCGCTGCTGAAGGAGGAGGGCGCCGCCGTTCTGCTGGTCACGCATGAGCCGGGCGAGGCGATGCGGATGGCCGACCGCGTGGCGCTGATGCGCGCGGGCGAGATCGTGCAGATCGGCGCGCCCTACCACATCTACAACCACCCCGTTGACCGCAAGGCGGCCGCGTTCTTCAGCGATCTCAACGTGATCCACGGCGAAGTGCGCGCGCGCCAGACCGACACGCCGTTCGGGCTGTTCCTGACGCCGGGCATGGTCGATCAGGCCGATGTCGAGATCATCATCCGCCCGCAGCACCTCAAGATCGACGAGGATCGCGGCGGCGCCCCGCCCGCCAGCCCGCGCACCGGGGTCGCGGCGCGGGGCCGCGTGGCGCGGGCGCGGTTCATGGGGTCGGAAAGCCTGATCGAGGTGCGCATGGAGCACGACGGCTCGCTGCTGCGGGCCACCGTGCCGGGCGCCTTCCTGCCGCCGCAGGGCGCGCCGCTGTGGCTGTCGCTAAGGCGCGAGCATTGCTTCGTGTTTCCCTGCGAGGCGCAGAGCAAGGTGGCCAATCCGTGGGAGGAGGATCGCGACCCGCGCGGAAAAAGACCCGGCTAGGCTCTTTCCGCAGGCCCGGCTTTCCCATATGTGAGATCGAGCAAACCAAAAGCGGCGCCTCCGGGGCGCGCAGGGAGATGAACCGATGAGCCCGAGCATCTGGCAGATTCTGATTGTCGTCCTTCTGGTCGTGGTCCTGTTCGGACGCGGCAAGATTTCGGCGCTGATGGGCGACATGGCCAAGGGCATCAAGGCGTTCAAGCGCGGCATGGCCGACGATGAGCCGACCGAGACCCGCAAGGTCGAGCGCGCCGAGGACGATCCGATCGACGTGACGCCCGCCGCGCAGAAGAAGGACGCCTGAACCGCTGACAGCCGAACGGAGGCCGGGAGAGCGCGATGTTCGACATCGGGTGGGCGGAACTGATGGTGATCGGGTCGCTGGCGCTGATCGTCGTGGGGCCGCGCGACCTGCCCAAGCTGCTGCGCTCGCTGGGGCAATACGTGGCGCAGGCGCGCGGCATGGCGCGCGAGTTCCAGCGCTCGATGGAGGACGCGGCGCGCGAGGCCGACATCAGCCAGCTCAAGGGCGTGCGCGACGCCGCCAACGATCTGCGCAGCCTCAATAAACTGCCGTTCGAGACCATCAGGCCCGCGCCCGCCGCAAAGGCCGCGCCAAAGGCTCCGGCGAGCGGCGCGCCGACTGCGGCGCCCGCTGCGCCGCCCGCCGCGCCGCCGGTTGCGCCGCCACCCGCGCAGTCCATCGATCTCAAGCCGCTGAGCGATCCCGCCCCGTCAATCGCCACTCCGGCAGGCGCCGCCCCGTCAGGCCCGAAGCCTTCGGGTGAAGCGGCATGAAGATCGACGATGTCGAGGCCTCCAAAGCCCCGCTGATCGAGCATCTGATCGAACTGCGCACCCGGCTGATCCGCGCGCTGCTGGGCTTTGGCGCCGCCGCGCTGATCTGCTTTTTCTTCGCGCAGGAAATCTATGACGTGCTGACCGGCCCGCTGCGCGAGCGTATGCTGGCGCGCGGGCAGGACCCAAGGCTGATCTACACCCAGCTCTACGAGACGTTCTTCGTGCACCTCAAGATCGCGGTGTTCGGCGGGTTCTTCCTCGCCTTTCCGCTGATCGCCGCGCAGGTGTGGAAGTTCGTGGCGCCGGGGCTCTACCGCGACGAGAAGGCGGCGTTCGCGCCGTTCCTGATCGCGACGCCGGTGCTGTTCGTGATGGGCGCGTCGCTGGTGTATTTCCTCGTGATGCCGATGGCGATCGACTTCTTCCTCGATTTTCAGGCGACCGGCGAGGACGGCTCGACGCAGATCCAGTTCCTCGGCAAGGTCAACGAATATCTCAGCCTGGTGATGACCTTCATCCTGGCCTTCGGCATCTGCTTTCAGTTGCCGGTGCTGCTGACGCTGCTGGGCCGCGTCGGCATCGTGTCGGCGGCGGGGCTGGCGGAGAAGCGCAAGTATGCCGTGGTCGCCATCGCGGCGGCGGCGGCGGTGCTGACGCCGCCCGATCCGATCAGCCAGATCGGTCTCGGCATCCCGATCTATCTGCTCTACGAGATCTCGATCATCCTGGTGCGGCTGGCCGAGCGCAAGCGCGCCGCGCGCGAGGCGGCCGAGGAGGAGGCGTTCGAGCGCGAGATGGCCGGCGAGAGCGACGCGCCGCGCGGATGAGCGACCCGCTGACCCGCATCGCGGCGGCGCTGGAGCGTCTCGCGCCGCCGCCTGATCCAGCGCCCGACTTCACCGAGGCCGACGCCTATCTGTGGAGCGTCGAGCCGGACCGTCTGCAACCCGTGCCGCGCATCAGCCGCGTCGAGATGGCGCTGCTGGTGGGCATCGACGGCGCCCGCGACCAGCTTTTGCAAAACACCCGCCGTTTCGCGCAAGGCTTGCCCGCCAACAACGCGCTGCTCTGGGGCGCGCGCGGCATGGGCAAGTCGAGCCTGGTCAAGGCCGCGCACGCCGAGGCGGCGCAAGCGGCGGCGGCGCGGCTGATCCTGGTCGAGATCCAGCGCGAGGACCTGCCCTCGATCCCGCGCCTGCTGCGCATCCTGCGCGCCGCGCCTGCGCGCTTTCTGCTGTTTTGCGACGATCTGTCGTTCGACGCGGGCGACAGCCACTACAAGTCGCTGAAGGCGGTGCTGGACGGCGGCGTGGAGGGGCGGCCCGAGAACGTGCTGTTCTACGCCACCTCCAACCGCCGCCACCTGATGCCGCGCGACATGATCGAGAACGAGCGCTCGACCGCGATCAACCC